>Ga0210408_10003848_pt1 | contig 13640 bp, 13 predicted proteins | sample IncBWH4MmetaG_FD_155471 | JGI IMG/M metagenome (GOLD analysis project Ga0210408, IMG submission 155471) | Forest soil microbial communities from Barre Woods Harvard Forest LTER site, Petersham, Massachusetts, United States - Inc-BW-H-4-M | ecosystem: Environmental > Terrestrial > Soil >...
CGACAAATCCAACGAATTGAAGCAATCTTTTCGACATGCTTGGGTAAGACCTTCCCCTCGAATGCTACCAAAAATGAGCTGCAGACTTACACCCAGCTCATCAGCTCCTGATAAACGCGCTTATCGTACAAGTGGAATCTGCCCAAATCCCATTGTCCGGTAAGGCGACTTACCGGGCACTTGAGCGTCCCAGTGAACCGAATTTAGCGTTGCTGGGATTGCTCTGTGATAGTAATTCGGAATACCCTTACCTTTGATAGAGTTCTTCCGCCATGAGGTCGTCGGTGCGCCTAATAACCTCAGCTCTCGTTCTGGTATCTGCTGTCGGGAACCCTGTCGTCCTTTTTTCGGCGCAACAAGGAGCAGGCCAAGTAGATGAAGCCCGCCGCCTCCTCGTAGAAGCGAGCCACTTAGTCAAGGATCTTCCAGAAGACCAGCAGCCAAGCGCTGTGGCAAATATTGCTGGTCAGCTAACACGTGCCGCAGATCTGCCAGATGCGCTTGCGACGATTCGATTGTTGAAGAAAAAAGATGATCAGGCCCGAGCAACAGGGAGCATCTCGTGGCAGCTAGCTCATGCTGGCAACTCGATTCAAGCTTTAGCCCTTGTAGATAGCATCGACGACGTTCAGATTAAAGACGCAAACTATGAGACTCTAGCGGTCCTTCTTGCTCAGCAAGGCGAACTAGCCAGAGCACTCCAGATTGCGCACCGCCGAAAGGATTCTTTCGGAGTTGCCTATACTCTCGTGCTGATAGCAAACCAGCCCGCCAGAGTCAAAGATCTTTCTGGAGCCCGCGAAGCCCTCAGTGAAGCTATCGACATCTCCAATCAAGGAGTGGAGGAAGATCCCGCCAGGGTCACATTTCTCACACAGATAGCTGCGACTCAAGCGAAAATTGGCGACCTGGGTGCGGCTTTCCGAACCGTGGATCAATTCTCCGCAATTGCGCACCAGTACAAAGGCCCGCAAGGTAAAGGTTTACTTCTTCAATCACTCGCCTCCACGCAGGCGCAGATAGGCGACGTCGTTGGTGCTCAACGAACCGTCGCGGAAATTCCATCGGGAGATAATTCCGATTTGGCACTTATGGCTATTTCTGAGGAGCAAGCCAAGCACGGCCTGATGAAGGACGCTCTTGAAACCGCCGGGCTAGTCTCTAACCGGGCCTTCAAATCCTCCACGCTCCGACAAATTGTGATAGCCCGAGGAACTCACGGAACGCTGCACGACGCTCACGAAGCAATTGACCTGATGTCGGAACCGGCCGAACGGGCAGAAACAATTGCAACCTTGGCCTTAGAGCAAGCTGTCAACGAAAATACTTCTGCGAGTGCCACGCTCCAGTCGGCTTCGGAATTAACGACAGCAACTGCTTCACATGCCTCTGGCAGGACGCTGGAATTCATCGCGGTCACTCAGGCCGTTTTGGGCGATTTCGCTGGTGCACAACAAATTGTGCAGAACATGGCGGAACCAAAATCGCGAGTCTGGCCTCTCTGGAACATTACTTCTCTGCTTGCCGAGGCGGGCCGCACAGAGGAAGCTCTCGCCCTTGCTGAAAGTCAGGATTCTACGTATCCGAAAGCATACTCCCTCCTTGGAACAGCCCAAGGCATCCTGATCCGAGTCGAAGCCGAGAGGGAGGCTGCCAGAAAGCAGTGAGAATCAAATCCTGATGAGCCAGTTTTCCCCTGCTTGTTAGCTCCAGTGCCTGGTTAACACGCAAACCGTACAAGTGGAATCGTCCCAAAACCAGTTGTCCGGTAATGCGACTTACCAGGCACTTGAAAAAGGGCAACAAATTCGCGGTATTATGGCAGCAATGATTACGTGCTTACGAGGAGTTTGGGGCGTGTGGAGTGTAGTACACTCGCGGCACCTCTGATGTTCTGTCCTAAATGCAAAGTCGAATATCGCCCCGGTTTCACGCGATGCTCCGATTGTGAAGTGGATTTGGTGAACGTGCTTCCCGAAGAGGACTTGTCTTCTGACGAAGCGTTAACGATGCTCTGGGAATGCGCTGACCAGACCGAGTGTGTCGATGTTTGCCGGGACCTTAGGAGTGCCGACATCCGCTACCACGTTGACGAGATTCCTTACGAAAAGACTGCACACATGGGCGTGAAATGGCGATACCGGATTCTGATTTCACGCAACGATTTGGATCGAGCGAAAGAACTTTTAAGCATCGACGCACCCCAAAATACTATTCCGTCATGCGACGCTGAGGATGAAGAAGTCGTTGACCCCACCGTGGAACTGGCCGATGCCGGTCCGCCATTGACCGTTGAACCCAAGCGCCGTGATAGGTACCTCGACCCGTGGTATCCGGAAGATGCGACCGTCGAGGTCTGGTCTCAAGACGCCGAGGACCTTTCCTCCGGGATTGACCGCTCTCTGGACGCCAACTACATTCATAGCCGCTGCGATTCCGATGAGTCTGGTGGCAAGAAAATCCTCGTACGGCCCGAAGACGAGTCCTTCGCCCGTGAAATCGTCCGCGAGATCGTCGAAGGCACACCGCTCGAGTAGCCTTTACTCCTGATTAACGCGGTATCGCACAAGTGACATCGGGCCGATCCCATTGTCCGGTAAGCCGACTTATCAGGACTTGATGATGGCTTTTTAGACCGTCCCGGTCTAACGCGGAACCGAGGCTTTCCAAATGCGAGCGTGTAGAGGGAACGCTTCGTCAGGTACTCGGTCAAAGACGAGGTTGTCGTTACCTAGCCATTTCAGGTCGTAGACTTCGTCTGTATTCTTCTGAGTGACTGCACGAGCCGTTCCGCTTCCAGAAATGGAAACCACCCGGATCGTTGTTCCTCCCCAAAACTGCAAATCTGGACGCATTCTCATCGGGCGCGGCTCGAAGGTAACAAATGCAATCGATTGTCCGTTCGGTGAGGGAACCGGAAGCCCAGCGGGCGCATCCATCTTGATCTCCACTTCCGTCGTTCCGTCGGGGCTGGCAACGATGAGCATCGAACCCCGCAAAAAAACTAATCTAGTGCCATCGGCATACCACGGGTTCCAGCTCGGCTGGATGTACGACCAGTCCTTATCCGGATGAACGCTGATTTCTCCCAGGTTTGTCCACGATTTCAAGAGAAAATCATAAATGCGGAGATCCGACTGAGGAAAATCCCCGAAAACGGCCAGATATCGACCGTCCGGTGACGGAACCAAGCGGTCCTTTTGGAGGGGTTGTTTGGTCACGATCCTGCGAGTAGGCGTCTCAATCACTTCATGAGAGCTGTCGGCGGGTCGGCTCCAAACTATCTGAGCAAGCGATGGCAAATACGCCACCCTTTCTGGCGCTGGCTGCTTGTCTGCGTCGTACGGAATTTGCCCCTCCTCGACGCGCTTTCCGTCCGTCGAGACGATTGCGTACTTCCTGTCTCGAAAGCAAACCAACTGGCTGCTGTCCCGTGTCCATCCCTCCAGAAACATATCCTCCAGCGGCTTTGCAGTAGTAGGCACGCTTTTTTGATCTATGACGATCACCTCGGATACTAGGTTCGACCGTCCGAAGCCGCCGCTTCCACCTGGCCTGTTCCAACCCGTCCGGACATAAGCAATGTACCTGCCGTCCGGGCTGGGAATTGGATTGTAGGCACTGTCTTTGCTGAGGAGCGTCTCGCTGAATCTTCTTCCTTCGATCCGCCATCTAGTATCGACACCGAGACCAACAGTGCAAGAAACACCAGGATCAAATTGGGGCGGAGCGTCTTCATTTGGAGTGTCCCAATGGGAAATTCTCAACAGCCATGCGATTGTAACAACATTCAAGCGGGCCAAGTCCTGGTAAACGCACTTATCGTACAAGTGAAATCGGCCCAGATCCCATTGTCCGGTAAGGCGACTAATCGGGACCTAGAGAGGTTCAGGCGAAAAACAGTCCGCCATGCCGTGGATTTCGCATGATGTCCCACGAGAACTCCACCAGTTCACCCACCTCTGATGCACCGCGGCTCCGGATTCAACGGTTGAAATATCTGCCCACTCATTGCCATCAAGTGCGGCGTGGTGAGTTAGGAGCCAAAGGCTGCTCACGACCTCTTGCCGCACGTTGGAGTCTGGGTCGAGCAGCAATCCAATGAGAATTGGAACGGCTTGCCGCGCGTGACTTCTCCCCAGCCCATTCGCTCCGGAGATTCGTTTCTCTGCATCTGCACTGGAGACAAAAGTTGAAAGTCGAGCGATGGCTTCCGGACCTCCTAACGTACCTGCTGCCGAGGCAGCAGCATTCTCAATTGGCTTTTCAGCGGATTCCATCAGTTCAAATAATGTTGGAAGGTATGCTATGTCCCTTGAACGGCCCAGATTATCGATAGCCGCAATGCGAAGCATTGAGTCACCACGACCGCTCGCAATGCGCGCCAGTGCAGCACGAGTCTTCGGCGTGTTGGCTTTTCTAAGCGCGATGACTGCTGAACCCGAAAACCTTGTATTCGTCAGCTCAATTATAAGGTCTTCCAAGAAAGCTGGGGCCAATTCCGTAATGGCTGCTGCCGCTTCCGCTTGCCTCACTGGGTCGGGGTTTTTTAGCTCGGTGACGAGGGGGTTAAAAGCAGATTCAAGCTGGCTCCTGTTGCCACGTTGCACCCTCACTTGCAATGTGTCAGATACTTTCACGCGTTCAACTTCGGGAGAGTCCCAGAGATCTTTCTTGCGAACGCCAATGCTGGTTTGTGCGTGAAGAGAGTATGCACCAGCCTGTAAGCGGAACCGTTGATTCACCAACTGTCGCAGGGATGTGCTCTCGCCGGGCAGAACCTCTCTCAAACCACGACCGCAACTTCCCGCGAATCCGCAACCCCATGGCGGTTCTGCTGGCGCTGCTCCCTGCACTTCAACGGCGAAGTCGTCACAGAGAAGCTTGTCTAGGTCGGGTGACTGGAACTCAAGCCAAATCGGTTCGCTGGTTTTGTTGCTAACGGCTAGGGTTACAAAAAGAGGCTCCCCGACTAGATAATTTGGCCTTTCTGTCGAGAATTTGGCTTCGACGCTTTGGGCCGACGCTGAGAGCGCGCCCGACAATGCGAAGAACAAAACGATGAGCACTCTAATCGACACGATGCACCGTACGATTATACTCAGCTAAGACGGACTCGCCTGTAAGCTCGAAATTAAGTGCAGCCTCGCGTAGATAGACGGACAAATGGTTGTTTCAACTCTTCCATTTCGTCAAGTCCTGGTAAACGCACTAATCGTACAAGTGAAGTTTTACTTTACATCTCCGGTAAGGCGACTAACCAGGAGTTAGCCAGCTTTTGGTCACGGATTTACGACAGTGCCCACAGGCATTCCACAACCAAGCTTGGAGTCCGATGCACTGGGTTGTAGGATAATTTCGAGTGTTTTTTGTTCATCCGGTCTGAGGCGCAGTGGGGCACTCCGCGATTGTTCGTCTGTCCCGGGGTAGTACCAAGGTCTGTAGCCATCGAGCCACATTTTGACCGTCACTTCTGTTGCAGGCGGAATCAACACGCGGAAATTTGCTTTTATCAATCCACTTCCAGACAAAAAATTCCTGTTTGGTCGTCTGAGTTCAAGACATGGATAAAGCGTCGCCCCGGTAATAGCGTCGCGCACTGTCCCGGTCAGTACGCCAGCCTTCGGCCCGAGGCGAATCATTACCGTTTGAGCGGGATTGCTGGCAGTCAAAGTGGCCGTTTGGAAATTGCCGTCGCTATAGAATTGGCTGCTCATGTCGGGGAAGTTTTCGTCCTCCTTCTTCGCAGCTACGGCAAACTTCCCAAACCACGAACGGGAGATGTGAATAGCGTAGTACCCGGTTTCATCGGTCTCGGCGTGAGGAATAATCGCACCCATCGGTCGCCCGAGTGGAACGGCGTAGACCGTTGCACCTTTCACTGGCTTTTTGTCTTCATAGGTAACAATTCCATCGATCAGCCCTCTGTCGTCTTTCGGCTTGGCAACTGCGTTGGGACTGGATTGGTGTATCGACAAAATAAGAGCGATCGCCAGGCCCAGCGATACGACTACAGTCCGTTGGCTCATGCGCTTCATTCTGGCATAACTTCATGCGAGTGGATGAGGGGCAGTCAGCTCCTGATTAACGCCGAAACCGGACATCAAGTGGTTCCAAGGTCTCATTTAGAGGTGAAACCAAAGGTTTGCGAAATTCCTCAGTGAAGCGGTTCACTCTGCCAAATGACTCCGCTTTCATCCGAGAAAGCTGCCCACGCTTTGCCTGTCGTATCCCATAGGCGCAGGTCGTATCCCTTGCCATCCGCATGTACGTTCAACCGCAGACTGTACCCAGGCAAAATATCTGGCGCGTCTGCGAACCTTGCTTGTTGCGAGTCAGATTTTGCGAGCCACCCCTCGAAATACTCTGGCTGGTGAGCCAGAAGATTCTCCCACGACGCATACGACCCGTACCTTGACAGTTCCGTTACTTCGTCTGTGTTGATCATCCTCACAAGGCCCATGCAGAGTGCGTGGTGTTTTTGCTGCTCAGCTTTCTCAGCGTCCGGGGAAGGCTCCTGTGCGAATTGTGGCGTCAGAACCCCGAGAGACAACACGAGCAAGACCGTGCTCAAGAGGATTCGATGTTTCTTCATGTGAGTTCTCCTTTCGATGCGCCGGGTCAAAGGGATAACTGGAGTTTACGCCCAAAAACGCGGGTCAGTGCCTGAGAAACGCACTTACCGGACATCAAGTCGGAATCACGGCCTTGCACCATAGGGTAGGCTCCCTCGCGAGCGGAGCAGACTGCGGTTGTCCAACGACCAGATGCAATAGGAAAGCCGCTTCGGCGACGACGGTTAGCGACGGGGTTAGAAATGGACGACGAAGCCTAGCGAGACGCGGGTACAATTGGCGGTCTGGCCCGAGTTGTGCAGACCGACGTAGTCCAATTGAGGGCGCAAAGCGAGATGTGGAAGAAGACCGATATCCACGCCGCCGCCGACGCTATAGGCAAATTGATTCGACGATCCTCCTCCAGAACCGACGGTCACACGCGACCCGCCAAACAGGGCTTGCGCAAAGGGAGTGAGTTTGGAGGGATTGCGCAAAGACAGGCGGGGGCCGACAAGATAGGTGTAAGTATTAAGGGAAACACCGCCTGGAGAGCCGTGGTAGCCGCCGAAGTCGCCGACGACACCGAGCCAGCGGATGGGATTATAGGCGACAGAACCGCTGACGCCGTTCTGATTGAAGCCCCCGGAGGTACCTAGGCGGAAATAGGAGTAACTGAGGGAGGCATCGACGGACTGAGCGCGCGACTGAAGGGCGAAGAGGAACAACCCGAAGCTAAACAAGAGTAGGCGCTTCATAGGAGTCAATCCTTTCGAGCGTGATGGAGCATCGAAAACCGGAGTCGCAAGGGCGCGGTAAGGGCAGGGAGGAAGCCGTCCCCAACGGCAGATACTATTTTGACGCAGCGAGGGGAGAATTGGCGAGGAGTTGGAGTGAGTTTTCTTGAGGTGCAATAGCGCCGCGACATCTTTTACCAGCAATGTGCTATTTGCTTGGAATGGGACTGCGAATAGCAACGTGATGCAACAGACCCGATATCGGACGTTCATCGTTGTTTTCCAAGCAGCAACCACGTTTTCCGGACGCAGGTCGGGTTCGCCTTGAAAGACTTCGCAGGTAACTGCGAGAGATTAGTAATGGCGACGAATAGATGCCCACGCAACCACCAGGAACCACGCACACGCGCTTCCGATTAGGAACCAGAAGCCGATGACGCTGATGGGGACAACCCGATACACATCATGAATTTGGATATCGAGAGCTAGGCTCGTGCGCAGCCAAAACCGCAGAACAAGAGCCACCGCGACCAGCACGCCTATTCCGATTAGGTGCCTCATCGCAGCGCCCCCTTCCTATGATGGCGGTAGAGCATGGATTTTACACCCGGGCTGGACAAATGGAACTTGTCCGGTAAGGCGACTTACCGGGACCTAGGCAGTTCAAGGGCCGGCGTAAGTGGGCGACCGGCGAGGTGAAGTGGTGACATGGCGCGACCTATTCTCAAGTATTCCTAGATGTTTGATTATCGACACGAGGGTAGCCGCTTGCGGGCATCTTTAAGAAGATATCCACAGCCGCAAGGAATGCTGCTGCTGCCATCAAGGCTCTTAGGGGATTAATTGCGGTAGCCGCAGACGCTGAAATTAGAAATTGGATTAAACCAAGGAAGATAACTGCAGCCCAGCCAACTACTAAAACGCGCTCCTTGCCCAGGGCAATCCGGTAAAGCAGCACACCACCCCAGAGTAGGCCCACGTAGAACGCCAGATTAACTCCCGCTACGATCCAGGCTGGCAGCGAAATATGCCATAAAACGACCCAATCAAAGTCGAGAAGCCAATGGTGTTGGCGTTGGGAATGCCAGAGCACATCTCGAACACTTAAGGTCGCGATAGAGCCGGTACAGCAGAGTGCAAATACGGCTCCGCGCTTGGTGTGGATGAGTCGAGGCTTGAATTCTGGTCGCCCCATTTGAGCGGATTATACAATGACGAAGTTCCACCGGCTATTGAGGGCAACTGTTCACAAGTGTACTTCCCCGTATCCCAATGCGGCGTAGGTCCTGATAAACGCCGAAACCGGACAACTGGAATCTCCGCCAAAACCAGTTGTCCGATAAGGCGACTCTAATCAGGCACAGCCGCGTGCTGCCGCACAGACACAGTGTGTCTTAGCAGACTCATTTCGAGCAGAGCGTTGCTCGTAAGCTGTGTATTTCCTAGCTGAATTATGGTGCGCGAGTTGCTCCTGCGCTCTATAGGAGGAACTTATATGCATCACAACAACCGTCAAACCTTCGTTCGCGGCCAGACTTCATGAACGGGTTACAGGCGCGAACCAAATTCCTACCTGTTTTCCTCACTGCGGTGCTCGCATCGGTCTCTGTTGCCTACGGCGTCTCTCACTACGCCATCGCGGCCTGTGAAGAGATGAACGCGCAGCGAACGGAGGCGATCGTTGCGCAATTCAGGAAGGAATTTGATCAGCGCGGGGATGAGGTTGTCCAGCTGGTGCAAAACATCGCGGACTCGAACATCACTCTAATCATGGCGAATGATCTGGCGCGGCCCAACGCGGACCAATCCCTTTACGTCCACGACGCGATGGGCGCAGTGCATGATCAACTGTTGGATTTCGTGGCGATCGTAGGTTGGGACGGCACTGTGATTTCTTCTGCGCAATACCCTGCGCGTGTGGGCCAAAAGAACGATTGGGTATTGGCAACCAAGGACTGGCGTGATTCCCCAGCATTCTTGAAGAGAGAGGAACTCCCAGATGGCGAAGCTCTCTCTCTCACGGCAGTTCGCTCGGTAGCCGGTAGAAACGATAAAAATTTATACATAATAGGTGGCCGTCGCATCGACCACAATTTCCTGTCGTTGTTGGTCCTTCCTTCCGGCATGCGGGCGCTCTTGTATCGCAATCTCGAACCAACGTTTGTCCCCGCAGATCTCACAGATGCTACTGCCGTGGTAGCCCATGCGGAGCGCTTTGCGCCGCTCATCGACGAGATTCAAAAGCGTCCGCAACCCTTCGTCCAGACCATCGACTGGACCAGCGACCCCGCCTCCGCCGAGACTTTTCACGTGATGCCCTTAGAGGGACGCAATAGAGAACCCCTCGGTGTGCTGCTCGTCGGAAGCTCGCGTAAAGAGTTAGTCCTGCTGAAGCGACGTATCGTCCTAATTGCTGCGGGCGTCGCGGCTGCTGCTCTTTTCATCGGGCTGCTTATGAGTTTGTGGAGCTCCACCCGTATCATTCGCCACGTCGAGACGGGCAGGTCCGCTATCGGCCCGTCAGGGTTCGGGAAGTAACGACAACACTACTAAGCCGCGTTGGTTCTGCTCATTCAGAGATGGGAAAGAGTCGCGAGCTGTTTGCAAATACCTCTTGGGTGCAGGATTGGGTGCAGCTAAGAGGGTCAGAATGGCTTCCGATTTCATGTAAGCGACACCAGATAGGGCACTTAGATTTTCGATCGTTTCGGCTGTTAACCGAAGGATTGGAACGCCAGCTGTGTAGCTATCCGCCATCCGGTTTTCGGTCCTCTGACCCGCAGCCTAACAACCTTTATCCCAATTTATCCCAATAACCTGCCAACCGTGCCCAAACCGTCCAGAGCCAGCCGGACGGCGTCTTTAGTTTTCAGCGGTTTACCAGCGAGCCAGCGCGCAATCACCCGTTTGCTAAACCGTTTTAGGGAATAAACACCCTAACGGGGGTTCGAATCCCCCCCTCTCCGCCAGATTCTTACCAGCATTGGAGTTAGGAAGAATCCGCTTGTCGGTTCAGGCGAGTAATTGGGCGGCTCTCTTATCCCAGTGTTATCCAAACTTTCCCAACTGCTGAAAATTTGAGCCGTTTCACAACCCGAAAGGCAGCGGACCTCGTAGCCAATCGTACTGATTTACAAGAACTTCCAGAGCTCTTCCGACAGATTCGGTTCCAGTGCTGTATGCTGTTTCTTCGGTGCAACGGTCTGCGAAACCGTGGTATTACTACCGAGACCAGAACAGCGCACCTTGGAAAATCAATCCGAACTGTTGTTGGCATTGCTTGTGGCGGTTGTGAAAACCGTCAGACTCGAGGAGTTTCCGCGGCGAAGGGTAATTGGAAATCGCCTGGATAAACATCGCTAAATAATTATAGATTCAATAAACGTCAAGGATCTTCATTTGTGTTGATTCCTAAAGCCGTGGGTCGACGGGTTCGCTTTCAAGGGCGAGGACTCCGAAAACGCACTCGTGCACGCGGCGCAGTGGTTCCTTTCGAACGAAACGCTCCAACGCCTCGATCCCGAGAGCAAATTCGCGAAGAGCTAGAGACCGTTTCGCGGAAGTTGAACGGCTGCGCAGACGCTCGAGATTCTCCGGCAGCAAATACTCGGGTCCGTAGATGATCCTCAGGTATTCAGGTCCGCGGCACTTGACGGCCGGCTGCGTCAGTCCCCGTCTTCCGCGCGAGATGAAGTCCATTGGCTTCACTACCATCCCTTCACCACCGTGAGCGGTAAGCTCCTCCCACCATCGTGTGGCTTCTTCGACTGTCTTCGTATCGGTAACATCCACCTGCTTGTATGGTGTTGCGAGCAACAGACCGTCGCTGGCTTTGCAGAGTTCACCTAGCGTCTCCATGTGCCAGACATGATCCTTCTGCACATGAACCTGACCTTCTGTAGCGAGGAGATGGAACGGTGCAAATTTCAAATCGCTGACCGATTGAACCGGCCAGCAGTAATGACGATAGGCATCCACATAAAGGTTGGCGGCGTTGAGGCGTTGCTTGCAACGTTCTAAGAGAACCAGGGCATCGCCATTCTCCTCCGCGAGTTGCTCCAGCGATGAGACCGTCTCCAAAAGAGACGCTTGTGCCGCTGCGCCTACAGCGGCGTACTGCTGGCGCAATAGTTCTTGGGCCTTCGCCGACCAAGGCATCAATTCCGCGTCGAGACAAATCCAATCTGTGTGGAATTGCTCCCATAGCCCTGCTGCATCGCACGCCGTGCGAACCTGCTGGAGAAATTCCTTTTCAATTTTCGCGTCGTCGAAGAATCGTCTACCGGTACGCGTGTAGCAGATCCCAATCCCCTCGCCAATGACGCCGAAGGTCCGGCGCGCGGCATCTTCGTCGCGGCAGACAATCACAACAGCGCGTGAACCCATGTGCTTTTCTTCGCAGACTACACGCGGTACACCCTCTCGACGATAGTAGGCAAAGGCCTCCGTCGGGTATTCGAGGAACCCCGGTTGCGAGGTTGTCTCCGTGGGGGACATGGTTGGGGGCAAGTAGATCAGCCATTTCGGATTCGCCGCGAAGCGGCTCATGACTTCCAGAGCTGCTAGGGCGTTTTCTTCGCGAACCGTTACATTGTGATGAAGCCTAGTCGTGACGATCCGTTTCCCAATCACGTCATCGATGTCGAGCAAGTCGTCATGGATCTGCTGAGAAGTCAGCGAAGGCACGGCTTCTGCGACCGCGGCAACTAGCGGTCTAACGGGTTGGGCATACGTCGCGCGTGCTGCAATCGAAAGCAGTTCTCTCTCGGGATAGCGCAGAGCGGTCAGACTCCCTCCAAAAACACAGCCGGTATCGATGTTGATCGTTCGATTCAACCAATCCGGTTGAGGTACGGGAGTGTGGCCGTAGATCACCATGGCCCTGCCACGATATTCGGCGGCCCAGTTGTACCGGACCGGGAGCCCGAATTCGTCGGTCTCACCCGTCGTTTCGCCATACAACGCAAAGTCGCGGACCTTTCCCGAACCGCGACCCTGCATTTCCTCTTTCATTCCTGCGTGGGCAACAACGAGTTTTCCGTCGTCCAGGACGTAGTGACTGACGAGTTCGTCGATGAACTCCAATACAGTGGTGCGAAACTCCGGGGACTCCGGATAGAGCTGTTCAAGCGACTCCGCGAGCCCATGGGTGATCTGCACATCCTTTCCGCGGAGTTTGCGCATCAGCTTGACATCGTGATTGCCGGGGACGCACAAAGCCGTCCCCGCTTCGACCATCCCCATGACTAAACGGAGTACGTCGGAAATCTTGGGGCCCCGGTCGACGAGGTCGCCTAGAAAGATGGCCTTTCGTCCATCAGGTGGTTTCACGGAATAGCTGGATGGCGTGGCGCCGTTCGCTTGCGCCTCAATGGAATACCCTAGCTTCGTCAGCAAATCGACCAGTTCGTCGAAGCATCCGTGGACGTCTCCGATGATGTCGAACGGACCGTGCTCGTGCTTTAGGTTGTTCCACAACGGCTCCCGCACGATTTCCGCCGCGTCGACCTCTTCGGGCGAGCGCAAAACGTGAACTCTACGAAAACCTTCGCGTTCCAGACCTCGCAACGACCGCCGCAACTGCTGGGATTGTTGGCGGATCACATGCGGTCCGAAGTCTCGATCGGGGCGAGTCCGATTCCGCTCCTGGCACAACTTCTCTGGCAGGTCGAAGACAATCGCGACCGGGAGACAGTGATACTCACGCCCAAGCGCTATGATCGGTTTTCGGGCTTCGGGTTGAACGTTCGTGGCGTCAATCACAACGAGTTTGCCGGCTGCTAGACGTTTCGAAGCGATGAAATGAAGCACTTCAAACGCATCGTTTGTCGCGCCCTGGCTGTTTTCATCGTCAGAGACGAGGCCGCGGCAGAAGTCGGAAGACAGAATCTCGGTCCCCCTGAAGTGTCCTCGAGCAAAAGTCGACTTACCCGATCCGGAAGGACCGACCAGGGCGACAATCGCGAGTTCGGGAATCGTCAGTTTCATTTCACCAATGTTGCGCTTGAAACGTCGGTTTTATTTCTTCGAACTTTCGATCGTTGAAGTCAGCAATTTGTACTGCGCTGCCAGGCTTCAAGTTTCGGAAGTTCTGTCGAAAAAGGCATCCACCCTTGGCGAACACGAGATCTCCCCTGTGGTCCCAGTCAGCCCAGTCTGCCGAGCCTAAATCGAGGGCTACGTCGGACTCCGCGTAGATGCGGTAATCGGTCTGGTACCAGGGAACATTCTTCCCCCCGAGACCGGTAATAGCCATTTCAAGCCTCAACTTTCTTACCTTTGGGTCATGCTTCCTCCACTGCTGGGGCGGATTCAAATCCCATCCGTGTGAACCACGCCGTGAGGCTTT
>Ga0210408_10003850_pt1 | contig 13639 bp, 29 predicted proteins | sample IncBWH4MmetaG_FD_155471 | JGI IMG/M metagenome (GOLD analysis project Ga0210408, IMG submission 155471) | Forest soil microbial communities from Barre Woods Harvard Forest LTER site, Petersham, Massachusetts, United States - Inc-BW-H-4-M | ecosystem: Environmental > Terrestrial > Soil >...
CTGGCCAGCCGCGCAGCCATCGCCGCAATGCGAGAGCCGACGGAAGCGATGATCTTAGCCTGCCATGGCGCTCCAGACTTACACCCAGATGATGCACATGGTATTGTGGAGTCTTGGCAATCCATGATCGACGAGGCCCTGCGATGACCGAGATTATTCTCATGTATGTTATCATCCCGGCAATCGTATGGCTATTGCTTTCGGAGCCCTCAATATGAGTGTGCCAAGCAAAGGTGAGTCGTTCGCCAAGCTGATCGAATACCTTCGCAAGGCCCAAGAAGAAGCCGCCACCCTCGCACACCTCGCCCGTGCCAACGACGATCGACCGATGGCCCTTGGGTGGCTGACGGTGAGCGAGCTTATGAAGAAGCAGATTTACCAAATCACGCAAATGGCGATGAAAGGGGTGCACTAATGTCTCTATTCATCATTCGGAGCAAGAAGACCGGAGAATGGATTTCGATTCTAGACGAGAAGAAGCGTATTCGGCGAAGAGGTCACACCAACGCACACCTAAGTAAGATAGAGCCGCCCCGATTATTTACATCTGAGCGTGGCGCTAAATACGCTCTCCAAGCATGGCTGGGCGGTATCATTACAGCAGGCCGCGGAACCGATTGGAATGGGGATGAATATGAGGACTGGGACCAGAAGCCTGTAGCAGGCCGTCATGAAGCAAACATGGAAATTCGACGCTGTAGGGTGGTGCTGTTATGAGCTCGGGCGACATAGATGATTTCCTCGGCCCCTCCGCCGAGCTCGAGCGCCTCATTGCCACCCACGCGGACCTACGCCAGTACCTCGAATGGGCTCGTGCTAATATCGAGATCGTTCGCGCCGAGTGTCCATACACCGGGGGCATCAGCACCGATCTCAAGGTTGCCTTCATCGACCCACGGCTCAACACAATCCTCGCCGACACCGACATCATCCGTGCGCCAGTAACCCACGAATTTACCGAAGGTGGCCTGCGCAAGTTTTGTCAGATCGGTATCGACTACGCCGAAGACCCTCGTGGGCATCGGCTCGCCAACCGCGCTGAGTACAACGTGGTTATGGAAATCCTTGGGCCAGTGTTCCCTGGCCCTACCGACGACCCTTGGTCAATCTATGACGACTTCATGGACACGCAGGTTCGCAAGATCGAGAAGCTGCCGCTGACTAAGGTTGACCCAAGATTGTGGTTGTACCCATACGAATCTGATCCAGAGATGATTCGCAGAATCAGGGAGGCGCAGCAATGACTTGGACCCGAAACGCCCTATGGGGTTTTATCGACTGTATTCTATGTATGCCTGTGATATGGCTATTTGATTATCCTATGTATAAGACTCTGTTCATATGTATGATTGCCATTATTATTAATGCCATCGTAGGAGTTTTTATCGAAAGGCCATCCAATGCTCACAACTGACCACGGCCCCCCACCCACCGACGAGCAGCAACACGTCCTCAATCTCCTCTGCACCACCGAGAAGAACATTCTCGTTAACTCTCTTGCTGGCACCGGCAAAACCACCATGCATCGAATGATTGCCGGTGCTAGTCCAGTGCGGCCTATCCTCTATCTTGTCTTCAACAAACGAAACAAAGCCGAAGCCGAAAAGCTATTTCCTAGCTATTGCGCCGTCCAAACCTTCAACGGCTGTGGGCATCGGGTTTGGTCCAAAGCCTGTGCTAAGCCCCTCAAGCTCCTGCCAAAGAAAACCCAAGACCTTCTTCGCGAGATCATTGACGATCTTCCTAAGGCCAGCTGCGCAGAGGTCTGGGATGCCTTCTGGGACATCGTCGCCGCGGTAGCCCGGGCTAAGGCCCTCGGCTACGTCCCCGACGGCGTGTTCCCCAATGCCAAACGCCTGATCTCTCCGAAGGCCTTCCATGCGTCCCTCGACGAGCGCCCCACCCCTTACGTCGCTACCCTTATCGACCTCACCCTCACCGCGTCCATCAAGGCCGCCTACGAGGGGCTCATTGACTTTAACGATCAAATATACATGCCCGCATTGTTCGGAGGTACATTTCCACGATTTCCCCTTGTCCTTGTCGACGAAGCACAAGACCTTAACCCAACAAACCATGCAATGCTCGACAAGCTCTGCCGAAACCGGGTCGTTGCAGTTGGCGATCCATGGCAGAGTATTTATGGTTTCCGTGGCGCTGCCCAAAGCGGTATGCAAAGGATCAAGGAACGGTTCGCGTGCGAAGAGGCGACGCTGAGCATAAGCTTCAGATGTCCGAGGAGGATCGTGGAAAATGCAAGATGGAGAGTACCGGCATTCAAGTGGTTCAATGAAGGTGGCACCGTCGCAACCTGCCGTAACATGGCCCATAGTACGATCAGTGATGATGCCGCAATCATCTGCCGCAACAACGCCCCCCTCTTCGCCCTCGCCTTCCGCCTTCTATCTAGCGGCCGGTCTGTTAGCGTGGCAGGAAGCAATATTGGACCAAGAGTGGTCGGAACTATGCAAAGGCTTGGACCCGAAACCCTCTCGCGGGCCCAGACACTCTCTGCTATACAACAATGGCTGGCTGAGAAAACAGCTAAGGGATCCACGACCGCTGCCGACATGGCCGCTTGCATGGTGATCTTTGCTGAGCACGGAGAGACGCTGTCACAAGCCTGCGCCTACGCCGAGCATCTCTTCGCCCAGAAAGGCCGACTGCAGCTACTCACTGGACATAAGGCGAAGGGTCTCGAGTTTGATATAGTCTATCATCTTGACCCATGGTTGATCGGGGACAGCAAGCAAGAGCACAACCTTCGTTATGTTATCCAAACTCGCTCAAAGCGAGAATACTACGAAGTCAACAGCAAGGACATCCGATGGCCCTAAACAAGAAACCTAAGAAATGGCGCAGTTGGAGAGTGTGCCCTAACTGTGGGTCTAAGGCTACTAAAATATTTAATCTTAGTAACGCCGATAAGCCCCTAGAGTGCCAAGTCTGTAAGCACACCTACAATCCTCCGGAGCCGCCTAAATGACCGAAACCATAGTCGACTTCACCGGCTGCTTCGAAGACCTCGAGACCGCCCTAGCCGACCCAAAGGGCATCCGCATCCCTTTCGAACACCGCGGCGACGCGATCCAATACCGCCTCAAGCTTCATAAAGCTCGGCGAAAGGATCGGCATGAGAACAGGGAACTCGACTTCGACCATCCCCTCCATGGCAGGTCAATCTACGATCGCTTGGTTATGCGGATCAACGTGGTCAAAGGCCGGACCTATCTCTACATTGAACAGAACTCCCGAGGCGAGCCACAGGCTCTGAGCGAGGTGGAAGATGAGCGCAGATCAGAGGCTGATGACAGCGATTCTCGAGCGACTAGAGGCGAAGCGCAGAGCGAAGCCCTCACAGCCCTCGTTGAAGCAGCCCCAGCGATCCCAAGGCGCCGCCTATGATCCCCACAAGCCTAGAGGAACTCTGGCAGATCGCATCTCGGTCCCCCCGACTAGGCATTAAGACCGACAACAGAACGCTCTTGCGCCAGCAGCTGTATAGAACTATGCCGAAGCCGAAGTGGAGCATAGTGCTTCCCGAAGAGCCCAAGGACGAGGTGTGGATATGCCAAAAGTCCCAATAGTGCATGAAGGAGTTGGTCGAGTGGTTGTCCTACCTGCGTTTATAGATTCTGGTTGGACGCTGCGTCTATATAGAGGCGATGCGGGTCTAGTCCTTGGATTGTTCTGGGGCACCAAGGCTACACCAACGCATGAAGTTGAGATAGATAAAGAAGCCTTCCTTCGCTGCGTGGAGAGCCTCTAATGCCCCGTACCGCCGATCGACCAATCACCAAGGTCACAATGAACTTTTATACTGAGGATATTGAGTGGCTCAAAGATCGATTTCCGGATGACTATACCGTTGCTATTAGAGACCTTGTGCACTCCGAGGTCGTATATCGCAAGGAAAGGATTGAAGAATGAATGACATAACCACCGCTAGCTCCAACGAAATCGACGAGGCCCTACGCCGCGTCAGCGACGACCCATTCGCAGCCTCGCCCCGCGACATCGATCTCGTGATTGAGCATCAGCGTCGGGCCAGAGCGAACCTCGAAGCGGGGGTCAGGCCAAAGAAGCTACAAGGACCCACGGCGCCCTTGATGGACATCGTCACCAGCATCGCCAAGGCCGAAGGCGTGGTGAAGCCGGCTGGGATACCGAGGAGGAAGCTATGAAGACCATCTCTGATGAAGTCTACACTCGGCTAATTAGGGCTGAGCGCATGCTCAATGCCCTATATGAGTGCGGAGTAGAGGAATGGGAAGACTATCAGGAAGCTGTCAAGATAGCCTTCCCAGATGAGGATGAAGACTGATGGAAGGCATCAAAATCGTCTCCCTCCTAGACGGCCCAGCTGCGATCCACAACGCTATTGCTGACGCCGTAGGCGAACCGCGAATCAGCGACGACGCACCCTCGCCCTTCCTTCCAGGCACTAACATTCAGTATGCCTGGGATAGCACTTCGCTGGGTTGGCTCAAGACCTGCCCCCGCCTCTACTACTACAACATGATCGAGGGCTATCGTGGCAAGGGAGAGAACATCCACCTCCGCTTCGGCATCGAGTATCACGCCGCGTTACAAGACTATGACGTGTCTAGGGCTGCGGGCATCCCGCACGAAGATGCCCTCCATGACACAATACGCGCTTTGGTGGAGAGGGTTGCCGATTGGAACCCTGATCCTACTGAAGGAAGAAGGTCCGAGGAGCTTAAGACCAAGGATAACCTTACGCGTATGGTAGTCTGGTATCTTGACAAGTACCAGGACGACCCAGCCCAAACCTACATCATGGGCGGTGGCGAGCCTGCGGTGGAGTTGAGCTTTAGGTTTGAGTTGGAATGGGGGCCGAATACGAAGGCATGGGTACCTCTTCCAAAGGAACGACAAGATTTCGCGGAGGAGACGGAAGTCTCCCAGCCCTACCTCCTCTGCGGCCACCTCGATCGCGTGGTCAACTACCTTGGCGATCTCTACGTCATGGACCACAAGACCGGCACCTCGGCCCTCGGTGGCTACTACTTCAACCAATTCGAACCCAACAACCAAATGACCCTCTACACCTTCGCGGGGCAAATCCTCTTCAAATCCCCCATCCGCGGAGTCATCGTCGATGCCGCAATGGTCCCTTCGCCAAACCAGAAGCCCGGAACCGAGAACTTCATCCGTCGGATCACCTACCGTACCGCAGATCAGGTCGAGGAATGGCTCCACGACCTTCGGTACTGGCTAACCCTAGCTGAGCAGTATGCCGTCGCTGGCTCTTGGCCAATGAACGACACCGCGTGTACGATGTATGGGGGGTGCCGATTCAGAGAGGCGTGCTCCAAGAGCCCTGGAGTACGAGACAAGTTTCTCAATGCAGACTTCGAACGAGGTGAGCGATGGAACCCTTTGAAGACAAGGTAAGGATCACCCTAGTCCTAGCCAGGGTCCGAGTATCCAAGGTCGATAAGGGCCTCACCGGCATTCGCTTTGTCATGGAACTCCCTGGCGGTCCGTTCACGATCACCGCCGATGTGCCAATCGTTGCTGACGTTCAGGTCGGCGATCTCTTAACCCTTTACACCGAGGTATTGGCTGATGCCATCCCTAGCAGCCCACCAATCCAATGACTATACGAAATTGCTCATTGAAGGCGACTCCAAATCCGGTAAAACCGGCGCCCTCGCATCGCTCGTGGCCGCGGGTTACAAGCTCCGCATCCTTGACATGGACAACGGCCTCGACGTACTCAAGGCCTTCGTCCTCCACACCTGTCCAGGGAACATAGCCAATGTCGAATACCGAACGCTCAGGGACAAGCGCAAAGCGACTCCGCAAGGCCCAGTCCTCGATGGCTCTCCGAAAGCTTTCATCGAAGCGGTCAAAATGCTCGACAGGTGGCGGTACGATGACGTTGACCTTGGAGTACCTGGAGAGTGGGGAAGAGAGGCCATCCTCGTTCTCGATTCCCTTACCTTCCTCTCTGACGCAGCTTATGATTTCCGAGAGCCGTTGGCTGCTAAGTCCAGAGATGGAAAATACGATGTGCGAGCAGTTTACAAAGACGCTCAGGATGCTATTGAGAATGTGTTGGCACTTCTTACCTCAGATAGCTTCAAAACCAACGTCATCGTCATCTCCCACGTGAAGTACGTGGAGAACCCAGATGGAACCAAAAAGGGCTACCCGGTCTCCGTAGGCTCCGCCCTCTCGCCCACCATTCCCCGCTACTTCAACTCCGTCGTTCGCTTCACCACCATTGGCTCGAAGCGACAGATCGAAACCGTCTCTTCGCCGATGTTCGACCTTGCCAATCCCAAGCCGTTCGAGATGCCGAAGACGCTTCCGATCGAAACCGGCTTGGCAGACTTCTTCAGCACACTGAGAGGAGCACCGAATGTAGCACCGATAGCACCGAAGGTAACCGCACCAGTCACACTGAAACGGAGAGCTTAGACGATGTCTAACCCAAACTTTTCTAGCATTCTCGACCAGCCCGCATCCGAGGTCAAGCCGCCCCCGCTCATTCCCATGGGCACCTATACGGCCCTGGTCAAGGGCCTGCCTCGATACGACAAGTCCACCAAGAAGGGTACCGAATTCTCCGAGCACACACTCCAACTCCTCCAGGCCCACGACGACGTGGACACTGACGCCCTGGAGGAGATTGGTGGCCTGATGGAGAAGACCATCAACGTAACCTACTACCACACCGAGAAGTCCCTCTTCATGCTCAAGGACTTCTGCGAGGCCTGCGGAGTCGATCTCGAGGGCAAGAGCCTACGCCAAGCCGCAGAAGAGACCCCGGGCTGTCAAGTCGGTGTCTTCATCAAGCACGTTCCGTCTGACGATGGCAAGCGAATGTATGCCAACGTCGGTCGTGTGTTCATGCTTAACGACTAACCCTTCCTCCCACCTAGGGGCCGCAAATGGCCCCGCCTTTTCTCATCATGACAAGCGGTAGACCGCGTTCACCCGAGCCCTACGAGGGCGTTAACATCTACTTCTACGCCAGACACCTCGACTGGCTAGGTCGCCAAGGCGTTAACCGATCAATCGCAATTAGGAAACTGGTAGATGACGCAATCAACCGGGAGCATTCTCGCGGAGCGACAGAAGACCCACGGCGAGTATCGGACCCACGCAGCGATCTCGCAACGGATCAAGCGAGCCTTCGGAACGGAGAAGACAAAGCTCAACGACATGCAGATCGAGGCGCTAGAGATGATCGCTCATAAGATCGGCCGAATCCTCAACGGCAACCCTGACTTCCGAGATCACTGGGATGACATCGCTGGCTATGCTAAACTAGTGGCCGATCGGTGTCCAACATGAGCAGAATATACGTTGCCTCATCCTGGCGTAACCAATATCAACCTGACATATGCAAGGCACTGCTTTCAGCAGGCCACCAAATATACGACTTCCGCAATCCTCCTGGTCAAGCAGGATTCAAATGGCAAGACATTGAAGAGGGTTGGCAAAGCTGGAGCCCACAGCGCTACAAGGAACTACTGCATCATCACCCAGCGATTGCACATGGCTTCGTTGCAGACCTTCGTGGGATGCTATGGGCGGATACCTGTGTACTGGTTCTACCATGCGGACGATCGGCGCACTTAGAAGCAGGCTGGTTCGCTGGTGCTAATCGCAGGCTTATCATCCTAATGCTAACCAAAGAGGAGCCAGACCTGATGTACCTGTTTGCCCAAGACATCGTATTCTCGGTGGACGAACTGCTATGCCAGCTATAGCCATCGTCGGCGAAGCCTGGGGTGAGCACGAAGAGCGCGAGCGTACCCATTTCGTAGGCCCCAGCGGATATGAGCTAACGCGTATGCTAGCTGAGGCTGGTATTCGTAGGGCTGATTGCCTCTTGACGAATGTGTTCCACCTCCGCCCTCCGGGCAACAAGATCGAAGCCCTCTGTGGTCCCAAGCCTGAGGGCATCCGGGGCTATCCCCCACTATTGAAATCCAAGTTCGTCCGAAGGGAGTTTATCCCCGAGATCGAGAGGCTAGGCGATGAGATTGTTGAAGCGAACCCGAACATCGTCATATGCCTCGGTAACACTGCACTGTGGGCTATGTGCGGTGTCACTGCTATTAGCAAGCTACGGGGAACTACTCGGCTCTCTACTCATACTGCTGCTGGTTTTAAAACTATTGCTACATACCACCCGGCGGCCGTTCTCCGGCAATGGGAATTACGTCCAGTCACGGTAGTCGACCTCGCCAAGGCCGCAAGGGAATCCGAGTTTCCAGAAATTCGTAGGCCGAAGCGAGAGATATGGATCGAGCCAACCTTGGAGGATATTCATGAGTTCGTCGAGCAATACATCTACCCGGCTCAATTCATGGCGTTGGACATTGAGACTGCGGGTAATCAAGTCACTTGTATCGGAATGGCGCCCTCGCCGAACCTTGGGATTGTGGTTCCTTTCGTTGACCCAAGAAAGAAGGGACGATCTTATTGGCCAACTGCGAAAATGGAGCGGGCAGCTTGGGAAGCTTGCCGACGACCTATCGAAGATCGACGAATCCGCAAGGCGCTGCAAAACGGAATGTACGATATTGCTTTCCTCTGGCGAGCCCAAGGCATTCGAGTGATCAACGCGAGCGAAGATAGTATGTTGCTACATCATGCATTACAACCAGAGTCACTAAAAGGATTAGGGTTTCTGGGATCAGTTTATACAGATGAAGGGTCTTGGAAGCAGATGCGAGAGAAGCATACTACAATCAAGAGGGACGACTGACATGGACAAGGTTGTAGCCGCCGTTGCCTATCGGGACTATGTGCTAGTGTTCACTGAACAAGGCAAAATCTTCAAGATAGAGCATGATAGCCTCTACAAGATACGTATACAGGTAGAACTTGCACAGCTTCCGGTTAATCGATGAAGATCATCCACACCGACGAGGTAGAACCCCATGACCTCAAACCCTGGGAACGAGAGCAGGTTTACAACGGCCTGGATTGCTGTATCACGGCCGAAGTTCTCGAAGTCCTGCAACCACAACTGGACAATCACACCGCTGCGACTTACGCCTTCTCTCGTGCACTACAGGGGCCTGTGCTCGAAATGCGGTTGCGAGGCATACGCATTGACGCCGCCCGCAAAGCCGAGGTCATCGAGGAGTTCTTCGAAAAACTCGATGTCCTCGAAACCAACCTCGAACGCATCGTCCGCGAAGGAGTAGGATTCCATGGATTCAACTGGCGAAGCAACCCAGACCTTATCAAGCTCTTCTACGATAAGCTTCGCATTCCGCCTATCCGTCGACAAGGGCGACCAACGGTTAATCGAGATGCGCTGGAGAGACTCGAGCTTTACACAATTGCACAGCCAATTGTCAAACATATTACAACAATGCGAGACATTGGCAAGAAGATCGGAGTGCTCCGCACAGAAGTTGATCCTGACGGTAGAATGCGCACCTCGTATAACATAGCGGGTACGTCTACTGGGAGATTCTCCTCTAGCTTCAGCGAGTTCGGAACTGGTACGAATTTGCAGAATATAGAAGAATCCCTCCGCTCCATCTTTATCGCCGACGAGGGTATGAAGATGGCCAAGTTCGACGCTAAACAAGGGGAGAGTTACTGTGTCGGAGGAATCGAGTGGAATCTATTCCGCGACGGACGGTATCTGGACGCATGTGAAGGTGGAGATTTACATACCGCTGTTGCCCGACTCGTGTGGCCAGACCTTGCTTGGACCGGAGATATTAAACAGGATAAACACTTGGCTGAGCAGCCTTACTACCGACATTACTCAAGAAGATTTATGTGCAAGAAGATCGGACATGGTTCTAACTATGGAGGCAAAGCGCGTACGCTCTCCAATCAGGCGAAAGTGGAACTCGGCCTCATCGAAGACTTCCAACCCCCCTACTTCCGAGCCTTCCCCGCCCACCTCCGCTGGCACGCTTGGACCGAAGCCGAACTCCAGCGAACCGGAACCATAGTCACCCTTACCGGGCGTAAACGCCAGTTCTGGGGACGACGCACCGACCAGGACACCGTTCGCGAGGCCTTGGCCTACGACCCCCAAGGGAGCTTGGCGGACATCGTTAACTATGCAATGCTCAACATCTGGCGTCAGAACATTGCCCAACTCTACATGCACGACCACGACGCCCTAACAGTGCAATATCCTGAGGAGCAGGAGGATGAGATTATACCAAGGGTCCTCAAGGCCCTGGAATACCCAGTGGAGCTTAGCCACGGAAGAACCTTGTTGATTCCCTACGACGCGAAGGTTGGATTCAACAAGGGGGAATACAATGCGAAGACCAATCCTGACGGGCTCAAGGACTACATCCCCGGCGACAAACGGAAGCGGAGCAAGGAAATGCATCTCTTGGATCGACCAATTCGTAGAGCATACGGATAACCTCGAGTCACCGGTAATCTGGAGACGTTGGGCCGGGATAGCAACGATTGCGGCGGTACTGGAACAGAAAGTCTATGTTGTAACCTCCAGCCCGCTCTATCCCAATCTCTACGTTATCCTCGCAGGACTACCCGGCACAGGGAAGTCTAGAGCGATCAATGCTTCTAAGGACTTTGTGAAGGAAACCGAAGTCTTCTTTGGCCCCACATCCGTGACCATGGCTTCGCTATCCGAACGGTTGGTTCAATGTAAGCGCCAGATCGTTTGTTTGCCTGATCCGATGATTGAGTACAACTCGATGTACTTTGCTAATAGTGAACTATCTGCTTTCATGTCAACTTGGGACGAAGAGTTAATCGGTGGATTGACACAGCTATATGACGTAGAAGAGTATTCTAGAGACCGTGTTACCAGAGATATTCATATCAAGCTCGAGCGACCACAACTTAGCGCTTTGATCGGTGGCACACCAGCCAATATAATGAAGCTAATTCCCGACTTTGGCTGGGAACAAGGCTATACCTCGCGAATGATTATGGTCTTCTCGGATGAGAAGCCTGTGATTGATACCTTCAACACCCCAGCTAAGACCAAACCTCCGGAGATGATCCATGATCTTAAAGTCATTAGTGCTCTACATGGCCAGATGGGCTGGACTGAGGAGTACGCTAAGGCGATGCATAATTGGAAGCTACTTGGTTTCACGCCTACTCCTGGGCATCCTAAGCTTGCGTCTTACTGCGCTAGAAGATTTAGTCATCTCATTAAGCTTAGTATGGTTGCCAGTATTGATCGAGGTAATGACCTTACTCTTACTGTGGCGGATTTTAACCGATCGATGGGGTGGTTGCTAGAGGCCGAGGTCCTCATGCCAGAAATCTTCCGAATCGGCTCAACCTCCTCCGACGCCAAGGCAATAGACGACATTGCCCACTTCGTCTCGAAGCGAGGAAGGGTGCCAGAGCACCTGCTAATTCGCTACGTTCAGGAGCGAGTGCCGGCTTACGCTGTGCTCAACGTCATTGGCATCATGGAACGTAGCGGCCAGATCAAGGCGGTTAGCGTAGATCCGAAGACTGGGCTACGGGTCTTTATTGCTACCTAATCGGACTTCCAAAGGCATGTAGGCCAAGGATTCCCACGAGGATAAATAGGACAATCCAAGAGCCGAACGGCGCCCAACCAGGCCTACCACCACCCCAAGGACCAACACCCCAGATTCCAAAGACACCAACTAGAACGTAGATTAGCCAAAACCAGATATTAGCACCCATCTCACGGCTCCTTTGATTGATCTAGAATCTGTGCACGGCCTTCAAGGATGCCCTCGGCCTTTGAGGATTCAGCAGTTACTTTCACAAGAGCATCCTTGATACTATTGGTGTTCTCTTCCAACTTCGTTACCACCTTCGTTGCCTTAAATGTCAGCAACATCGTTACCAAGGACAGCACTGCGTTGACGAACACCCCAATACCAAGCAGGAATGTGCCTACTTCTGCTATTGCTGACATGTTAATCTCCGAAAAGAGCAAGGGCATTTGCGCCCTCTAAGGATCAACCCGGACTACCACGATCGATTGAAGCACGTTCTTGCGCGTGCTTTTCGACCTGGAACTGCTCTTCGGCAGTCATCGGGGCGTGGTTCAACGCAGCTAGGATCGCAGCCACGAGATCAGCATGAGGCAGCCGTGACACGTCAATCCCGGTGATCTTAATGATCTCCTCGACGGCTGGCGTGATCGCCTTGACGAATGCTACCACGTAAGGCCCGTAGCGATCTACCAGCTGCATGACCTCGGGGCCATAGGTCAGCGCTAGGCTAACTAACTGTGCGAAGGTCATAGCGAGCACCCCGCTGCTACTGCGTTCGCCGCTGCGTCTGCCGCTGCACCGATCTGCGCTACCGCTGACGTAACTGAGGGCGGTGCCGCAGTTCCGGCGCAAATCGCTTGTGCCGCCGCAATCACGCTGGCGATCTTGGCCTGTGTCTTGCCGGTGGCCTTGGCAGCACAGGCAAGGGTCTGGGCGGTCATGGCATAGATCGGCATTCCGGCGCACAGCTTGGCAACATCACGTTCACCGGCCGCGATAGCATCGCTGATGGCCTGTAAGTTAGCGGCGAGATGCGAGCACCCCATGAGGGCGAGCAGCGCCGTGACGATAATAACCTTGCGCATGATCATCTCCTTGTGTTGCGCAGTAGTCGTTCGAGCTCGCGGACGCGGGCCCGACAGCGTGAAACCTCTGTCTGCCGGTCGATGCGTTCTGCCGGCAGGTTGTCGTAGTCCTTGATCGCCCGCATGAGTGCTCTCTCGGCTGCACGTAGCTTTACTCTGGTCTCGCGGGCGGCACTCATTGGCTATGCAGCACTGGATGGTATGTTCGATACCAGCCGCACTCTATGCAGGCGCCCAAGCCTACAATCGAGAGGATTGCAAATGCCACGACAATCTTGATCCTCATCAGGATTCCCCATCGCTCGGTGTGAAGAAACACCGAATGGAATTATCTGCCTTGCGCCGACACACCCATGAATACTCATCCCGCGATGCCTGGACCTGATTGCGTGGGATGAATTCTCCCGAGGGCAGGCGGAATCCCTCGGTCGGTAACGTGACATGCTGGGCAGGGGTGATGGCGCAATCATCCTTCCCACAGCAACTCTGTCCCGAGCCGTCCTTTGCATAGTAGCCGTGCGAGATCCAGTGATCATGCGAATATGCACAGCGGGTAAGGAGCAGAGCACCGATGAACCAGATCAAAAACAAGAATCCCACCAGTCCCAGTAGCTCAGGAATTGGCTTCGGTACTCTCATGTCTTTGGCGCCGCGATCGGTACAATCTTCACTTCCGCCGTCGACTTCACGTCCTGGGGCATATTCGCCTCTTTCGCTATAGCCGGTGGTGCGACGACTGTAACCCCCGAAATCGCCGCTACACTGGCCACTCGGGCCTTTTGTGTAGCAGACCACTTGGAGTAGAGCGACATGACGAACGCGATAATGGGCCCTGCTCCAACCATGAACTCTGTGGCGCCCTTGACCATATGATCCCAGCTGGACGCAAGGTCAGGAATCTCAACGCCGTTTATACTATGTATCCCTGCCATAGCAAGCATACCGGCGATAAAGGTTACCCCATGCCTGCCCTGGGCAAGTATCTCTGGGCTTATTGTTGGAAGTTTCATCGTCTATCCCTTTCTCCAGACATAGTGCGAAGCCCCCTGCCGATTATATCCGACCGGC
>Ga0210408_10003851_pt1 | contig 13638 bp, 14 predicted proteins | sample IncBWH4MmetaG_FD_155471 | JGI IMG/M metagenome (GOLD analysis project Ga0210408, IMG submission 155471) | Forest soil microbial communities from Barre Woods Harvard Forest LTER site, Petersham, Massachusetts, United States - Inc-BW-H-4-M | ecosystem: Environmental > Terrestrial > Soil >...
GCGGCGTTCACGCCATCATCGAGCATCAGGCGGTCGGATATGCCCTGGCCGATGCAAAGACCACGATCGAAGCGGCCCGCTATCTGAGCTGGCGCGCCTGTCATGGGCTCGACACCCAATCGCCGGCGGCCGAGGAGCTCGCAGTCCAGGCGAAAATCTTCGGCTCAGAGGCCGCAGTGCGCGTCATCACCGGTCTCATGCGCGTGGTCGGCATCGAAAGCTACGATCGTGAGACGCCGCTTGCCGGCTTGCTGCAGGATGCGCTCGCCTTGCCGATCTTCGACGGCGGCAATGTGGGCGTAAGGCGCCGGCAACTCCACACGCTGCTGAAGCGAAGCGACTACGACCCGCTTGCCGCCAGCGGAGCGGCTTGAGGCATGATCCGGAAAAGTGTGAAGCGGTTTTCCGAAAAGATCATGCCCAAACAAGGAGCTAAAGCGCGATGACGATTCAACCTCATCTCATCGCGCTTTAGCGCAGGCGGCTGGAGGAAAAAGCAGTGGCCATTGATTTTCGACTGACACCCCGCCTGCGTGAACTCCAGATGCAATCCCGCAAGTTCGCGAGGGAAGTGTTGGCGCCGGCAATCGGGGTAGACGCCTTGCCCACGCCGGAGGAGAGGTTTGCGGCAACAAGGCCTGCTTACGAAGCCATGATTGCAGCGGGATTTTTGCGAAAATGCATTCCTCTCCCGGCCGGCGGAGAGAACGCCGGCCTGATTGATACGGCGATCATGGCCGAGGAACTGTACGCCGTGAACGCCAGCGTAACCCTGACTTTGATAGGCACCGTTCTTGGACTTTTGCCGCTCCTGATCGGCGGCACCGAAGAGCAACGCAAGCGGCTGCTGCCGCCGTTTCTGCAGCAGACTGGAGCGCCGCTGGCAGGATTTTGCGCCACCGAACCGGGAGGCAGCGCCAACGCAGCATCGCCTCCGCCGGGCGAAGGCGTACGCACCACGGCGAGACTTGCGGGCGACAGCTGGATGATCAATGGCCGAAAAAGCTGGGTGTCGTCGGCCACCGGTTGGGACCGCAAGGGCGCGGATGTTCTTTGTGTTCTCTGCCGCACCGATCCTGACGCTACTCCCGATCGCAGCATTTCGGTCATTCTCGTGGAGCGCCCGGCATCGGGTCTCGTCTTCGAACGCGCAATCGATGCAGCGGGGCACCGCACGCATCTCCTGCCGCAATTCAGCTTCGACGGTGTCCGCGTCCCGAGCACCAACTGTCTGGGCCCGGTCGGCGGCGGTCTGGCCCTGACTGCTGCCTGCTTCACCGGCGCGGCGGCGCTCGTCGGAATTTTCGCGGTCGCTTTGATGCGCGCGGCGTTCGAGTTCACGCTGAGCTTCGCACGCCACGAGAGGCGCGGCGGCATTCATCCCGTCATCGAACACCCGGCGGTTGGATATGCGCTGGCTGACGCGAAGACAGCCATCGAGGCGACCCGCAGTCTTTGCTGGCGCGCCTGCCGTGCGGTCGATTTGCAGTCGCCAGGAGCCGAGGAGCTGGCCATCGAGGCGAAAATCTTCGGTTCGGAGACGGCTGTATGCGTGCTGTCGGACCTGATGAGGGTGGTCGGCATCGAAAGCTATGATCACGCCTTGCCACTGGGACGCCTGTTGCAGGATGCGCTCGCGCTTCCACTGTTTGGCGGCGGCAATATCGGCGTTCGTCGCCGACGGCTGCATGCAATCCTGCAGCGGCCCGAATACGACCCGCTGGTTGCCGGCAGCGAGGTCGAAGCCTGAACTTCGTCTGCAAAGCGCGAGGCGCGGAGTTTTTCGATCGAAAGGACGGGATCATGAGCACACAGCAAAAAGTAGTGGTTGTAACTGGCGCGTCGCAGGGCATCGGCGCCGGCATCGTCAGCGCTTTCCGGGCACGGAACTGCCCGGTCGTTGCAACGTCGCGATCAATCAAGCCGGCTGCCGATACGGACGTTGTGACGGTGCAGGGCGACGTCGGCACTCCCGGTACGGCGGAGAAGGTGTTCAAAGCCGCATTGGATCGGTTTGGCCGTGTCGACACCCTCGTCAACAACGCCGGCGTGTTCATGGCGAAGCCTTTTACGGCCTACTCGCACGATGACTACGCGCTTTACCTCTCGACCAACGTCACCGGCTTCTTTCACATGACCCAGCGCGCGCTGGAGCTGATGAGCAAGCAAGGCCACGGTCACGTCGTCTCGATCACGACGAGTCTTGTCGATCAGCCGATGAGCGCGGTCCCGGCCGCGTTGGCGTCTCTCACCAAGGGCGCATTGAGTGCGGTGACCAAGGCGCTCGCCATTGAATACGCAAAGGCGGGGATCCGCGTGAACGCGGTTTCTCCTGGAATCATCAAGACCCCCATGCATCCGCCCGAGGCGCATTCGGCACTCGGGGCACTTCACCCGATGGGCCGGATGGGAGAGGTGTCGGATATTGTCGATGCGATAGTCTATCTCGATGGCGCCGGCTTTGTGACCGGGGAAGTTCTTCACGTCGACGGCGGACAGGCTGCCGGTCACCACCAACTCTAGGGAGAGAACGCTCTTCCCGCGAGAAGGCAAACGCGGGCGTCATCCCCATGCCCGCGACGATTCGATCCGTTGCAGACCTCGGAACCATCGACGAGGACATTGCTTGCCGGTACATGATCGCAGGCGGGGTTCGATGGATGGACGACGCAGCAAGCCGGATTGTGGCCCATTACGAGCGACATGCGACCTCGTGGGACGGCGACCGCCGCGCGGCCGCCTGGATTGAGAAGCCCTGCATCGAGCGCTTCCTTGGTATCCTTGCCGAGGGCGCGCTCGCGCGAGCCGTTCAATCCAACACGTGACTTCACCTAAAACCTGGTCGGAACCGAAAGGACGCGCAATGGCAAAGAACACGATTTGCCTCTGGTACGACAAGGACGCCGAGGCTGCGGCCCGCTTCTACGCCGAGACCTTCCCCGACAGCGCCGTGCACGCTGTCCGCCGCGCCCCTAGTGACTATCCATCCGGCAAGGCGGGAGACGCGCTGGTCGTCGAGTTCACGGTTGCTGGCGTTTCCTGCATCGGCATCAACGGCGGCTCCGCCTTCAAACATACCGAAGCCTTCTCGTTCCAGATCGCCACTGACGATCAGGAAGAGACCGACCGCTATTGGAACGCGATCGTGGGCAATGGCGGGCAGGAAAGCGCGTGCGGCTGGTGCAAGGACAAATGGGGCATCTCCTGGCAGATCACGCCGCGCGTGCTGACCGAGGCGTTGGCGGCCGCGGGCGCTGAAGCCAAGCGCGCGTTCGAGGCGATGATGAAGATGAAGAAGATCGACGTCGCCGCGATCAAGGCAGCGCGGCGCGGCTGACGGCCACGCCGCCCATCACACGGCTGGTGGCTGGTACGCGGCGTGCCGCGTCTTACCAACCCCAGCCCTGCTGCTGTTGCACCGGACGATAATACTGGCCGCCGCGCTGACGCGCGTAGCCGGGTGGGGGCGGAGGCGGGGGCGGATTGGGCTGGAAGAAGGAGAAGAAGCCGTCGCCGCCGCCCCAGCCGTTGCTCGCAACGGGGTAGCCTTCCGGAGCCCGAGGCGTGGGCTTGCGCGTGATGAAGCCGCCCTGGGGCTGGTTGTTGAGCACCGCAACGAACTCGGTGCGGTAGTTGGTCTCGGCGCTCAGCGGCTCGTCCGAGATGATGATCGAGGATCGCGGCGCGGCGGTCGGCGCGACGCGGTCGAGCACATCCTGCGGGATGGTGATGCGATCGAGCGCGTCCTTGGCATTGTCGCCGTCGTCGATCGTGACCTCCGTCCAGCGCAGGCCCGCGTCGCTCTTCGCGATCGCCGTGAAGATGTGCGTGCCGATCGGCTTGTCCGGATCGCGGATCGTGACCGGAACCTCGCTCGTATCGAACACCTCGCCGCCCCCGTCCGGCGCCGGCTTATGGGTGTTGCGGCGAATGTAGAGCTTCTGCGTCGCGCGGCTGATGTAGACGGAAACCGGTTCCAGCGCGAGCTTGGCTTCGGTCGCGGCTTTGGCGGTATCGACCTTCTTGGTCGCTGCCTCCTTGGCAGCGTCCTTGGCAGCGGCGGCCGCGCTGACCTTCGTGTCGGCCTTGGCGGTGTCGAGCTGTGTCTGCAGGTCCGCGGCCTTGGCTTCCGCCTTCTGCTTCAAATCCTCGGCCTTCGCTTTGGCCTGATCGGTCTTCGCAGCGGCAAGCAGCTTGTCGGTATAGGCGAGCTGGGCGTCGGCGCTTTTCTTGAGCCCCTCCAGCTTTTTCAGCGACGCCGTGAGCGTTGCAGCCTCGCGCGCCGTCGTGGCCGCGGTCTTCTTCGCTTCGTCGGCGGCCTTGGCGGCTTCTTCCGCCTCGCGAACGGCCGTCTGGGCGCGCGACGGAGCAGCCGCGATCGCTTCCGCCTTCGGCATGAACAGCTTCGGGTCGGAAAAGTCGACCGGCTCGGCGTCGTTCGGCGAGATGATCACCCGCATCCCGATCTCAGTCTTGTCGAACAGCTTCTCGGCAAAATCGTAGGGCATCCGCACGCAGCCATGCGAGGCCGCATAGCCGGGCAGCGGCCCACCATGCAGCGCGATGCCGTTCCAGGTGATGCGCTCCATGTTCGGCATCCAGGCATCGTCATACATGGACGAGTGGTGGTCCTTGTCCTTCTCGATCAGCGCGAAAACGCCGGCCGGCGTCTCGCGTCCCGTGGTACCGGTCGACACCGGCGCGCGGAAGATCCAGCCCTCGGCATCGTAGAAAGTGACCTTTTGGCTCTTGATCGACACGATCGCCATGATCGGCTCGCCCGCCGCGCGCGGCGCTGTCGCTTCCTTCGTTGGCGCGGGACGCGCTTCCTTCGCCATGGCGCCCGTGGTCAGCGCCGTGAGCGCGGCCATTGCCGCAAGCGTCACAATGGCGGGAGGCCCAAAACGTCGCACCGCTACGGTGGATTGCGCCGTCGTCACTCGATTTGCCATGCCATGCCTCAGTCGAATTGCCTGTCCGCGCTGGCGTCGATCATAACGCCAGATTGCGATTTTTGGATTAACTAATCGCCGCCACCACCAACGCAACCAAATCGGCTTTTTACGGACTATCGGCACGTTCCGGGCCAGTCACTCATATACGACCGCCCGCTCCGGAGGAAGGTGGCTCCGGGCCAAATTGGCCCTACCGACCGTCCCCCGGCTCGCCGGCATGTCGGAGGTCGACATGTCGCGGTATCGTGTGAACGGATCGAATGCATAAAGGTTTCGCAAAGCGGGCTGTTTTGAGCGGGCATTTCCCGCCGGCGTCACGCGCTTGTCGCCACAAGCGGCGGGAGTATATTTGATCGATGGCCGTCGCCTCGCCCGATCTGAAAGCGTTCCTGCTCGCCACGCCTTTCTTCGGTGGCCTTTCGGACGCAAGCCTCGATCTGCTCGTCTCAATGCTGGTCGAGCGCCGCTTCGAGGTCGGCGCGACGGTCGTGGCGGAAGGCGAATCGGGGCGCTCGATGTTCATCGTGCACGCCGGCAAGCTCGAAGTGAGCCGGCGCGCTGATGCGGAGCACGCCATTCATATGGCTGATCTCGAGCCCGGTGATTTCTTCGGCGAAATGACGCTGATCGAAATGCAGAACCGATCCGCCACCGTCGTCGTCGAGAGCCCGACCGTGCTGTATGAGCTCACGGCGCGGCAGCTCTATTCGTTCTACAAGAGCGACGTGCACGCCTATGTGATCGTGATGCAGAACATCAACCGCGAGCTTTGCCGGCGGCTGCGTCGCGCCGACCAGCGCATCGCCGAGCTGCAGACGCCTCACGCGGAGCGATAAACACACACACGGTCGTCACTGTTCCCATGCACTGCGACAATTGCCCGCATTTGATCCGCGACGTTCCAGTCGCGCATGTGACGCTTGTCACGGCAAACCTCGCTCCGTTTTGCATCCTCTGTGCTCACGGTTGGTCGGAATGGTTCCGCCCCCCGAAGCAATAGGGAAATGCCATGACTGATCTGGACATGACTGATCTGGACAAGGAAGTTGACGAACTGAGCATGGAAGAACTGGAAGCGGCGAGCGGCGGCAGGATCAAGATCAATCTGCCTCCCGCGGTAGTGGCGTGGGAGATCGCCAAGGTCCAGGCCGAGAACCCCGGCTTCTGCTAACGCCCGGCGGTATTTGACGCCGCTTCAACTCGAAGGGTCGAGACTTCCCGGTCTCGACCCTTCAATCCGCTTTGGCAACGTAACCTGGGTGACGCAGTAGGACGCGACGCGTTTCACCGGGTCCGGCTGGGAGCAATTGCAATCAAGCGAGCGAGGTGGATGGCGCGTTGCCGCACTACCCACCACGCGGGATGAATCACTTGCGCTCGACGAAAATGGCGTGACAGTCCGCCTCGCCTGGATTTTCGGCCGTGTGCGAGGATGTGATCGGCCCCGCAAAGGCCGTGCCGGCTTTGCTCTTGAGCTCGCGGCTGGTGCCATCCGGATTGTGGACCCGCACGGCGCAATCGTCGAGCGCGTAGACGACGAAGGGCAGCGGGTGCGAATGCGGCTTGTCCGTCTCCCCCTTCTTCCAGGTGGCGGCGATCACGCGAAAACTCTGATCTTCGAAGATGACTTTGTAGGTACTTGGATCGGCCTGATAAGAGGGAGGAGTGTCCTGCGCAGCAGCCGAGGCGATCCAGATCATTGCTGCGCTCAAACCAAACATTGCATGTCGAACCATCATCAATTTCCTTTTGAGGCTATGTCGAAAAGTAAGCGCATGCGAAGTCGAGCAGGCATCGCTCGACTTCGAACAGGACCTTGCTAGAGCAAAACCTTGCTAGAGAATACCTTGAGCGGCCGCACTGTCGCGATCCGCCTGCTTTTGCCGAACGATCGACAGCTCTTTGCCGCACGCGGTGAACGCGTCACTGCCCGAGCGCATTCCGAATTTTGTGCAGAATTGGCGATCCTCATCGGCGATCGTCCGTTCCACATATTCGTGCGCGGCAGCACGCATGGCGGGACCAGCGATAAAAACCGCATGCAGCCCCCAGGCGACCAGGACGGCAACGGCTAGCCCTGATGCTATCGTTCGGAGCGGCACATTAGCTAAATCAGGAGAGTTGGTTTTGATCTCGGCCATAAATACGTTCCTTCAAGTAATAAAAATCGGGAAATAGCTCTGTCCGCGCATACGGCGTCGGCGGACCGAATCAACCTAACCCTCCGGAGCGAGAAGCATCCGGAAAACTTTGCGCCAATCCCGGAAGGCGATGAGAAAGCTTGCGGGACAGGGCTAAGCCGTCGTCGCCGGCTCAGGCTCGGGAGCCGCCCCCTCGCTCTGCCGCTTGATCCACTCGCGCATCACCACGAGATAGACCGCATCGCACAGATACATGCCGACAGCGAGGCCCCGGTCGTAGCTGGCCCAGAACCGCGGGAGAATTTCGATCCGATGGCCGCCGCGCCCGACTATCCTGACGAGCCCCGCAGACTGCGCGGCAGTCATCAAGCTGCGGACATGGGTTCGGGAAACGCCAAAGCGATCGGCGGCTTCCATGTAGGGAACGGCGGCGTTCGGATCGCCCGCATCCATCGCGGTCTTCAGAACAGCATTCTGGATCAGCGGCCCGGCTGCATGTGCGAAAAACAACAGCGTGTCGGGCAGCGTCATCATGAGGCGGGCGGCGGCCGGATTGAACGGCAGGCTCGCGCCGCAATGGAGGACATGAAAGGCGCGATCTCGCGACAGCACCGGGCTATAATCATGATCGGGGTACAGCGTGGCGAGCGGCACATAGTGCGCCGCGAGCCATTCGGTGTGATGCGAGCGAAACTTGTCGGTGGTCGCAAGGAGCCGCACGCGCCCGTCCTTGGCCGCCCGGTGCTGTTCGAGAAATCCGACCTCGCGCAGCCGCGCGATCAGATGATCTACCTGCCGCTCGCTCGCGTATCCGAACATCGCAAGCTGTTGCTTAAGGGCGGCAATCGTGAACCAGGTCTCGCGGCGCGATGGATCCTGCGCAGCTTCGAGCACCGCCGCACAGTGGAAGACGAAGAATCGGCCGGCCTGCAGCAGGAGACGAACCAGAAACGGATCGCCTCCGTACACTTGCAAGAAGCTGTCGAGATAGGCGCGCCGTGCCTCCGGCAGCCGGGGATGGTTCAGGATCTCGTCGAAGCTCAGCCGCAACCGGCCGCCGACGAGCCGCTCGAGTTCGTCTCTTTCCAAGGCTGCCCCCCAGTCTTGACTTTTAGGAGGGTATAAGGCGGCCGCGATCCCTGCAATGTTCTCCAGGGATCTACCGCCGGGTGCGGTCGGCAAGAGGGTGGGTTTCGCTGGCGCTCAACCCACCCTACGGGACCGTAGCGTATGCGTTACGCCGCCGCCGGCTCCTCCAGCAGCCCCCGCCGGCGCAACAGCGCATCCGCTTCCGGCTCGCGGCCGCGGAAGGCGACATAGGCCGCTTCCGGATCGACTGAGCCGCCGCTCGAATAGATGTCGTCATGCAGGCGCTTGGCGGTCGCGGGGTCGAAGATATCGCCCGCCTCCTCGAAGGCGCCGAAGGCGTCGGCGTCCATCACTTCCGACCACATGTAGCTGTAATAGCCCGAGGCATAATGGTCGCCGGAGAAGATGTGGCCGAACTGGGTCGGCCGGTGCCGCATCGCGATTTCCTCCGGCATGCCGATCTTCTTCAGCTCGGCCTGCTCGAAGGCACGCACATTGCGGCTCGCGGACGCCGGCTGGGTGTGGAACTCGAGATCGAGCAGCGCGGAAGCCACGAACTCCACGGTGGCAAAGCCCTGGTTGAATTTGCGCGCGGCGAGGAAGCGCCTGAGCAGATCCTCCGGCAGCGGCTCGCCGGTCTGGTAGTGGCGGGCGAATTTCTGCAACACCTCCGGGCGCTCCTGCCAGTGCTCGTAGAGCTGTGACGGCAACTCGACGAAATCGGTGAAGACCGAGGTGCCCGACAGCGAGGGGTAGACCACGTTGGAGAGCATGCCGTGCAGGCCATGGCCGAACTCGTGGAACAGCGTCCGCGCATCGTCCGGCGAGAGCAGCGCAGGCTCGCCATCGGCGCCCTTGGCGAAATTGCAGACGTTGATGATCAGCGGGGCAGTCCCGCCGTCGAGCTTCTGCTGGTCGCGCAAGGAGGTCATCCAGGCGCCCGAGCGCTTGGAGGGCCGCGCAAAGTAGTCGCCGTAGAACAGCGCCTTGTGCCGGCCATCCGGGCCTGTCACCTCCCAGACCCGCACGTCCGGGTGCCAGATCGGGACATCCTTGCGCTCGGCGAAGGTGATGCCGAATAGGCGCGTGGCGCAGTCGAAGGCGGCCTCGATCATGTGATCCAGCGCCAGATAGGGCTTGATCGCGCCGTCGTCGAAATTGGCTTTGGCCTGGCGGAGCTTTTCGGCGTAGTAGCGCCAGTCCCAGGGCGCGAGCTGGAAATTGCCGCCCTCCTCCGCGATCAGCTGCTGCAATTCGTCACGGTCGGCGAGCGCGCGCGCCCGCGCCGGTGTCCAGACCCGCTCCAGCAGGTCGCGCACGGCCTCCGGCGTCTTGGCCATGGAATCCTCCAGCCGGTAGGCGGCGAAGGTCGGGAAGCCCAGAAGCTTCGCGCTCTCCTCGCGTAGCGCCAGGATCTCGACAACGACCTCGTTGTTGTCATTGGCGTTGCCATTGTCGCCGCGGGCGGTGAAGGCCTTGTAGACCTTCTCGCGCAGGTCGCGTCGCGCCGAGCTCTTCAGGAACGTCTCGGCAAAGGAGCGCGACAGGGTGACGATCGCCTTGCCGGCCATGCCGCGCTCTTCTGCCGCAGCCTTGGCGGTGGCGACAAAGCTGTCGGACAGCCCGGCACGGTCGTCCTCGCCGAGCTCCAGGAACCAGTCCTGCTCGTCGCCGAGCAGATGATGGCTGAAGCTGGTGCCGAGCTGAGCCAGCTGCTCGTTGATCTCGGCCATCCGCTTCTTGGCTTCCTCGGTGAGGCCGGCGCCGGCGCGGTGGAAGCGGGTGTAGGTGCGCTCCAGGAGCCGCATCTGCTCGCCCGTCAGGCCCAGGCTCGCCCGGTTCTCATGCAGCAGCGCGATGCGGCCGAACAGCACCGCGTTCATCATGATCGGGCTCCAGTGCCGCGCCATCCGCAGCGATACTTCCTTGTCGATCGCCAGGATCGCGGGGTTGGAGTGCGCCGAGACCAGGTCGTAGAATACCGCCGAGACCTTGGTCAGCAGCTTGCCCGAGCGCTCCAGCGCCGTGACGGTGTTGTCGAAGTCGGGGGTCGAGGGATCATGGGTGATCGCGGCGACCTCGGCGGCGTGGTCGGCGAAGGCCCGCTCGAAGGCGGGCATGAAATGCTCCGGCGTGATCTCGGCAAAAGGCGGCGTCTGATGTGGCGTCTGCCAGGCGGCGAGCAGCGGATTGACTTCCGGGGCGGCCGTGGTTTCGGCGGTCTCTGACATCGAAAAATCCCGTATTTGTGCGGTTTCTTGAGCTTCAGCTATATCACGCGAGGGGCCATTTTTGGGCCTTTTCCGCTTGATAGTGAGCCACGTTTCGGAGAGATTGCGCCCCTCGAAACAGGACCAAGCCATGAGCTCAGAGCCCTCCTCCACCGCCTCCGGCCAGATCGTCTGGTCCAGCGTCATCACCGTCCTCTCGGCCGCGATCCTGATCGGCGCCGAGGTGTTCGGAGCGGCGTTCGCCGGCGGCTGGGCGCTCGCGATCCTGTTCGGCCTCGACGACACCGGCGCCCACATCGTGCAGGCAGTGCTGTTCGGGCTCGGCGTGCTCGTGATGATCGCCTTCGTCCGCGCGGCGCAGCGCGTCGAGCCGTTCTTCAAGCGCGCGTAAGCCCAAACGATTCAAGAAGTCGCTGCGGCACAGGCACAACTTCGCTCACGCTTTCTTAAACAAACTTAACATCCGTTCATCTTCGTCCGGTGCGAGCGCTCGTGCGAGCGCCTCGACGCGTGCGCTCGTAATCACGCGTTAGGGAAATTTGTCCTCAGCCTAAAAAAATTCTTGCAGAGCAGAGTCAAAAAGATTATTTCCAGCCTTGCCCAATTTCGCACGTGCCTGTGGTCGTGTGTCAGTCGGTAGGTATCCGGACAAGAGGCCGGACAGCCGCCAAAGGGATGAAGGACCGAGGGTCGCTCCGAGCTTAAGGCTCGGGTCCAAGACCAAGCGTCGAGGCGCAAGAGCGTCGAAACGTAAAGTCGAAGACAAACAGCGGCCAGCATCTCTCTCCAGAGATGCCGATGAAGGAGCCTTCTCTCGTTGCAACCGTGACTGGCAGCCGGAGGCGAACCGGCGCACCCCGCTCTCAACGGGGGACGCGACTTAAAGCAACGACGGATCGGGCTTTTTTGGTCTCTACCGGCATTCCAACGCCGGCGCGGGCTACTGAAAAGGCTTGTCCTTCATTGCCAGGTGTGCGGGCGGGAGCATTCCCAACCAATCCACGGCAGCACAATTCGGTCTGATTCCAAGGCGTAACCGCGTCTCCATCGTGCGGTCACGCCGAAGAACTCAGGTCCGAGAATCATTTGAACGGGCTCCCGTCGCTGGGGCCGTTTGGAGGGTGCTATGACCGATCGTATCAGGGAATTCCTGCGCAACCGCCGCAGCGAGGGCCTGGACACCGAGCCGTGCCTCGTTGTCGACCTCGAAATCGTGCGCGAGAACTATCAGAGCTTCGCCAAGGCGCTGCCGGACAGCCGCGTGTTCTACGCGGTGAAGGCCAATCCCGCACCTGAAGTTCTGTCGCTGCTCGCCTCCATGGGCTCCTGCTTCGACACCGCAACCGTCGCCGAGATCGAGATGGCGCTAGCTGCCGGTGCGACCGCGGACCGCATCTCCTTCGGCAACACGATCAAGAAGGAGCGCGACATTGCGCGCGCCTTCGCGCTCGGGATTCGGCTGTTCGCGGTCGATTGCGCTGCCGAAGTGGAGAAGGTCGCCCGTGCCGCACCCGGCGCGAAGGTGTTCTGCCGCATCCTCTATGACTGCGCCGGCGCCGAATGGCCGCTGTCGCGCAAGTTCGGCTGCGACCCGGAGATGGCGGTCGAGGTGCTCGACCTCGCCAAGCGCCTTCGCCTGGAGCCGTGCGGCATCTCCTTCCATGTCGGCTCGCAGCAGCGCAAGGTGAAGGCGTGGGACCGTGCGCTGGCGATGGCCTCGCAGGTGTTCCGCGACTGCGCCGAGCGCGGCATCAACCTGACCCTGGTCAACATGGGCGGCGGCTTCCCGACCAAGTACCTCAAGGACGTTCCGCCGGTCGTGCAGTACGGCCGGTCGATCTTCCGTGCGCTGCGCAAGCATTTCGGCAACCAGATCCCGGAAACCATCATCGAGCCGGGACGCGGCATGGTCGGCAATGCAGGGATCATCGAGTCCGAAGTCGTCCTGATCTCCAGGAAGAGCGACGAGGACGAGGTGCGCTGGGTGTACCTGGACATCGGCAAGTTCGGCGGTCTCGCCGAGACCATGGACGAGTCGATCCGCTACGCCATCCGCACGCCGCATGATGGCGCCGACATGACGCCGTGCGTGCTCGCCGGTCCGACCTGCGACAGCGCCGACGTGCTGTACGAGAAGATGCCGTATCCGCTTCCGGTGACACTCGAGATCGGCGACAAGGTGCTGATCGAAGGGACCGGGGCCTATACGTCGACTTACTCGTCGGTGGCCTTCAACGGCATTCCGCCGCTGCGGACCTACCACATCTGACCTCGTTATCGAGGTTTGGCTAATCGGGAGCCGGTGCGCCGGCTCCTTCTCATCCATTGCTATGACCGAACGACGCTTCCCAAGGCGCGAATACGCCGTGGGAAGCGAGGACTGACGTGCCATGACCGATTTGCAGAAGACCCCTGTTGCCCTCACTTCGAAAGCCGCTCCGTTCGCGATCCGTGCGGAGCGGACTTCCGACGTCGTCGCGCGTGAAGCGCTGCTGGATGCCTGCTTTGGCGACAACCGCCATACGCGCACCTGCCAGCGCCTGCGTGACGGACGTGCGCCCGCCGAAGGCCTTGCCTTTTCGGCGGTGGCGCGAGGCCGGTTGGTCGGAACCGTGCGGTTGTGGCACGTCAGCGCCGGGGGTGTCCCGGCGCTTGTCCTCGGCCCTCTCGCGGTAGGCAGCGCCTACCGCAACCTGGGGGTCGGGGCCGCGCTGATGGACCACGCGCTTGCGGCGGCGAGAGCGCGTGGCCATCGCGCGGTTCTGCTTCTGGGCGACGCGCCCTATTACGCCCGCTTCGGCTTCTCGGCCGACAAGGCGGGTGAGCTCGCGCTGCCCGGTTCGTTCGAGCGCGAGCGCCTGCTCGCCTTGGAACTTCAGGCCGGCGCACTCGACGGCGCCTGGGGCATGATCGTGCCGACCGGCGCCTCGCTGCTCAAGCGCAAGGCAGTGCGACCGAAGAAGACGCTGCGCACCGCGGCCGCCGTGGCATAGGCGTTGGCGATCATGCCGAAGAACCGCGCCATCGCGCGCGTGGCCGTGCGCCCGCGCTTCCGCAGCACCGTCACCACGATCATGCTTGTGCTGATGACCGTCATGATCGTGCGGGACATCCTGGTGCGCCGCTGGGGCTCGCCCCCGCCCTCGCCCGATGTGACCCGGCATTTGCCCTGAACCACCCAACCTGCCCGCTTGCGCCTGCGGGCGAAAAGCCGTTTAACCC
>Ga0210408_10003852_pt1 | contig 13637 bp, 19 predicted proteins | sample IncBWH4MmetaG_FD_155471 | JGI IMG/M metagenome (GOLD analysis project Ga0210408, IMG submission 155471) | Forest soil microbial communities from Barre Woods Harvard Forest LTER site, Petersham, Massachusetts, United States - Inc-BW-H-4-M | ecosystem: Environmental > Terrestrial > Soil >...
ATCGTCTTTCTCGCACTGGCCGCTCTGTTTTTGCTCCGGCTTGGCGCTGGCGATCCGTCGCGGATTCCCTCTGCCCTGATCGGACATCCTGCACCACAGACGTCGTTGCCGCCGCTACAGGGCTTGCTCAGCAACGGCGCACAAGTGCCGGGACTCGATCCGGCAAACTTCATGGGTAAGGTCAGCGTCGTGAATGTCTGGGCCTCCTGGTGCGTACCTTGCCATGAAGAGGCGCCGTTTCTGACCGAGCTCGCCAAGGACAATCGGCTGCAGCTGATCGGCATCAACTACAAGGACGTGCCCGACGACGCTCGGCGCTTCCTCAGCCGCTATGGCAACCCGTTTGCCTCGGTCGGCGTCGACGGCAATGGCCGCGCCGCGATCGAATGGGGAGTCTATGGCGTGCCGGAAACATTTATAGTCGGCCGCAACGGCAAGATCGCCTACAAGCTCGTGGGACCAATCACGCCGGACAACATCGACAGCGCGCTCAGGACCGAGATCGACAAGGCTGTCAATGCTGCTTCGATCTCGCGAAAATTCTGATCAGCAGGTGTACTGTCCAAAGTCGTAGCATTGCATCGCTCATCTTACTGCTGCTGACATGATGCGCCCATGCACTTTCAAGATCCCGACCTTCAGAAAGTGATCGGAGCGAACCAGGGCTTCAAAATCTTGCGAGCGCCGCGACGCACGGCAAGCGGACGACGAGTCTACGGACCAGTCGAAATACTCCGTGTGCCAATGTGCACAAGATCGCGAGCGCACATCTGTCGGACGTTCGCAATAAGTTCTCCGATCTCATCAAGCTTGAATCCGTCCTGGCGGAAACGGTCGCGCAATGCTCCGACGCGCTACCTACCTCCCAATGCCCGGTGCTCGATATTTTGGATGCTGGCCGGCAAAGTGACCTAAACCATATATCCGATGTCTGATGCACCGGTCGGATAAGCGAACATAGCCGTCTGCAAATCCCTTGCGGTCAAGTTGTATCGAATTGCGAGCCCAAAGAGATCGATTACCTCGTCGGCGTGGGGACCGACGATATGAGCGCCGAGAATCTGACCCGTTCCATCTTCGACCAGCATTTTACAACCATAGGCCCGTTCCGCGAGACGACCGGCCGTATACCAATTTGGCGTGTTGTCCGACCTCACTTTGAACTTCAACCCTTTCGCTTGCAATTCCTCAATTCTTACGATGTTGCTCCCGGCTCTTTTAGCCGGTCAGATCGCGAATTCGAGGTCGCGTATGAATCCGATACCGATCGGGCGCGCTGTCCAAGGATCGGAATCATTCTGACCAGAATGGTGTCTCGAAACACAAAATGGTGGAAAAGCGCCGCCGTCACGTGGAGAGAAATCAGCGCTAGAAGCGACCAGACAAAGAAAACATGCACGTGGTACGCGGTCATCGCGCTGTCCGGATGGCCGATGGAAAAGCCGGAGCCGAGACGATCGATGTTCGGCAGCCTTGGAACGGCCATGGATCCCACCTCTGAGGCGACGATCCAGCCGGTCAGTGGCGTCAGCAACATCAGGGCGTAGAGCGCCCAGTGCATGGCCTCTGCGACGAGCTTAGAAATGCGAGAGCCGCCGCTCTCCTCCTCGGGCCCTGGCAATAGCGTCCGCAGGAAGAGCCTGACAACCACAAGACCAAGCACCGTCAGGCCGGCGTAGGCGTGCGCGACGAATGCCTCCTGGCGCGGACCATTCCCATAGCCGAAATACAGCGCTAGAATCATTGCAAAGGCTGCCCCCCAATGGACGATGACCGAAGCTATATTGGGCCGTTTCAAATGTCGGGTCATCGGTATTAATGCGTGTTTGGGAGTGAATTGCAGCGATGATCGCGGGCGATTTGACAAAAGCGGCCTCCCGCCCGCCCGAGACCGGGGCGCCACGGGTTAGTCCCGTGCGCAGGCGGTCTTGCGGTCGAGATCGAGCTGTCCAGGCGAATGTGCCGACCAGACGTCGCCTCACACTAGGTTGCCTCTCTTGCTCCAAGCTTCGGGGCGAGCCACCGACAGTCAGCAATATAGTGCGGCTTATCGATCGGACGTTGCTTGAATTTGCTTGAACTTGTGCAAAGTTTGCACGATGTTAGCGGCTGCGAGAATCCGCACTTTTCTGGCGCAAGGCGGTCAGCGTGGTCGGTCAAGCCGCCGGCCGTCGCCGTGGGTACGGCGCGTCTTCACTCGACGGCGTTGAGGATGAAGGGCTGATAGGCGCAGAAATGGGGAAGCCGGGTGCCCGCAATGATGGCAGAGCAGATACGCTCGTGGCCGTTTGCTGGACGGCGGCGTTTGGTCGACACCCTTTGCGAGCGAGGGACCTCCGTCGCCAACCTTGGCCAGACCATGATCCGTCACGTGTCGCTGTCGAGCACGGTAGCGGCGATTTCGTTCGGCATGCATGGCACGGCCACGCGGAGTTGCCTGATAGCGTCGCCGGGCTTCCCTCTGCCGGTCGCGGCGCCCTTCTTGCGCGCAGGTTCCGACGCAGTAGATCTGGCCTCGATCGCACCGCCGACAGACAAGAACCTGGGAGCGGCAGCGCGCGCACAGGAACATCCTGCAAGACGCTTCATCCGGGCACGCGGGACCGCATGCGCTTCGTGTCGAAAGCCCAAACTCGATCAAGTCCTGCAAGATTTGGTGCTCCAGCGTTGCGGGCCCTTCTCTTCGCCCGATCTTGCTGACGTCCTGCAGCTCCCTCAACGTCCCCAGTCTGCCGCGCGCGCCTCCGCCTGTGGGTATGTGGACAACGCAAGGGCGTTGGTGAGTAGGCCGGCGGAGTTTCACCGCCGGCCTCTCGCAGAACCCAGCGTGAGACTCTCGCCTCACTGGGCTCCCATCAGGCAAACCCGCCGATCACGTGCAAGCCGCCAGTGCGCGAAGAGCTCGGGGTTCGTTCGCATGAGGTTCTCAAGGAAACGACCCGCCCGAACTTTGTGCTTCTTGAAGCGCTTGAACTTCCGTTGCACCCACGCCAGTAGCGTCTGATTGACGTACCGGTACAGAGAGTACAGGGCAGAAGGCGTGTAGCGTCCGTAGTACGCAATCCATCCCCGAAGGAGCGGATTGAGCTTACGAGCGATGTCAGCCAACGTGACCTGCGTGCTCCGCCGAATGTTCAAGTCCCGGATCATCGCGCGCATGGCCTTCAGCGCCGTCGGGCTGACCGCCGGCGTGAACCCTCCGACCACTTTTCGGTCTGACGGCTGCATCACCCGACGGGGCCTGAAGCAGTACCCGAGAAAGTCAAACTTGACATTTGGATACATACCGCGGCGTCCGTTGACCTTGCAGTAGACGATCCTTGTTTTGGTGGGATGCAGTTCGAGCTGACATTCCGACAACCTCGATTGAAGGGAAGCCTTGATGGCCTCCGCTTCCTGCTCGGTCCGGCAATGCACCAGTCCGTCGTCCGCATACCGGCACCACGGGAGGTCGGGGTGCGTCCGCGTCATCCAGAGATCAAATGCGTAGTGCAGGAACAGATTCGATAGAATCGGGCTGATCACGCCCCCTTGCGGGGTCCCGCGATATCGCGCCTTCACCATTCCATCCTGATCCATGGGCGCCGTCAGCCATCTTTCGATGTAGAGCAGCGCCCATTTACACTTCACATGTTTCCGGACGGCCTTGAGCAAGAGATCGTGCGAGATGTTGTCGAACAGACCTTTGATATCGAACTCCAGAACCCAGTCATATTTCCAGCACCGCTTGCGCGTGACGCCTACCGCATCCAAGGCCGATTTCTTCGGCCTGTAGCCGTAGGAGTCCACCAGGAATATGGGGTCCAGATCCGGCTCAATCAGTTGCTTGACCACCATCTGCGCGATCCGATCGCTCACGGTGGGAACACCCAAAATCCTTTCGCCTCCACTCTTCTTCGGAATGGAGACAGCGCGAACCGACGGCGGAAAGTAGGTTCCCGAGCTCATCCGATTCCAAATCTTGTAGAGGTTTCTCCCCAAGTTGGCCTCGAATTGCTCGATCGTCTGACCATCCACACCGGCCGCACCGTGATTGGATTTGACCGCTTTATAAGCTTCGTACACTCGCCACTTCTCGATCATGAAGGGCTTGTTCGTCGTATTTGCCGTCGTCATCCTGTTTCCAGTTGCTTCGATTCCTACGACCACCTGACTCGACCCCTTGGCTCCAACCCCATTACAGGGTCTTCGACGCTGTTATGGGTCGATCCGCCCCAGATCCTGGCTTCGGTACTCTCGCCTCGCGGTTTGCGCCGCTTGTGCTTCTCCCTTGGCATCCAAGATCTGGTTCCCGCAGTTCCGCGTAGAAGCCTGCGTCCAACTCCCGCCCCCTATACGCCGGTCGCCGTCCGCCCTGTCATCAGGCACCCGACGGACTGATCCCAGAGGTATGGACCGCCTCCGGTTTTGACGACACGTATGGTTATCGACGCGTCTTCGAGGGTTTGCTTTCGCTCGGCTTTCGGACGCCCACCTGCCCCGGTGATCCGGGACTTTTGATCCGACGTTCACCACCACGGCTTTTGACCGCAGCAGCTCGGACTGGTTTGGGACCTGCTCCTGAAAGCCGATCCCGATGGGCCTGCCATCATCTTCCGCGCAGCTGTAAGTCACGGTTATTCGTTCATTTCGAGAACTCCTTTCCGTGCCTCTGCGGCACACGCCCACATACCCACAGGCCCAGCAACAGCAACCGACATTGATTCGATGATTGGGGACCAGTAGCGATCACCGGCGCTGCTGGCACCTCCGACAACTCACGATTCGGCCGCCCGCGCCATCGTCACCTCGCCGGTGCGCCATCTTTGCGCGCATTCAGGCAGCCATCGACAACGCGAGAGGGAGAGGCCGCCGACCGAACCGGCTGCCCTCGTCAACCCATCGCATCAGGAGATCGCATCATGGCTACTCGCAAAGCGAACACCACCAGCACGTCCGCTGAAGCCCCTCGTGCTCCCACGTTCGATCTGAATGACCCCGTTCTTCAGCAGATTATCGCTCAAGCCGTAGCTGCGGCACCGGCGCAGAAGCAATCCCAAGAGCGCACCGTATACTGCCAAGACCGACATAGCGCTCGTGAAGGCCTTTGAGAAGGCAGGTTACAAAAACATAACGTTATTTGATCGAACCAAGCTGTTATCTCAGCAGCCAGATTGCACTGTCCTAACTTACAACAAATAGATTGAACTCGGTCGCAAGGTCAAGACAGGGGAAAAATCTCTCAAGGTCAGGGGATATCACCTCCGTCTGTTCCACAAGAGCCAGACCGAAATCATGACGGCTGAGGAACGCAAGGCGGCTTGGAAGAAGGTCCAGGAAGCCGCTAACCGCCGTAACGCCAAGGCGGCAAGCGAGACTGCTCAGGCTCGGGCTTAAGCCATGTATTTTTTATCCGAACAACGGCGAAACAACTTGGTCGCCGATCTTGTGAAGCTGACCATGCCGCACAACATGGCAACGAGCATTGCCAGCCTGCCGAACGATTGGGGCCTCGTCGATCAGATCATGGTCGACCATGTCCGGCAGATCATGCAGCATGCGGAAGATATCGCGAAAGCCGACGTGAACGATCTCGCTCTGATCAGGCAACTCGGGACCTTCCTGCATGCCGACCTGTTGCTAGTTGAGGCCGTCAAGGCTGAAGCGGCGGAGCGGGGCCTTTGCCGCGAGATCAGCCTCCCGCGATGGGTCGAAGCCGCCGCGAATTGGCGGCTGCAATAACGACAGAGGGCCGTCGCAAATGGCGGCCCTTTTCTGTGCAATATGCTGTCCAAAAGTTGTACCTTTCGGTCGATCGTGAAATGCCAGCAATCCCAATGGGTTGCGGTGTCCAGACCGTCCAAAAATGGAGGATCATCATGATTGTCGGCTACGCCAGAGTTTCGACCGCTGGTCAAACCCTCGACGCACAACGCTCTGCGCTCACAGCGGTCGGTGCCAGGAAGATTTTTGCGGAAAAGGAATCCGGGGCCAAGACAGACAGAAAGGCGCTTGCCAAGGCTCTAGCGGCCTTGGGGCCGGGCGATGTTCTCATGGTGACCCGCCTCGACAGGCTCGCACGATCCACCCTCGATTTGCTCAACACCATGGACAAGGTCACCAAGGCAGGGGCGGGCTTCAAGAGCCTAACCGAGACATGGGCGACACCACGTCTCCACATGGAGAGCTCCTGCTTGTGATCCTCGCCGGCGTTGCCGAATTTGAACGGAGCTTGATCTTGGCTAGAACCACCGAGGGCAGGGTGAGAGCCAAGGCCGCAGGCGTGCATATGGGTCGTCCGGTGAAACTGACGCGGTTTCAGATCGCTGAAGCCAAGCGCAGGCTGGAAAACGGCGAAAGCCAGTCAGAAATCGCCCGCCTGTTCGGTGTGAGTCATCAAACCATCGGCAGGCTCTAGATAGGCCCTGCATGACTCAGAAATGACTCGTGGCGAGTCAAAACCGCTGGCGGCTATCCCCCTAGGGCCAGCGGGCCAAGGGGCCTTAAAGGGGCTGAAATCGAAATTGGAGGCAGGCACCGAGGCAAACCAGGTCCTTTCGGGACTATTGCACTGCTCCGGGGCGACTGAAGTGTAGCGTAGCTACAGCGGACCGCTCTTCGATGAGACGCCTCTCAAGGAATTGGAGTTCGAGTTCGGTCAGATGGGTTTTGAGGAGGTTCTGGTAGCGATCGATATTACGCAGGTGGGTACGCAAACGGGAGACGCTCTCGTCCATAGCCACGCTCTCGAAAACGGATTGATTCTAAGGAATGTTCAACTGATACGCGAAAATTATAGCCAAATTCGGGCGGTCGTAAAGTACCATCGCCGGGGGGTCGAATCAGGATTTTGAAGCCATGATGAATATCTATCAGGATAAGCCGGATGATTGGCGTTACGATCCCCCGACGAACGAAATGCGTAACTACGGCGGACCTCGCAAGCGGATGGGTTACGAGGGCGGTGTCCTATATGTTTGGGATCACGGTCAGGGGGTGAAGATAGCCATTCCCGTTTCACGCTGGAAGCTGATCGACATCGGCTTTAGTTTCATTCTCGCGTCGATGGAGGGTAAGGGTGCTCCCCGAGATTAATCAATCTCTCGGGTTGCTCGTCTGGAACGTCTTGGGGTGCTTGCCTTTGACTTATGGCGGCCTTGAGCCTGCCGGTTTCGTTGATGCGCCATTCCTGACGTGATGCCTCTAGTCGACCGAGGTAATCAGCCAGCCATTCACGGTCATCCATGGAGCTTGTAGCGGTCATCGGAATTTGGGGTCTTGGGGCATGGCGTCAATTTCGTCCGCCTCGGGATTCAATTCAAGCATAGGAGGCGAAATCGATTCAGGCACCTCTAGACCAAACATCGAGGCCAATGTCATGGCCGCATCAACGCCTGCCTCGCTGGCCACTGTCTCCAAAATACTTTCAATGGACGCATCTTCCGGGAAATCCCCGGCATCTACATCGACGTTCACTGAAAGCGCTTTAACAAGAGCTTCGCGAGGCAGGACGTTGGAAACGACCTTCACATAAGCCGTGTTGTCGGTCTCCCGCATCTTCCTGATGGCCGCCACGCCATGAGCGGCGAAGTCATCAGCACACGAGATGCAGCCAATATTCAAAGACCCCTGTTCGCCAAAATCGAAGCGTGGGTCATCGAAAAAGGGGACAAAACGTTCACGGCGGACCGTGCGCTCTGCTGCGGTGCGACTTTGAATTTCGATGAAAAATTCATTGTTAGGTTGAGATTGCCGAACCGCGGCCAGGGGGCATCCTCAGACAAAATGGAGGATGGGGGATGGGAATGAGGGAGACGTTTCGTTCACTCTATCGGTGGCTCAAGTGAAAACCTCCAAAGGCGAAAGGACCGCTTTGGGTCACGAGCCGAAAGCCTCATGTGGAGCAAATCTGGTCGGCACTACCTCAGACAGCCGGCATGGCTGCACCCGTGACGACTTTCTCCGTCGGGTCACAAGCGGAGATCGCGGACCGCGCGAGGCGAGTCCGGTGTACCTCAGACAACCGACATCGATTCCAGCCGCGAAGATTTCTCATTCGGGCCAATTCCAGACTCATGCACCGCAGCAAAAAACTGCGCACTACTCGATGACCTCATCGGCGAGGGCGAGCAATCTGTCCGACACTGTAATGCCGAGCGATTTCGCATCACCAGTTCGAGCTTTGTCGACTGGACGATCGGGAGGTCGGCCGGCTGCGCGCCTTTGAGGATCCCGCCGGCAAGATCTTCTGCTCGATCACAGTACTGCGGCTTTGACTTAAGGCGAACCTTATTCGATCCCGGCTATTCAAAGCGCAATGCTGCAATTGGATCGAGCCGCGCAGCCTTCTGCGCCGGATAGAGTCCGAACGAAATGCCGACAAACCCTGCGAATCCACAAGCCAGCATGATGGCCCACGGGCTGATGAGAACGGGCCAGCCGGCATTCCATGCGATCGCGACGGCGGCGACGGCTCCCAGCACTGCTCCTGCGATCCCTCCGATCAACGAAAGTATCAAGGCTTCGATCAGGAACTGCCATCGGATATCGCGGCGACTGGCACCAACCGCCATGCGTAAGCCGATTTCGCGGGTCCGTTCGGTCACCGAGACCAGCATGATGTTCATGATGCTGATGCCGCCGACGACCAGCGAAACCGCTGCCACTGCGATCAACAGAATCCCCAGGGTCCGCACCGCGGCACCACGTGCGGTGAGTACATCCGCTGGATTCTCGATCCTGAAATCACTGGGAGCATCGCCGCGAATATGGTGGCGCTGTCGGAGTAGGTCCTCGATGTCGCGTTCGATTTCGGACCTTTCGCTCGCATCGGACATCTTGATCGAGATGAAATCCAGGGCTTCGCGGGTGGTGCCATGCACGGCACCCAGTACGCGACTTTTTGCGGTCGAAAGCGGAATGAATACGACGTCGTCCTGACTGCGTCCGGCTGCGCCCAATCCCTTTTTGTCGAGAACGCCGATGACCGTGAAAGGCACGTTGCCAATTCGAAACACTTCCCCGACCCTCGCGCGCCCATCAAATAGCTCGTCGATGATCACCGACCCCACGATGGCGACTTTGGCGCCGGCGGCGGTCTCGTCGCCCGTAAATGATCGCCCCTCCGTCACTTGCCATTCGCGGGCGACCAGATAATCGGTATTAATTCCGGCCACCAGCGTCACCCAATTCTTATTGAGGGCGACGAGCGGCATCGACCGCGACAGCAGGGGGGCGGCAACCTGCACCTCTGCCAGTTCGCGGCGGATCGCCGCGGCGTCCTCTTCCGTCAGGGTAGGCTGTGTTCCTGACTCGAGTCTTGCTCCGCCAGCATTGCGCGCTCCGGGCAAGACCAGCAGGAGGTTGGCTCCCAAGGTGCGGATCTTTTCCGAGACCTCCGCTTGTGCGCCCGCCCCCACCGACACCATGCAAACCACCGCCGCGACGCCAACGATGATTCCAAGTGTGGTCAAGGCGCTGCGCAGCTTGTTCGCCCGAAGCGCGCGTGCCGCAATTCGTAGATCTTCCACGGGGCTCATGAAGGAGAACCCAAGCCGATGACGCTCGACGGCGCGCGTTCGCACGCTGCTCCATCGTCGTCGATAATTCGTCCATCATGCAAGGTGATCCGTCGCTGCGCACGACCGGCAACCTCAGTGGCGTGCGTTACCACGATAAGGGTGCAACCGTCGCGGTGCAGGTTGTCGAACAGGGACAGGATTTCCTCGCTCGTGCTGCTGTCCAGTGAACCCGTCGGCTCGTCAGCGAGGATAACAGCCGGATCATTGACCATCGCGCGGGCGATCACAACCCTCTGCTGTTCTCCCCCTGAAAGTTGGTTCGGCCAATGATGACTACGGTCGGCCAAACCCACACGCGCGAGTGCGTCCATCGCCCTACGGCGGCGTCTCAGGCGCGGCACGGAAGCGTAGACGAGCGGCAACTCGACATTTTCCAGCGCGGTCGCTCGCGGGAGAAGCGCCGGCAATTGGAACACGAAGCCAATGTCTCGGCTCCTGATAGTCGCGCGCGCGGCCTCGCTCAGTTGCGCGACGTCCCGTCCTTTCAAGGCATACTCGCCCGAATCAGGTTGATCCAACAGACCGAGCAGATTCATGAGGGTAGACTTCCCCGAACCCGAGCGGCCGCGGATTGCAACGAACTCGCCGACCGCAATCGAGAGCGATACGTTGGATACCGCAGCAATGACAGTTTCTCCCGATGAATATCGCTTCGAGACATCAACGGTTCGGACCAGCGGCGGCATCTCAAAGATCCAATCTCAGAACCCGAGGCGAACCCCCAAATAGCGCCTCGAGGTCTGCGTATTTGCGACCCCGATGATCAGCTGCTGGCCCTCGGCGAGCTGGCCGTCCAGGAGTTCGGCTCCATTGTCGTCGGTCGCGCCCAGCTTGACAGCGATCGGTTTGGGTTGTCCGTCGTCGCCCACTAGCCACACCGTCGCGAATGCCTTTGAGGAAGCCGCTTCCGCCTGACCCTGGCGAGCGGATCGAGAACCGGCCTCGGTCGGCCGGAACCGCAGCCCCTGGGCGGGAATTTTGAGCACCTCACCCGTATCGCTCACCACGATCCGAAGTTGTGCAGTCATTCCCGGCAACAACAAGAGGTCCGGATTCGGCGCGGAGACGATTGTCGTGTAGGTGACAACATTTTGCACGACTTCGGGAGCCTTGCGGATCTGTAGAACCTGTCCGCTGAAGGTTCGGTCCGGATAAGCGTCCACCGTGAACCGGGCTGCCTGGCCCGCTTTTAGCTGCCCGACATCGGCCTCGTCGATTTTGCCGTGGACCTCCATCTGTCGCAGATCGTTCGCGATCTTGAAAAGTGTCTTGGCCTCCAGGCTGACGGCGACGGTTTGACCCGGGTTGACGTCCCGCTTGATGATGATTCCGTCGATCGGCGCGCGGAGCACAGTGCGATCCAGATCAACTCGCGCCTGGTCAAGAGTCGCCTGCCTCTGCTCGACGACCGCCTGAGCATTTTCCAGATTGGCTTCGGCCATGTTTCTTTCGGCGTCGGCAATCGCAATGGCCTGCGCCTTCATCTCGATCTGCTCAAGGGATCCACTCAGATCGGCAGCCCCAGCGTCGCGCTGGGCGCGCGCCTGGCTCAAATCGCGCTCGGTGCCGCTGCCGGTGCGTTTCAATTCGAATTTACGTTGGAAATCCCGCTCCAATTCATCTTGTCGTGCCCTGATCGCTGCTGACTGCGCCTCCGCCTGTTTCTTGGCCGTTTGCGCGTTTGCAACCGCGATCTTCGCGCGTTCCAGCGCGGCCTTCTCCACCTGCGCGGCCGCGTTCGCTACCCGCAGTGCAGCCTTCGCTTCGCTGACGCGTGCGGAAAAGATCTCCTGATCGAGTTGTGCGATCGGCTGTCCGGCCTTAATGGCGTCGTTGAAACCGACAAACACCGCTGCAATTCGCCCTGATAGCTGCGAACTTACATCGACGCTGATAACGGCCTCGACGGTCCCGTTCGCCTTCACGAGGGTTGAGACGGTGCCGCGTTCCACGGGCGCGGTGAGATATATCGGCGCCGCGTTCTCCTGGCTATACGTGTAGCCGAGCCCGAGAATGAATGCGCCAAGCAGAATTGCCACAAGGAAGCGCATGTGGCTGCCATCCTGATCACTAACCGTTCCCGCTTGAAGCAATCCCAAGTAAGCGGATTGCTTCATTCAAGCCGAACATGTCCGCTAGACAGCGGGTAGAAAGCTGCTGCCCTCTCGACGCCGGTCGGTCCCGGGAGACAGCAACACTTATTTCTCGAAGCCGGACAGCAGGGACCCGGCGACCAATGGAGCCCGGCGGGGCCCCGGCACTCAATGCCGAACAGCGGCTTGGACCGGAGCGTGCCGCGCTTACGGCACTTGCCGCAAGCAAGCGTTGTCGTACTGGGAGTTGGCGTGCGGATTGGGCACCCCTGTGGTTCCGGCGCCGTAGTTTCCTGTGCCGGCTCCAGCGTAGTTTGGTGGTGAGTTTGGTCCAGCTGCTGAAGTAGGGAACGGGGAGTTGGTGTTGAGGTTGCCGACCTGACCCGGAGGACTAGGTTGCGCGGGGCCCCCAGTAGCAGAGGGACCGCACGCCGCAGCACCGGTACCGCCTGTACCCAACTGGCCCGCACCCATGGCCGGACCCCCATGGGGATTCGCGGCGAAGACCACTCCCGCTGAGGAAAGTAGCAGGCACGCGCCGATGGTTAGAGAACCTACCACGTGTTTCATCTGTGCACTCCTTTGAAGACTACTGCGCATTGGAAAGGGTGCGCTGAGTGACAGTTCTGAGTTCCAGCGTATTTATTTGATCGTCCGCTGGTGGGACGTAGTTGCCGGTAACAAACACCAGAAGGGCGCGGATCATCCCGAACGATCCAACCTCTCCGGCGATTTCAAATGACAAAGGTGACAGATTCTGACAGCGAAGTTAGCATCACCTGTGGCACCTCGCCAGAGCGCGGTGGCGATGCCAGATCCTGCAGCCAGTGGTGAGAATCTCGCTACGGCAGGCCGTGTTGCACTGCGGGTTTTCAAACCGCCCCGTGTCTGTTCCGGGTCAGACTCGGAAAATGTCGCGGCGAGCATAACGAGTCCGCATGCCCTCAAGCAGCCGACATACGCGCTGGTTCACGGGAAGGTCCGAGTGGGGCCAGAACCTGCCCTGAGCAGGTGCAGCAAAAACCCTGTGTGTACCGAAAACCTCATCCGAGTTGATGCCGTGGCGGAATTGCCTAAGTTGGCGGAATGATCGGCTGCTCTGTTTCATCCTGGCCGTCCTGGCCTCGCCATTCAAGTCGAAGTTGCGGCTTGAAGCCGAGAACGCGGTGCTTAGACATCAGTTGATCATCTTGAGGCGTAGGCTGCATGGTCGCGTCGCGCTGACGAACCATGATCGATGGTTCTTCGTCCAGCTATATCGTTGGTTTCCATCAATCCTACAGGTTCTTACGATCATGCGGCCTGAGACACTCGTGCGTTGGCACAGGGACGGCTTTCGGCGCTACTGGCGTCGGAAATCGCGTCGACGGGGAGGGCGGCCGCCAGTCGAGACGGAGCTGCGCGCGCTGATCCGGCGGATGAGTACCCAGAACCCACTTTGGGGCGCGCCACGCATCCACGGCGAACTGCTCAAGCTGGGGTTTGAGGTCGCGCAGTCGAGCGTCGCTAAGTACATGGTCAAGCGGCGGCTTCCACCTAGCCAGGGATGGCGAACCTTCTTGCATAACCACGCGCCAGATATTGCCGCTATGGACCTGTTCGTTGTCCCGACCATCGGCTTCGACCTGCTCCACGCCTACATCATAGTGCGGCTAGATCGCCGAGAGCTGGTCTGGATTAACGTCACGGCACATCCGACCGACGAATGGGTCGCGCGTCAAATAGCGGAGGCATTCCCCTGGAACGAGACTCCGCGCTACATGATCCGGGACCGTGATCGCATCTACGGTGCGGTCGTTACACGCCGACTGCGTGCCATGGGCATCCGAGACAAACCTATTGCACCGGCCTCACCCTGGCAGAACGGCGTTGCCGAACGGCTGATCGGATCGATCCGGCGTGAGTGTTTGGATCACATCATCGTTTTGGGCGAGGCGCATCTCCGCCGGATTTTGAACTCTTACGCTCGCTACTATAATGAGAC
>Ga0210408_10003859_pt1 | contig 13614 bp, 11 predicted proteins | sample IncBWH4MmetaG_FD_155471 | JGI IMG/M metagenome (GOLD analysis project Ga0210408, IMG submission 155471) | Forest soil microbial communities from Barre Woods Harvard Forest LTER site, Petersham, Massachusetts, United States - Inc-BW-H-4-M | ecosystem: Environmental > Terrestrial > Soil >...
GGTGTCCGGGCGCAGCGCCTGCACGAACGCCGCGGCCGCGGCGAGCTGGTAGGCGCCGCCCGTTCCGGCTAGCGTCCACAGCGCCAGCACGGCCCACACCGGGGGACTCCACGCGCTGCCGATCAGCGGGGCGCAGGACAGCACGGCGAGCCAGCCCATCATCCTGATCCGCGCGGACGGGGCGGCGACGCGGCCGAGCAGGAAGGCGCCGATCACCATGCCGAGGGGCACGGCCGCCATCAGCAGTCCCACGGTCAGCGTGTTGCCGTGCAGGGAGCGCGCGTATGGCGCGGCCAGGCCCTCGGGCACGATGTAGAAGCCGGCCAGCCAGCCGAACAGCAGCAGGGTCAGCAGCAGGCGGCTGCCGAACACGATCCGGACGCCGTCCGCGGAGACGGACCACAGCGAGGCCCTGGTCCCGCCCGCGCGGGCCGGTGCCGGGCGGCTGCGCACTCCGGCCACCAGGATGAGGGCTGACACGGCGAACGTCGCGGCGTCGATGCCCAGCGTCTTGTGCGGGTCCAGCACGGCGACGACGGCGGCGCCGGCGACGAAGCCGAGAATCTGGCTGGCCTGGTAGGTGATGTTGCCGATGGCGGAACCGAGCACGAACATGTCGCCGGGCAGCACGTCCGGCATGAGCGCGGCCCGCGCCGATGAGAACGGCACCCCGGTCAGCACGGTGCAGAACAGCAGCGCGCACAGCGCGGCAAAGGGCATGCTGGGGATCGCCATCAGCCCGACCGTGCCGACCCGGAACAGGTCGCAGACGATCATCACCCGGCGGCGCGGGAAAAGGTCGGCCAGGCCCGAGAGCAGCGGGCCGCCCGCAATCGGCGGCAGATAGGTGAGCGCGTAGGCCAGCGCGGTGAGGAACGGGGAGCGGGTTCGGCCGTAGACCAGGATGGCGATGGCTACCCTGGGCGAACTGGTCGCCAGCGAAGGAGAGTACCTGGGCGCTCCACAGCGCGCGGAACTCGCCGATGGCGAAGACCACGCGGTAGGACGACCGCGCCTCCGGCGCCCCCCGGTGGCGGCCTGGCTGGACGACCGGGGCGGCCTGGCTTTCGCTGGCTCTCCGGCCTTCGTCCCGGACCCAGGCCTCGCCCGGCTGGGCCTCGCCGGGCTGGGCCCGGAGCTCAGACGTCACGGTCTGGCTCGCCGTCAGGCGTCGGCCAACATGGCAGGCGGCGTACGGCCAGTGTCGCCGTCAAGCATGCACGTGCCCCCCGGTTGTCCAGTGACGCCCGCCGGGATCATCGGCCGTTGTCATCACTGTGTAATTCCCATATCGCTCACCGTGTCTGATGCAACCGATCTTGGCAAGAGGTATAGCCCTGAATCCCGGCCGACTTGCCCACGGTCTATCCGCTTTGCTGGTTCTTGGTGTCTTCCCATATGCTGGGGCCGGTCCCGACGGCGGGCTGATGCCGTCCACGGCGGCCGAAGCCGACGGCGCCCCCATCGTCTAGTGGCCTAGGACACCGCCCTTTCAAGGCGGCGGCACGGGTTCGAATCCCGTTGGGGGCACGCCCGGATCAGGAAGCGGCCCCGGCCCGGGCCGCGATGCGCTCGAAGGTCTCCCGCAGCGGATCACCGTCGGCGCCGAACATCTCCTCGTCGAGGTCAACCGCGATGCGGATGCCGCGTCGGCCGAGTTCACGTCCCTCCGGCGTCAGGCGCAGGCGCTTCACGCGCCCGTCGGCCGGGTCAGGCTCCCGCTGCACCAGGCCGCGGTCGACCAGGGTCTGCAGGACCTTCGACGTCATCATCCGGTCGGCACCGGCGTGATCGGCCACCTCCTGCTGGGTCGGCTGCTGGCCAGCCGACGCCGCCAGCCAGCCAACGGAGGCCAGCAGCATGAACTGGGTCGGGGTCAGGTTCAGCGGCCGCAGCCGCCGGTCGAACAGCTGCCGCCAGGCCAGCGCCGCATGATGCAGCCAGAAACCCGGGCTCATCAAGGGCCCGCGTGGTTCGGCCTGGCTGGCAGGGCCATTCCTGCCGAACGGGCCTGGCGATTCGCCCTCGCGCCCCGGGTTAGCCACGCCGCCTCGCTTCGGCCTCCAGCGCGGCGAAGCTCTTGTGCATGTCGGCGCGCATCTTGGACTCCCAGATCAGGTGGAACAATGGGCCGAACGGCCCGTGCACCTCGACTCGCTTGCTGACCCTGATCCTCCCATCGGGGAGTGGCTCGTAGCGGTTCTCGCCCCGCAGCCTGCCGAACGGGATTCCCGCCTCGCTCGCCCACATCCGCCCCGGTTCGACCGCGGTGATCGTGAACGTCCCGGGCGGCGCACTGGCCGGCTTGGACCAGCCCTTCGCGCCCGGAACGAAGTCGCCCTCGAACCGCGCCTTCTGCTCGTGCGGATCCCAGGACGGCCACTGCTTTATGTCCGTCGCGACCTGCCACACGGAGCTGATAGCGCCGGTGATGACCGTCTCTTCGCCGAACGAGTACATCGGGGCTCCCTTCGTTAATTTGTCGTCGTGACAACAGTCTAAGTTGTTGTCACGACGACAGTCAAGGTCGTGGGGCCCTGTCCCGGTGGCTTGTCTCACGACCGGCCGGCCGGTGATATGCTCTTCCGGTCGAAGGCGGTTGCCTTGACAGTCCCCATCACGGGGGCACGTCGACTACGGTTGGCGATACGAGGTCCTGTAGAGCAGCTAGGAGTGCTCGCCACCCTGTCAAGGTGGAGGTCGCGGGTTCAAATCCCGTCAGGACCGCAGGGATCCCCGGTGAGGCTTCACTGGGGTCCCAGCCAGGTCAGGTAGCTCAGTCGGTATGAGCGTCCGCCTGAAAAGCGGAAGGTCGGCAGTTCGACCCTGCCCCTGACCACCAATTGCCAGCCCGGCTGGCAGCCTGCCTCTCCTGCGTTTAGCCTGCTGAGGGGATGTTTTCGCCTCTATTTTAGCATTGGTGCCATGGTATGCCGCCTTGTGCCGTCGTGTCCGTGGGCCCCTTGTGGGGGCGGCTCGGGACGCGGACTTGTGGGATTTCTGTGGGGGCCCCGAAGGCCGTCGGCGGCTCACGCAGCGGCCGATCAGGGACTCGGGCCCTTGCTGCGGGGCAGGTTCGCAACTCAAGCCAAGTGGCTGGCGGCCGTAGCTAGCTGGGCTACCAGACTCGGCTGATCTCAGTGGTTCCTTGCCGGGCCTTTCTGCTAGCCAGGTGCTTTTGGGCCGCTAGCGCATCCCTGGGGCGGCGGGGCAATGGCCAGGGCCGTGCTCGGCGGCGGTCTTAGGTGTCGGTCATGATGCGGTCGTAGGTGCGGCGGGCGCGGGCGCTGCGGGCGCTGGCGCCGTAGCGGCGGAGCATCTGGGGAGAAGTCCAGCCGTTGAGTTCCATCAGGTCTCCCTCGGGGCCGCCGCGGTCCAGCCAGGTATGGGAGAAGTGGTGCCGGAACCGGTGCGGGAAGACGTCCACGCCGCACTGGCGGCCGCGGCGGGCGGTCATCTGGTAGATCCCTGCTGCGGTCAGCGGCTCACGGCTGCCGATTCCGAGCCACAGCTGGGGCCGCCGGGCCTGGGCGTGGCGGGAGCGTGCGCGCAGGTACCGGTCCAGGCTGAGGACGGCCCGGTGGCCGATCTTGACGATCCGGTCCTTGCCGCCCTTGCCGCGGACGGTGAGCTCCCGCTGCCACAGGTCGACGTCGCCGCAGCACAGGCCGGCTAGCTCGGACAGCCGGATGCCGGTCGCGGTGAGCACCACGATGATGGCGGTATCGCGCCGCTGCGCGAAGTTGCGGCCCGCGCACGCCCGTTCCAGCCTTGATAGTTCTCCAGGGGTGAAGACCGGGACCAGTCTGGCCGGGACGCGCGGCGGCGCCAGCCTCGCCATCGGGTCAGGCAGCTGGTCCTCGGCGGCCAGCCATTTGAAGAACTGCTGCAGGGCACGGTACTGGTTGCTGGCGTAGGCGGCGCTGTAGCGGTCTAGCAGCCATACCATCCATTGCTGGATGTCGTGCCTGGTGACCTGCTCCCAGCTGCCCTGGTCGGCTCGCCTGGGCGGGCCTGTGGCGGCGAACCACTGCACCGCCTCGGTGTAGGTCCGGATCGTCTTGGCGGCCTTGCCCTCAGCGGCCAGGCGCAGGGCGAACGAGTTGATCTCGGCCTGGAGCATCCCGGCGTCCAGCTGCTTGGGCTGCCGGGTACGCGGTCGCGGCACGGTCATCAGTAGCTCTCCTCCTGTGGCGCACCATCCGCACCCAGCGCTACCGCACGCAGCAAATCGCCAAACCCCCAGCAGAACAAGAGAGATGGTCCCCGGGACCGTGCCCGCGGCCGGAACAGACCCCGAAGCGAGACTCGGATACACATCATCTGGATCCCGGCCGAAGACAGACAGCGCTAGGGCACAGCCCTCCACGTGCCGGTGCACCTGCCCGGTTTAGCCGCCCTACACCGCTGCCACGTCCGCCGACCGCGCCGCCCCCGCGCCGTACGAATCGGATTTCCACCGCACGCCTCCGGGCCCGTGTGCGTTCCCGGCATCCGCCGACCCGTCAGCTAGCTGCTCACCTGGGCGGATGAGATTTTCGGCACGGGCACGGGCACGGCCGGCTGGCGCGAAAAGCACACGGCCAGTCGCCATTGCCGTAGGGCAGTCACCGGGATTCAGCCGCTCGGGGCGATGTCCGTGCTCCCGCTGCCGGTATTGTCCGGGTCGGCGCAACTCTGCCTAGCCGGGACCCTGAAGCTTCAGCTCTGGCCTCGTCGGCCAATCCAGCCCGAGGTGAAGGTGATACGCAGCCAGGCCAGCCTCTAGCGTGTACGGCCCGCGAAGCCACTGAAGCCGCCACGAGATCTCTGAGTAATCCAGGTACCGATGATCTCCGCAGTCCGGGCAGATGATCTCGTACCCGTCGGTGTAGCCGCCTTCGAAACGGCCATCCTCGATGCGGACCGGCTGACGGCGCAAGACCGCCTTGCTGCCGTGGCCGGGCCGCCCGGCGAGCGGGGATGCCACGACGGCTTGGAGCTCAATGCTCAGCCACGGGTCATGGCGATCACGCGGGCGCGGCGCGGCGACCGCGGCCGGACCGGCATCTACAACGATGTCATCAGGGTCGCTAGCACTGCTCAACCAACTCACCGCCAGGAACTAGTACCTGGCCGCTACCGGGGTCTGGAGCAGCGACGCCGCTTGTCATCTGACGGTAGCACGCAGGCTGTGCGCGGGGGATGTCCAGCCGAGCCGGAGCGTGCCTGATAACCGGGGAAAGCGAGTGTCCTCCCCCGAACCCGCCGTAGGAAGGTAGTTACTCCCGGAACCCGTCAAGCCTGTCTGTCACCGCTGGGCAACCGGTCCGGTAAAGCTGCATGGCTCATGTACACGCGAAGACAGGCTTGACCGAACCCGTCCGTCACCGGGCCCGGCAGCAGCCGGGTTCGGGGGAGGGGCGCGGGCAGGGCAAAGGCGCGGTCCCGGAGCCGCGCGGGTGCTCCGCGATGACGGGACGCCGAGCCGTGCTCCCGCCGTCGTCCGTCACCCCACCTCGCCTGGTATTCTCGCGAGCTCCATGAGTTCCAAACCCAGCGACTGGATGCGCATCAGCGCACCGTAAAGGGCCGCCTGGTCGAGATCGGCGGCGATGAGCGACGTATGGCCGTTGCTGGATTCGATGCTGAATTCCTCGAACGCCCGGCGACCGACATTGCCCAGAACACCTTCGAGGGTGATCCGGTAGCAGTAAGTGTGCGTGCTGGCTCACCTCCGTGCTTCTGGCAGGTCCGGATTGACGCTTACGCGTCAAGGTCCAGCCCGCCCGGGCCTGCTTGGATGACGTTTATTAACCTTCCTGCCGCTCGTTCACACCGAAGTGATCACCAGTCACCCGACCCGCCCCCGGTCAGCAGCCTGACGGCACGTGCTGCTTCAGCGTTTCGGGTACGACGGCCGGGGCAGCGGGTGGCGAGACCGCGGGACCCCACAGGGGGGTTATGGGGTCCCGCGGTCGTCTAAGGGGGAAGCCCGGATGGCAAGACCCGCCCGCAACGGGAGACGGGGCACCGCTTCGGTACCGCCGGCCTCGCCGAGGGTGACCAGGTGGAGTCCAAGGTCCTGGAGCCGGTCGAGCAGGCCGTAGAGTTCGCTGTCGTCCCGGGCTGAGACGATCAGGCTCGTGCAGCCGTCGCCGGTTCCGATCGCGGCATCGCCGGGCAGCCGTTCCGTCAGTGGCCCGCATTCGCCGCGCACGATGAGCTGGTACCGGTGGCCGGTCTCGCTGAACTCGGTGGTCACGGGCAGCCCTCAGTCCCGGCGAGGAACGGGGCGCCCGGCTCCCTCGGGGCAAAGTCCTGCTGACCGGTCCCGTTATCTGGTGGGCCGTCCCTGAGTCCGTGACCGGGGCTCAGCTCCCGAAGGTTGTCCGGGTCCAGGCCCAGCAGCTCAACGATCCGGCGCGGCATGGGACGGAGCGAGCCGGTGATGACCGGGCAGCGGCCAGGCGCCAAGCGTGTCGCGATCCTCAGCGCCCGGACCCCGGCGCAGTCGAGGAACAGCACCCCGGCAAGGTCGAAACCCAGCCGCCCGGTCTGGTCATCGGCGGCCATGGCCGCCTGTTCGAGGAACCTGCCTGTCTCGAGAAGATCCAGGTCACCGCGCAGGATCAGGGTGCGGGCCGGTCCATCGCGAACGGTCTTGATGGTCAGGGCGTGCGCGTCCATCGCTTCTCAATCGGTTCGCGGGGTCTGGACGACACCAAGTGAGGTCAGCTGCTGGATCAACCATAGACCCCAGATCTGGTGCGGCCAAGGCACAACTGTCCGTAACGGCCAGCGCAGGCCGTGGACCTGCACCAGCGAACTCATTGACCATCTTGCAACTTGTTCATACCGAGGTGGTCATACCTCTCGGTCCGCTGGAAAGGCCAGGCCATCGGTACATTCACCACTCTGGCAGGCTACTGGCGCCCGATGTCCATCGCCCCGGCCGGGAGAACGCTAGCTGACTTGCTATTACCGTAAATGAGTTCGATCCTGTCCAGATGAATCAAGATCATCGTCCCGGATCTGGCCGCGACCGTATCCTCGTCGCCGAGCTCACCGGGACTGCCCGGCACTATGCCCGATGGCGCGAGCTAGCCCAGGACGAGCAGGACGCTGCGGTGACCGAACTCCGCGAGCTCGCGGCTCTGAACGGGCAAACCGGGTGTCCATTCACGGGGTTGGCTGCAGGATTGGCGGATCGGTGAGCAATCCCCGATGGTCATGAGCGCTGGATGGGCAAATCCGGGTTTGGTGAGCGACCGCTGCTGGTTTGTGTGTTGTCTTGTGATGGTGGCACAGCCTGGTGCCGGGCTGAGGGTGCGGTCGTGCCGTGCGGGGGGCCAGCGGTAAGGCTGTCAGGGCTGGAATCTTCGCTGCATCATTCCGAAGACCGGGCAGCGCCGCATGACGGCGGGGTCTGGCCTGTCTCGGCTCTGAAGACGGCGGCCGTCACCAGCGCCGGGCGGCACGAGGCCGTGAACGAGCGGGACGGGTCTTGCACGGGCTGCTGTCCTGAACGGGCTCGGCAGCGTTGCGTGATCACCAGGGTGAATGATCGTCATCACGGCTGCGGGCGGGTGGCGGCGATGGTTTGCTGTCAGACTGGGCAGGTTGCCGGACGGGAAGCGGGACTGGCTGGGGCGCTGGATGGGGCGCTGGATGGGTGAGTCGTGGCGGTGACGGGCACTGAGATGCTGGGCGGCCGGTACCTGCTGGCGGAGGTGCTGGGCGCTGGCGGCATGGCGACGGTGTGGCGGGCCCGCGATGAGGTGCTCGGCCGCGACGTCGCGGTCAAGGTGCTCAGCCCGCAGTACGCGGCCGATCCGGGGTTCCTGGCCCGGTTCGAGCGGGAAGCCCGGCACGCCGCCGCGGTCAGCCACCCCCGGCTGGTCACCGTCTTTGATTCCGGCATTGACCGCGGCACGACGTTCCTGGTGATGGAGCTGGTCACCGGCCGGACCCTGCGCCAGGTGCTGGATGAGGCCGGGCCGCTGCCGGCCGGGCAGGCGGTCGCCGTCGCCGCGGCGGTGTGCGAGGGCCTGGAGGCCGCGCACGCGGCCAGGCTGGTGCACCGCGACGTCAAGCCGGCCAACATCATGCTGGCGGGCGGTGAGGTGAAGATCCTGGACTTCGGCATCGCCCGGGCCGACGGCGCCGCGGCCGGGACCGCGACCGGGACGGTGCTGGGCACCGCCGCCTACCTGTCCCCGGAGCAGGCGGCCGGGTACCCGGCCGGCCCGCAGTCCGACCTGTACTCCCTTGGCTGCGTGCTGTTCGAGATGCTCGCCGGCGTCCCGCCGTTCACCGCCGAATCGCAGGTCGCGATCGCCTACCGGCAGGTGCACGATGACCCCGGCCCGCCGTCGGCGCGCCGCCCCGGCCTGCCCGCCAGCCTGGACCAGATCACCGCCCGGCTGCTGGCCAAGGACCCCGCCGCCCGGCCCGCTGGCGCGGCGGCGGCCCGGGCCGGGCTGCTGGCCGCTGTGGCCCCCGGCGCCACCGCCATGCTTCCCGTCCCGCCCGGTGCCGTCCCGGGCGCGCCACGCCGGTGGCGGCGGCCGCGGCGGGGCGAGACCGTGCTCGCCGTGGCGCTTACCGCGACGCTGGCCGCCCTGGCGGCGGTGCTTGCGGCTGGCCCGGGCAGTGCCAGGCCCGCGGCGCCGGCCGCGCACCCCGCCGTCACCGGCCCGGCCAGCCACGCTCCCGCCGGGCGGGCAGGACGGTCATCGCCGCCGCGCCGGACACCGGCGGGGACGGCCACGGCCGCTGCGCTGCCCCCGGTCGCCGCGGCGGCTGCCGCCTTGGTCGGCGGCCTGCAGGCGGGGGTCGCTGACGGGCAGGTGACCCGGCAGGCCGGCCAGGACCTGTTCAGCCACCTGCAGCCGCTGCTGTTCGGCCCTCCCGGCCAGGACGCCCGGCAGATCCAGGACCAGTACGCCCAGCTCGTCAAGAGCTACGCCCAGCACCAGTCCAAAGGGGATATCACCGGCCGGGCAGCCGCCACCCTGCCCAAGGCGATCGCCGCCCTCGGCGCCGCCCTCGGCGACCGTTAACCCCCAGCCGCCGGGTCCGGCTGCTCATGATCACGCCGAACGCTGCCAGGCTCATGGCGGGCACCAGCCAGAACACCGCGGGCACCGGCGAATGCTCATAGGTCCCGGACCCTGTACTGGCCGGGAGTGAGGCGCGCGACACGCCGTGACCAGGGGTGCTTGAACCTTGAGCTGAGGCCGAGCACGATCCGGGCTTGTGCCCGATGAGCCTGATCTGCCTGCCAGTGCCGGGGGGCCGCGTGAACTGCTGGCCCGGCTGCGGGCGGTGATCGAGGCAAAGGACGCAGAGGTCGTGATGCTGCGGGCGGAGCTATCGGCGGAGCGGGAGCTGCGCAGGCGGCTGGAGCTTACGGCTGCCGGACTGCAACGGCGGCTGGGCACGGACAGCACCAACTCAGGGACGCCGTCGTCGAAGGAGCCCATCGAGGCGAGGGAAAAGCGCAAGGCTGAGCGGAAGGTGCGGCAGTCCTCGGAGCGGGAACGCCGCAAGGACCGCGACCGTGGCTGTCGGGTGCCAAAATATGGTCCGGCCGTGTGACCTGCGGTGATGTGTGACCGTAGGGCATGATGATCAGCCGTGTCCCTGCGCCTGCTCTACCTGATCTTCGTCCGGCTCTGCGGCTGGCTGGTCCTGCTCGGCCGCTCCTCAGCGTTCAAGGACGCGGAGCTGCTAGTGCTCCGGCATGAGGTCGCCGTGCTGCGCCGCACCAATCCCCGGCCCCGCCTGGACTGGGCCGACCGGGCCGTCATGGCCGCGCTGATCCGGTACCTGCCAGGAAAGCTGCGAGCACACCGCCTGATCACCCGGTACCGTCCTTCGGTGGCACCGCCGGCCTGGTCACCAGGAAGTGGACTATCCTCACGGCGCCGGCCGACCGCCAGTCAGTGCAGCGATCGCCGCGCTGATCGGGCGGCTCGCCGCCGAGAACCGCAGCTGGGGATACCAGCGGATCCAAGGCGAGCTGCTCAAGCTCGGCCACCGGGTCAGCGCATCTACGATCCGCCGGGTCCTCAGGGCGCTGAAGATCCCTCCGGCGCCGAAGCGGCACACCGATGCGACGTGGCGGCAGTTCCTGCGCGCGCAAGCCGCGACGGTCCTGGCTACCGACTTCTTCCACGTGGACTGCGCGGTCACCCTCCAGCGCCTGTACGTCTTGTTCGTGATGGAGATCGGCTCCCGCTACGTGCACATCCTCGGCGTGACCGCCAACCCGGACGGGCCATGGACCACCCAGCAGATCCGGAACCTTCTGATGGACCTCGGCAATCGCGCCACGGACTTCCGGTTCCTTGTCCGGGACCGGGCCGGCCAGTTCACCGCGTCGTTCGACGCGGTCCTGGCCGGCGCTGGTATCGAAGTGGTCAAGATCCCACCGCGGAGTCCTCGCGCGAATGCCTATGCGGAGCGGTTCGTGCTCACCGCCCGGACCGAGGTCACCGACCGGATGCTGATCTTCAGCGAACGGCACCTGCGCAGCGTGATGGCCGAATATGCGCGGCACTACAACGGGCGAAGACCACACCGCGCCCTCCAGCTCCAGCCACCCCGGCCCGACCATCCCATAGCCGATCTTTCCCGGGAACGAGTAAAGCGCCGGCCCGTCTTCGGCGGCCTCCTCAACGAATACGAGCGAGCTGCCTGAAAGCCCAGGTCACAGCCTGCGGCACAATTTGGTACCCCACAGGTCGACGCCGTGACCACAGGGGCGCCGGGGCTGGGCTCGACGGTGGAGCTCGTGCTCGCCCGCGACGCCTGGCAGGCTGACGATTCAGGGTCAGCGGCCGAGCTCATGGACCTGCTCGCGGCCGCCCTGCCCGCTGCTGGCGCCGCGCCGCCCGCCCGCACCGGGGCGCCCTACTGGATGGAGTCGGCGCTGTGGCAGGCGAGCGGCGTCCCCACGGTCGTTTGCGGTCCGGCCGGAGGTGGGTTGCACGCCGTCGACGAATGGGTCGACCTGGCGCAGCTTCGCCGCTACCCGATGGCTGTCGCCGCTGCGGTCGGCCGCTTCCTAGCAGGGTGAGCTTGGTGACGCCCGAACCTCACGATCCCCGGGATCCACGTGGTCTCGCGAGTGACGCACCGCTGCTGGACGGCTGGCTGCGGCTCGGCGCTGCCGTCCGTGAAGGCACGACGATGGCGTTCACGATCCCGGGCCACAAGCGATGATGCAGTCCGCTGCTGAGGTAGATAAGCCGATCCGGGCGGCCGATCAGCGCGGTGAGCAGGTAGGGCGCGAGGGTGTTCACCGCCAGAGTCTTCGCGTGACCGTCGGCGGTTGCGGCGCGGGACGGCTCGAGGAAGACGGCGGCATTGTGGATAACGGCGTCCATCCGGCCGATCTTGTTCACCTGACCGGCGAGGTGCCGGGTCTCGGCTGCGCTGCTGAGTCGCCGATGATGCTCCCGCGGCATCCGCGGCGGGGTCGCTGAGCGCCGCCGCCCGGTGTCGGTCATGGTCGCCTTAGGCCTGGTAGACGCGCTGGTAGATGCGTTCGGCCAGCATCATGACGGTGAGGTTGAGGACCGTGGAGGGGGTGTCGGGGATGATCGAGGCATCGACGACCCGCAGTCCGCTGGTCCCCATGACGGCGCCGGCCGGGTCCACGACGGCCTGCGGGTCGGCCGGCCCGCCCATGGGGGCGGTGGAGCTGGGGTGGTAGTAGGTGGCCAGGTTGCCGGCGATGAACGCGGCCAGGGCGCTGTCGCCGGCGACCGCGTCGCCGGGGGTCAGCTCGGCGGCGATGAGGGGGGCGAGGTCCGGGCTGCGGGCGAGGTCGCGGGCGAGCTTGACGCCTTCCAGCATCCGGCGGGCGTCACGGCCGGTGGCGAGGAAGTTGCAGTCGATCAGCGGGGCGGCGCCGGGGTCGCGGCTGGCCAGCTTCAGCGTCCCGGCGGACTCGGGCAGGACCACCGAGGCGGACACCGCGAGCACTCCGCCGGTGGGACTGTAGGAGGGGGGGATCAGGTGGGTGGCCGTGATGTGCAGGTCCAGCTCGCCGGGCGCGGCCTCGCTGGAGGCGGTCCACAGGATCGCGCCGACCGCCGGGGTCATCTCCAGGTGCCCGGGAGCCAGCGCGTGCGCGGTGTGAAAGTACGGGTGGTCCAGCAGCCGCCGGCCGACCGGCAGGTCGGCGACGACGCCGATGCCCAGGGCGGTCAGCTCACCGGCCGGGCCGACGCCGGAGCGCAGCAAGATGGCCGGGCTGCCGTAGCTGCCGGCGGACAAGATCACCTCCCCGGCCCGGTACACCGTGCCGTCCGCGGCCGCCACCCCGGCGGCGGCCGTTCCGTCGAACAGCACCCGGTCGATGGTGACGTCGCCGCGGATCATCAGGTTGGGCCGGCGGCGGACCCCGGCGGTCAGGAACACCATCGCCGCGTTCTCCCGGATGCCGCCGACCACGTTGACCGAGTGGCCGCCGACGCCGTCCTGGCCGGCGCCGTTGAAGTCGCGCACCCGCCTGAACCCGCGCGCGACCGCCGCGCCGATGAACCCCGCCTGCGCGGGCGTCAGTTCCTCGTCGGTGAGCTGGCGGACCGGCAGCGGCCCGGTCCGGCCGTGGTAGGCGTCCTGCCCGGCGGGGTTGTTCTCCATCAGCTTGAACGCCGGCAGCACGTCGGCGAAGGTCCAGCCGCCGGCGCCGTGCGCGCCCCACTTGGCGAAGTCAGCGGGCCGCGGCCGGATCGCGACCCCCGCGTTCACCGCCGAACTGCCGCCGAGCACCTTGCCCCGCGCGGCCCGGATGCTCGGCGCCTGGCCGGTGGCCCGGGCGGTATACCCCCAGTCGTGCCGCGGGTCGTCGAGGACGCGCGCGTCCAGCAGCGCGGGCGGGAACGCGTCCGGCGCGTAGGCGGGACCGGCCTCCAGCAGCAGCACCGTCCGCGCGGGGTCCTGGCTCAGGCGGGCCGCCAGGACAGAGCCGGCCGAGCCGCCCCCGACGATGACCACGTCCGCGGTCCCGGGCAGGTCAGACATGCCAATCTCCCTACGTTTTGCAGGTGGCCGGGTCAGCGACCGGCACGACCGGAGGGTCGTCACGCTCGCCGATCACAACCATCGAAGTGAAGCGCTTGATCTTGGTGACTCGCCGGATGATCTGCAACCGCGCGGTCGGACAAACTCAGGCTGGCCGCCAGGCAGGTGATTGGTCATCGCCGGATCCCGGTGAATCGGCCGGACCGGCACGACTCAGGACGTAATCCATCGCATCGGCGCCTGATGCCTTCGCATGACGGTCAGGCCAGCGGCGCCTAACGAAACATTCCTCGTTCGTTCAGGTGAACCTTAAACCGATATTGGTTGTACTGCGGCCTTAGCCCGCGGGAACGCCTGGTCGAGCACGCCCGCCAGGGCGATAAAAGCCGGCCGCGCAGCGGCGGCCCAGCCGGTACAGCGCCAGGTGGTCACCTCAATCGTCCGAACATGGTGACCTGCCGGTTCTTGCCCGGCGTGGGGGTCTGGGGGCAGGCGTGGGGACGGAGCGGGCGAGCCGGTCGAGTTTGGGGACGACCAGGATGTCCCCGGCGCGTACGGCGCCAGTGCCTGGTCGAGGTCGGGCCGGGCGCGGTC
>Ga0210408_10003862_pt1 | contig 13611 bp, 14 predicted proteins | sample IncBWH4MmetaG_FD_155471 | JGI IMG/M metagenome (GOLD analysis project Ga0210408, IMG submission 155471) | Forest soil microbial communities from Barre Woods Harvard Forest LTER site, Petersham, Massachusetts, United States - Inc-BW-H-4-M | ecosystem: Environmental > Terrestrial > Soil >...
CCGTTGAAGAGCGCTTATGAGGCGGTGCGGGAGACCTGGCAGACCGCGATTAAGGGAGACTTCGAGACCGGCTGGCGGCAGGCGCTGCACGCGGGATGGATCGAGAACACAGCATTTGAGACCAAGGCAAGTGCCGACGCGCCGGTCAAGGGTCCCGTTCCGGCGCCGTTGAAGGCCGATGCCGCGAGCGGTACTCTGGAGATCATCTTCCGGCCTGATCCGAACATTTATGACGGGCGCTACTCGAACGTTGGATGGCTGCAGGAACTGCCCAAGCCGGTGACAAATCTGGCCTGGGACAACGCGGCGATGGTTTCTCCGTGGACCATGGAGAAGCTGAAGCTTGAAGAGGGCGACATTGTTGAGCTAAGCGTTGGCGGGAAGACTGTGAAGGCGCCGGTGATCTTTGCGCCGGGTCATCCCGAGGATTCCGTCACTGTTCATCTCGGCTATGGCCGCGAGTTTGCGGGCCGCGTGGGGTCGGGTGCTGGCTTCAGCGCTTACCGGATTCGGCAGAGTTCGGCGCCGTTCTACACGACCGGCACGGTAAAGAAGGTTGACGGCAAGTGGGGCCTGGCGATCACCAAGAGCCATTACCAAGATCACCGCGGCAAGGCGGCGGGCGGCGAAGGCAACGGCAACTATTCGCTCGAAGGCAACGAAGCGCTTGGCGAGCGCGGCATTATTCGCTACGCGACCCTGGACGAGTACAAGGTGCATCCCGGGTTTGCGAACGAAGGTCACGAGAAGACCGACATGGGCACGTCGCTTTTCCCCAACTGGGTGTACAAGGACAACGCCTGGGGACTGTCGATCGACATGAACAGCTGCACTGGCTGCAATGCATGCGTGGTGAGCTGTTATGCGGAGAACAACATCGCGGTAGTCGGCAAGCAGCAGGTGCGCATCGGGCGCAATATGCAGTGGCTCCGCATCGACACCTATTACGAGGGCGACCTGGCTGCTCCGAAGGCGCACTTCCAGCCCATGCTTTGCCAGCACTGCGAGAACGCGCCGTGTGAGCAGGTTTGCCCGGTGGGCGCTACCGTGCACACTCCGGAAGGCCTGAACACGATGGTCTACAACCGCTGCGTGGGCACGCGCTACTGCTCCAACAACTGCCCCTACAAGGTGCGGCGGTTCAACTTCCTGCTTTTCTCCGATTTCGAAACGGAGAGCCTGAAGCTGATGCGCAACCCGGATGTCAGCGTCCGGTCGCGCGGAGTGATGGAGAAGTGCAGCTACTGCGTGCAACGCATCGAGGCGGTCAAGCTCGAGGCTGACAAAGAGAACCGCGCGATTCGCGATGGGGAGATCCAGACGGCCTGCCAGCAGGCGTGCCCGGCGCAGGTGATCACCTTCGGCAACATCAATGACAAGGGCAGCAGAGTGGCCAAGCTGCGCAGTGACGAGCGTACCTACCAGGTGCTCGCCGATCTGAATACCCGACCGCGGACAACCTATGTTGCTGCGGTCATCAACCCGAACAGCGAACTGGCAGAAGCGCCGCCGGAACACCTGCCGGCGAAGGGTTAAGCTACGATGGCAACGAGCAACCTGAAACCTAAAAGCCCCGAGTACGAGCGCTGGATCGATCCCGCCACCGGCGAATTCCGGGTGATCGAGCCGGGGCAGACATTTAAATCGGTTACCGATAAGATCACGCGGATTGTGCTGACGCCGCACACACCGCTGGGGTGGTTTGCGCTGTTCGGCATCGCCGGCGCGGGGGCCACCGTGCTGCTTGTGGCGGTCACGTGGCTCTTCCTGGTGGGCGTAGGAATCTGGGCCATCACGCAGCCGGTAGCGTGGGGCTTCGCCATCATCAACTTCGTGTGGTGGATCGGTATCGGCCACGCCGGCACGCTGATCTCCGCGATTCTGCTTCTCTTCAAGCAGGGCTGGCGCAACTCGATCAACCGCTTTGCCGAGGCAATGACGATCTTCGCTGTAGTTTGCGCCGGCATGTTCCCGCTGATCCATGTAGGCCGTCCATGGCTGGGATACTGGCTGTTTCCGTACCCGAACACCATGACGGTATGGCCGCAATTCCGCTCGCCGCTGCTGTGGGACGTCTTCGCGGTTTCGACATATGCAACAATCTCGGTGGTCTTCTGGTACATCGGCATGGTCCCCGACTTCGGCACCATGCGCGATCGCGCCAAGACGCGCCTGGCGCAGTATTGCTACGGGTTGATCTCGCTGGGTTGGCGCGGCTCGGTGCGGCACTGGATGCGCTACGAGACGGCCTCGCTGCTGCTGGCCGGATTGGCAACGCCGCTGGTGCTCTCGGTGCACACGGTCATCAGCTTTGACTTCGCGGTGGCCGTGCTGCCGGGCTGGCACACGACTATCTTCCCTCCCTATTTCGTCGCCGGCGCCATCTATTCCGGCTTCGCCATGGTGCTGACGCTGGCCATTCCGCTGCGCAAGTTCTATCACCTTGAAGCGCTGGTGACGGAGCGGCACATCGACAACATGGGCAAGGTCATGCTGGCCACCGGCTTCATCGTCGCGTATGGGTACGGCATGGAAGCCTTCATGGCGTGGTATTCGGCCTCTCACTGGGAATGGTTCATGTTCTGGAATCGCGTCTTCGGGCCCATGGGTTGGTCGTACTGGGTACTGATCACTTGCAACCTGGCCATTCCGCTCACCACGCTGTGGTCGCGCAAGTTGCGCACCAACATCAGCTTCATGTTCTTCATCTCGATTGTGGTGAACACGGGTATGTGGTTTGAGCGCTTCGTCATCGTCGTAACGAGTTTGTATCGCGACTTTCTGCCGAGTTCGTGGGGTACGTATCGCGCCACGAAGTGGGACTACATGACCTACGTGGGCACGCTGGGGCTGTTCACAACGCTGTTCCTTTTGTTTGTGCGCTTCCTGCCCATGATTCCGATGTCCGAGATTCGCATGATGCTGCCGGGGGCCAAGATCAAGCCCAAAGCAGTAGCGGGGAGTGGTGATTAATATGCCGCCATGTGAAGGTACTTACGGCCTGCTGGCCGAATTCGAGACGCCGAGCGACCTGGTGCGGGCCGCGCAGCAGGCGCATAAAGACGGGTGGCGGCGCATGGATTGCTACTCGCCCTATGCGCTGGAGGAAGCGGCGGAAGCGATAGGTTTTCATCGCAACAAGGTGCCGCTCATCACGTTGGTTGGCGGGCTGATGGGGCTTGCGGCGATGTTTTCCCTCGAGACCTGGATTTCAACCCTGGCCTATCCACTCAACATTGCGGGAAGGCCGATGTATTCCTGGCCGGCGTTCGTTGTGCCCGCTTACGAGTGGACCATCCTTTGGTCGGGACTCTCTGCAGCTTTCGGCATGCTGGCGCTGAACGGGCTGCCGGCGCTCTATCATCCGCTGTTCAACGCGCCCAACTTTCGCGATGGCGCGACGACGGACAAGTTTTTCCTTTGCCTCGAAGCGCTGGATCCGAAGTTCGAATTGAGGGAAACGCGGAAGTACCTGGAGACTTTTCAGCCACTTACGGTGGTGGAGGTGGAGTACTGATGGACCTCCTTAAAGAAAGCAGTCGGTGGTCCGTGATCAGCGATCGGCGGTGGTCGCGGCGGCTGGGCCCCGGAATGCTGCTGGCGGTGTTGCTGCTGCTGGCGGGATGCCGGCAGGACATGCACAACCAGCCGAAGATCATTCCCCAGCGCGGCTCAGATTTCTTTGCCGACGGGCGCGGCGCGCGGCCCCAGGTCATCAACACCGTGGCGCGTGGCCAACTCCATGAGGACAGCTACTTCTACACTGGCGTGGTGCAGGGAGCGAACGGTTATCGTGAAGAGAAGGACGAACTGCCGTTTCCGACGACGCTCGAGGTGCTGGAGCGGGGGCACGAGCGGTTCAACATCTACTGCACTCCATGCCACTCGCGCGTGGGCAACGGGCTGGGCGAAATCGTACAGCGCGGCTACAAGCCGGCGGCAAATTTGAACGACCAGGTGCGGCGGGCGCAGCCTCTCTCGCACTACTTTTACGTGATGACGCACGGCTATGGGGCAATGCCGGATTACGCTGCGCAGCTACTGCCGGAAGATCGCTGGGCGGTGGCGGCGTACATTCGTGCGCTGCAGCTGAGTCAATCAGCGCCGGACACTGCGGTGCCATCGGGTGTGCAGGTTGAGAGCCTGAAGGACGTCGCGGCTAAGAACAATCTGCCGGCCTCATTTGCCGAGCCATGGCCGTTCCCGGCGACAGCGGTCCAGGCCTATCCGCCGGTGGCGAGCGAAGGCACGCCGGCAATGGCCCCGGCGAATCCGGCAGACCCGGCGCAGATCAACAAGGGCAAGCCGGCTGGCAAATAGAACTCGGCAGTAACGGGAATCAAGCAAGAGACAGGAATCAGAAGGATCAGGAATGGCTCACGGAACTCACGCCAAAACGCTCCCCGCCGATTTGAGCGCGCCGGCATTTGTTGACGCGTGGAAGACGCGTGCGTTGATCATTGGAGTGGTCTTTTCGATTATCGCCGTCGCGCTGGCGTTTCTAGGGCAGGCCCAGGACGGCCTGGGCTGGAATCATTTTCTGCGCGCATGGATTCACGGGCTGATGCTGACGTTTGGGTTCGCGGTGGGCGGACTGGCGCTGCTGATGGTGCAGTACTGCTCCGGTGGCAAGTGGGGTCTGCTGCTGCGCCGGCCACTCGAGGCGATGAGCCGCACCCTTCCGCTGGTCTTCGTCTACTGGATTCTCCTGGCCTTCAGGCAGGGCCAGCTCTACATGTGGGCAAATCACAACCTTATCGACGACGCCATGGCCAAGGGCTTGATCAACCAGGCTCAAGTCGAAGCCATCGAGCACTGCATCGCCTGGAAACAGCCCATGCTGAACACCAGGATGTTTGCAGTGGTGAGTGTGCTTTGCTTCCTGATCTGGGGCTACTACTCGTGGCGTCTGAACTCACTGGGTCTGAAACGCGACTCCGACACTCCGGCGAATACCCCGTCCTGGATCAAGAAGATGGAAAACATCAGCGGGCCGGGGATCGTGGTGTACTCGCTCACCATGACCGCAGCCGCCATCTACTGGGTGATGTCGCTCGATGTGACATGGTATTCCTCCATCTACGGGTTGCTGTTCCTGGTGGGCCAGGGATACATGGTGCTGGCGTTCTCCATCATCATCTCCATCAAACTGGCACAGGGCGAGCCCTTCAAGACGATCCTGCGGCAGACCGAGCAGCATGATCTCGGCAAGTTCACTTTTGCCTTTGTGATGCTCAACATCTACCTTGCCTTCGGGCAGTTTCTCATCATCTGGTCGGGCAATCTGCCGGAAGAGATCAACTGGTATCTCGATCGCATTCGTGGGAACTGGGGCATCATCATCACCCTCGACTTCATCTTCCACTGGCTGATTCCGTTTACGCTATTGCTGTCGCGCGACATCAAACGGAACAAGAGGCGGCTGGTGATGGTTTGTGGGTGGATGATCTTCGCACGCGCCTTCGATCTGTTCTGGCTCATCGAGCCGAATTTCAGGGACGCGGCGCGCAACCTTCACTTTAGCTGGGGAATCCTTGAATATGCGGCTGTGCCAGTGGCCATGGTGTCGTTCTGGTTTGCGTTCTTCTGCATGCAGCTGAAAACGAGGCCGCTGGTGCAAACCAACGATCCACACCTCGAGGAGATTCTGGAGCCTGAACATGCCAGAGCATAAAGACGACATGCTTCAATCGCACGGGAGCAACGAGGAGATCGACGCATCTCATGGCTACGAGCAAAGCGATGTGCGGGTGACAGGCATCATTGTCTTCCTCACAGCTCTGGCCATTTTTGTGGCAGTTACGGGCATTCTCTGCTACGGCATCGGCAAGATCATCAACGCGGAGCTCAACAAGGAAGACGGTAAGAACAGCAAGTGGACCAAGACGGTGGATGTGCGCCAGCTCGGCAACCTGCCCAACAGTCCCGCCCTGCAAAGCAAAATGGCGGAGCTCACCCAGCAGTTTCCCGCACCGCGGGTGCAGACCGACGATGGCAACCAGGACGTTGCCGATCTGCATACGCGCGAGGATCTGTTGCTGAACTTTTACAGCCGTGTCGATGGGCAGCCGGGCAAGGTACGCATTCCCATCGATCGCGCCATCCAACTGATCGCGCAGAAGGGCTTGCCCGTGGCGCAGGCGGCACCGCAAAACGAGACCTTACTGACTGGCGATCATAAGCCTGCCGTCCACTCTCCGCTGACCAGCGGCTTTGCGCGCACCGCCTATGAACTTGAGCTGGAGCACGGCGAGGGTGCGCGGGCCGAGCGGCCGAAAGCCGAGAAGTAGCCGGTGGCCGGAGTAAATTGAGGAGCAAAGAGCAGTATGCAGTTCACGGGCACAATTCGGAGTTTCGCAAGCACGGCAGCACTAGCAGCCGGCGCGGCGATTGTGCTGGCGCCAGCTCTGACGGCGCAGGTTTCCGGGTACGGCGACAAGCAGATGGGCCGCGCCAACGAAAAGTCGCCGATCTTGAGCAAGGTTGGTATCGCACAACGCCTGAATCAGCAGCTGCCGCTCAACCTGACGTTTACCGACGATGCAGGTCAGCAGGTGCAACTGGCCAGCTACTTCGGTCAGAAGCCCGCAATCCTGGCGCTGGTCTACTACCAATGCCCCATGCTGTGCTCTGAAGAATTGAACGGCTTGACGGGCGCACTGCAAATGGTAGACGAGGTGGTAGGGCGCGACTTTAACGTGATCGTCGTCAGCATCGATCCGAGCGAGGGCACGGACCTGGCATCAGCCAAGAAGCGCAGCTACGTCAAGAGATACGGTCACCCCGAGACTGCGCCGGGCTGGCACTTCCTCACCGGCACGCAGGCAAATATTGATGCGCTGACGAACGCCGTGGGATTTGGCTACGCAAAGATACCGGGACCGGACGGAAAGCTGACGCAATTTGCTCACGCCAGTGCGATTCAAATCGTGACTCCGGCGGGAAAACTGGCGCAGTACTACCTGGGCGTGGAGTACTCGCCGAAAGATCTGCGGCTTGGCCTCGTTGAGGCTTCGAATGGAAAAATCGGTTCGCCAGTCGACAACATTTTGACCTACTGCTATCACTACGATCCCGGAACCAATAAGCACTCTCTGATCGTTGCTCGCGTTGTGCAGTTGGGTGGCTTCGTGACCATGGTGTCGCTGGGCGGATTCATGTTCGTAATGTTCCGGCGCGACGCAGCGGATAAGCAGGGCACAGGAACAAAGAACGGATAAGAGAATGGATCACATAAGCCAAGTACTGTGGCAATTTCTCATCAAGTGGCTGACGAACTTCTCGCTGTATCCACCGGAGGCGTCGAAGATCGCGCCGCAGATGGATGCGCTGTATTTCTTCATGGTCCTCGTGAGTCTGATCGGCATGACGATCGTGATCCTGCTGGTTGCGGGCTTCTCTATTCTTTACAGCAAGAAGCGTCATCCGGTGGCTGTTCAAATCGAGGGCTCGACGCTGCTGGAAGCGACCTGGACTATCATTCCGCTTGGCCTGTTCCTGATCATGTTCGTGTGGGGCGCGCTCGTCTACTTCCGCGTATACACCCCGCCGGCAAACGCGATGAACATTTACGTGGTGGGCAAGCAGTGGATGTGGAAGGCAGAGCATCCGGGCGGCCAGCACGAGATCAACGCGTTGCATATTCCCACCGGGCGGCCGATCCAACTCACCATCATCTCGCAGGATGTCTTTCACAGCTTCTCCATTCCTGCGTTTCGCGTGAAGCGCGAAGCAATTCCGGGCCGCTACACTTCTGTCTGGTTCGAAGCCACGAAGACCGGCACCTACCACCTGTTTTGTACGCAGTATTGCGGCACCAACCACTCTGCCATGATCGGTGAAATCGTGGTTTTGACACCAGACGACTACAAGAAGTGGCTCGCCGATTCGACCAGTGGCATGAGTCTGGCACAAAACGGCGAGAGGCTCTTTGCCAGCCTGAGCTGCGCGGCCTGCCACAACGGCCGGGCCGATTCGCGTGGTCCCAGCCTGGCGGGCGTTTTCGGAACCAGGCTGCCGCTGGCTAACGGCCAATCCGCACTCGCGGATGAAGCATATCTGCGCGAAGCGATCCTGAACCCCTCAGAGCACGTGACCCAGGGCTACAGCCCGATCATGCCCACCTACCAGGGACAGATCAGCGAAGACGGCGTGATCTCCCTGGTGGAATACATCAAAAACCTACATTCGAACGATCGCGTCGAGCAGACGTTGAACACAACGACTTTGCTGCCGGAGGGCGAGGGCAAGGCAGCTTCCGCGAGTGCCGCCGCGGGTCCGACTTCGGCGAAGCAGGGGATGGTGAAGCAATGAGCACAATTATCAGTCTTCCCGACCAGTCCACCGCCAGAATTCCAAAGGTCAACTTCATCACCAAGGAAAACGGCCTTCTGAGCTGGCTTCTGACTGGCGATCACAAGCGAATCGCCATGCTGTACCTGGCCTCGATCACCTTCTTCTTCGCCATTGGTGGAGCGCTGGCGGGTTTGATCCGGCTGGAGTTGCTGACACCACAGTCAGACCTGATGGCTACCGACACTTACAACAAGGTATTCACGATGCACGGCGTCGTGATGATCTTCCTGTTCCTGGTGCCTTCGGTTCCAGCGACGTTGGGGAATTTCCTGATCCCCATCATGATTGGCGCGAAGGACCTGGCTCTGCCAAAAATCAACCTGCTCAGCTGGTATCTCTACGTGGCGGGCGGCATCATGGTGCTCTACACCATGGCGGCCGGTGGTGTGGATACCGGCTGGACCTTCACAACTCCGCTCTCCACGCACTACCTGAACACCAACGTGCTCAGCACGGGTATTGCGATCTTTATCGCCGGGTTCAGTTCCATCTTCACTGGTCTGAACTTCATTGTGACGATCCACAAGATGCGCGCGCCTGGCATGACATGGTTTCGGCTGCCGTTATTTGTGTGGTCGCACTACGCTGCCAGCATCCTCATGGTGCTGGGTACGCCGGTTCTGGCCATTGCGCTGGTCCTGGTGATTCTCGAGAGAACGATGGGTATCGGTGTCTTCGATGCGGCCAAGGGCGGCGACCCGATCCTCTTCCAGCATCTGTTCTGGTTCTATTCGCACCCTGCCGTGTACATCATGATTCTGCCAGGAATGGGCGTGATCTCCGAGGTCATCTCTACTTTCAGCCGCAAGCGCGTCTTCGGCTATACCGCGGTAGCGTTCAGTTCAGTGGCGATTGCCGTCTTCGGGTTCTTCGTCTGGGAGCACCACATGTTCATCATGGGTGTCTCCACTTACTCGACGCTGGTGTTCTCGCTCCTGACGATGCTGGTTGCTGTGCCGTCGGCTATCAAGATTTTCAACTGGTCTTTCACCCTTTACAAGGGCTCCATCACCTTTGAGACGCCGATGCTCTACGCATTCGGTTTCATGGGCCTGTTCACCATTGGCGGCCTGACCGGCGTTTTCCTGGGCACTACCGGCACCGACATTCACCTGACCGAGACCTACTTCATCGTTGCTCACTTCCACTTCGTGATGGTGGGTGGCATGCTGATGGCGTTTCTGGCGGGCATCCACTTCTGGTGGCCGAAGATGACTGGGCGGATGTATCCGGAGAAAATCTCGCAGTTGGCCGCGCTGATTACATTCATCGGGTTCAACTTCACCTTCTTCCCGCAGTTCATCCTTGGCACGCTTGGCATGCCCCGGCGCTACGCAGCATATCCGGCCGAATTCCAGGTGCTGAATGTTTTCTCAACGGCCGGCGCCACGATTCTGGGAGTAGGCTACCTGCTGCCGATCCTGTATCTGACATGGTCGTTGCGGTACGGCGAGATCGCGGGCAACAATCCCTGGCAGGCCACGGGGTTGGAGTGGCAGATTCAGTCGCCGCCGCTGACCGAGAATTTCGCCGAGATTCCGATTGTGGATCACGATGCTTACGATTACGACTGGCTGGAACGGAAGCATGTGCACGAGAGAGAGGTAACCAGTGTCTGATAGCACTGTGGCGGTTACAGGCGCGCACGCGGAGCAGGAGCATCATGAGCACCCGCCCTATCAGCGCCACCATTTTGAAACGATGGAACAGCAGGTGGACGCGACCGGCTTTGCCATGTGGCTCTTCCTGCTGACCGAGATCATGTTCTTCGGCGGCCTGTTTACCGCCTACCTGATTTATCGCAACTGGTACTACCCGGCCTTTGTGGCGGGATCGCATCAGCTCAGCATCCTGTGGGGAACGCTGAACACTGGCGTCCTGATCACCTCCAGCTTCACCATGGCCATGGGCGTGTGGTGTGCGGAGACCAGGCGCAAGGGCGGCCTGGTGCTGTGCCTCGTGCTCACCTTCCTGCTCGGCCTGGTCTTCCTTGGCATCAAGACCATCGAGTACTCAGAGAAGATCGAGAAGCACCACGTTCCCGGCTTCCACTACAGCCTAAAGTCCTTTACCGACCCGAACAGCGACGAGGCGGCGAAGACCGCCGGCGACAAGCCGCTGCCGCTCGATATGGCGCGCCACACGGAGATGTACTTCGGACTTTACTTTGCCATGACCGGCATGCACGCCCTGCACATGATCATTGGCATCGCCATTCTGGCATTCATGATCGTGCGAGCACAGGCCGGAGCCTACACGACCGGACACATCACATTCGTGGAAAACTTTGGCCTGTACTGGCACTTTGTCGATATTGTCTGGATATTCCTGTTCCCGCTTCTCTATCTGATCAGCCGGCACGGCTAAGGACACGCACATGAGCGCTCCCCATCAAACTCACGGGCACACGCAGACGGAAAACGGCAATGAGCACGGCGAGCATCTGCACATAGTTCCGCCGCGGATTTACATCATCGTCGGCACGACGCTGTTGATTTTCACGGCCATCACGGTGTGGGCGTCCTACCTGGAGCTCGGGGTGTTCAACCCTGTGATCGCACTGTTCATCGCCTGCTTGAAGGCCACCATTGTGGTCCTGTTCTTCATGCATGTAAAGTACAGCTCGAAGCTCACGAAGCTGACCGTGGGTGCAGGGCTTTTCACGTTTCTGACGCTCATCGCCATGACGCTGGCGGATTACTTCACACGCGCGTGGGGACGTTGGTAGCGACGGCGGCTTGCAGACCCAGAGATCACGATGTGGGTCGCCGCGAGGCGGCCCCTTTCACATTGAGGCCTTCCATCGCACCGTGTCCGGATCGAGGGAGTAGTATCGGAGCCGTGAAATGACCATGCCCTCTACGGATTCCCCTGAATATGTTGAGGCTTCTATTGGAGGCGCGCCGGTGCGCGGCTTTTTGCACCGCGCAGATCCCGCTTCGCCTGGACTAGTACTGACCCATGGGGCCGGTGCGAACTGCCAGTCCGGGCTTCTCACGGCCCTCGCCGAGGCATTCCAGGGGTCGAGCGTGGCGGTGCTGCGGTGTGATCTGCCGTTTCGGCAAGCGCGGCCGCATGGCCCGCCCATCCGAACCGCGGAGAAGGATCAGGAAGGCCTGAAGGCCGCAGTCGCATTCCTGAGAACGCAGACCTCCGGTCCGATCTTTCTCGGTGGACATTCCTATGGGGGAAGGCAGGCCACGATGCTTGTCGCGCATGATCCCGGGCTCGTCGGCGGACTCTTGCTGCTCTCCTATCCGCTGCATCCACCCAAGAGTCCGGATCAGATGCGGACGCTGCATTTTCCCGATCTCCGAACGCCGGCGCTATTCATTCATGGAATGCGGGACGGTTTTGGCTCCATCACCGAAATGGAAACAGCGTTGAGGCTGATTCCTTCGAGGACGGAGTTGTTATCCATTCCGGGCGCGGGACACGAGCTCCTCTCAAAGAAGAACCACGACGAGCTTCCTCCGCAGGTGGTGCAGCGGTTTCGCGCACTATTCGCCCTTGAAGCTTTTAGCGGGTGACAGAACTAATTCGAAGTAAATGAGTGGCGCACTCCGGTAGTTGGCACGGCCGGTCTCGCGAAATCCACATTTGCGGTAGAAGTCCCCCGCGCCATAGTCGGCGTCGTAGGCATCGAGGCGGATGGCGGTGGCAGGCCATCTTCCAGCGTATTCCGCTGCTTGCTTCATGCACTCCCTGCCGATCCCAGCGCTCTGACGGCGGGGATGAACGGCCATGTCGGTGAGGTAGAGGGGCGCGGCCGTTGGCGAGAAGTAGGCTGTGTCGATGGACCACGGCTTGCGCGTCGAGAGGGCGAGTGTAGCAACAGGCTTGCCCCGGTATCGCGCCACCAGTACCGTCGCGCGGCTCATCGTGAAGCGGATGCCTTTTTCCGTGACGAACGAGGCGCGGAGTACCCCGGCAAACTGCGAAGCCAGGTGTTGGTTGACAGCGTTGCGCAGCTCTACGAGGCCCGGAACATCGGCGGCGGTGGCGGGTTGCAGCTTGAGGGGCATCGACCGAAGTTTACGACGCGGCCTGCTCCGCGAGCACGCGAACCGCGGCGACGTTCTGAATGAGTTCCGGCGGAAAGCCATGGCGTCGCTGGAGCCACGCAGGATCGTTGAATGATACAGAGACGCGTCCCGCGGTGTCCTGCGCGACGAGGATCTTGAGTGGCAGGTCGATGGCCGAGCTTGGTGCGACGAGCATAAGAGGGGTGCCGGCCCGCGGGTTGCCGAAGATGAGCAGCTTGGTATTTGGCATGTGCATGCCCACTTTCTCGGCCTCGCCGCTGTGATCGACGAGCGCGAAGAGCGTAATACCTTTTGCCTTGAATAACTCCTGGAGACGCACCGCGGTCTCGTCAACGGAGTGCGCGCTGGGAAGCGACTGGATACCGGTCTCGGTGATTGTTGTCATGGAGTCTCCTCGGGGAACGAGCTTAGAATGGGGCCAAGGACGGGGTCGTTGCAGGCAGGGAAATTATCCCAGATTCCGTGATGGAGACGCAGCGATGACTGGATTGAAGAGGAATTGCATGGTCTGCGGCGTGGCGCTGGCGGGCCTTCTTCTGGCCGGTTGGACTGGGGCCTTGCAGGCACAGACCCCCCCGCATGCTCCTGGCGCAGACCAAGCGGCGGTCAAGGACTTTGCGGGCACGTGGAACTGGATGTTCGAGGACAAGCGATTTGCAACCATGACGTTGAAGCAGGACGGCGATGAACTTACGGGCAGCATGACCAATGGGCACATCGATCTGGATGAGCGGGGAAGAATAACCGGCGCGACAGCTGCGAAAGGCACCACGCCAATCGTGAAGACGACCATGCAAGACAGGATGCTGATCCTGCTGGCCAAAGATGGGGACGATGAGACGGAGTTTGCCATGACGCTGACGTCGCCATCGATCGCGGAATTGCGATTCTACGGCGACGGTGCGCCCGGTAATGCCCAGCCTATACGGCTTGAGAAGGTCTGGTCGGAGCCGCCGGTTTTGCCGTAGTGCAGGTTGCGATGCGAGCGTGGCGGTATTTCGAGACTGATGCGGGCAGATTTACAACCAAATATTTCGACGAGGCGCAAAACCTGAAATTCAAAAACACGGCCGGCGGGCAGAATAGAGCCTGAGGCCTAAGCGTGGGAGCGAACTGCACAGTGCAAGTTGTCTTCACTCCTGGTTCGGCAGGCGCGGCCCGGGCAACACTGGCGATCTCGTCGTCAACGCCAGGTGTGACGAAGCCGTTT
>Ga0210408_10003865_pt1 | contig 13602 bp, 8 predicted proteins | sample IncBWH4MmetaG_FD_155471 | JGI IMG/M metagenome (GOLD analysis project Ga0210408, IMG submission 155471) | Forest soil microbial communities from Barre Woods Harvard Forest LTER site, Petersham, Massachusetts, United States - Inc-BW-H-4-M | ecosystem: Environmental > Terrestrial > Soil >...
GCAGCACTTCCTTCACACTCGGAGGTAGCAGATAGGCTTGATCCGGGCTGTACATACGAAATCGTGACATGCTCCTTAATTTGTCTCATCTACCTTCAAAAATCAAGGAAGTTCTCACACACGCTCTGAAGCCCTATTTTTTTACACGCATTTAACGCGGCCCTAAAGGGCCGCTCTTCCAAACCCAATTTTGAACAACCCAATTTTGAATCATTTATGCGATGGCTTCTACATTCTTACGGACCGTTCGCTTCACTAACTTGGCTGATGGGATTTGAAGCTGTGGGTTCTGGGCCTAACTTCCGGAAGTTCGTGGCGTGTTTCTATGCGGCATTTCCGCAAAATATTGGAAACATGAAATTTGGCGGTTCTTTCGGAAATGCCGAGAGCGTTGGCGATCTGTTTATTGGAAAAACCTTGTCGCAGAAAAGCAAGAATCTCCTGTTCACGGGTAGTAAAGAACAGATCAGGAGAAGAGAGATTGCGCAAGAATAAATTTGTCCTTTTCACATACTCAGTTAAGACAACCCGCTTAACCCAAAACCCTCCTTGCCAAATCACACGTACGGCACGGACCAGTTCACTTGTGAGCGCATCGGTGAGAACAATGATGCCGTTGACTCCCATATATAACATCTGCAGCTCTTCCGCTGTATTTTGAACGTCCGATGAGATGAGCGCAATACTTCGACCATTCTGCGCGTGCCATTCTTCCAGAACTTTCTGCCAACGCTCCACTGAACAGGTGTCCAAAATCAGTATTCCGTCTCCTCTGTCCGAACCGATTTTTGAACCCCCATAGCGTTGCACGCGGCCACTGAACTCAGGATCGGAGGCAAGAGCATTCTTAATCAATTGAAACGCAAGTGGATGGTTGCAATAAATGATGCAAGCAGGATCTCCAGCCGGTTGGTTCGTTAACGAGATTTGTTTGTGGTCATCAGCATTCTGGCGATTTCTAATTTCCTTGGATAATACCTGCGTGCCCATAAGGATCCCTTTGCTTTACTACCCTAACAAAGCAATTGTTAAAACAGCATTGTATTTTATAAAACTCCAAAGGAATTCCTCTTTTTGAATTGTTATGAGTTTCAACAGGCATAAAAGTAAGGGCGGAAAATGCAGCTCTCGATTCAGAATATTAATATTTTTTAATGCTACTAGTGGGATATAAAATTACTGGTGCATCCCCGAGCTAACTAAGAAAGTTTGCATTTGTTCTTTAAAAGCAATATCTGCTTGTTGCCATTGCGATCCTAAGAGATATTTTTGCTGACGGTGTATTTGCCATCTACTTTGCAACTCCTGCAGGCATGTTGCCAAAGAGCGGGGTCCCGGACCGCCGCCAGCTTCGAGAGATCGAACAACAGAAGCCGGATCCATATCCTGATCCTGTGAAAGGGATATGTACTCTTTCAGATAAGCGGCGGCTATATCCTGGAAGTTGCGGTTAGTTTCCAAGCTGGTAAGCACCGCCTGACCGATGAGGCGATGCGCGGTCCGGTAATCGAGATTGGCATGTCTTACAAGGAGATTCGCAAATTCTGTGGCGACTGTGTAACCTTCTACAGCCCGCCTCAGCATGGCTTCAGCATTCGGAATCGCCCTGGCAACCATCAGACGCATCAGAATGATATTTTCCGTGGCAGTCTGAAGAGCACTCCAGACCGGCTTAACCGCTTCAGTACCAACAGCAATGGAGTTGGTAAAGGGGGTCGCGTGCATGGAAACAGCAGACTGGACGAATGCGCCAAGCAAAGCAGCAGTGCGTCCCTGCACATGCTCGAGGAGAAACGGGTTTCTTTTTTGGGGCATAGCTGAACTGGAACCGACCAGTTCATCGGGAAACCAGACAAACTGAAACTCCGCTGTACTCCAAAGGAGGAGGTCAGTGGCTAGCCGGCTGAGAGTAACGGTGTAAATTGAGGCCGCGGAAAGCAAACGAAGCAAGAAATCGCGGGAAGCAACTGAATCCAACGAATGGAGCGGGCCAGAACTAAATCCCAGCAGTTGCGCCGTCCGCTCCGGACGGATCGGAAACGAAGTTCCAGCCAGGGCGCCCGCTCCCAAGGGACAGGATTGCAGATCTGCTGTGGCGGCCAAGATTCCTTCCAGATCGCGCGTGAGCGCAGTGGCTATTCCAGCCAAATAATGGCCATAGGTGGCCGGCATCGCAGCCTGGCCGTGAGAATACAAAGGCATAACGACATTAGCGTGCTGATTCGCCCTGCGTAAGAGAACTGCATGAAACCGCAGACACTCCTGAACAAGTTTCAAGACGGGGGTACGCAAGCGAAGTTTGAGTACCGTAGCATTCAGGTCATTGCGTGATCGTGCTATCTGCAACAGGCCACCAACCTCAGGGCCTTCTGTTGAGATCAAGTAATCCTCATAGAGCAAAAACATGCCGCGAACCGGCTCTTTGTCCGCCAAAGGGACAAAATTCTGCGCCCGGAGACGTTCCATCGCGGTCATCAGGCGGCAAGCGCGTTCTGGATCAATGATGCCGCACTCGGCGAGCATCATCACATGAGCCTGATCTACGCGAACTATCTGTTCCAACTCCTCTTCACTGTCACGCGAATATTTGAAGAGGATGCGTCTTGCCTTAGGAACAAGAGGTTTCCGAATCCTACCAGTGTTATCCATTCGCGGAGCAATCCTCACAGGGTTGGATAAAAATATTTATTTTGCCAGCTGCGGCTTCGGCGGACTGGCTAGCCTGAACTTGAAGATCAGCTTGGCAAATAACATGTCCAAGCCGGTCGCGGAAATCATTTTCAATGCATATACGGTCCCCAATCTTGCGATAAATCTGTATGTCCGTCACTCCATCAGTCTTCCAAGCTTCTTCTAAGCCATCCAATTTAGCGATGACACCCTTTTTGAAAGGGGTGAGAAATCTTATTGAGGCGCATCGCTTAGTCAACCGAGAAAGATTGGAGGGCGTGCCGACCACAAGCTTAATCGTCTCCATAATCATGTCTGTGCCGAGTGCGAGACGCACTATTTCGGGGATGAAGCCTCCAGCCAGCCGAGGATTGATTTCAATAATCACCGGGCCTACCGACGACAACCGCAGTTCAATGTGTGCCGGTCCCCACGTCAATTCCATCGCCTGCAATGCTGTTTTCACTGTATCGCCAATGCTTTGTTCGACATATTGCGGGAGGTGCGCGGGGAAATCATGACCGGTTTCGACAAAAAATGGTTCCCGCGAGAGATGTTTACTCGTGATCCCCACGATTGTGCCATCCATAATCTCAACCGAGTACTCCGGTCCAGTGACATATTCCTCGACTAGCAACTCCGAGGGTATAGGCATGCCACGTTCATTCGTGGTCCGCTGCAGCAGGAGTTCAGCATGTTCTACAACCTCTTCCTGTGTCCGGCAAAGCCGAACACCAACGCTGCCGGTCCCCAACGTTGGTTTAAGAATCACAGGCAGCAAAATGCGGGTTGCCGCCTCCACAGCCTCATGTATCGAAGTAACACGTTCAAAGTCGGGAGTGCGAAGCCCAGCTTTACTGAAGTATTGCCGCTGCATTCCTTTGTTGCGACAAGCTTTCACTGCGTCCGGGTCGGGGCCGGGCAAATGGAATTTTTCAGCAAGGATCGCCGCAGTTTCAATGAAGTACTCCGAACTGGAGAAAATACCCGCAAAATGGAATTCTCCGGTCATGTCTTCAATACATTTACATAAAGACGCCTCAGATGCAGTATCGCATTGCAGATAACTGAGTGCATCTGTGTGAATGTATGGATACCGTGCAGGGTCCTGTACCAGCAAAACGGGACGGTATCCCTGATCGGCAGCTTTCCGGGCAAACAGCCGCCCGGTACCACTGGTGTTGCTTTCTATGAATGCAATGCAGGGAGTTTTCATACAGTTGCCACCACAGACCAAATCATGTCAGCAGGATTTCTTTTTCCCCAAACAGCCGCTCCGTCTGCATTCCCCGCTCACGGCAGGCGCGCAGCAGGCGGTCCGATTCGATGATAGGACGAGAGGCGTCGGTATACTTGATGCTCATGATGTAGTTCAACCACGGCTCCTGTCCCATGGCATATACATAAACCTCTTTACAATTAAATTCATTCACAATGGCCATTCCTTGTTCATAGTTGGAACCAGAAAGACGGCGCGATTCATCAACTGATCTCTCTACGCGCTGCGTGAGCAGAGGTCCATAAAGCCATGTAAGTGGGGCACCATCACACTCCATGCCTAGGAATAACGCATCCACATCGCCCAGTTCGCGGTGTAAATGCTGGTAGAGTTTCGGTTCGACATTGCACGAATCTGCAGCGAACAACAATGAATGCCGTCCTGCCCTGACGAGATAGGCGAGCTTGGTGGAAATATCGAGGTCGGCATGCTCCCCAAAAAACGGCAACCCCATGATGACGCCGTTGGGTGTAGGAATCTCCTGCATCTGATCCAACGTCAGCACATTCTTAAATCCAGCGTTCTTCAACAGCAATCCCAGCGACGGATCCTGCAGAGAACCAGTATGACCACGCGGCACAACGATATTTTTCACTCTATGGCGGATCTGGAGAAGCGTTTCGAAAAGAACATGGTCCTGATGATTGTGAGTAATCAGAACATAGTCAATGACATCAGGAAGATCTTGATATGTATATCTAGATATACCAGCTTCATAGGTGTAGCTCAGCACCGGATCAAACAACATACTAACACCGGCGGTCTCAATCAAAATACATGCATGGCCGAAGTATCTCCAACGAACCCCTGGCCCACTGTAGGGAACATAAGGAGGGGGGGGATCCTCAGTCAGAAAGGTCTGCAACAGCGCCTCATCTCTTCCGTTCACCTGAAGTATGTCCTGAATTTCGGTGTATGATGCCGGTCTGGTCTTTAGTAAAGCCAGTTTGTCAATCCTCTCATCATTGAATGGAATCGAGAGATGCAATAGACCATCACCTTCAAGACGGGGCGTGCTCAGCACAAAGGGGCGATCATCGCCTTTAATTAAAGAGAGCATGATGCTCTGAGCTGAACAGTCATAGTATTTAGATTTATAAAGCAATGGTTCAACAAGCTTGAATGAAGCATGGTTATTCAGATCGTAGACCAGTTCTACATAACCTTTAAGGGCCTCCGGAACTTCGGCGTAGAGTGGCTGCAAGCTGTATCCTTTGGCCTTGCTGCGGAGACATGCATCAATATCCGACAATGCCTTGGAAAGCTCAAACATAGCGGCGCGGTTCTGTCTGGTCTGCTCGCGCAGTTCCCTAATTTCGTCCACGCGCTTTCCATCATAGTCGATGAAGGGTCCACCAAGCATTTTGGGGTTCTTCACAGCAAAAGCGTGCACTTGCGGCTCATTAATATAGGAGTTCATGATCTTAATGTGCCTCTCAGTGATGTTGCGCGCCGCCGTAGCAGGAGGAATGAGATATGACCATGCATACCACTGGTCAACCAAAGGTTCTATTTGAATATTTTCACGAAGATACAAGGACCTTCCTTGCATAGATATTCTCCTCACAAATTGACTGCATATATTGAATGCATAATCACGAAAGAACAATTCAGCCGAACGCCGGCGCCTTATTCTTAGAGCTTGTTTCAAAAATGCTTCCATGCTTTTTAGCGATGCGGAAAAGAAACACCGGGATTAAGAGCCGAGATGATGGAAGGCGCTGTTTTCGCGGGCTCTAAAGAATCCGCTCCCCGAGGCGACTAAAGTCATGGGCTTCCACCAAATGGGTTGGCCCCAACCTGTTTTTGAAACATGCTCTCAGCAAAAATCAGTTGGAATGCGCGGCATCAGCTAAAAACAGGAGATGCGCGCTTGGCATAGTGGGAATAGCTGTCATTCACGATGCGTCGCGCCAGCAGTTCCAAGGGGTCGACCCAATGCAGAGACGCGCTCCGGTTCTGCTGCAGATATCTCGTCAATACATGGAGCTCAGTGCATGCAGCAATAAAAGACTGCACACCGTAGCGTTCGAGAATGGACCTCAAAACCAGCGGATGATGTTCTGTAATTTGATTCTGTTTTATGGAATAGATCAGATCGTGAATGGTTTCCCAGTCCGACTGATGAGGCACAACGATTTGAGGCGCTGCCAGCGGCCATAGAGGATGCCGCTGAAAGATTTGTAATTGCATGGCCCCCCTCGTGCACATGAGAAGATGTTTCCCCGGAGTATCTATTACCCCCTGGAGGGCCACATCAATCAAAGAAATAACGTTGCAAATTTCAGGCAGGAGCAATTTAGGAAGCAGATAGTGCATGGTAACGCAACAAATGACGACGCGGGTGGCACCGGCCTGCTTGAGCTTGAGCAGGCTTTCCTCTAGCTGACACCGGACCACATCTTCTCGTCCTTGCAAAAAACTTTCGGTTCGATCATGAAACGTGGGATCAGATAGAAGAATGAGCCGGGGAGCATCCTGCTCCTTGTCCCATTCAGCACATTTATAGATGGTATTCAGGAATTCGGCCGACGCCAAAGGTCCCAGGCCGCCCAGAATCCCCCAAAGTTCCTGTTGACATGATTGCAGCATAGTTTAAAAGTTTTGGTGATCTTTTTTCAAAACATGAGTTTCCAATTCGCCGATAAACACTGCACGGCATCAATAGAGGCATGGTGATTGCGCTAATATTGAATGGGAAAGAAACAGCACGGGAGACATAAACTTGGAATACACAGACGATCAGGTGCGGCTCTTCATTAACAAAAACATAGAATCATGCACAGCGGCATTAGCGGACAGCTACTCACTAAAAGAGATGACTGATGCACAAAATGAAATCCGGAATTGGCCCGGTTATCAATTCACACCCCTCTATCATCTCAGCAGCATGGCCAAGGCATATACACTAGGCGACATCCTCTATAAGGATGAGGAAAGCCGCTTTGGCCTGAAGAGCTTCAAGGCGCTTGGGGGTGCCTACGCAGTCTGCCGGTTGCTGCAAAAAGAAGTTACAAAAGCAACCGGAAAACAAATAAGCTCCCTTGAGTTGTGGAACGGAGCCTACAGCGACATCACAGAAAAAATCACAGTAACAACGGCCACTGAAGGCAATCATGGCCGCTCGATTGCATGGGGCGCCAATAGATTTCATTGCCGGTCAGTCATCTATATACCGAAAACTTGCAAGGCCGAGCGCCAGGAAGCCATCTCCCGATATGGAGCAACTGTAATCAGAACTTCCTTCGGCTATGACGAAACAGTACGCGAATGCGCTCGCGAGGCCCAGAAGAACAATTGGATCATTGTTTCTGACACTTCCTGGGAAGGTTACACTGAGATACCTTCACTTGTGATGCAAGGCTATACTGTGCTGGCTTCGGAAATCGTAAGCCAGCTAGTGTCAATAAGACCGCCAAGCCATGTCTTTGTCCAGGCTGGAGTAGGGGGGCTGGCGGCTGCAATCGTAGCGGCTTTCCGGTGCTATTGGCAGAAGAGTGTGCAGTTTGTGGTAGTAGAAGCAGAAGGCTCGGCATGTCTTTATGTTTCTGCAGCCTCAGGTAAACTTACTCCATTCCCGGACAAAACCCAGACTATTATGGCTGGCCTGGAATGCGGTGAAGCTTCGCCGATTGCATGGCAAGTGCTTCAATCGTGTGCAAACGCATTTCTGACAATTCCGGACTCCTTGACCCAAGACTCCATGAAACTTCTGGCTGCCGCTCCATACGGTGACATTCCCATTGTCGCAGGCGAGTCAGGTGTTGCCGGTCTCGCCGCTTTGCGGTTTGTATTGCAGAGTTCTAAAATCAGCAAGCAATTAGGATTGAATTCTGATAGCCGTGTACTTCTCCTCGGAACGGAAGCTGATACAGCTCCGGGTTATTACAGCCAGCTTACAGGTGAATCAGCGGAGACAGTTCGCGCACGAGCCAAAGCATGGAATCAAAGCCGTTAAACCCAAGCGCCTGCCGAGCAGGTTCTGCGGCCCATCTGGCTGGCAGCAAGTGTTTTCTTCTAGAGCGTGTTTCATAAATACCCTGTTCGTGGGACAACAGCCGGGGAACCCAGGGCCGAAGTACTGATTTTTGCTGGTCTTTTGTTCTCCGCCACCAACGTCAGTGCCCCTCAAAGCCTATTTATGAAAACACGCTCTACTCATATCTTAATGCCCGCAATGGATCTATTCTGATAGCACGTCTGGCAGGAACAATGATTGCAAGAATGCTAACAGCCATCAATACCGCGGCAACTCCCACGAAGACAAAAGGGCTCCAAGTTCCGACGCCATAGGCCAGTAGAGTGGTTAACTTCCGATTGAGCAGAATCGAACCAGCCACTCCGATTGCTATTCCGATAGAGACCAGTGTCAGCCCGTCAGACAAAATCATTTTCATGACGTTATTGCGGGAAGCGCCAAGCGCCATTCGGATTCCAATCTCAGCAGTTCTCCTGCTTACCGCAAAGTTCATCACACTATAGAGGCCTATCATGGACAATATGAGACCAAGAGCAGCAAGACAGCCAAGCAACACAACCGCGATACGACTTGGGAGAAGCCCTGCGCTGAGGTTCTGGCTCAAACTTTTCGAATCGACGGCGGCAGTAGGGTCCAGTTGATTCACGATGTGAACAAGAGGAGTTATCACGGATTCCGGCTGCCCGTTAATCTTCATCAACAAGCTGAAGTCACCGCCTCCGTAGAGGAGCGCACTCTGGAGATAGGGTTGATACATAAGATCCACGGGTTCCTCTCCGAGAGTTCTGTATTTCGTATCAGGCACAATGCCTACAATGGTCAAGGGAGTAGTGCCTTTTGTTCCAGCAAACAGCGCCTGGCCTATGGGATCCTGACCGCGGAAATGCCGCGCAGCAAATGTCTGATTAATAATGATGGCCCGCGGAGCACCTGCCTTATCTGCCGGGGTGAAATCGCGGCCGCGTAATACAGGAATATTCATTGTCTGAAAATATCCAACGCTCGCGGCCTGCATGTGCACACGAAAAACATCGGTTGGCAACGCATTCTGCATGCGCACATCGGTGTCCCAATCCATGCGGCTGAGCGGAGCGAAGCTGGCATAGCTAACCGATTTAACGCCAGGAATGGTCACGGCGCGGCCTACGAGTTCATCGAGAAATACAGCAAACTGCTGGGAGTTATAACGGCCATCCACCAGTTGGATGTCCGAAACCACAATATGATTCACTTCAAAACCAGGATCCGTGGCGCTCATTTTGATCATGCTTTGCAGAAACAAGAAAGTTGTAATCAGCAACACGAAAGAAAATCCTACCTGCAATACCACCAGCGAATTGCGCAATGTCAAACGCCGGTTAATAAATGCTTCATTGTGCTTAAGAGCGGACTGAACACTGAGGCGCGTAGACTGCCACGCAGGAGAAAGGCCGCTCAGCACCGCTGAAAGAATGGCCAAAAAGAAACCATATACCAGTAGATTGCCATCCACGTTGACGTTGAACCGGATGGGAAGAGAAAGGATAGGAAATTCCATGCGGTTCAGATATGTGCCAACCCAGAAATTCAAGAGCAAACCAAGGGCCATTCCCGCCAGTGGAACCACAAGATTTTCAGTGAATAGCTGCTGGAGAAGGCGTCTGCGGCTGGCGCCGAGCGCCATGCGGACAGCGAACTCTCTGCTGCGATGCGCACCGCGCACGAGCAACAGGCAGGCTACGTTGGCACAGGCCAGCAACAAAATCAACCCAACGACGAAAAGGAGCATGGTAAAAAACTCAAGTACCGGAAGCCCGCCAAACTTGGAATCAGCCTGCTTCAGCCAGTCAATGCCAGAAAGACGATACAGTTTCGGAACAACACCCAAACCGTGGTTCTCCTTTGGGTAAATATCCTCTAACTGTTTTAGGACAGGGACCAATTCATCCCTGACTTGCTCTTGTGTTTTGTTGTCCGGAAGGCGGCCAACCATCTCGAGTATAGTTCCCGACCGATCCAATAATTCCGGCAAGAGGCGTGGACTGACAGGCAGATAAACATCAGGTGTGATTGCTAACCCAGCGACAGAGCGGTAATCTTCAGGGAGAATCCCAACTACCGTATAGGGCCAGCCATTGAGATCCAAAGTACTGCCTAATACGGACTGGTCTTGATTTAAATAATGCGTCCACAACTGATATCCCAGCACGACAGGAGTCGCTCCCGTCTCATATTGCGCGTCACTCAACGTAAATAAACGCCCGTAGGCTGCCTTAACGCCCAACACACCAAAGAAATTTGCAGTCACATATTGAGCATAAAGCTGTCTGGATTCGCCATGGAATTGCCAATTGACCGTGCTGCGGCCATTATTGGTATGCGCGGCCAAACCGGCAAAGATCCTGCTGTTCTCAATATCGTGATAATTAGGATAGGAGACCACGTCCCTGCCGCCCACACGAATGCTTACCAGATGGGAAGGTTCCACCGCTGTAATGTCTTTTAACAAAACACTTCTGAATACCGAATAAATCAGCAGGTTCACTCCGATTCCGAAAGCCAGTGACAGTACAGGGATAACTACGAACATGGGATTTGAAATGAGAGTACGAATCCCGTAGCGGAGATCCTGTAAAAACCTGGAAAACAATTCATTTCGAAGCATATTTAGCCCTCAAATATTGATAGCTATCGGCACATCGGCGCAAGCCTTACCAGAATTGAGTTTTCCGTTCTCAAAATAAATGACTAAATCTCCAGTTTCATAATATCTTTCATCATGGCTGATCACCAGCACGAGTTTGCCCCTAGCTTTCAGATCAGGAAGAATGGTGTGGTAGAAAATGTCACGGAATACTCTGTCCTGGTCCGCGGCCCATTCGTCAAAAACATAAATTGGCCGGTCTTCGAGATGAGCTGTAAGCAAGGCAAGCCGTTTACGTTGTCCTTGAGAAAGATCAATGGTGGAGAATTTACCATTTTTGATTTGCACCGACTTGTTCAAGCGCAGATCCTGAAGACATTGTTGCGCCTTTGCCTCTGAATCAGCAGTATACTCCCCCGGCAAGGATGGAAAAAGGTGGAAATCTGAGAAGATAGCTGAGAAATACTGCCGATATTCATGACGATTTTCATTGGTAACTGGTTCTCCATCAAGGAGAATTTCGCCTTCATCGGGCACGTACAGGCCAGTGAGCAGTTTTGCCAGGGTCGTCTTACCGCTGCCATTGCCTCCGGTAATAAATACGATGGAACCCGGCTGGAATTGAAGACTGATGGGGCCCAATGCAAATCCCTCAGTACCGTCAGTTGATTGGTACCGATGGGTGATGCGGTTAATCTCAAGCGATCGAAACCTGGTATTTGGATTTAGAGCAGGCGGCTCTCCATCTACTTCGGCATTTGGTGCATCCCATAATCCGAAATCCAAGGCTTCAAGCCTTTCAAAGGCCACCTGAGCACGCGCCATATTCGGCGCCAGGGTCACAACATATTCCAGTGGCCCTCTCATATACAGCAGCGTAATTACTGTGCCAGTTAATACTCCAATCGTCAAAGGTAAAGAGACAATCCGGGGCAGTTCTAAGACGATTAATCCAACGAGTAAAAAATAAACAGCATAACCATAAGTTCCCGCTGCGTTGTACCGCACCATTCCTTTGGTAATCGTTTTCTGGACATCTTCAGCCGCGCTGCGAAAGTCTTTTCTGAACCAATAGGAACGAGCATCACTCAGCCGAAGCTCTTTCGCACCAGACGTAAGAGCATTGAAATGCCGAACCAGAATTTCATACTTGCTTCTGGCCTGCTGGAGAAACCATGTTCCCTTGTTAGCCGCGACCCGATAAATGCCAAGAGCACACGCGATGAATATGATCACAAACAGCACAACCCGCAGAGACAGCCATGCAATATATGCTATACATCCAACAAGAACCGTCAGGGTCATACACAATCCAGGAATACTCATAGCATAGTTCGTGATGGCTGTGACATCCTCTGTAAGATTCGCCAGCAAGGCGGACGATCCCAAGGTTTCCAACTCACGCAGGGAAAGAGCCAGGATTTTCCGGCCAATCTGGAAGCGAAGTTCCAGAACCATTTTTTGACCAAGGTGAATGAGTAAAGCCTGGGACAGAGTCTGGCTAACCAGCATGAGCAGGCACAAACCGGCAAAGATAATGATGGAAATTCCCGTCAGACTAGTTTGACGGGTCAGTGCTGTATTGATCAAAGCAATAAGATAGACATTAGCAACACCGCCCACCATACCCCCTACTACTGCAAGCAAAAATGTTGTGCGGGAAAAGTTAAGCAGAAAACGAACAAGCCTTAAGGAACTCATAACAATATCTCCCCTGTAGTAATGAGGCCAGATGCCAGGACTTACTATTGCAGGTATGCCGACCGGTTTACACCAAACTGTTGCGGACAAGATCTTTGGAGACCGGGGCAGAGACACCGGCTGCGCTCCCCAAGGCTTTTTCATTTAAATATGCTTGCAAGATTTCAGCTACTGCGGTGGCCGCAGGCGCCTGCAGCAAATCGCGATGGTTTGCCGGGACATAGTGGGGTGTACATCCGCCTAATGCAACTGCAGCCCATTTTCTTACCACCTCAGGCCCCTCGGTTGGATTACTCAGGATAAGCACCAAATGCACCGGCGAAGGTATAGGACGATAAGCTTGCGAAGCGCGGGCGTTAATGGCACGAAGACGCACTGAACGTTCAACCTGCTCACGGGTCAGATCGGCGGGCACAAGATCTTTCACCTTACATCCCCGCAGGACAATGTCCTTGATTTCATCGAGATTTCGGGCCGCAATCTCTTGCGGGTTAATACCTAACTCTTGCTGAGCAACTTCGATCAGATATGATCTTTCCCGGTGCAGCAAGTCTTGTTCCCAACCAGCAGAATGGAAATCCAACGGCTGGTCAGACGGAACTCCGTCCAGGAGAACTACTAATCCAACTTCTTCACCAGCCAGGATTGTCTGCTGCGCCATCTCATATACAATCAGCGAACCCATTGAATATCCCGCAAAATGATAGGGGCCATTCGGCTGGATGGACCTTATTTCCGAGAGATACTCAGCCGCCATGTCTTCTACCCGAACAAGAGGGACTTCCTGCTCTTCTAAACCCCGGGCCCGCAAACCATAAACAGGCTGGTGACGCAAATTACGAGCCAGACCCAGAAAACAATGAGGAGTACCAGCAACGGGATGGGCGCAGAATAAAGGATAGCGGGTTCCTCGCGGCTGAATCGGTACCAGCAAGGAAGGTGGCTGAACGGATTCGCAAACCCGCAAGAACTTGGCCATTCGTTCAATTGTAGGATTCTCAAAAAGTGTACCGGCATTAATTTTTGGACCGTATAGCCTGGCAAGCTTCGCGGAAAGACGTACAGCACGCATCGAGTTTCCACCTGATTGAAAAAAATCATCGCGAATGCTGATTTGATCTATACCCAGTGCTTCCTGCCAGAGATGTGTCAAATAGAGTTCAGTGTAATCACGCGGTTCGATCATCTTACCTACTGAAACAACACGAGAGATTGATGCCAGAGCCCTGCGGTCAATCTTGCCGTGCGACGTGAGTGGCAACGTCTCCAGCATCACCCATTCCACCGGAACCATGTACTCCGGCAATTTGGCTCGCAGATATCCACTCAACTCCTCCGGTCCTGCTCCGC
>Ga0210408_10003866_pt1 | contig 13601 bp, 8 predicted proteins | sample IncBWH4MmetaG_FD_155471 | JGI IMG/M metagenome (GOLD analysis project Ga0210408, IMG submission 155471) | Forest soil microbial communities from Barre Woods Harvard Forest LTER site, Petersham, Massachusetts, United States - Inc-BW-H-4-M | ecosystem: Environmental > Terrestrial > Soil >...
TGTACCGCGGAGTCCACCGGCTGGCTCCGAGTCAGCTCCTGCTGTGGGAGGACGGGCGGCTGTCCCTCGAGACGTACTGGGACGTCACCTACACCGAGGAGGCGCGCCCTCGGATGGTGGCCCAGGCGGCGATCGTGTCGCAGACCGAGGAGGCGGTCCGGCAGGCCCTCCTGGGGGCGGAGTCCAAGACGACCGGCGCGTTCCTGAGCGGCGGCACCGACAGCAGCACGGTGCTGGGCCTGATGACCCGCCTGACCGGAGAGCGGGTCAACGCGTTCTCCATCGGGTTCCACGAGAAGCGCTACAACGAGCTTGAGTACGCCGAGCTGGCCGCGCGGCACTTCTCCGCGTCGCATTACACGCACCTGGTCACGGCCGACGAGGCCTTCGCCTGCCTGCCGGATCTGGTCGCCGGGTTCGACGAGCCGTTCGGGAACAACTCGGCGATTCCCACGTATCTCTGCGCCCGGCTGGCCCGGGAGGCGGGGATCGAGGTGCTGCTCGCCGGGGATGGTGGCGACGAGATCTTCGGGGGCAACGAGCGCTACCGTCGGGAGCAGGTCATGGCCCGCTACGGCCTCATTCCTCGGCCCCTCCGTCAAGGGCTTCTGGAGCCGCTGCTGCGGGTGCTCCCCGACGGTGGGCCGACGCCGCTCGGCAAGGCGCAGCGATACGTCGCGCGGGCCTCCCGGCCGAATCCGGAGCGGTTCTACTCGAGCGAGTTCTTCGTGGCGCAGGAGCGGGAGAGGCTGCTCGACCCGGAGTTTTTGCGATCGATCGACCCGCGGACGCCGATCGAGATCGCGGGACGTCACTACCGGGCGGCCCGGGCGTCGGCGGAGCTCAACCGCCTGCTTCACGTCGACCTCAAGATCACCCTTGGAGACAACGACCTCCTGAAGGTGACGCGGGCCACCGAGCTCGCGGGCCTGGCGGTGCGATTCCCGCTGCTCGACCATCCGCTCGTCGAGTTGATGGCCACCATGCCGGTCCGCGACAAGGTTCGCGGGACCGAGAAGCGGTACCTCTTCAAGCGGGCCTTCGCCTCCCTGCTGCCGCGGGAGGTGCTGACGAAGACCAAGCACGGCTTCGGGCTGCCGATCGGTGACTGGCTGCGGGGGCACCGAGCCTTCGTCGCGCTGGCACACGATACCCTCGAGACGCGCCAGGCGCGGGAGCGTGGCTACTTCGCCGCGGGGACGGTCGACTGGCTCTTCCGGCAGCACGCGGCCGACGCCACGCCGTTCTACGGCGACGTGCTCTGGAACCTGCTGATGCTCGAGCTTTGGCACCTACGCCAGGGAGCGGCCGCATGAACCGGCGGGCCCAGGCCGTCCGCGCGCTGGCCACGATCGTCTACCGGACCGGGTTGCTCCGTCCGCTGATCTCGATGGCGGGCCGCCTGCGGCGGGGCGCGAGCGTGCCGATCCTCACCTTCCACCGGGTGAACAACGATCAGGATCCGTTCTTCTCCGCCATGGCCACGAGCGTGTTCGCGGGCCGGATGGAGCACATCGCCCGTCACTACACGGTGCTTCCGGTCGAGGAGCTCGCCGAGCGGCTGCGTGAGGGCCGCCAGCCTTCGAACGCGCTCGCGTTGACCTTCGACGACGGATACCGGGACTCGCTCACCCACGCGGCCCCGATCCTGGTTCGATACGGCCTGCCCGCGACGATCTTCCTCACGACGGGGTACGTGGGAACGTCGGAGACCCCGTGGTACGACCTGCTGGCGCTGGGCCTGAAGACGACCCGGCGTGACGAGGTGTCACTCGGCCCGGGCCAGAGCTTGCCGCTCGGATCGACGGCGGAGCGGCTTCGAGCGCTGGGCGCGATCCTCCGACACATGAAGCGGTTGCCGGATCCGGAGCGCCGGCGCCTGGTGGATCGGCTGATCCATGATTTGGAGCCCGTGACCCCGGAGGGGCAGAAGCGGCTCATGCTCTCGTGGGACGAGGTCGACGCGCTGCGGGGTCTCGGGTTCTCGATCGGGGCGCACACGGTCAACCACCCGATCCTGTCGAGGGTGGAGGCCGAGGCGGCCTGGGGCGAGATCCACGGCTCCAAGGCGACCATCGAGCAGAAGCTCGGAGTGCCGGTGCGCGGCTTTGCCTATCCCAACGGCGGCGTCGACGACTATCGCCCGGAGACGGTCCGGATCGTCGAGCGGGCCGGCTTCCGCTGCGCGGTCACCACCCGTCGGGGCCTCAACACGGCGCAAACACCGCTCTTCGAGCTGCGGCGCGGGGGGCCGTGGGAACAGCACCTCCCAACGTTCGCCATGAAACTCGCCTACTACCAAGTGGCTGGAATCTAGGAAGGAGATCTCGTCATGTGCGGCATCGTCGGCTATGTCGGAGAGCGGGACGCGGTCGGGATTCTGCTCGACGGGCTGGGACGGCTCGAGTACCGCGGGTACGACTCGGCCGGGCTGGTCGTCCAGACCGGGTCGAACCTCGTGGTGCGCCGGAGCGTCGGGAAGATCGCGCGTCTGCGACAGGTGATCGAGGCCGCGCCAGTCGCGGGCCGGACCGCGCTCGGGCACACCCGCTGGGCCACCCACGGCCGTCCCTCCGACGCCAACGCGCACCCGCACGTGGACTGCAGCGGGCGGGTGGCGGTCGTGCACAACGGCATCCTGGAGAACTACCTCGAGCTGAAGGCCAAGCTGGAAGCGGAGGGGCACACTTTCCGCTCCGAGACCGATACCGAGGTGATGGCCCACCTCGTGGAGAGCGAGCTACCCCGCTGCGGAGACCTCGTATCCGCGGTCAAGGCGGCGCTCCGGCAGATCCGCGGGGCGTATGCCTTCTGCCTGCTCTCCGCCGACGAGCCGGACCGCATCATCGCGGCCAAGCGAGGCGGGGGCGCGGTGGTGGTCGGGCTGGGCGACGGCGAGGTGTTCGTCGCCTCCGACATTCCCGCCGTCATCCCCCACACGCGGCAGGTCGTGATCCTGGAAGACGACGAGGTGGCGGTGATCGGACGTGACGGGCTCGTGATCTCGACCCTCGAGGGCGTACCAGTGGAGCGGACGCCCTCCGTGATCGCGTGGGACGCCGCCATGGCCCAGAAGGGCGGCTACGACCACTTCATGCTGAAAGAGATCCACGAGCAGCCGGAGGCGGTGGCGGCGACGTTCCGCGGCCGCGTAAACGCCGAGACCGGGGAGGTCCGGATCCCGGAGGCCAACCTGACTCCGGAGCTGGTCGCCCGGCTCCGGCGAGTGGTCCTGGTGTCCTGCGGGACCTCGTATCACGCGGGTCTGGTGGCCCGGCTCATGATCGAGCGGCTCACCGGCCTGAGCGCCGAGGTGGATCTCGCCTCCGAGTTCCGGTACCGGGATCCGGTGGTGGGCCCCGACACCCTGGTCGTGGCCATCTCCCAGTCCGGCGAGACCGCCGACACGCTGGGGGCGGCCAAGACCGCGCGTCTCAAGGGGGCTTCGGTCCTGGCCATCACGAACATCGTGGGGTCTGCGCTGGCCCGGGAGGCGGACGGCGTCATTTACACCCATGCCGGTCCCGAGATCGGGGTCGCCTCGACGAAGACCTTCACCGCCACGATCACCGCGGCGTACGTCCTGGCGCTTGCCCTCGGGCTGCAGCGCGGGGCGCTGACCGCGACCGAGGCCCAGAAGCGGGCCAGCGAGCTGCTCGAGATCCCCGGCATCATGACCGAGGCCCTGCGCCACCAGAAGCCGGTGGCCGATCTCGCCCGTCGGCTGTTCCGCCACGAGAACTTCCTCTACCTGGGGCGAGGGGTCCACTACCCGATCGCGCTCGAGGGAGCACTCAAGCTGAAGGAGATCTCGTACATCCACGCCGAGGGCTACGCGGGGGGCGAGATGAAGCACGGGCCCATCGCGCTCATCGACGAGACGATGCCGGTGGTCGCGCTCGTTCCCCGCGACGGGACCTACGAGCGGATGGCCGGCAACGTCGAGGAAGTGAAGGCGCGCGGGGGCCGCATCATCGCGGTCGCCCATCCGGGTGACACCGCGATGGCCCGTCGGGCGGACCACGTGCTCGAGGTGCCGCCGGCGGTCGACCTCCTCGCTCCGCTGGTGACGGTGATCCCGCTCCAGCTCCTCGCCTACCACGTCGCGATCGCTCGGGGTTGCGACGTCGATCAGCCGAGAAACCTGGCCAAGAGCGTGACGGTGGAGTAGCCGGAGCCCGCCGCCGAGGTCATGCCATGAGCCCGATCCGCGATCTTCTCCTGGTCGCCACCCTGTTCGCCCTCGTCCCGATCAGCTTCCTGCGACCGTGGATCGGGATGCTGGCGTGGTTCTGGGTGGCCTACTTCGTCCCGCAGAGCTTCACGTGGGCATTCGGGCGGAACCTGCCCGTGGCGATGCTCGTGGCGGTGGCGACGCTCGTCGGCTTCCTTCTGTCGGGTGAGGGTAAAAAGCCGCTACCTCGCTGCGCGAGCGTGGTCCTTCTGGCAGTGTTCGCGCTACATATCACGCTCAGTACAGTCCTCGCATACGATTCCGAACTAGCATGGGGGAAGTGGGATTGGGTGGTGAAGTCGATTCTGATGACGTTTGTCACCATGGCACTGTTTCAGGACCGGGACCGGCTTCGCTGGCTTTTCATCGTAGTGGCCGTCAGCTTAGGGCTGCATGGTTTCAAGGGTGGCTTCTGGGTGCTTCGCACCGGAGGTGGAGAGCGTGTATACGGTCCGGAGCGGAGCTTCTTCTGGGATAACAACACGTTAGGGCTGGCCTTGTGCATGATACTGCCAGTTCTCCTATATCTCTCGCGAGAAGAACAGCGCAAGTGGTTGAAGCAGACCCTGCGGTGGCTGTTTGTGTTTTCCATAATCGCGATTCTCTTCACATATTCTCGTGGGGCCTTTGTCGGGCTATTAGTTGTGCTGACGAGCCTGGTATGGCGGTCTCCGTGGCGGCTGAGATTCGCGGCGATTGCGGTTGTCTGTGGTTTGATCGTCGTTGTTGCCATGCCGGCAAGATTAAGGGACCGGATTTCGTCGATTGGATCACAGCAGTCTGCTGAAACACGGGACACGTCTGTCGCGGGGCGGGTCGAAGCTTGGCAAACTGCGGTACACATTGCGGGGAGCCATCCATTTTTTGGGGAAGGTTTCCGTGCCCTGTGGCACGCAGAACTGTGGACAGAGTTCTACGGTCTGGACTTCGCCGCGGCTCGCGACGCGCACAGCCTCTACTTTGAGGTGCTGTCAGAGCATGGATATTTGGGGCTCGGTATCTATCTGGCCATAGTCGGCAACAGTCTGGTGATGCTCACGCGCATTGCGCGACGCTGGGGTGGAGATGCGACACACGGATATTTAGCAACCTATGCGGAGATGACTCGGACCGCGCTGTATCCATATCTTGTGACGGGCGCGTCACTGAGTGTGGCGTACTTCGACCTGTACATCCTGTTGGTTGGTGTGTGCGCGATCCTCTGGTCGCTGTCAGAGGAGGCGGCCGCGGAGGCGAGCGCGGCGGAGCGCCTGGCGGCCGGGCCCGGTCGGGCCCTCGTCCCACGTGTGAAGTCTCGTGTGCTCGAGAGGACCCGCCGGGGCCTCCAGCAGCCGGAGCGGGCCTGAGATGTGCGGAATCGCGGGGATCGTCGAGACGGGCGGGCGGCCGGCCGACATGAGCCTGCTGCGGGCGATGACGACCGTCCTGGGCCATCGCGGGCCTGACGGCGACGGATTCGTTTGCCGTGGACCGGTCGGACTGGGCCATCGCCGGCTCGCGATCATCGACCTGGCGACCGGCGACCAGCCGATGGCGAGCGACGACGGCGCGATCTGGATCGTCTTCAACGGCGAAATCTACAACTTCCGTGAGCTCCGCCGCGATCTCGAGGCCAAGGGGACCCGCTTCAAGACCTCATCCGACACCGAGGTCATTCTCCGGGCGTACGAGACCTGGGGCCCGGAGTGCGTGCGCCAGCTTCGCGGGATGTTCACGTTCGCGATTCTCGATGAGCGCGCGCGGCGGGTCGTGCTCGCTCGCGATCGGGTCGGCATCAAGCCCCTCTTCTACTCCTGGGATGGTCGGCGACTCCTGTTCGCGTCCGAGCTGAAGGGGCTCCTCGAGGACTCGACGTTCCCGCGCGAGCTGGATCGGGAGGCGCTGGGCGCCTATCTCACCTACCACTACGTTCCGGCCCCCCGCAGCATCTTCACGGGGGCGCGCAAGCTGCCCGCCGCGACGACCCTGGTCCTGTCCCTCGACGGAGGTGAGCCACGGCTGTCCGAGTACTGGCGTCTGCCGTTCGCCCCGGTCACCGGGGTGCGGGAGACGGAGTGGATGGAGGGGCTCCGCGCGCACCTGGACGACGCGGTGCGGTCTCACATGGTGAGCGACGTGCCGATCGGGGCGTTCCTGAGCGGTGGCATCGACTCCGGGACGGTCGTTGCCCTGATGGCCCAGGCGTCGAGCACGCCGATCCGGACCTTCTCCATCGGGTTCGAGGAGGCCGATTTCGACGAGCTGGCCTACGCGAGGCAGATCGCCGCCCGCTTCGGGACCGACCACCACGAGTACGTGGTGAAGCCGGATGCCCTCGCGGTGCTCCCGAAGCTGATCTGGCACTTCGACGAGCCGTTCGCGGACTCGTCCGCGATTCCGACCTACTACGTGTCCGAGATCACCCGGCGGCACGTGACGGTGGCCCTGTCTGGCGATGGCGGGGACGAGAACTTCGCGGGCTACCGGCGATATGCCCAGGCCCAGGAGCTGGATCAGCGGATGAAGGGGCGCCTGCCGGCGCTGCTCCAGCCCCTCCTGGGAATGGTCTCGCGGCTCTTGCCGGTGGGTGGACCCGGCCAGGCGTACGCGGGACTGCTCGCCTCCCAGGGCCTCGCGCGCTACCACCGGCTGGTCACCTACGAGCGGAGCGAGACGCTGCGGCGGCTCCTGTCCACCGACTTCGGCGACCTCGCGGAGAGCGCGGCGGATCCCGCGGCGTTCGAGCGGCTCGGGAGCCGCCAGCAGGCTCCCGACCTGGTCTCCGCGCTGCAGCACATCGACATGGCCACCTACCTGCCCGACGACATTCTCACCAAGGTAGACCGGACCAGCATGGCGGTGTCGCTCGAGGCTCGGGTGCCGCTGCTGGATCACGTGCTGATGGAGTACGTGGCGACCATCCCGTCGGACCTGAAGTTGCGGGGCGAGACCGGGAAGTACCTCCTCAAGCGCGTGATGGCGGACTCCCTTCCGAACGAGATCCTCGGCCGGAGGAAGATGGGCTTCGGGGTGCCGCTGGGCACCTGGCTGCGTCGGGAGCTGCGCGAGATGGCGTGGGACACGCTCCTCAGCCCCGCCGCGCGGCAGCGCGGGATCTTCCGGAGCTCGGAGGTCGAGCGCCTGCTGCGGGTGCACGACTCCGGACGGCGCGACTACTCGGCCCGCCTGTGGGCGCTCCTGTGCCTCGAGCTGTGGATGGAGCGCTGGACCGGGGGCGGCGCCGCGGCCACGCGGCAGGCCGCGTAGCCGTCATGGACGCCATGAGCCCCACCCGGATCCTCCACGTGCTCGACCATTCGCTGCCGCTCGGCAGCGGATACAGCTATCGCTCCCGGAGCATCGTGCGGGCCCAGCGACGGCTCGGCCTGGAGCCGGTGGTGCTCACCTCGCCCAAGCAGGGCAGTGCGCAGGACAGCCGGGACGTGGTCGACGACATCGTGCACTACCGCACGGGCCGGACCGGCGGGCGGCTCCCGGTGCTGCGCGAGCTGCTCCTCATGCGCCGGCTGGCCGCGCGAATCGAGAAGGTGGCCCGGCAGGAGCGTAGTCAGGTCATCCACGCGCACTCGCCCCTCCTGAATGGGCTTCCGGCCCTGTGGGCTGGTCGGCGCCTCGGGGTACGGACCGTCTACGAGGTCCGCACGTTCTGGGAGGACGCCGCGGTCAGCCACGGCACCCACACCGAGACCTCCTTGCGCTATCGCCTGAGCCGCGCGCTGGAATCGACGGTGCTGCGGCGGGCGGACGCGGTGGTCACCATTTGCCGGGGGATCAGGGCCGAGGTCATCGCCCGCGGCGTGCCGGCGGCCCGGGTCGTCATCGTGCCGAACGGAGTCGATCCGGAGTGGTTCGAGACCCGTCCGCGTGCCACCGAGCTGGCCGACCGCCTCGGGCTCGGGCCGGGGCCCGTCTTCGGGTACATCGGCTCGTTCAGCTTCTACGAGGGGCTGCCGTTCCTAGTCGAGGCCATGGCGGGTGTGGTGGCGAAGGTACCGGGTGCCAAGCTCGTCCTGGCCGGGAGCGGTCGTGACGAGGAGGCCCTCCGCGCGGCCGCCCAGCGGGCCGGGTCGTCGGTGCTGATGCTCGGTCGAGTGCCCCAGGACCAGGTGCGCGACCTCTACACGCTGCTCGACGTCATCGTGCTGCCTCGGCGGAGGATGCGGATCACGGAGCTGGTCACGCCGCTGAAGCCGCTCGAGGCGATGGCGGCCGGGATTCCTGTGCTCGCCAGCGATGTGGGCGGGCAGGCCGAGCTCATCGCCGACGGACAGACCGGTCTGCTGTTCAAGGCCGAGAGCCGCGAGTCGCTGGTGGAGCAGGCCACGCGCCTCGCCGGCGATCCGGAGCTCCGGCGACACGTGATCGCCAGCGCCCGCCGCTGGGTCCGTGACGAGCGGACCTGGGACCGCAGTGTGGCCGCGTACCTCCCGGCCTACCGGGGAGCGGCCTGATGCGCGTCCTGGTCCTCAGCTCCACCTTCCCGAGCTCGAGCCAGCCCACGCGGGGCGTCTTCGTCCGCGAGCGGATCCGGCGACTGAGCAAGCGCTCGGATGTCGTGGTGGTGGCACCGGTTCCGTGGTTCCCGCTGAACCGCTGGATCAGGCGGGAGCGGGCGACGGTGCCGGCGGTCGAGCACCAGGAGGGCCTGACCGTCTACCATCCCCGGTTCTTCTCCGTGCCGCGATACGGCAAGTTCCTGGACGGGGCCTTCTACTACCTCTCGCTCCTGGCCTTCACGCGCCGACTCCGCCGGACGTTTCCGTTCGAGGTCATCGACGCCCACTTCGCCTTCCCGGACGGCGTGGCCGCGACCCTGCTCGCCAAGACGTTCTCGTGCCCGGTCGTCGTGACCCTGCGTGGAACGATCGTCCGGCTGTCCGGCTATCGCCTGCACCGCCCCCAGCTGCGCTGGGTGCTCCGGCGGGCCGATCGGGTCACCGCGGTGAGCGAATCACTGGCTGGTGTCGCGGTCGGTCTCGGATTGCCACGGGAGCGGGTCCGAGTCATCCCCAACGGGGTGGACACCCGGACGTTCATGCCGATGGACCGGGTGCAAGCCCGACGGCTGGCCGGTCTGCCCGAGGATCGAAGAATCCTGCTGACGGTGGCCGGGATCTACGAGGGCAAGGGTCAGCATTCGGTGGTGGAGATCCTGCCGGCCCTCCGCGAGAAGCACCCCGACCTTCTCTACGTGATGGTGGGCAACTCGCGCCCCGGCGAGCAGTATCGGCGGCGGCTCACCGAGGCCATCTGGCGCCTCGGCTTGAAGGATCACGTTCTGGTGGCGGGGCCGCGCCCGCACGCCGATCTGGCGCGCTGGTTCAGCGCCGCCGACGTGTCCGTGCTCGCGACGCAGTCGGAGGGGTGGCCGAACGTCCTGCTCGAGTCTCTCGCGTGTGGCACCCCCGCGGTGGCAACCCGGGTTGGTGGGACCGCCGAGATCGTGCGGGATGGCCAGGATGGGATCCTGGTGCCCTTCGGCGACGCGCCCGCGCTCGGCCGGGCCCTCGACCGCGCCCTCGACACCCCCTGGGACCGGGCCGCGCTGGTGAAGCGCGCGCGGGCGTTCGACTGGACCGATTCGGTCGAGTCCGCGCTGGACGAGCTCAATCAGGCTCTGAAGAGGGCGCCGTGAACGAGCGACTTATCTCGCGTTATCTCTTCCCGCTCCATGAGCGGCTCAAGGGCAAGCCGACCTTCCGACTCCTGGCCGAGCTCGAGGCGACCCAGTGGCTCCCTGCCCGTCGGCTTGAGGAGTACCGGCTCCGGCGCCTCCGGCGGTTCCTCGAGTTCGTCCACGAGCATGTTCCGTACTGCCGCACCCTCCTCGACGAGCACGGCCTGCGGCCCCGGGACGTCCACTCCTTCGACGATCTGGGCCGCCTGCCGTTCCTCACGCGAGACATCCTCCAGACGCGCTTCGACGACCTGCGGGCCCGCGCGACGCTCCCGGGCGTGCACCGCCGCTCGTCCGGCGGCTCCACCGGCACGCCCGTCACGGTGCTGGTCGACATGGAGCGGATGGGAATGGGCGAGGCCGGCCGGCTCCGGGCGCACCGCTGGTTCGGAGTGGAGCCCGGGACCCGCGAGATCGTCCTGTGGGGGACCCCCGCCCGGACCAGCGCGCTCGAGCGCATCCGCCAGTTCCGGGACCGGCTGCTCAACACCCGGGTCCTGTCCGCCTTCGACATGGGCGATGAGGCCCTCCGCCGGCACGCGGCCACGATCCGTAGCGTGGGCCCCACCCAGATGTACGGGTACGCGAGCGCGTTCCATCTCGTCGCGAGCTATTTCCAGCGGGAACGCCTGGACCCCCCGCGGGGCCTCAAGGCGGTCTTCACCACCGCCGAGCCGCTGTTCGACTTCCAGCGCAAGACCATCGAGGCCGCGCTGGGCTGCCCGGTCGGGGTGGAGTACGGCTGCCGAGACGGCGGCCTGGTGGCTCTCGAGTGCCCGAGCGGCGGGCTACACATCCTCGCCGAGAGCATGCACGTCGAGATCCTCGACCCGGACGCCGAAGGGCGCGGCGAGATCGTGCTCACGAACCTGGACTCGCGGGCCTTCCCGATCATCCGCTACCGGACCGGCGACATCGGCGCTCTGGACCCGACGCCCTGCCCGTGCGGGCGGAGCCTTCCCAAGCTGCGGGGCGTCGAGGGCCGGCGGACCGACTTTCTCGTCACGCCGTCCGGGCGGGTCCTGCACGCGCTGTCGGCCATCTACATCCTGCGCGACTCACCGGTCGTCCGCGAGTTCCGGGTCGTCCAGGATGCCCCGGACCACCTGCTCGTGGAGGTTGTCCCATCCGGATCCTTCGGCGAGCCGGAGCAGGCCGCCCTCCGCGCCCAGTTCGTTCCCGCGTTCGGACCCCAGCTCCGGGTGAGCTTCACCGCGTGTAAGGAGATTGCCCGGACCGCGGCCGGGAAGTTCCGTTACGTCGAATCACGGATCGCGCCGGCGATCCTCGAGCGGCTGATGCACACCGGCGACCCTCAAGGAGCGATCACGAATGACCTCTGAGACCAAGATCTGTGTGGTGGGGACCGGACACATCGGCTTGCCGCTGGCCGCCGTCCTGGCGGAGGCGGGCTTCCGGGTGACCGGCTACGACACGAACGACGACTTCATCGTCCGGGTCAACACGACCGGCACGGTGGATTTCCAGGAAGAGGGTCTGGCCACCCTGCTCCAGCGTCACCTCCACGGCCGGCTCACGCTCACCTCGACCCCGCCGAGCGGGCAGGACATCTACATCATCACGGTGGGAACTCCGCTGGAGCCGGGGACCGAGCAGCCCGACCTCGACAAGATCCGGCTGGCGGTGGAGCGGCTGGCGCCGGGCTTCGGCGACGACCCGCTCGTGGTGCTGCGGAGCACGGTCAGCATCGGCACCACCCGGAAGATCGTGCTCCCCGAGATCCAGCGCCACGTCTCCCGCTTCGGGCTCGCCTTCTGCCCGGAGCGGACGGTCGAGGGGCGGGCGATCCCCGAGATGTGCTCACTTCCCCAGATCATCGGGGGCCTCGATGAGCGGAGCGCCGATCGGGCGGAGGCCATGTTCCGGCGGATCACCGAGAAGATCGTCCGGGTATCCTCGCTCGAGGCGGCCGAGATGATCAAGCTGATCAACAACACTTACCGCGACCTGACCTTCGCCTTCGCCAACGAGGTTGCCTTGATCGCCGAGCGCCTCGGCCTCTCGGCGGGTGAGCTCATTCACGCCGCCAACGCCGACTATCTCCGCTCGGGAGTCGCTCGTCCCGGCTTCGTGGGTGGCCCCTGTCTCGAGAAGGACGCGCTCATCCTGATCGCCAGCCTGCACCAGATCGACTTCAAGCCGCGGGTCATCGAGGAGGCGCGCCGCCTGAACCAGGGCCTGCCCGATCACGTGGCCGCCCGGCTGATCGCCGAGCTGCGCCGATTGCGGCCCGGCACGGACGACGCGAAGGTCCTGCTCAGCGGCTTCGCCTTCAAGGGAAGGCCGGCGACCGAGGACGTGCGCGGCTCGGCGGCCATTCCTTTGATGCAGCAGCTCCAGGACGTCGGCTTCGAGGTCTGGGGGCACGACTTCGTGACCCCGGAGAAGATCGTGACCGGACTGGGGGCGCGGGCCTGTACGCTGGAAGAAGGCTTCGCGGGCGCGGACGCGGTCGTCATCATGAACAACCATCCGGACTACCTCACCGCGGAGATCCCCGCGCTCGCGCGGAGCATGCGGAACCCGTCCGTGCTCTTCGACAGCTGGAGCCTGTTCGGTCCGGGCGACTTCCGCGGAGTGCCGGGTCTTCGGTACGGGGCGCTGGGACGACCGTTCGAAGGGTCATGAAGATCCTCTTTCTCTGCCACCGGCTCCCCTACCCCCCGAAGCGGGGAGGGAAGATCCGCCCCTTCAACATGATCCGGCACCTGAGCCGCCGCCACGAGGTGACGGTCGCCACGGTCGCGCGGAGCGCGGCCGAGCTCGCGGAGGGGCAGGATCTCCGGCGGTACTGCCATGAGCTCCACGTCGAGCACATCCCGGCCTACGCGGCCTGGAGCCGCTTCGGCCTCTACACCGCGACCACCTATCCGGCCACGTTCGGATACTTCTACTCGCCTGCGCTCGATCGGACGGTGCAGACTCTCCTGGCGACCCGCGGATTCGAGGCGATCTTCGTGCACTGCTCGTCGATGGGGCCCTACGTGGCCCGGCATCGCGGCTGCCGCAAGATCCTCGACTACGGGGACGCGGACTCGGAGAAGTGGCTCGAGTACGCCCGCGCCACGAAGTTCCCGATCTCGCTGGGCTTCGAGCTCGAGGGCCGGAAGGTCCGCCGGTACGAGCGGTGGCTGGCCGAGGGGTTCGACGCGTGCTCGGTCAACGCGCCGCGGGAGCGAGAGGTGCTGAGCCGGTACGTCCACAGGCCGATCCACGTGTTCCCCAACGGAGTGGACCTCGAGTACTTCCGCCCGCAACGGGCGGGCGAGCCGGCGAACCCGGCCCGGGTCGTCTTCACCGGGAACATGTCCTACAAGCCCAACGTGGATGCGGTCGGCGACTTCGTCTCCCGCATCCTGCCCCGGGTGTGGGAGCGGCGGCCCGAGACCGAGTTCTACATCGTGGGGATGGACCCCTCCCCCGCGGTGAAGCGGCTGGCCGACGGCCGACGGATCGTGGTGACCGGCCGGGTGGACGACGTGCGGCCGTACTTCGACGCGGCCACGGTGGCGGTGGCCCCGCTTCGCATCGCTCGGGGACTCCAGAACAAGGTCCTCGAGGCGATGGCCATGCGCGTGCCTGTCGTCGCCAGCCCGGCCGCGTTCAATGGGATCAACGCGGAGGCCGGGCGGGACCTCCTGGTCTCGGACGATCCCGAGTCGTTCAGTC
>Ga0210408_10003867_pt1 | contig 13592 bp, 13 predicted proteins | sample IncBWH4MmetaG_FD_155471 | JGI IMG/M metagenome (GOLD analysis project Ga0210408, IMG submission 155471) | Forest soil microbial communities from Barre Woods Harvard Forest LTER site, Petersham, Massachusetts, United States - Inc-BW-H-4-M | ecosystem: Environmental > Terrestrial > Soil >...
AAGCACGTCAAAGAAGACCGAGCGGGGCCGCGCGCGAACAGGTCCACCCCCTCGAAGGGGGTCTGCGGGCAGCCGGGCGGCAAAACGAACGCTGTCATGGGTCAGGAGAGTTGAATCCCGCGATCGAGAAGGTCGCGGTGCGAGTCGAAGACGAGCGTGGGGCCAATGCTTTCTGCCGCCGTGACGGAGTCAAAGAGAGAGAGGAACAGCGCCCGCTCCATTGCAACATTTTCCGAAGCGGCGACGGAGTCAGAGAGGGGGAGGAAAAGGGCCCGCTCCAGCGCAACGGGCCCCGCCGCCGTGACGGTCTCGAAGACGGTCTGCTCGATGATCCTGAGGACCGCCACGGCCTCCCCTGCCGTCACGTTGTCCGAAACGGACGTCGTGAGAACGAGCTGCGGGCTGATGAGCTCGCTGGTCGTCGCCGAATCGAAGACCGAGACGGAGAGGTCCGTGACAATGACGATCAGGTTCATCTGGACGTTCTCCGCGGCCGTCACGCCGTCGGAGACGGAAATGCCCGGGAGCTGCGCGATGGTTGGGGTGAACTCTCCGGAGAGAAGCAGGAGGTTCAGGAGCCCCTGCGACAGGCCAAAGTAACTATTTTCACTGACCTGCGAATGGAGGTAGGTGGCGACGGACCCGGCAAATGCGGCAGTGGAAGCATCCACGGTAGCCGCGGAACCGTAGCTGCCCGCAAACGCCTGACTGGTCCCGCCGCTCGGCCCTGAAGTAACCGACCCGGACGTGCCCAGGTTGTTGACGTTGTTTCCGGAGCGGGTGATGGCGGACGTCGCCATCTTGTGCTGGTTGTTGTAGGCCTCGGTCCGTCCGTTCCAGAGGTAGTCGAGGGTGTAGCCGAAGCCCATGCGAATGGCGTTGTAGCCGTAGTTCGCGTCACCCCAGCCCAGGGCGTCGCCCAGAGTGCCGTCGCGCTTGCACGAATCCGACACAAGGCCCGTCGAATAGACGTTGGTGAAATTGGTGGCAATGAACGTCCACAGGGCGTCGCGAACGTCATTCCAGCGGGAATGCTGCGTGTGATCGGCGAAGACCGGGAAATAGGCAAACCGAATGTAGTCGGGGGCGACGACGTTGTCGTTGTAGTTCCAGCCGTCTCCCGCCATGATCATGTTCGGATACACCGCGAAGGCCGCGGGCGTGAACTCAAAGGCCAGGACCTGCGACGCGAGAGCGTTGCCGATGCCCAGATAATCCACGTTTCCGCTGCCGCGAAGGCGGTGCATCATGAACAGCGCCATCGTCGCGTCCAGATCGGCGTCCGTCGCTCCGTACTGGGACGTTCCCTGCGTCCCGTCATTGTTGATGATCCAGTTCATCAGCCCTTTGGAGCCGGTCCACGAGGTGTCTCCCCAATACTGGTAGTAGGCCAGGAGGCCGTGAAAGTAGCTCAGGGCCTTGACGTCGTACACCGGGTTTGCCGGATTGGACATGTAGACCGCCGCGAGCATGCCGTAGCCGATGCCTTCGGAGACGGTCCCGTTCGGGGCGTTCGCCGCTCCGAATTGCTGGTCCGGCGCGGAAATGCGATAGGCGCCCCAGGCAATGTTGGAAATGCCGCCGCCCTGGTTCGTCAGACAGTAGGAGACGTACTTGTCCCAGTGGGCCCGCAGATAGCCGCGAATCGTCGCCTGAGACACCCCCGTCGGTGCCGCCCCATACGCGTACCAACCGTCGGCGTGCGGCGTCGGGGCCGCCACGGCGGCCCTCACTTCCGCACTGTTGCCGCTGGTCCCCCCCGCCGAGGTCGCCGTGACGACGTAGTAATAGGTCGTGCCGTTGACGACCGTGGTGTCGTCGTAAAAGGCATCGGTGATGCCGGAGGCGAGCGGAGTGTACGGCCCGCCGGGGGCCGTGCCGCGCTTCACCGTGAAGCCCGTGATGCTGGTCGGGACGGTGAAACCTCCCAGGAGCTTCGTCCGCGGGGCCGACCAGGAGACGTACGCTCGATTGGAATCGACCGGGGCCGTCACCCAGATCGGCGCATCCGGAGCGGGGGTGGTGAAGGAGCTGGTGGCGGCCTTGATGGCCACGATGAGGCCGATGCCGTTGGTATAGGCGGAACTGGAGAACGAGGCGGTCTGTGTTCCCGTGGAGAACACGACCTTGTCGGAATACGTCAGGTTCAAGTAGCCACCGACGTTCGGCTGGGTGATGGGCGTCGAATAGGGGGCCGCAATGGTATACGACGCGGCAGGGTTCGGGTCGGCATGCGCGGCAATCACCAGGTCGTATGCCTGAGCGGTGACGCCGGTCGTCCCGGTCGAGTGCGCGATGACGTAATTGCCGTCCAGGCTGCTCGCCGTGACGTCAATCTGAGCGGAATGGGCAACGTTCGAGTATTCCGCGGCGATGGCGGAGACGTTGTCGTATTCCGCATCGACAAGCGTGATCGTGATGGTCGGGGCCGTCCCGCCGAGGCAATTGGCACAATCGAAATAGTACAAACCGACATTGACAGATTGAGACGAGCCGTCGATGACTTTCCGCTGCACCCAGGTGTTGCCACTGGAGTCCGTCACCGACAGCACCGACGTGGAACTGGGAGCGGACGTCGAGATCGCGAGACTGAGATAGTCTCCGGCCGTGACGCTTTGCCCCCACACGACGGCCAGCGTATTCACGTAGGCGGCAACGCTTGTCGCGGTCGTGGTCTGAACCCGGGAAATCGTATTGCTGTCAGCCCGCAGGGAAGCGGATGGCACGTCCGCAGCAGTCAGGTTGTCCGTCACGGAGACGTCGCCCAGCTGCGTCCTTGTGAGGGCCGCCACGTCCGCGGCCGTCACGTTGTCCGCCACGAAGACGTCCCCGGGCTGCGTCCTCGTGACCGTCAGCGCTTCCGCGGCCGTCACGTTGTCCGCAACCGCTATTCCCGACAGTTGCGTGTTGGTGACGGTCGCGACGTCCGCAACGGTCAGATTGTCCGCAATGGACACGGAGTAGGACGACACGGCGGGGGTGAACCTAAACGTCGCCAGCGCCTGCGACGCCTCGAGCGCGGAGCTGTTGGTCAGCGTCCAGCCGTAGGCACCCGTCGAAGACACAATGCGGTATTGAGTGGCGGCACTGGTGTAGACGTCGGACCCGGCCTGCGTCAGGAGGTTCGTCCACAAGGCGTCCCCTGTGAAGGCGGGGCTGTTCGTGGGGGCACCGATGCCGCCGATCAGCAATTCCGTTGCCTGAGTCGTCGTCGGCGCATTGCCGGAGGCATAGGTGGTCCCTGCGATCGTGTTCGCTCCCACAACCTGGTCCAGCGAGTCGGTCGTCGGCATTCCGCCCCACTCCTGAATGATGCACGCCGAGTCGGGGAACTGCCCGCCGTTGGCCCGGAACGTGATCGTCGTGGCCGAGCCCGCGACGTTGAAGGCGTACCAGATTTGCACCTGACGTTGTGACTCCAGAATTTGCGTCTTGGCGAGGTGCCAGGTGTTGTGATCGTCGGTGACGGTGATGACGTCATTCGCTCCGCAGACGAGAACGATGGTGAGGAAGTTGCCGACGCTCGGCGTGATGGATTTGGTGTAACTGTTGACGTACCCTCCACCGTTTCCCTGCACGGTTTGCACCAGCGTCGCCACGGGCGCCGCGGAGAGAGCCTCCCCGGCCGTCACACCGTCCGAGAGGGACACCGCCCCGAGCTGCACGGACCTGGAGACGTTCTCCGCCGCCGTGACGTTGTCTGCCACGGAGATGGTAAGTGTTGCGGATTTGAAGGTGGCAACCGCCTGGGACGCCTGGCGGGCCGAGCCGTTGGTGAGGGTCCAGTTGTACGCTCCCGTCGAGGAGACCAGTTCGTACTGCGTGGCCACGCTCGTGTAGAGATCAAATCCGTCCTGCGTGAGGAGGTTGGTGAAATTGGCATCTCCCGTGTACCCCGGACTGTTCGCGTCCGCCGCGATGCAGCCGAGGACGAGCTCGCTCGCCTGCGTCGTCGTTGCGGTGCTCCCTGAAGCGTAGGTCGTTCCGGAACTGGTGTTCGCCCCGACCGTCTTATCCAGGGGATCGGTCGTCAGGGCCCCGCTCCATTCCTGAATGATGACGGCGGAATCGGGGAACTGACCGCCATTGGCCTGGAAAGTGATCGTCGTGGACGATCCAGCCACGTTATAGGCGTACCAGATCTGCGCCTGTCGCTGCGACGTGAGGATCTGGGTCTTGGCGAGGTGCCAGGTATTGTGGTTGTCCGTGACGGTGATCGTATCCGGCGCTCCGTCGGCCAGGCAGATCGTGAGGAGGTTCCCCGCCGTCGGCGTGATCGATTTGGTGTAGCTATTGGTGTAGCCGCCGCCGTTTCCCTGCACGGTCTGGACGAGTGAGATGGACATAAAAAAACCGCCGTCAGGCGGTCAGAAGGCACGTTGAAAAAGCGCTGGCAGGGCCGCGCGCGAAGAGCTGCACCCCCTCGAACAGGCGTGCGGTGAACTTGCTGGCCAGGTCGTCGTCCTTGGCCTCGGGGACGGGGCCTTTGGGCTCGTCCTTCTTTGGCGGCGGGCCGCCGGGGCCGACGCTCTTGGCCGCGATGCCGTCCGAGACGCAGACGTTCAAATCCATGCCCCCATCTTATCACACCAGCCGTTTCAGCAGGTCGTAGTCGCCCACCGCCTCGATGAGGCCTGGCGGGATGGTCGTCATGACGATGAAGGCTGGCTCGGCCTCGTGGTACAGCCAGTTGCCGATCTTGCCCCGATGCACGACCTTGACGGTCATGCCATCCAGGGACAGGACCGAGGCAACAGGGAAGCGGCACTTCAACTTGACGATGCGCGTGCTGGCCTTGGAGCTGGCCTGATAGAGGACCGTGCCGAGGTGCGACCAGCCGCGCAAATTCCTCCTCCACATCCAGGTGCCGTTCACGCCACCGGGGAAATAGCCACTCAGTTTCTCCTCCTCAATGTGATAGGGCCGCAGGCCCGTCTCCCGGATCGTCAGCCAGTTCTCCCAGGAGGTGTAGTGATAACCAATCATGGAGAGTGGGCAGAAAGAAACGCCTTCACTTGCTGGATCAGGTCCGGGTGCCAGTAAACCCCGTAGCGATCCTCGCCGACGTCGCAGAGCAGCGTTTTCTTTGCATGTCCCCTCGGCATTTTGGAAAGGAGGGCCTTGTCCATCACGATGATCGCATCCGCCCAGGAGAACAGCAGGTTCTGCACCTCCCTCCCGTTTCTGCCCAGCCCGACTGCGATCGCGTCACAGTTCGCAAATTCCTTGAGGTGGAAAGCCATGCAGACGCTGCGGTTGTTCCCGCCGAAGCAGACGCAGATGACTTTTTGCTTGCTCATGGGCTAGAGGACCTCCTTTCCCTGGTAGTTCTTCATGTTCTTCTCGATCGTCTGCCAGTAGTGCGGGAACTGCTGGCCCGCCTCGTTGACGTGTTTCCCAAAGATCGACGTGTCCATCAGGAACGGGTATTTTGGGTGCTTCTTCGCATGCTTCTCCCACCCGGCCTTCTCCAGCCAGCCCTCCTGAATCACGCGGCTGCACCAGGCCAGGTCCTCCGTGCCGCATTTCAGTTGCATGTTGCCGGTCTCCGGGTCTTTCCAGATGTCGTTGGGCGTCTCGAAGACCTTGCGGACCAGGTCGGAGCCGACGTAATACTCCTCGCTGACCTCGTACATCTTCTTGAGGATCGAGCAATGGATCAACGTGCAGCCCATGTGGATGCCATCCACCCAGACCTTGTCCCCGTGCCGCCAGTCGGTGAAGTAGGAGTTTCCGCGCCCACGGTAGATGAGCGGCTCGGGAGGATCGGATTTCGTGTAGTAGATGCCGGAGACTACCGGATACTCCTTCTTGAGCATGTACTGGTTCATCTTCACAAAGCAGTCCGGGGGCAGGATGACGTCGTGGTCGATAAACAGGATCCACTCGAAGTTGCCCTCGACCGCCTTCTTCGTGCAGCAGTTGCGGGCGTCCGCGACCATGTACCTGAGAGGAGAGTAGGTGTTGATCCACTGCATCACGTCCACCTGGGACCAGTTGGTCGGGATGATCTGGCCGAATCGGGCCAGCACCCACTCGGCGCGCAGCAGGCCCGTCATGGGGATGCAGACGATGAGCCGGTTCTGGTAGCCGACCGTGTTCTCCTGGAAGAGGGAGAGGTATTCGTGCTTCGGCGCGTCCTTCGAGTGGTGAATGCCGATGTCGGAAGGATTGCGGGCGGGGCCTTTAGCTTTTGGCATGTAGATTTGGGGAAACCTTGATTAGGCATGTGGGACAAAAGATGAATCTCTCATTCGCATTTCTTCCCTTTCTACATAGATCGCCGCACTGCTCACAAACGATTTCGCCAGAAATGTATTTCAACCTTTTCTCATCAACATATCCAGTAGTTAGGTATTGATGATACTCGTAATGACGTATGCCCGTGTCCCCCAAATCTTCCCAGCCATCTGGTACGTTTGTAATCTTCTTTTCTATCCATGGCTTCCTGAAAAAGAAGCGAGCATGACGAACCTCCTCGACTTCAACCCGATAAAATGGGAACCCTCTAGGATTAGGCATACTTCGGAACGGAGTTGTCTGGATAGAGGTATTGCTTCTGGATCGGCCGCTTGCGCAGCACCACCTCCATGTTGGAGTTGCCGTGCCAGGTGTTGATCTCGATCTTCCACGGCTTCGGCTCGTAGATGTTCCACAGGCCCCCCAGGGACGGCTGCGCCCTGTCCAGAGGGACCATGGGATCAAAATACGCCCATGTGGCCTCGTTATATCCCTTTATGTGCGTCGGGTCCTGCCACCAGCCGAAGGAGCCACCGTAGGGCGTCGTGATCATGAACTGTCCGTCCGGCTTCATGATGCGCCACACCTCGTCCATGAACCGCAGGAACATCGGTTTGCCCGTGTTCTCGCCGATCGTGTCCAGCACCTCCGCCGGCGACAGCAGCTTCTTCTTGACGAGCAGGTCGATCAGCCGCGTGAGCTTCGGGTCCGCCGACATGGGGTTGAGGTGCTCCACCAGGTGCGAGCACATGACGATGGAGGCGCACTCGTCGGGCAGCGGCCAGGGGAACAACGTCAAATCGTGGACGATGTCCACCTGTTTCAGGTCGCGGTTGTCCAGGTTCAGAAAGCCCGGCTGCGGGTACTGGCCGCCACCCAGGTCAACGTGAATGCCCTGCTGGCGGGCCTCGATCAGAGCGGCGATTTCCTTTTGGGACTTGGGCATTGCTTCGCAGCCTAGACTTTGCCCTCGGCGATGGCAAGGGCTTTTTGCAGGCGCGCGACTTCGAGCAGCAGCGGTCCCTGCTGAAGATGGTAGGTATCGACGACGTGGCGCAGGGCATGGTTGTCCCGCTCGACCTCTGCGAGGCACCTCACGGTGTCGCAGTGGGCCCTGTAGCGGGCCTTGAGGTTCGACAGAGCGCCTCGAAGCCATCGCAATGTGGACCTGGAAGGAGACATGGCGTTCACTGTACCGGAGGGACCGGGGCTGGAGAAGCGCCAATGGGAATGCCGTGCTGGCGGGACTCAGGTGTCGAGCATGTCCCAGTCCTCACCCATGACCCAGCGAATGGCGGAGAGCTTGCCGTTGAGCATGCCCCATTCAAAGTCCGTCCATTGAAGGGACTCATCCTTGTACTTCTCTTCAATTCGCTTCGCCGCTGCTTTCGCTTGTTCCCAGATTTTCGGGTCGCATTTTGGCTCGATTCCGTCCAGCATCTTCTGCTTATAGCACTGGTGGCGGTTGTACCAGACCTTGTCCGTCAATTCCTGCTCTGCTTCCAGGATTATTTTCTTGAGGCGAAGTCTCATGTTCATACAGGATTGGGGGAAATGCCGTGTTGAAGGAGGAGCGATCTCAGATGTTCGTTTTCATTTTTCAGTGCCATGACCCGCTTGCGATCATCGAAGTGTTTTCTGGAGTGCTCTTTGCGTGTCAGGACCTCAAGGTTCTCGGGCCGATTGTCCGATTTGTCTGTATTTTCATGGTCTACATCTTCATCTTTCCTAAGATACCTCCCCAGCTTTTTCTCCATTTCAAGGCGATGTTCCATGACGTAACCATCCTTTGTTGCGTGGGGATGATCGGGCTTGTAGCGGTACACATATCCCGATTTGAGGAGTCTCCTCCCTCCCCTCCAATTGGAAGCCTGTGCCCCAAACCTTCCTTCAGGATATTTTACATCGAGAGCAACTTTGATCCCCCGAGTCTCTATTCCCATTGCTTCCAGGGTTTGCTTGATTGTCGTGGCGGCTGCCCCGATTTCTAAAGCGATGCTGCGAAGAGATCGCTTCTTCACCACATATTGCTCTCGCAACCATTCGCGGTCTCGGATAAATGGGTTTGAGGAAACCCGGGGCCGAAGACACCGCGCATGTGGCTTGGCTTCTATGCCATGCTTTTTCAGAAGCCTGCCGATCGTCGCACGGTTGACCCCATATTGCTCCGCGATGGTTCGTTCGCTGGAATTGGGATCGTTGGTATAGAGCTCGATGAGTTTCTCTTTGGAAAGGAAGAAAGGTGGGCGAGGCATGGGTGAGTTGGGAATGTGCCTGCATCGTAGTGCTGGCGAATGGTAAAGTCAACACAATCAACACTGTGCAACCAATAAACATGCCAACGTTTCACAATGATAATCAGCATCAAAAAACCGCCCAACGATTTGGGCGGTTTTGTAATGCTATTGAATGGCCTGTGTAAGTCCTCTTTGCAACACTTGACAGAAGTCGATTAAGCTGTGGCGAAGCGAATTTGGTAAGAGACGTTGACATTATTGTTGGTCGCGCAGAGGCTGCTCGCATAGGTGTTCCCTGCGAACAGAGTGCCTGCGCTCGTCGTGGAGACGTTGAACAGGCCGACGTTGGAGATGCTTCGGCCGCCCGCGTTGGTGATGAAGGAGTCCGAGGAGTTGAACGCAGCGGTGAACTGGACGGTCTTCGATGCGATCGTGGAGGGGGACACCGTCTTGCGCGAGTTGGAGGTGTCGGTGAGCTCGGAGGCGAGAGAGGTGTCCGTGGCGACGGGGGCGCCGCCCGTACCCAGGGCCATGTAGGCCACCGTCTTGGACCCGCCCATTCCCGCAAGCGTCTGACAGAGGAACTGGTCGAAGCCGAGGTTCGTCACCAGGTTCTTGTTCCAGCCGGAGTCTCCCACGACGACGGTTTCGCCGTCGATGTCCTGGGTGAGGTGGACACGGAACATGCCGCGGACCTTGATTTCCTGATCAACGGGGCTGGCTTTCCTGCGGGGGGACATAGGGGAAGGGGGGGATTCCCGCCCAGTATACCACAGGTTGTGGCTGCCCCTTCCGCCATACACTAGCCATTGACGAACTGGTCGAGCGCCGTGCCCAGGTTGGCGTTCAGTTGCTCCAGTTCGAGCACCACCGTGTCCCCCTTGTAGTCCACGGAGACGATCAGCAGGTTGTTGCTGCCGAAGAAGGTGTTGCCCGTGCGCGTGGAGAGGACCTCGCAGGTGTCTCCGACGTGGATGGTGTCGATGGGGTAGTTGGTATTTACCGTCACCTGGGCGGAAATCTTGGCGTCCTTCTTGTCGGCCAGCTCCTTGTTGCCGAACTGGTCCGCCGTGGTCCCGTTGGGGACGCTGGAGTCGCTGATGATCTCGCTGATCTTGCCCGTGGCCGGAGAGCCCGTGCCGTAGGTGGACTTGGAGGTGGCGTCCGCGTAGGTCGTGACGGTGCCGCCCGAGCGCTTCAGGATGATGTCGTTGATGACCTTCTCGGCGTCCTTCAACGCCTTGATCGAGGCGATGTCTCTTCCCATGGTCAGGCGGTGCGTGGCGCTGCTGGGCTTGGCCTTGAAGTACAGGTTGCCGTCTTCGCGAATGGCCCACCACCAGCCCGTGCCGGCCATGCCGATGGTCGTGTTCAGGGCATCGAACCACTTCTGCTCGGTGAAGGTGTAGGTGACGTTGGTCCCGACCGTGGACGTGGTCCCCGCATAGCCGATCAGGGAGCCGGAGTAGACGGCATTGAACTTGTCGATGACGTCCTTGGCGATCGCCTCCGGATCGACTGTCGTCTGCGTCACGCTGAACGTGTTGGGCGAGCCGTAGTAGGACCGGGTGAGCAGGGAGACCAGGCCCAGGCAGGTGACGTGGACGCCCTCGTTGCCGTTCTGATCGACGTACGGCTCGTAACGGGAGACGTAGCCCGTGTAGATCAGGGTTGAGGTTTGCGTGGGCGGGCTGACAGAGGTGTTGATGGTCACGCAGTAGATCCGCACGACGTTCATGAAATTGATGACCGTGCCCTCGGAGAAGTTGTCGAAGGGGGCGCTGACGTCGAGCACGCACTCGCCCTGGCCACCGTTGATGATCGTCTTGAAGTTGGGGTCGTTCTTGACGTACATCATCGTGGCGTCGTCGGGGCGCTCGGTCGTCAGGGACTTCTGGAGCGTCACGCCGTCGGGTGAGTACACTTTTATGTTGTAGGCGCGCTGGAGGGGCATGCGAACAGTTTACCTCAGGTGGTCATCTTGGTGATGGCCACGTTGCGGGCCAGGAAGCTGCCCGCGCCGCTCGTCCCCTGGTAACTGATCTTGTAGGTCTGGCTCGCGGTGGTGTCGACCGTGACGGTGGTGTTGGTGCAAGCATTGGTGACGTTGGGGTTGGTGCCGTCGTAGCCGGAGATGATGGCGGAGGCCGCAACGCTCCCGCTGCCGCCCGTACTGCGGCAAGTGACCATGCAGTCGAGCTTCGAGATGCGCGTGGCGCTGTTGCCGTTCTCGGTAACGGTCAGGGTCAGGAGCAGCGTGCTCCCCAGATAGACGCGCAAGGTGCCGTTGATGTTCTTCGGCAAGAGGAACGCCTCGAAGCGGTAGACCGAGCCGGCGGCCATGTCGTTGCCCGCGATGGCGACGTTGGTGTTTATGTCCGTCTCGCTCGTGCCTGAGACGGAGTTGGAGTCCGCACTGGAGCTATACAGCATCGACACCTTGACGGCCGGGACGTTGGCCACTGGCGAGAGCATCTGAAAGTTGGTACCGTCGTAGCGCACCACCACCACCTGGCCCGAGACGATGTCCCCCGAGACCAGGTTCGTGGCCCCGTCGAGCTTCTTGATGGTCTTGGCCCCCAGCGAGTTGAGGTTCAGGGTGGCGCTGCCCGTGTTGGTGAAGTTGGCGTTGAAGACGACGAGGTTGCCCGCCGCGTAGGCCCCCAGGGCGGGCGTGGCCGCGACGTAGGCGTTGGCGCTGCCCGACGTCGTGACGTAGTGGTACGTTCCCGTCTGCAAGTTGGTGACGTTCGTCGTGTTGGTGGCGATGTTGGTCACGTTGGTGTCCACCTGCTGGGCCACCACGCTCAGGACCGCCTTCAGGCCCTCGCCGAAGGGAGCGGTGACGAAGAGATAGACGTAGTCGTTGGTGCTGAAGGTGTTGGCGGTGGTGCCATTGTAGCCGCGGCCTCCGCTGGCCACGGTGAGGGTGTCGGTACTGCGGCCGACGATCAGGGCCTCCTCGTACTGCGTGATGGTCTGCACACCATAGGTGGACGTGCTGACCACGGCGAAGGTGGCAACAAAGGCATCGATGCACCAGGTGTCGCCGTTGTTCCAGGTCCCGGCGCTGCCGTCGCCCTTGATGAGGCGCGTGGTGGTGAGGGCGTTGGTCCCCACGGCCGTGATCATGGCAATGCTGTTGTCGGTCTTGTTCCAGATGATCTTGCCCGCTTGACCGGAGCCGCCGATCGTGGCGGAGATGCCCGTGCAGTTGAGCGTGGTGCCCGTGCCGCCCGAGGTGGCGGTGCCCGAATAGGGCTGCGGAAAGTTGGCCCCGTTTCCACTCAGGAGCGGAACGGAGGTCACCGAGTTGTTGATCCCGGCGGAGAGCTGGCCCGAGGCGTTGTCCTTGTTCGAGAGAACGGCGTGCGTGAGCGACATGCGAAACGGGGGTTACCTACCCATTGTACCATTCGCTTGCTCCTGCCCCTACAGGTAGGTGGTGCGGAACTTCCCGGTCAAATTGACGCTGAAGGTGCCGTTGATCGTGAAGGTGCAGACGTTCCCGCCCAGGTCGAGGTTGGGGAAGGACCCCGTGAAATCGACCGCCGTGCCGTTTTTCGTGACCTGCTTGTTCTCGCCGTCGAAGACGAAGACGTCGTTGGCGCTGGCCGTGCCCGTGTAGGTGATCTCCTCTCCCGTCAGCGTATTGGTGACGTCAATGGAGGTGACACTGGAGGCGCTGCTGAAGATCAGGGTAAAGACCGCGGGGGCCTTGTAGGTGCCCGCGTTGACAAAGCTCTGGGACGTGGGGCTGCTGGAGAAGGTCAGGGAGGTGGCGGTGTAGCTCCTGGCCCTGCCGAATGGTGTTTTACATTTGAAGCTCGCCTTCCAGGGGCAGACCGTGATGTTCCAGCCCTGACGATTGGCGAACAGGTCCTCGTAGGCGTCCAGGGTGGCCACAAAGCGCTTGACGGTGCCATTCTTGTCGGTGTAGTCGAGGTTGCCCTCGCGCTTTCGCAGCGACTTTCTTACGGTGTCCAGGTAAGCGTCGAGAGCGGCGGCGCTGGACTGCACCGCGATCCCCGAGGCCTCGATGGTGTACTCCCGGAAGTAGTCGCTCGTCAGGTACATCCCGTCCGCCCGTGGGATGTTGCCCCCGACCAGGTCGCGCGTGGGGCCCTTGAAGACGAGAGACTGGAGCACCATGTTGGTGCCGTCGGAGAGGCTGAAGTTCTCGAAGACGAGCGTATCGGTCGAGGGCACCGTGTTGAGTGAGCCCATGCCCCCGAAGACCATCGTGTCGAACGCAAACGTGTTGAGCTGGGGCATGCGAATAGCTTACCAGAGATCACTGCGAGCCCTGTTGCTGAAGTTGGATGATCCGAGTGACGCCGCTGGCCGCGCCGTTCTGGACCATGCTTTTCGCCTGCATCTGGAAGGTGGCCGAGTTGGTCGCCGTGGCCAGGCGCTTGAGGTCCGCGATCATGTCGTCCACGTTCTTCTTGGTCACCTTCGCCATGTCGGCGAGGGCGGTCGTCATGGTGTCGTGCAGGCCGAGGAGGGCCGTCTGCGTCTCGATCAGTTGCGTCCGCTCCAGCCCGTAGGCCGCCTGTTCCAGCACCATCTTGCCCTGGAGCATTTTCTGCTCGTCCTGCACCTGCTTCACCTTCTTGGCGTGGTTCGCGTCGAGGTCGGTCTCCTGATCGGTGAGCTTGCCCGTGTCCTTGTTGTATTTCGTGGTCGCCTTGCTCTTCTCCGCGTTGATGCTGTCGATCTGCCGCTGGAAGTCCGTCTTGCCCGCGTAGGCGTCGGCCGCCGACAACTGGTCCGGGGTGAGCGCGCCGCTGGCCTTGTAAGCGTCGAGGGCCTGTTTCTCCTGATCGTACTCCTTCTGCGTCTTCTCGATCTCGTCGTTGGTCTGCACGCTGACCGAGCCGCGGCGGTCCTCCTGCTGCTTGCGCAGGGCCAGCTGGTCCAGTTTGTCCTTGAGCGTTTGCAGTTTGTTCTCCTGCTTGCCGACCGCGTCCTCCTCCTTCGCAGTGATGTCGTCCATCGTCTGGGCAAAGGAGTCTTTCAGGTTCTGGAGGGACTCCTTGATGTTGCCCACCTGCTCGGCGTAGGTGTCGTTGAGGCTTTGAAGCGACTGCTTGTCTCGCTCCATGCTGGCTT
>Ga0210408_10003868_pt1 | contig 13589 bp, 12 predicted proteins | sample IncBWH4MmetaG_FD_155471 | JGI IMG/M metagenome (GOLD analysis project Ga0210408, IMG submission 155471) | Forest soil microbial communities from Barre Woods Harvard Forest LTER site, Petersham, Massachusetts, United States - Inc-BW-H-4-M | ecosystem: Environmental > Terrestrial > Soil >...
ACGATCGCGCAGATCGTCGACTATCTCGATGGCTATGCAAGCCGGATCAAGGCGCCGATCCGGTGCGGCGTCGCAGTCACGGCGTTGCGGCCCAACGGCAACGGCAGAGGTTATCTCGCCGAAACCTCCGCGGGGCCAATACGCGCCGCCAACGTCGTTATTGCGACCGGACCTTATCAGCGAGCGGTGTTTCCCGACCTGACGTTCGGCGACTGCCCCCTGTTTCAGGTGCACGCGAGCGCATACAAGACGCCCGATCAGCTTCCGCCCGGAGCGGTCTTGATCGTCGGCTCGGGAGCCTCCGGCGCCCAGATCGCCGAAGAACTCGTCCGCACCGGTCGCCGCGTCTACCTGTCGGTCGGGCGGCACAAACGTATGCCGCGCCGCTATCGCGGACACGATTTGATCTGGTGGCTTGAAGAAATGAGGCTCGATCAGACGCCCGTCGAGCAGCGCGGGACCGACGCCACCTTGCCGCTCATTACCGGAGCCTATGGCGGCCACACCATCGATTTCCGCGAGTTCGCCACCCAGGGCATAACTCTTCTCGGGCGATTGCAGTCTGTCCGGGAAGACGTTCTGCATTTTGCCGCCGATCTCAAACAAAGCCTGGCGTATGGTGATGCCGCCTATGAAGCCTTTCTCGACAAGGTGGACGGTTATGTCGCGCAGGAAGGGCTGAATTGTCCGGACGAACCGGAAGCGCGCGCGAAGTATCCCGACCCGCCATGCGTTTGCGTGCCGGTCCGCGAGCTCGATATGCGCCGCGCCGGCCTCGGCTCGCTGATTTGGGCGACCGGATACGGCTTCGATTTCAGCTGGCTTGAACTTCCGTTGCTGGGTTCCCGCGGCGAACCGAAGCACGAACGCGGGATCGCCGCCTTGCCCGGCATCTACTTCCTCGGCCTGCCATGGCTCTCGAAAATGAATTCGTCCTTCCTGTCGGGTGTCGCCGACGACGCCGCGCGTCTCGCCGACCACATCGAGCGGTCGGTACGAGCGGCCGCGAGAGCTTAACCGGATCGTTGCGCGAGGGCCCGTGGCGCACAGGATGCGTTTTCGCGAGATCACGCTGACCGCGGCGGCAATGGTGTGCTTCGCCGCCAATTCGATCCTGTGCCGATTGGCGCTGGCCCCCGCTCTCATCGATGCCGCGACGTTCACGAGCGTACGGGTGATTTCGGCGGCAGCGATGCTCAGCCTGGTTATAGCGTCGCAGCGCCGCCACCTTCCGCGGATGACGCGGGCCAGTCCGTTTTCGGCCGCGGCGCTGTTCGGCTATCTGGCCTTTTTCTCTTTCGCCTACACACGGCTGGATGCCGGCTCGGGCGCTCTCATTCTCATCGGCGCCGTGGAATTCACCATGTTGACCATCGCGTTCCGCGAGGGCGAGCGCTTTACGGGCACGCAATGGGCCGGGCTTACCATTGCGATACTCGGATTTTTTTATCTGGTGCTGCCCGGCGCCGGCGCGCCCGATGCGCTCGGGGCCGTTCTCATGACAATGTCGGGCGTGTCATGGGGATTCTTTTCCCTGCTCGCCCGTGGCGCGCATGATCCGGTCGAGGCGAATGCCGGAAACTTCCTTTGCTGCCTGTTGCCGGCGGTCATCGTGAATCTGTTCGGCATCCATCAACTCGAAGTCACGCCGGCGGGCGTGGCGCTTGCCGCCGCATCCGGCGCGATCGCCACCGGGTTGGGCTATGTCGTCTGGTATCTGGCGTTGCGCGATTTGTCGGCCGCCCACGCCGCAACCGTGCAGCTTTCCATGCCGGCGCTCGTCGCTCTCGGAGGAGTCGCGTTCTTGTCGGAGCCGCTGACCGTGCGGCTGGTGGCGGCCTCCATCGCGATGCTGGGCGGCGTCGCTCTCGTGCTGCGACACCGGATCGAAAAGACCGGCGATTAGAACGTGATGACGATTCGAAGAACAGGCACCACGCTCTAGGCCCAATCCAATTGCCCGGCCAACGCCTCGGCGGTGTCGGCGCCGGACGTCACCGGCACCACTTCGAACTCCATCAAATCCGACCAGCCGGCGATCCAGCGCTGGAACAAACTCACGTCATCCGCTTCCATCAGCTGAAAGCAACGACCGAGATCGGCGGCGACCCAGCTACTTACGTATGTGAGCCCCTCGGGCATCATGCGGCCGCGTTCGCGCAGCCGGCGATAGATCGCGCGGGCGTCCTGATTGCGGAAGCGCTCGATGACCATGAACTGCATGAAGAACCTCGCGACTAAGAAGCGAATAGCGAATGGCGAGTGGCGAATAGTGAAGAGGACAGCGCAGCAATCTTTCTATTCGCTATTCGCTATTCGCTATTCGCTACTCGCTATTCGCTCATTGCCCTCACGCATGCAGCCGGGGTACCAGCCGCATGGCGTTGCCGTGCTCGATCGCGGCGAGATCGGCCTCGCTCAGATCGAGCGCGCGCAGGCTCTTCCATTGGTCGAGCGCGAAGTAGGGATAGTCGCTGCCGTAAGTGATCTGCGAAGCCGGCACCAGCTTGGTGAGCGCGGCGACGGCGGGCGCGCTCACCGCGTTGGCGGTGTCGTAATGGAGGCGGCGAAATTCCGCGAAAATGCCATCGGGCGCGAACTCCGCCCGGTTGGGACGGCGCGCGTAAAAGGCATCGATGCGGCCGGCGAGCATCGGGATGGTGCCGCCCGCGTGCGAGAACAGCCATTTGATGTCGCGCCAGCGCACGAAACCGCCGGTGACCAGCAGGCTCGTGACAGTTCGGGTGGTGTCGTGTGGCACCTCGAGGGCGGCCGGCGGGATACCGAGGCTCAGATTGGCGCAACAGGCGGCGACCAGCGGATGCACGTAAACCACCGCCTTGCGGCGGTTGAGTTCATCGAACACGGGCCGATAGACCGGATCGCCCAGCCACTTGTCGCCGTAGTTCGTCTGCAGCCCGACGCCGTCCGCTTTGAGCGTGTCGAGCACGTATTCGATTTCCCTGAGCGTGGCATCGATATCGAGCATCGACAGCGTGGCGAAAAGGCCGAAGCGCCCGGGATAATCGCGCACCATCTCGGCGGCGTAGTCGTTGCAGGTGCGCGCCATGCGGGCGGCGGCTTCCGGACCGGCGTTGAACCACAGCCCCGGCGTCGACGGCACCGATAAAATGCCGGTGCGGATGTCGTTCCTGTCCATCTCCTCGACCGCCTTCTCGCGGGTCCAGGCGACCTGGCTCGGAAACGGCGTGATCTTGCGCGCCTCGTCCCAGTCGAGCCACGCCTTCTGATAGGCGGGCGCGTAGAAATGGTGATGCGTGTCGATCAGCCGAGCCGCCTCGCCGCGTGCCCCTTCGGGCAGCGCCGCCGCCGCGCCCAGGGCCGCCGCCCCCATGATGAACCCGCGCCGGGACAGGTGCGCCGCGCATCCGCAGGGGTTGGACCGGCTCGGGTGGGCCACCGGGGCGCGCGCAAATGTCATGAGAGTCCTCCCTTGATCGTGTTTCGTGTTAGCTTACGGGGACAATAAGGCGGTCAGCAACCGCCGGCCACGGAACTGTGCATTTGAAAGCCAGGGGAGAACTACGCATGAAAAGGCTGCTGGTCGTTATCGTCGCCGCCGCGGCGGTATTGATCTCACCGGCGGCGCGCGCCGACGATTTCCCGTCGCGACCGATCACCTTCGTGCCCGTGTTCGGGCCGGGAAGCGCCAGCGACACGGTCTGCCGCATTATCGGCGACCAACTCAGCGTCGAGCTCAAGCAGTCGGTGGTGGTTGAACCGCGTCCCGGAGCCGACGGGGCGCTCGCTGCAACCTACGTGTCGCGCGCCGCTCCCGACGGTTACACGCTGATGCTGGCGACCAATTCGCCGCTGTCCGCCGCGCCCTTCCTGATCAAGACGAGCTACGATCCGATCAAGGACTTCACGCCGGTCTCGCGGGTGGGAAGCTTTACCCTGATGATCGTGGTCAACCCGAGCGTGCCGATCCATTCGCTCGCGGAGCTGGTCAGCTACGCCAAGGCCAATCCCGGCAAGCTCTCGTTCGCGAGCGGCAACACCGCCGGCATCGTCGCGGTCGCCACGATCAACCGTTGGGCCGGCACCGACATCGTGCACGTGCCTTACAAAACCACGCCGCCGGCGCTCCAAGACGTGATGGCCGGCCGCGTGTCGATGATGCTCGCCGATTTCACCACCGCGAGCCCGCACGTGAAATCCGGCGCGCTGCGCGCGATCGCGGTCTCGCGCATCAAGCGCAGCTCGCTGTTTCCCGATCTTCCGACCATCGACGAGTCGGGAATAGCCGGCTTCAATCTCGATACCTGGGCGGGCTTCGTGGCGCCGGCCAAGACGCCGCCGGCGGTGGTGGCGCGGCTCAACGGCGGGTTGCGCAAGGTCATCGACCAGCCCGACGTCCAGGCCAAATTCCGCAACGTCGGCTTCGAAGGGTTTTCCAGCACGCCGGAGGAGTTTGGCGACTACATCAAGGTCCAGCTCGGCATGTGGGGCAAGATGATCAAGGACGCCGGCATCGGGGTGGAGTCGCAATAGCGAAGACGACCTACAATCCGAGCGTACGCTCGGCCCAGCGCACCACCACGTCGCTGGCGAGGAAATCGAGCGCCGGCTGCTCGAGCGGCGCCGCCGCGCCGCGCGAGACGGTGATGGTGGCGACGACCGCATCGCAATGCTCGTTGAGCGCCATCTCGAGCGCCGACTCCGCCGCCGGGAAGGTTTTCGCGACCGCGTAGGGCCGGCTGCGGCCCTTCATCCACGCGACCGTGACGGCGCGCCCGGACGCGAGCGGCGACACGTTCCCGCCGATTATGCCGATGTCGCCCACGCGCGAAAGTTCGTCGTCGTCGGATACGCCGGTAGTGCAATTGCAGAAGCCGATTTTCGCCCGCAGATAAAGATTCACCTCGGTGCCGCAGTCGGCCGCCTTGCATTGGAAAGCCTTTCCCTTCCCCCATTGATCCATCAGGAAGGGCCATTCCACCTCGGTCCACACCGGCTTTCCGGGCGCCGTGATCGCGGCGGCGCGCTCCGACTGGCCGGCGACGAACCACGCCAGCGGAACGCACAGCCCGCCGACAACGAAAGCCGCGACGAGGGTGAGGACCGTCTTCCTCATCGCACCAGTGCCGCCGCCCCTGAGCTAATTGCTCGCGACATACGCGCGCGCGGGCGCGAGCGCCGGCCGCTCGGAGTTGCTGTCGGCGGTGAGCGCGATCAGCTTCTCATAATCGGCCCGGGCGGTCGCCTTGTCGCCCAGCGCCACGGCGGCCTTGGCGGCGCCGAGGAAACCGTTGAAGCGGTTCGGCTCTTTCGCCATGGTCGCCTGATAGGCGGCGAGCGCCTCCTTGGCCATGCCGCGCTCGAGCAGCATGTCGCCGTAGAGTTCGCGCGCCGGCGCGAGCGGGCCCGGCGTCACCGGCGCCTTCTCGGTCTTGTCTTCGGCGTCGGCGGCCGCCTTCATGCCCGCGAGCGCCTCGTCGTATTTGCCTTCGGCATGGAGCACCCAGGCGCTCGCGATCTGGTGCTGGATGTCGACCTGATTGGACCAATAGGCGTCCTTCGCGTCGCGCAGCTTGTCGCGAAGTTCGGCGAGCTTGGCGATGTCGGCATTCGCCGCTTCAGGGTTGCCCGAGCGGGCAGCGCCAAGCGCGCGGGCGAAATGCGTGATCGCCTCCACCTGGGGGAATTTGGTCTGGTTCACCTCAAGAGCGGCGGCGCCCCTCCAGTCGCCGCGCTCGACGGCGTAGCGGGCGGGCGAGGCGGCAAGCGCAAACGGGGCGCCGAAATTGGCTGTGCTGTAGTTTGTCGATTGCGCCATCTCGTCGACGACGGCGCGCGCCTCGTTGTCGCGGCCGAGCTGCAGATACGCGTACACCATGTAGTCCATGGCGTGCAGCTGGTCGGTCGGTTCCTTGTCCGCCTTGGCGGCTTTCACCGAAGCAATGTTCGACGCGATCGACTCCTTCCAATCGCCGACGCGGGTGAAGATGTGCGACGGCATGTGCTGCGCGTGCGGCGCCGCCGGCGCGATCGCCGCGTAGCGATGCGCCGCGTCGAGCCCCTTCTCGGCAATCGGCGGATAGTCGTAGAGGTGGATCAGATAATGCGCGACACCGGGATGATGCGGCTGGCGCTTCAAGATCGGCTCGAGGATCGCGGCGCCCTTGAGCTGCTGCGCATAGGTCTTGTCGGCGGGCGAAGCCGAGACGTTGAGCGTGATGGCGTAATAGATCTGCGCCTCGTCGTCGTTGGGATATTTCGCCGCCAGCGCCTCCATCGCCTTGAGATAGGCCTGCAGGCGGGTGCGATAGTCGACCTTGTCGTAGTCGGTGTAGAGCAAGGCGAGCGCGTTGATATAGTCGCGTTCGCGCTCGCTCTTGGCGCCGACCGCCTTGGCCTTCTCGATCGCCGCGAGCGCCGGAGCAAGATTGGGGGCGGGCGGCGCGAAGTGCGGGTTGTTCCACAGGCTCAGCGCAATGCCCCAATAGGCGATGCCGCATTCGGGATCGGCCTTGAGCGTCTCCTCGAAAATGTCGCGCGAGGCCTTGTACCAGAATGAATGCTGATAGCGCATGGCGCGGTCGAAGCGCCGTTGCGCGGTCTCGTTGCACGAGGTCGGAAAATGCACCGTGCCGAGCTGTTGCTCGTTCTCCTGGGCGACGGTGGGTGCGCCGGGGAGCCCGAGAGTAGCGGCGGTTGCTATGATGGCCGCGAAAGAGGTTGCCCGCATGTTGGCCTCCGCGCCGAGGACGATATATTTCCGAGTTGTGGGAACGCGGCACGATTATGAACGGGCGGCGATGCCCACGCAAGCAGCAGCCGCGCTCAGATCGTGACCAGACCAAGGCATGGCATGGCCGGCGTCATCTGTTCATTGGCGGTCACACGGGGATAATTCCTTCACGGCCTCTTGCGGGAATCGACCGATGCGGTTTGATAGGCGGCGATGAAGAAGACTACCAAGACGACTGCGAAAAAGAAGAAGAAGAAGCTCCGCATCCAATCCCGCTTCGCGCTGAGGGTCGGCCGTTCGCGCACCGGACTCGGCGTCTTTGCCGAGGAGCCGATCAAGTACGGCTTGCGCATCGTCGAATACACCGGCCGCAGGCTCAAGCCGGGCGAGGAATACACCAGCCGTAGCAAGTACCTGTTCGAGATCTCGCGCAAGAAGACGATCGACGGCGCGGTCAAGTCGAATGCCGCGAAGTACATCAACCACTCCTGCGCGCCCAACTGCCGGGCCGAGAACACCGGGCGGCGCGTCTACATTATCTCACGCCGGCACATCGAGCTGGGCGAAGAGCTGACCTACAACTACGGCAAGGACTACTTCGACCAATTCATCAGGGACAAGGGCTGCCGTTGTTTGAAATGCCAACCAATCGAGCTCGTGCTGGACTGAATTGGCGAATAGCGAGTAGCGAATAGCGAATAGCGAATAGCGAATAGATCAAGGCGGATTGAGGAGTTAGCGGACCTTCTTTAACTATTCGCTACTCGCTATTCGCCACTCGCCCTCGCACCCGGTCGAAGGAACCCCACCCGTGAACGACATCGCCTTCTGGTCGGCGAAGCGGCTCGCCGCCCATCTGCGCCGCCGCAAGATCGGCTGCCTTGAGCTGCTCGAGCATTATCTCAAGCGGGTCGAACGCTTCAATCCGCGCCTCAACGCCATCATCGCAACCGACTTCGACAACGCGCGCAAGCGCGCCCGCGCCGCCGACCGCGCGCTCGCCAAAGGCGACACATGGGGACCGCTGCATGGCGTGCCCATGACGATCAAGGAATCCTACGACATCGTAGGCATGCCGACGACCTGGGGCGTACCGGAACTCAAGGACAACATCGCCGCGAAGAACGCGCTCGCGGTCGACCGCATGCTCGCCGCCGGCGTCGTTTTGTTCGGCAAGACGAACGTGCCGCTGATGCTCGCCGACTGGCAGAGCTATAACGAGATTTACGGCACCACTAACAATCCTTGGGACGTGACGCGCGCGCCCGGCGGCTCGTCGGGCGGCTCTGCCGCGTCACTCGCGGCGGGGCTCAGCGGCATCGACGCCGGCAGCGACATCGGCTCTTCGATCCGCAACCCGGCGCATTTCTGCGGCATCTACGGCCACAAGCCGACCTACGGCATCTGCCCGCCGCGCGGGCATGCGCTCCCCGGCCGCGTCGCCGCGGCCGACATTTCGGTGATCGGGCCGCTCGCGCGCAGCGCCGACGATCTCGACATCGCGCTCGCCGCAATGGCCGGGCCCGACGACATCGAGGGCGCCGGGATGCGCCTTGCGCTGCCGGCGCCGAAGAAGAAGCGCCTGCGCGACTTCAAGGTCGCCCTGGTGCTCGACGATCCGAACGCCGAGGTCGACCGCAGCGTGCAGGAGCGGCTGCAGGCGCTCGCCGATTTCCTGAGAAAGAGCAAGGTCAAGGTCGACGAGCGCGCGCGGCCCGACTTCGACAGCGTGCAGCAGCACCGCATCTACGTGGCGCTGCTGCGCGCCGCGACCTCCGGGCGCCAGAGCGAGGCGCAATTCGAGCGCAACGTCGCGACCGCGCGCACCTTGCGGCCGAACGATGACGGCTACTTCGCCCGCATGACGCGCGCCAACGTGATGCCGCACAAGGAGTGGCTCGCGCATAACGAAGAGCGCCACCGCATCCGCCTCAAGTGGGCGGCGTTCTTCAAGGATTACGATCTGCTGCTGTGCCCCGCCGCCTCGACGCCGGCCTGCCCGCACGACCAGAAGGGCGAGCGCTGGGAGCGCACCATCGTCGTCAACGGCAAGCCGGTGCTCGCGGTCGATCAGCTGTTCTGGGCCGGCTACGCCTCGCTCGCCTATCTGCCCGCGACCGCGGCGCCGATCGGCTTCTCCAAGGAAGGTTTGCCGATCGGCGTGCAAATCGTCGGGCCGCAATATCACGACCGCACCTGCATCGCGTTCGCCGGCCTGCTCGAGCGGGAGTTCCAGGGATTTGTCCCGCCGCCGGGGTATGAATAAAGGGCGAATAGCGAATGGCGAATAGTAAGGAGAAGAAATCGGAGTGCTCTTTCTATTCGCTATTCGCTACTCACTATTCGCCATTCGCCATTCGCCGCGCGGAGCGCCATGGGACTCTATCTCGAAAACTTCGTCCTCAACCGGACCTTGGTCACCAAGGCGCGCACCATCGGCGAAGCCGACGTAAGCCTGTTCGCCGGGCTTGCCGGCGACTTCAATCCGCTGCACGTCGACGAGGAGTTCGCGAAGAAGACCGAGTTCGGCGGCCGCATCGCGCACGGACCGCTGGTGCTGTCGATGGCGATCGGGCTGATGGCGCAGCTCAACCTGATCGACGGGACCGCGCTCGCGCTGCTCGACCTGAAATGGGAGTTCAAGGCGCCGGTGAAGCTCGGCGATACGATCCGCGCCCGCGTCACCCCGACCGAGAAGCGGCCGACGCGCAAGGAAGGCCGCGGCGTGCTGGTGCTCCGCTTCGAAGTGGAGAACCAGCGCGGCGATACCGTGCAGACCGGCACCATCGCGCTGCTGATGAAAATGCGCCCTACAGCAGCAACAGCCCAACCGTAACAAATATCAGAATCACCACCGTCGTGCCGCTGACCGTCGCCACGTGGCGCCAGCCGAGGCGGGCGACCGCCGCGGGCGAGGTGTCGAGCCCGAGCGCGGCGATCGCAATCAGCAGGCCCCACGTGGAGAAGAGGCCGAGCGCCGCCTTCACCGGCGCATAGAGCGGCGCCGCCGCGGGAACATAGGGCGCAGCGCTGTTGACGAGGCACAGCAGCAAAAACACCAGCGCGAACACCGGCACCGGAACGCGCGCATAGCGCTGCGCGGTGCCGAGCCGCGTGAAGTACCAGCCGATCGCGAGCACGACGGGGAGCAACAAAAACACGCGGAAGAGCTTGACGATCACTGCGATGTTGCCGACCGGCTCGCTCACCGCGTAGCCCGCGCCCACCACCTGCGCCACGTCGTGGATGGTGCCGCCGAGCATGATGCCGGTCGTCTGCGGGTCGAACCCGAGCCGCACGCAGATGAGCGGATAGAGCAGCATGCCGACGGTCGCGAGCGAGTTGACCGCGACCACCACGAAGGCGACGTCGGCCTCCTTGCCCTGATAATGAGGAACGACCGTCGCGGTTGCGAGCGTCGCCGAGGCGCCGCACACCGCGGTGGCGGCGCCGGCGAGCGCGCCGTAACCAGGCTGCTGGCCGAACAAACGCGCGAGCGCAAAGCCCGCGAGGATCGTCACCGCCATTGAGACGATGACGAGCACGGCGACCGCGGTGCCGAGCGAGGCGATATCGGCGAGCGCGACGCGCAGGCCGAGGCACGCCACCGCCCAGCGCAACAGCACCTTGCAGCAAAATACGAGCCCGGGCCGGCACAGCGGCCGCGCGGCGACAGGATAAAGCGCGATGCCGATGAGGAGCGCGAGCACCATCGCCGGAATCGGCACCCACCCCTCGATCGCCCGGTTCGCTGCGTAAGCGGTGATCGCAACTGCTGCCGCAAGCGCGAAGCCGGGCACGCCGCGCCGCAACGCATCGGCAGGCTGGGCGGGTGCAGTTTCGACGGTCATGGGGCGGTGGCGTGGCGAGAATGCGTCGGGGCTAGAAAGGCTATGCCCATTTGCCCAAGCTGGCGACAAGAATTTTCCACTTATTCTCCGCTGCATGAAAACCGCCCCCTCCCCATCCCTCCCCCGCAAGCGGGGAGATATGAGCCTGAGGCACGGTTATTCGCTTCTTCATGCAAGTTTGCGTTTGGACCAGCGACACGCCCTGTGTGTTCCCTCCCCCGCTTGCGGGGGAGGGTTAGGGAGGGGGCCGCCATGATAGCCTCCGCGCCGCAATCACGAGGAGCGGCGATGGCCGAGAAAACCGCAGGCAGTTGGCCCGAGGTCCTGCGCGCGTTCCTCAAGCTCGGGCTCACGTCGTTCGGCGGGCCGGTCGCGCATCTGGGCTATTTCCGCGCCGAGTTCGTTGCCCGCCGGGCGTGGCTCGCCGAGCCCGCCTACGCGGATCTCGTCGCGCTGTGCCAGTTCCTGCCCGGGCCGGCGTCGAGTCAGGTCGGCATCGGCATCGGCCTCATGCGCGCCGGCGTTCCGGGGGCGCTTGCCGCCTGGACCGGGTTCACCTTGCCGTCGGCGATTGCCATGGTGCTGTTCGCCTACGGGGTCGAGCGCTTCGCCGGCGCGGCTGGCGGCGGCTGGCTGCATGGGCTCAAGCTCGCCGCCGTCGCCGTGGTGGCGCAGGCGGTGTGGGGAATGGGGCAATCGCTCGCCCCGGATCGCGAGCGCGCCACCATGGCCGTGCTCGCGACCATCGTCGTACTGACGTTTCCGACCGCCTGGGGCCAGATCGGCGCCATCGTGCTTGGCGCGGTTGCCGGGCTGATTATCTTGCCGCGCACGACCGCGCCGCCGGGCAGCGAACTCGCGGTGCCGATCGGCCGCGCTTTCGCGCTCACGTGCATCGCATTGTTTTTTATTTTGCTGATCGGGCTGCCGATCCTGGCGGCGGCGACGCATGACCACGTGATCGAACTCGTGGCGAGCTTTTATCGCTCGGGCTCGCTGGTGTTCGGCGGCGGCCACGTGGTGCTGCCGCTGTTGCAAGCGTCCGTCGTGCCGCCGGGCTGGATCGGCGACGACGCGTTCCTCGCCGGCTACGGCGCCGCCCAAGCCGTGCCAGGACCGCTGTTCACTTTCTCCGCCTATCTCGGCGCCGCCATGACGCCGCCGCCCAACGGCTGGCTCGGCGCGATCATCTGTCTCGTCGCGGTTTTCCTGCCCTCGTTCCTGCTGGTGTTCGGGGCGTTGCCGTTCTGGGCGGGCTTACGCGAGCGCCCGGCGGCGCAGACGGCGTTGCGCGGCGTCAACGCGGCGGTGGTCGGGCTGCTGCTTGCCGCGCTTTACAAGCCGGTGTGGACGAGCGCGATCGGAAGCCCGGCCGACTTCGCGCTCGGCGTGACCGCGTTCCTGCTGCTCGCGATGTGGCGCGTGCCGCCCTGGCTGGTGGTGGTGCTCGCGGCCGTGGCCGGGCAACTCATCGGCTGATCCCGCGCTAATGTTCGACTTTGGTCGGGTGTCCCGACCCCCCTGCCCCGCTATAAGGGGGCGAGGCGGTGAATGACGCTCGCCGCTCAAGACAAAGCAACGGAGGAAATGGATGCGTGGGTTGATGACGGCGCTCGCCGCCGGGCTGCTTGCGACGACCTCGGCCGCTTTCGGCCAGGCCGCGTTCGACGGTCACGTCAAGGTCGGCGTGCTCAACGATCAATCGAGCCTTTATGCCGACGCCACCGGACAAGGGTCGGTGGTCGCCGCCCGCATGGCGCTCGAAGATTATATGAAGGCCAATCCCAACTCGAAGCTGAAGGTCGAGCTCATTTTTGCCGACCATCAGAACAAGCCCGACATCGGCTCCAACATCGCGCGCCAATGGATCGAGCGCGAGGGCGTCGACATGATCCTCGACGTGCCCAACTCGGCGGTCGCGCTCGCGGTCAACGACGTGACGCGCCAACTCAACAAGGTGATGGTTAACGGCTCGGCCGGCACCACGCGGCTCACCGGCGACGCCTGCAGCCCCAACACGGTGCACTGGACGTTCGACAACTTCTCGCTCGCCAACGGCACCGGACGCGCGGTGGTCGCGACCGGCGGCGACACCTGGTTCTTCATCACCGCCGATTACGCGTTCGGCCACGACCTCGAGGCGCAGACAGCAGCGGTCGTCAAACAGATGGGCGGCAAGGTCGCCGGCGGCGTGCGCGTGCCGCTCAACACCTCCGACTTCTCCTCTTATCTGCTGCAGGCGCAGTCCTCGCAGGCCAAGGTGATCGGCCTCGCCAACGCCGGCGGCGACACCATCAACTCGGTCAAACAGGCGGCCGAGTTCGGCATCGTCAAGGCCGGTCAGCGCATGGCCGGCCTGCTCGTGTTCATCACCGACGTGAATTCGCTCGGCCTCGACGTCGCGCAGGGCCTGCAATTCACCGAGGCGTTCTACTGGGACATGAACGACGACACCCGCGCGTGGACCAAGCGATTCGTCGAGAAGATGAACGGCCGGCTCTATCCGACCATGAACCACGCCGGCAACTACGGCGGCATGCTGCATTATCTCAAAGCGGTCGAGGCGGCGCAGACCACCGACGGCACGAAGGTCGTGCAGAAGATGAAGGACCTGCCGACCAAGGACGTGACCTTCGGCGAGGGTCGCGTGCGCGAGGACGGCCGGCACATGCACCCGATGTATCTGTGGCAGGTGAAGAAGCCCGCCGACAGCAAGGCCAAATGGGACTACTACACGCTGGTCAAGACCATCCCGGCCGACGAGGCGTGGCGCCCGCTCGACCAGGGCGGCTGCCCGCTGGTCGCGAAGAAGAGCTGAAGGCTCTCTAGGTTCCCCTCCCCCACGCGCAGCGTGGCGGGGAGGGGTCAGGGGCAGGGGAATCGCAGATAAGTAGAGCCGTATTGCCCTGGAAGTAAAAGTTGATTCTGAAGGAGGCTTTCCTGATTCGGGGAGGCCTCGATGGAAACGCTGATCTCGATTTTTCGTGAAGTCCGCGACCCGCGGGACTTCAATGTCCAGCATG
>Ga0210408_10003870_pt1 | contig 13578 bp, 17 predicted proteins | sample IncBWH4MmetaG_FD_155471 | JGI IMG/M metagenome (GOLD analysis project Ga0210408, IMG submission 155471) | Forest soil microbial communities from Barre Woods Harvard Forest LTER site, Petersham, Massachusetts, United States - Inc-BW-H-4-M | ecosystem: Environmental > Terrestrial > Soil >...
GCAGCTGAACTACGTCCCCGAGATGGACATCGCCCTGATCTCCTATTGGAACGGCCGCGCCATCGGCAATGAGCACTCTTGGGGACTTGTCGAACACCACCCCGACGACGGACATCTGACGGGCTTCGAGATCTGGGAGGCCTCGAAGATCCTCCCTGCAGAGATGGTCGCCGCACTGCCGATCGCGGGCAAGCCCCACGGCGTAGCCGCCTGACCAACCTCAGCGCGGTCCCGCGATCGATGAGCCGCACTCAGCGCGCGATCGCGCCCTCGGCGGCTGAGCCGACGAGCTTGGCGTACTTCTGGATCGCCACGTCGATGTGCTCGTCCGCGCGCGGAGGCTGCTCGTAGGCGCTCACCCGCCGCGCGATCTCCTCGTCCGGCAGGGCCACGTCGATGCGCCGCTCGTCGACGTCGATCGTGACCTCATCCCCATCGCGCAGCGCACCGATCGGGCCGCCCCTGACGGCCTCCGGGGCGATGTGCGCCGCCATGAACCCGTGTGTCGCACCGGAGAACCGCCCGTCGGTGATCAGCGCGACCGTCTCCCCCAGACCCTCGCCCACGATGGCTGCCGTGACGGACAGCATCTCGCGCATCCCGGGCCCTCCCGCCGGGCCCTCGCCGCGAATCACCACCACGTCCCCCGCCACGATCTTCTTGGCGAGCACGGCCGCCATCGCCGCCTCCTCGCCGTCGAACACCCTGGCCGGGCCCGTATGTTTGCGCCGCTCGTGTCCCGCGAGCTTGACCACGCACCCGTCCGGTGCGACGTTCCCGCGCAGGATCGCGAACCCGCCTGTCGGCTTGAGCGGATCGCCGAGCGGCCTTACGACCTGCTGACTCGCCGTCTCCTGCGCGTCCGTCGCGTGCTCGCCGATCGTCCTGCCGGTCACGGTCATCGCGTCCCCGTGCAGCACCCCGGCGTCCAGCAGGCGCTTTAGCACGAGCGGCACCCCGCCCGCCTCATACAGATCCGTCGCCACATACCGTCCCCCCGGCTGCAGGTCGCACAGCAGCGGCGTGCGCTCTGAGATCGCGTCGAACTCGTCGATCTCCAATCCCACGCCCAGTTCGCGCGCAACTGCCAGCAGGTGCAGCACGCCGTTGGTCGAGCCCCCGCTCGTCGCGACCGCCGCGATCGCGTTCTCCAGCGCGTCCTTGCTCATCACCTCGCTGGGCCGCCGCCCGGCGCGCAACACGTCCATCACCAGCTCCCCGCACTCGCGCGCCACCGCGAGCTTGCTGCCGTCCTGCGCGGGCACCATCGCCGAGCCCGCGGGCGAGATCCCCAGCGCCTCGAACGCCATCGCCATCGTGTTCGCCGTGAACTGCCCCCCGCACGCCCCCGCTCCCGGGGAGGCGACCTCCTCCAGTGCGTGCAGCTCCTCCTCGCTGATCTTTCCCGCGGCGTACTCCCCGACCGCCTCGAACACCTGCTGGATCGTCACATCTTCGCCCTGGTAGTGGCCGGGCCTGATCGAACCGCCGTAGAGCATCAGCCCTGGTATGTCCAATCGCGCGAGCGCCATCACCGTCCCCGGGATCGTCTTGTCGCAGCCGGAGATCGTGACCAGCGCGTCGAAGCAGTGCGCGCTCGCCACCAGCTCGATCGAGTCGGCGATCAGCTCGCGAGAGACCAGCGACGCGCGCATCCCCGCGGTGCCCATCGTGATCCCGTCGGATATGGCGATCGTGTTCAGCTCCATCGGCGTCCCCCCGGCCGCGCGAATCCCCTCCTTGACCTTCGCCGCCAGCACGCGATTGTTGAAGTTGCACGGCATCGTCTCTATCCACGAGTGCGCCACCCCCACGATCGGCTTAGCGAGGGCCTCCGCGTCGTAGCCGATCCCGTGCAGGTACGCGCGCGCGGCCGCGCGCTCGGGTCCCTCGGTCAGGGCCCTGCTGCGGTGCTTGACGTCAAATGCCGAAGTGCTCACGCGGCGCGCACATTACCGGCGTCGAGTCGGTCCCGCCCGGCACCGCGCGCCGCGGCTTGGCCGGTCTCCTCGCTTGCGTGCTCGCCGTGGCGACCACGCGCGATGGACTCCTCCCGCTCCCGCTCCCAGCGCGCGAGCCTCTGCAGGTCGCGCCGGACTCGCTCTGGATCGACCTGGCGGCCCGGCAGGTGCATGTTCGCGTCGGCGATCAGCCTACGCTCGTCCGCCCTCAGCGCCATCCACTTCGCGAGCACATCGTCCGAATCCGGCAGTCGCGCGCTCCCGTACGGACGGGAGTGGTCGGGAAACGCGACGCAGTACTCGCTCAGCAACGTCCCCGTCCGTGGCACGTAGGAGACGATCGGCTTGTGCGGGTAGATCAGGTAGGCGTAGCGCTCGCCGGAGCCCCCGAACACGCGCAGAAACCCCAGATCGCGATACATCGCCCACTCTCGCCGGTTCACGCACGAGCGCAGCAGCTCGCGTGCTCGCTGCTCGGCGCGGCGCTCGCGGCCCGGGTCGTAGTCCAACTCGCGCGCGCCGCTGAAGTCGCGAACGAAGAGCGCGCGCCCGGCGCGCGTGCGTGCGCGTATCCGCGTAACGCGAGCCGCGACCTTCGGTCTGCTCAGCTCCCACACGAGCGCGCTCAACACGAGCGCCGCGGTTGCCAAGCCGAGCAACACCGCCGGACCGCGCTACCGCGACCCGCCGGCCGCACGGGGAAAGAAGATCACGCGCTCGGCGTCACGCGGCACCTCGGCGAAGCTCCTCACCAGCTCCGCCTCGCGTCGCCCGTCGGTCGTCTCTGTCGGCACGGCCGCCCACATCCCCGCGTCCAGCTCGCGCTTGAACGCCTCGATCAGCGCCCGCTCCTCCTCGGCGACCTCCACGTCCCCCTCCGCGAGCACGATCTCGCCATGACCGGGCTTCATTCGCAGGAGCTTCATCGTCATCTGATTATGGCACGGTAATGGCCGCCGGATCTCAGCTCTCACGCATCCGTTCGAGCCCGAGCACATCGACCGGACCCGCTCCCGCGCCCACGTCGCGCAGCCCGCCGGCGATCGCCTCGCCCGCGAGTCTCCGTGCGACCGTGGCCGCCTCCACGAGCGTGTCGCCCCGCGCCAGCCGCGCCGCGAGCACGGCGGAATGCGTGCATCCGGAGCCGTGCGCGGCGCCGTCGCGATGGCGCTCGCCGGAGATCTCGACCACCGGCGCTTCGCCCAGCGGGCCGCTCGCTCCTCGCTCGAGCAGCAGATCGACAGCGCGCGCGCGATGTCCCCCGGTCACCACGACCGCGCCTGGCCCCAGCGCGAGCACCGCCCGCGCCAGCGCTCGCGCCTCGCTCTCCTCGGTGATGATGTCTCCCTCCGCAGCGCGGAGGCCCGCCAGCACCCGCGCCTCGGGCAGGTTGGGCGTGAGCACGCTCGCGCGCGGCACGATCTCGCTAACGAGCGCATCCTGGGCGTCCGCGTCCAGCAGGCGCGCGCCGGACTCGGCGACCATCACCGGATCGACCACCACCGGGGTGCCCGCCGGCAGCTCGTCCAGCGCGCGTGCCACTGCGAACGTGACCGGCGCCGTGCCGAGCATCCCCACCTTGACCGCATCCACGCCGATGTCGCTCACGACCGCCCGCACCTGCGCAAGCACGATCTCCGGCGGCGCCGGATGGATCGCCTGCACCCCCACCGTGTTCTGCGCGGTGATCGCGGTGATCGCGCTCGTGCCGTGGACGCCGCAGCGCGCGAACGCCTTCAGGTCGGCCTGGATACCCGCGCCACCGCCCGAGTCCGAGCCGGCGATCGTCAAAGCGATCCGGGTTTCGCCCTCAGTCATGACACGGCTCCCGCATAGAGATCCACCACGCGCAGCGCCTCAAACCCACCGTGCAGGCGTGGTAGGTAAATTCAGCACCTAACGGTGCGCATGAGCAGTACCGCTTTGCCCGAGCGCCAAGGCCGCACATCGCGCTACGAGCGGCGGCGCGGGAAGATCGTGTAGCTGCCGATCGCCGTAACCAGCAGGCGACCGTCCTCGTGGCGCACCTCGCTGCGCATCACCGCGGTCGTGCGGTTGCGCCGGTCGAGCATGGTCGAGCACACGATCTCACCCTCCGTCGCGGTCTGAACGTAGTTGATGGAGATGCCGATCGTCGCGATTCGCTCCTCCGCGGTCGTCTGCGCCCACAACGTCGAGCCCATGCAGTAGTCGACCAGCGCATACGTAACCACACCGGACAGCAGCCCACCCGCGTTTATCAGCTCAGGTCTGATCTGCAGGCGCACGGTCTGCGGATCGTCCCAGCGCATCCCCATGAACCCGCTCACGCCGTCGATCGACCCCGGGCCGCCGACAGGAGGCTCAGTCCTACCCAAGGCATCCGCGGCGGGCACCGTATCGCTCACGACCGCCGAGTCTGCCGAGGCGTCCGCGGACCCGGATGCGGATGCCTGTGAACCGGCCGAGGGACCGTCGAGCACGTCTTCCATGCGAAGAGAGGCTACGCGAGCGCGCCCGTCCGCGTCCGCTGAGAGCGGCATCACAGACTTGTGACAGTGCTGTGCGTGGATCGTCACATATGCGCATCTGCGGTCACACCTGCGGATCTAGCGTGATCGACATGCGCACGACAGACGCCTCCGCGTCCGGCTCAGGCACCAAAAGCCAGGATCTCAAACCAGCCGACCCGCGCCACACCCTCGGCCGTCGGGGCGAGGAGCTGGCCGCCGAACATCTGCAACGCCTGGGATTCTCCCCGCTGGGGCGCAACGAGCGCACCCGCTACGGCGAGATCGACCTGATCGCGTTTGATGGGAGAACCCTCGTCTTTGCGGAGGTCAAGACCCGGCGTGTGGACGCCCGCCCACACGGGCCCCGGCCCGACCAGCAGCCCCTCGTCTGGCTGCGCCCCCGCCAGCGCATCCGCCTGCGCAAGCTGGCGGCTGCCTGGCTGACCGACGAGAAGCACATCCGCCCCACCGCCCACACGATTCGCTTCGACGCGATCGGGGTGACGATCGACAGCAAGGACCGGCTCCTGCGGCTGGATCATGTGGAGGGGGCGTGGTGAGCGCCGACGTCAGAGCGCCAACTGCTGGTAGGCCAGCGACTGAAACGACATCCGGTGCAGAGGCGAGACCCCCTGACGGGCGATCGCCTCGCGGTGAATCGGGGTCGAGTAGCCGACGTGCTCGGCAAAGCCCCAGCCCGGATGCTGAGTGTCGGCATGGTGCATGTAGCGGTCGCGGGTGACCTTCGCCACGATCGACGCAGCCGCGATCGCGGCGCTCGTGGCGTCGCCGTCCACGATCGCGCGCTGGGGGCGCTCGAACTCGGGCACGGAGAAGCCATCCACGAGGCACATCACCTCGTCCGAGACGCCGGCGGTGACGTTGCGCAGCGCGTCGCGCAACGCCGCGAGGTTCGTGACGTGCAGACCGCGCTCGTCGATCCCACCGACACAGCGAGAGACGACCGCGACCCGTGCCGCGCAGCGCAGCACCAGCGGATACAGCTCCTCGCGCGCCTGCGGGGTGTGTTGCTTGGAGTCGTTGAGCGCGCTCAGCGAGCGCAGCTCGCGCGTCGTGAGGGCGGCGTAGTCGAACAGGACGCCGGCGGCGACCAGCGGCCCTGCCAGGCAGCCCCGGCCGGCCTCGTCGGCGCCCGCGACCAGAGGAACGTCGAGACGGCGATCGAACGCGAACAGTCGCCGTCCGCTGGTGCGCGCGCGCACGCGGCGACGGCGGGCACGGGCGGAGCTGTTCCCCTTGCGGGACTTTGCGACGGACCCTGCCGCGTCGGGGGGCTTGGTGGTGAGGCGTGCGGTCCGAGACGCGGGCTGTGTCGCGGCGGCGGCCGGGCCGGCATCCGCGAGGACGGTGAGGCTAGAAGAACCCGATGCGATTGGGTGGCCAGTACGTGGCGAATGCTTCTCCGATGATCCACGCGGTTGGGACCGGCCCCCAGAATCTGCTGTCGTCGGATTCGCCACGGTTATCCCCCATCATGAACCAGTGTCCGGCCGGAATCCTGATCGGCACCGGGAAGTTGCACTCGGCGCTGCCTTCGCACCGGCGGATGTAGGAGTCCTTCTCGGGCTGGCCGTTGCGGGTGACGTGGCCTTCGTGGATCGAGATCACGTCACCCGGGCCGGCCACGATCCGCTTGATGAAGTTGACGTTCGAGTCTTCCTTCGGCACCGGTTCCGAACACGCGCCGCCACCCAGTTTGACGGTATGTGGGACAGGTCCGCACTGCTGCTGCTGAGCGCCTTCGGGCGGATGGAAGACGGTGATCTGTCCGACATGCGGTTTGCTGAAGTGCGTGCCGATGCGGTTGACGAGCACCCGCTGGCCGATCGCGAGCGTCGGTTCCATCGAGCCACTGGGGATTCGGTAGGGCTTGACGATCCACGCCTGGATCGCCAGCGCGAGACCGAGCGCGACGAGCACGATCACGACCAGCTCGACGAGCGAGCTGGTCGTCGATTTGGTGCGCTTAGGGCTCACGGCAAATCCGCCGGCGTGGGCTCTTCACAGCGGGCTTTGCGCCCGGGCTCACGCCGGTGTGTCGCCGGCGACCTCGCCCCCCTGGGTGGCGCCGGCATCGGGGGATGGGGAATCGGCATCGAGCGTCTCGGACTCGGACGTCGCGGACGCTGTCGCCGCCTCCGTCTCAGCCTCCACGGGCGCCTGTGCCTCAGCGGACGCCTCAGCACTTCCAGGCTCCACCGTCCCGGCTGCGACCGCCTCGTCATCCCGCTGTGTCGCCTCTGCACCGGCGGGCGCCTCGGCCTGGTCTGCGACATCCGCGCCGGCGATCTCGACGTCGCCTCGGTCCTGTACCGCCTGCACGCCCTCGGCGACCGTCTCCTCCGCGGTCATGCCCTCCGCGTCGGTCGCTTCGGCGGGCTCGTGCAGCAGGCCGGGCTCGACCGTCTGTTCGGGACCGGTGTAGCGGCGCTCGCGCACACGCGCGCGCTTGCCGACACGATCGCGCAGGTAGTAGAGCTTCGCTCGCCTCACATCGCCGCGTGCCGCCAGCTCGATGCGCTCGATCTTCGGAGAGTGCACCGGGAACATGCGCTCGACGCCGACGCCGAACGACTGCTTGCGCACGGTGAACGTCTCGCGTGCGCCATGCCCCTGGCGCTTGATCACGACGCCCTCGAACACCTGCACGCGTCGGCGAGTGCCCTCGATCACCTGGAAGTGAACCTTGACACGGTCGCCCGGCGCGAAGGCAGGGACGCGGCGCAACTGCGCGCGCTCGATGGTTTCGATAACGCTGCTCATGACGTAAGGGGTGCGAGGCATCGCGCCTGGACAACCGCTTCGCAAACCCCGAGAAGGGCACGACGGTCGGCGCGGTCAGGAATGGTAGCGGACGGTCGGTCCTCGCGCTCCTGTTCGCGGGCGCGAGGACCACCCGTCCTTATGCGCCGGGCTCCTCCTCAACTTCCCTGAAGGCGTCCGAATCGTCGCGTTCGCGACTGCGCTCGCGCCGCCAATGCGCGATGCGCTCGTGATGACCGGACAGCAGCACCTCGGGCACTCGCCATCCGCGATACTCGGCCGGGCGGGTGTAATGCGGATACTCGGGGCGTCCCCGCAGGGCCGGGCTGAAGGACTCCTCGATCGCCGACTCCTCGTGTCCGAGCGCGCCTGGGAGCTTGCGCAGCACGGTGTCGCACACGACCATCGCCGCCAGCTCGCCGCCCGCGAGGACGTAGCGCCCGATCGAGACCTGCTCGGTCGCGAAGTGCTCGAGGATGCGCTCGTCGAACCCCTCGTAGCGACCGCACAGCAGTGTCAGCGCCGGCTCAGCCGCCAGTTCGCTCGCGAGCTCGTCGTCGAGCAACCGTCCGCCTGGTGTCAATGCGATCACCCGACGATCCTCGCGCAGCCGTATCGGATCGGTGCCGTAGCGGGCTCGCAGCGCGCTGTCGAGCACGTCCACGCGCAACACCATCCCGGCTCCGCCGCCAAACGGGGTGTCATCCACCTGCCCGGCGCCGAGGGGAGTGTGTTCGCGAAAGTTCACGCACTCGACGCGCGAACCCGCCGCGAGCGCGTTGCGAACGTGGCGCTGCTCAGTCAGCCACTCAAACCACTCGGGGAACAGCGTGAACACGTCGATCTCCATGGCCGCTAGTCCTCGACAAAGCTCATGTTCACGTCGATACGTCCCTTACCGACGTCGACGCTGCGGATCGCGTCTCTGACCATCGGCACCAGCAGAGATCCGCCTGTCTCCCTGGCGACTTCCAGCGCCTCGCACGAGGGCAGCTCGATCATCCGTGTCACCGTACCGACGCGGCGCTCCCCGTCGAGCACGACACAGCCCTCCAGCTCGTGCGCCCACCATTCGTCCTCGGCGAGCGCGGGCGCGTCCGCCACGGTCACGATCAGCGTCTGTCCGCGCAGCGCTTGCGCGCCGGCGCGATCCTCGACACCGTGCACGCGCACAATCGGATGTCGGTCGGTGCCGGCGCGGCGCACGATCGCGACGGTCTTGCCGGCGATCGTCACCTCCGTGCCGAGCGCAAGCAGGCGTGGACGGGCACCCGTGACATAGAAGCTTCCGTCCAGACCATGGGCGCGGCCAACCCTGCCCGCGGGCAAGCCGTTCTCGGAAGCAGAACTGCTGGAGTCCACCGCCGTGTGGGTTCCCTCGCCGACAGAGCGCTCGGGGCGCCTCAATCGACGATGTCGATGACTACCCGGCGTCCCGCGCCGGTCGCGGCGGCTTTTACGACCGTGCGCAGCGCGTGAGCGGTGCGCCCGCCGCGCCCGATCACCTTGCCATAGTCGCCCTCGGCTACGCACAGCTCCAGCACGATTGTGCCGTCGTCCTCCTCGAACCGCTCGACCGAGACCTCCTCGGGCTCATCGACCAGGCCTTCGGCCAGATACTCGAGCAGCTGGCGCGGAGTCTCGCCGGGGTCGGAGTCGTTCTCTTGCATGGCCACCGTGCGTGCCCCGGCTCGCAGCAGCGTCAGTCGGCCTGAGATGTGGTGATGCCCTGGATGCGCAACAGCTTGCGCACCGTGCTCGACGGTTGCGCCCCGCGCGCCAGCCAGCTGCGTGCGCGCTCCTCGTCGATCGCGATCGTCGAGGGGTTCGTCTGCGCGTTGTACTGGCCGATCGTCTCGATCACGCGACCGTCACGTGGCGAGCGCTGGTCGGCGACGACCACGCGCCAGATCGGATCCTTCTTGCCGCCCACCCGTGTGAGCCTGAGTCTTACCGACAACTTGTTCCTCTCTTGATACGAAGAAGCTCCCCTCGTCGGGGGAGAGATTAGATGATTGGATCTCTGAGGCAGAGAGCTTAGACGGTGTGAAGGCCCGGGGAGGCCGCGGCCCGCCGGAAAATGGACCTAGTGTCGCGACACTAGCGCGCTTGGCGCATGAGGGCGCCGATGTCGGGCATCTTGCCGCGCCCCACCTGCTTCATCAGCTTGCGAGTCTGACCGAACTGCTTGACCAGCTGGTTGACCTGCTGCACGCTGGTGCCCGATCCGCGGGCGATGCGCAGCCGGCGCGAGCCCTTGATCAGCTCCGGTCGGGAGCGCTCGGAGGGGGTCATCGAGAGGATAATCGCCTGCACGCGGTCGAGCTCGCGCTCATCGACCTTCATGCTCTGCAGTTGATTGCCGGCGAGTCCGGGGATCATCCCGAGCAGGTTCGTCAGTGGACCCATCCGCCGCACCGTCTTCAGCTGTGCGAGAAAGTCGTCGAGACCGAATTCGTCTCGCCCCAGCTTGCGTTGCAACGCAAGCGCCTCGTCCTCGTCGAACTGGCGCTCGGCGTGCTCAATCAGGCTCATCACGTCGCCCATCCCGAGGATCCGCTGGGCCATGCGGTCGGGATGGAACCGCTCGAACTGGTCGAGCTTCTCTCCCGTGGAGGCGAACATGATCGGCTTGCCGGTGAGCGTCCGTACCGACAGCGCAGCGCCACCGCGCGCGTCGCCGTCGAGCTTGCTCATGATCACGCCGTCGAACTGGACCTCCTGCGCGAAGCGCTCGGCCACAGCGGCTGCATCCTGGCCGGTCATCGCGTCGAGCACCAGCAGCACGTCGGTGGGCTCGACCGCGGTGCGGATCCGCACGAGCTCGGCCATCAACTGCTCATCGATGTGCAGGCGGCCGCTGGTGTCCACGATCAGCACGTCCTTGCCCTCCCGGGTGGCGCGCTCCAGCGCCCACGTGGCGATATCGACCGGGTCGCGCGTTGTCCCCTGCTCGTACACCTCGGCCCCCGCCTGGGCGCCGACCTTGACGAGCTGCTCTACGGCCGCCGGGCGGTAGGTGTCGCATGCCGCCACCGCGACCGCCGCGCCGCGCTCGGAGCGCAGGTGCAGCGCGAGCTTCGCGGTCGCGGTCGTCTTGCCGGAACCCTGCAGCCCGGCCATCAGGATCACCGTCGGAGGGTGCGCGGAGAAGGCGAGTCCGGCCGAGGCGGCGCCCATCAGCGACGCGAGCTCCTCGGCGACGATCTTGACGACCTGCTGAGCGGGGTTCAGCTTGCCGATCACATCCGCGCCCAGGCAACGCTCCTCGACCTGCGCGGTGAACTGACGTACGACCTTGAAGTTGACGTCCGCCTCCAGCAGGGCCAGGCGGATCTCGCGCATCGCCGCGTCGATGTCCTGCTCGGTCAACGTGCCGTGACGACGCACGTCGGCGAGCGTTGCCTGCAGCTTCTCGGCGAGGGCGTCAAACATAGGTGCTGATGATTCTCGCAGCCGCCACTCCGGCGGGCGCTCGTCATCTCAGAGCGTCTCAGTCCTTGCTGCCCACGGACGGGTCTGACGGCGCGGGCGGCCGCTTGGGGGCGTCGCCGAGCGCGGGTGGCGGATGCGGCGGCTCAGGCTCATGCCCGGGCGTGCGCCGCGAGAGCGCCTCGCCGATGCCGCCGAACGCCTCGGCAAACTCGCTCGGGACGACGAACACCTTGTTCGCGTCGCCTTCGGCCAATTGAGGAAGCATCTGCAGGTATTCGTAGCTCAGCAGCTCGCGGTTGGGTTTGCCCGCGTGGATCGCGCTGAACACCGTGTCGATCGCCTTGGCTTCGCCCTCGGCGCGCAGGATCGCAGCCTGGCGCTCGCCCTCAGCGTCGAGGACCGCGGCCTGCTGAGCCCCTTCGGCGGTGAGCACCGCGGACTGCTTGGCGCCCTCGGCCGTGAGAATCTGCGCCTGCTTCTCACCTTCAGCCGTCAAGATCGCCGCCCGCCGGTCGCGCTCGGCGCGCATCTGCTTCTCCATCGCCGTCCTGATGTCCGGCGGCGGGTCGACCGACTTGATCTCCACGCGGTTGATCCTGATGCCCCACTTGCCCGTGGCCTCGTCGAGCACGACTCGCAACTCGGTGTTGACGTTCTCGCGAGCCGTCAGCGTCGCCTCGAGCGTCAGTCCGCCGATCACGTTACGCAGGGTCGTCACCGTCAACTGCTCGATCGCCTGCAGCGGGTTGGCGATTTCATATGTCGCCGAGCGAGGGTCCGTGATCGTGAAGTAGAGCACCGTCTCGATGCCCACGACGACGTTGTCTTCGGTGATCACCGATTGCGGGGAGAAGTTGACGACCTGCTCGCGCAGGTCCACGAGCGGTCGCACGCGATCGATGAATGGCGTAACGATCGTCAAGCCCGGCTCCAGCGTGCGACTGTAGCGACCGAGCCGCTCCACGACTCCGGCCTTGGCCTGGGGAATCACGCGGATCGTGCGCGCCGCGACCAGCAGCGCGAACAGCACCACGACGGCGATGACGATGAGTACGGCCATTGGACCAGTTCCTTTCTCGGAAGTTCTCTTCGGAGCCTAGCTGGATCGGGCGCACGCATCTGCGAACAGCCCGCGGCTGAGGCGTCGTGGATCCTGCTGGCCGATCGGAGATTCCGTGATCCCCGACCGGTAAGGACAAAGCATCCGCGAAGCGTCCACGGCGCCTCAGTGCATCACCAGCGCCGTGGCTCCGCGTATTTCCACGACCTCTACCCGCTCGCCCGCGTCGATGATCTCGTCTTCGTCGTAGCTGCGCGCGGTCCACACCTCGCCGTCGATCTTCACACACCCGACACCCTCGCCGTTGGCGATCCGCTCGATCACAATCGCGGACTTGCCGACGAGCGCCGCGGCGCCTGTCCGGATTGCGGGAGGCAGACGGCGGTGTCTGCGCGCGACCGGGCGCAGCGTGGCGAACACGATGCCCGAGGCGGCCACGAACACGACCGTGCTGAGCAACGCTCCTACACCCAGCAGGCCGACGACCGCGGCAAGGCCGGCGCCGATCGCGAACGGGGCGAGATAGAACCCGCCCTGGTGCATCTCCCCGATGCCGAGCAGGCACGCCGCGACCAACCAGACGATCCATACAGACATACCTCTCAGATTACCCCTCGCAGCCCGGTGCGCATGGGGTCGAGGTCCGCCGCACAGCGGGAAACGACCGCATGGTCACTGCTCAACGATCAGCGCGCGGGCGAACTCCTCGGGGTCGAACGGGCGCAGGTCCTCGACCGTCTCGCCGATCCCGATCAGCTTCACCGGCAGTTGCAGCTCCGCCGCGATGGCAAGGGCGATCCCGCCGCGGGCGGTGCCGTCGAGCTTGCTCAGCACGACCCCTGTGACGTCAGCCGCCGCGGCGAACATCCGGGCCTGCCGCAGCCCGTTCTGGCCCGTGGTGGCGTCGATCGTGAGCAGCGTCTCGTGTGGAGCGCCATCCAGCTGGCGGGCGATCACCCGGCGGACCTTGCCGAGCTCGGCCATCAGGTCGTCCTGGGTGTGCAACCGCCCGGCGGTGTCGATGATCGCGACATCAGCGCCCTCGGCGCGCGCCCTGGCGATCGTCTCGAATGCGACGGCGCCCGGATCTGAGCCCTCCGGACCGGTCACAATCTCGCACTCTGCCCGCTGTGCCCATCCTTCCAGCTGCTCGCTCGCGGCCGCCCGGAACGTGTCTGCCGCACCGAGCAGCACGGTGCTGCCCAGCTCGTGGCGCAGATGCCAGGCGAGCTTTCCGATCGTCGTCGTCTTGCCGGTCCCGTTGACACCGACCGCCATGATCACGGTCGGCTTGGGGCGGATGTCGATGCGGGCCTCGCCGACGCGTGCGGTCTGGGCGAGCAGCCCGATCAATCGCTCGCTCAGCGCTTCGCCGCCCGCGAGCTCGCCGGCGTCGGCCTCCGCCTCGAGCGTGCCCACAATCGAGGCCGTCGTGCGCACGCCGACGTCGGCGAGGATCAGCGCCTCCTCCAGCCGTTCCCACGCTTCGGCGTCGAGCGTGCCGGACAGCGTCGCCTGGATCTCACCGCCGAGCGCCTCGCGGGTCTTCGCAAGGTTTTCGCGTAGGCGCCGGAACAATCCTCGCCGGGATGCGGCGGGCGCACCGGCCGCCGCATCGCGAACGGGCGCGTCGGTGATGAACAGCTCGCTCCAGTCGCGCGCCACGGAATCGCTCGCTCGCGGCTCAGGCGACCTCGGCGAAAGGCGCCTGGGTCGGACCGTCCTCCCCCCCGTCCACACCGGTCGGCGTTACCGCCTCGGGAGGCAGCCTGCGTGAAAGCACCTTGGAGACGCCGTCGCCGCCCATCGACACCCCATACAGCCAGTCGGCGGCCTCCATAGTGCG
>Ga0210408_10003871_pt1 | contig 13576 bp, 16 predicted proteins | sample IncBWH4MmetaG_FD_155471 | JGI IMG/M metagenome (GOLD analysis project Ga0210408, IMG submission 155471) | Forest soil microbial communities from Barre Woods Harvard Forest LTER site, Petersham, Massachusetts, United States - Inc-BW-H-4-M | ecosystem: Environmental > Terrestrial > Soil >...
AGCCACAGGCGGGCGAGGCTGATCGCAGCGCGCAGCCGAAGCGTCTTCGCGCTCTGGCGCTCCGCCACAGCGAGCGCTCGATGATAGTTCTGCTCCGCAGCGGGCTGGTCGCCTCGCGCATTCATCAGATCGCCTCGAAGCCGATGCAGCTCGGCCTCGGCAGACCGCTCTTGGGTCGTCTCGATGAGCTGCGCAGCCTCGACGAGGCATTTCTGCCCCTCCTGCACATGCCCGAGTTTGGCGTGAGCCTCGGCGAGAAAGCACAGCCCGCGCGGCGTGTGCACGACGGCTCCGGCAGCGCGAAGCACCGAGAGGCCCTTCGCGAGCAATGGGAGGCCGTCCTCCGCCTGACCAAGTGCTGTCAGTGAGCGACCATGTTGGAGAAGTCCGAGGCCCAACCAGAGCGGAAAACCGTGCTCGTTCGAAAGAGCCGTCAGTTCCTCCGCGTGCTGCCGCGCGTCGTGCGGCAAGCCGGCGGTCGCCTCCACCGCACACACCTTGCTCAACACAAAGGCCACGGTGAACGGATGGTCGAGCGAACGGGCTTCTGACAACGCCTCGTCCACGCGCGCGCGTGCCTGATCGAAGTGGCCCAGAAGCGCCAATGTCACCGCCAGGTGACCCAGGCTCGCCGCGTGCGGATCAGCCACCGCTATGGCGGCGCAAATCGCGCGAGCGGCCGGATCTCTCAAGCCATCACACAGCTCGAGAAGAGCACGCGCCGTCACAAACTCCCCGCGATAGTGGCAACTGGCGCCGTGGATATAGTGACCCAGCAGCAGAGTGGCTTGATCTTTTCTTGTCTCGCCCAATTTCTCCATCTGCTGGGCAAGGGATACCGCCAGCTCGTGCTCGGCCCGAACCGAATGGAAGCCCCATTGGAAATAGAGCAGCGGAACGAGACGATCCGGCCGATCGAACCGCTCAGCGAGCGCTCGCGCCCTGACGAGGGTATCGCCCACCACCGGCGCCGAATACCCTCGAGCTGCCATTAGGGCGCGCCCGAGGGCGATTTGCAGGTCGAGTTCGTGCTGTACGGGCCGGGACACCTCAGGCATGTTCGCCAGCAATTCCAGACCCTTCTGCAACTGCGCCACCGCTTCCGTCATCGCCGACCGCGCGACTGCTTGCTGGCCGGACTTGAGCCGGTAGCCGACCGCCTTCCCGTCGAAGCCCGCCTCGGCGCAATGATGGGCCATGAGTTGCGGCTGAGCGGCCACGATTTCAGGGAACTGACTCTCCATCACCGTTGCAATGCGGGCATGGATCTGCTGGCGTCGACCACGCAACAGGGTGCTATAGACTGCGTCCTGCACCAGCGCGTGCTTGAAAGTGTACTCTGCATCAGGCGGAGTCCCCCGCTGGAAGACCAGTTCGGCGCGTACGAGCTGCGCCAAGGACGCGTGCACCTGTTGCTGCGGCACAACCGCGACGGCGCTGATCAGCTCATGCGAGAACGACCGTCCGAGGGTCGCGCCGATCTGCGCCATCTCGCGCACGGGTGCCAAGCGATCGAGCCGTGCCAGGAGCGAGGCGTGGAGCGAGGTAGGGATGGCAAGCCGAGGCACGGGCCCCCTCGCATCGAAGCGGTCGCCAACGTCGGTCAGCATGCCGCTCTCGATCACCGCCTTTGTCAATTCCTCGATGAACAGCGGTACGCCATCGGTCCGATCGATGATCTGAACGGCGATCTCCTGGGGCAACGCTTTGCCGCCGGTCACCCGCATGACCATCTCGGCGCGCTGTGGACGCGGCAGACGACCTAGGCTGATCTGTGTCACGTGCGAGCGCCCGATCCAGGCCGGCGCGAACTCGGGCCGGAAAGTGATGATCAGCAAGACCCGGAGGGTAGCTACCCGGTCGACGACGAGGTCCAATAGGTCAAGCGAGGTGGGGTCAATCCAGTGCACATCCTCGAACATCATCAGCACGGGCCGGCGCGCCGCCAGTCCCTCGAGCTGGGCCAGGAGGACCTGCAGCGTCCTCTCCTTGCGCTTCTGCGGTGTGAGGCTGAGAGGTGGATAGCCATTGCCAATCGGCACGGACAGCAGGTCCGCGATCAGCGGAACGGCTTCGCTGAGGTCAGCGTTTGCCTCCGCGAGCAAGGCCTCGAGCTTGTCCAACCGTTGCTGGTCCGTATCGTCACGCCGGAATCCCGCTGCCCGCTCGAGCTGTGAGATGGTCGGGAAAAGGCCGCTGTCCTGGTGATGCGGCGAGCAGAAGCGGCGCAAGCGGATGTGTGGATCATCGCTCAGCCGCTCCAGCACGGTCTCGGCGAGGCGCGATTTGCCGATGCCGGGCTCACCCGATATCAGCACGACCGAGCCATGGCCGCGTTTTATCTTCTGCCAGCGGTGCATCAGCAGCTCGATCTCCTCATCACGGCCGAGCAGTGGCGTTCTGGCCATGCGCAAGGCCTCAAAGCGGCTATCGACCGCGCTCGCGCCCATGACTCGCCAAGCCGACACCGGGTCGCGGAAGCCTTTGATGGACACGCTCCCGAGAGCGAAATATTCGAAGAGACCACCGACGAGGCGGCGGGTGCCGCCGTCGATGACCACCGTATCCGGCTCGGCCAGCGCCTGAAGCCGCGAGGCCAGATTGGCGGTCTCTCCGACCACCTCATGCTGCTGGGACGCGCCATCCCCGATGAGATCACCGACGATCACCAAACCAGTGGCGATCCCAATTCGCGCTCGCAATCTTTCCTCCGGGCCGACATCGAGTCCTGCCACAGCCGCGACCAATGCCAGCCCGGCGCATACCGCGCGCTCGGCATCGTCTTCATCCGCCCGCGGATAGCCGAAATATGCGAGCACGCCGTCGCCAATGTATCTGGCAACGAACCCGCAAAATTTCTCGATCTGCTCGGCGCAGCAGCGATGGTACGCGCCCATGATTTCCTGCAAGTCCTCAGGGTCGAGCCTTGTCGAGAGCGCTGTCGAACCAACAAGATCAACGAACATCAGCGTGAGATGACGTCTCTCGGCCGCGGTCCGAGGAGCAGGCGCGGGTCTCGGTCCGGCCTCATCGAGTTCCGCAATCGCGCGCAATATCTTCTTGCGATGGCCGAGCGAGACACCAAGTTTTTCGAGGTCATTGTCGGTCAGATCGCGCAGAACGCTTGGATCAATGTCGTTCTCGGCAAAGCGCTGCGCGTATTGCCGTAGGCCAAGTGTGTTGAGCCAGTCCGCAATCTGCTGCATTGGCTCCACCGACTGTCTGATTGACGGCCAGCCGAATTTTGGACTACGGCGAAGAAACGTTATCCCGATCTTTTCAGCACGGCAGGGCGGCATTCGGCCGCGGCTGGCCCTCGATCTTTGCCAAAATGGTGCAACAGTACTGGTGCCCGCTACCGAGCCGCGCATGGCACGATGAGAACAACTCTGTTGCGGTATGTGCCGGATTTCGGCAGCGGGGAGCGTTGAACGACTTGACCAAATACGACCGATCGCTGGCTGCCAATTAAGGCCGGTCCGTATGCCGGCGACAAAACACTGTGCGACATCCGCTTCTGGCACAAACCGGACCAGTCGGCCGGTTTCGCGATGTCCGTTGATCGGGATAGACCGGAAATAGCGGGCGGGGCGAATTGAAAAAAATCGTGAAGCTTGCGCACAGATTGAAGACGATTAGCGTTTGCTATTGACGGTCAATGTCGACGATCGCCGTGCCGCTACCGATCATGTCAAGCTCGACCGCTGCAGCGCGGCTCAAGTCTATCACACGTCCACGGCCATACGGCCCGCGATCCACAATTCGCACAACGACCGTCTTGCCGTTACGTCTATTGGTCACCCGCACCATCGTGCCGAACGGCAAGGTGCGATGGGCAGCGGTAAGGCCGTTGGGGCCGGTTCGTTCGCCGCTTGCGGTGCGGCCGCCACCATAGAACGCTGCGCGTCCCGTTTCGGCAAGAGCCGGACAGACGACGCAAGACAGGGCAACAGCCATAAACAGTTTGAAACTTATCATCTGGCTTGAACGCGCGATGAAGTTACTAAGTTCCGGTGGCGCGGGCAGGCTCGACTGTCACCCTTAGGACAATAAAGCTATCGCGAATATCATTGAGGCCAACCTGGATAATTCCGCCTCGAGCAATCGATGGCCAGACTTTCCAGAGAAGCACGATGTCAATCAAGATTGCGGCGCGTAACCACATAGAGAGCGGCGGAGAAGGGTGATAAGGCAAGAATTGAATTTGGAAGTATGCGAGGAGAACAACTGGTGCGACAATTAGACTGATTTGCGTGATCAGCCCGAACAGTTGTCCAGGAAAGCCGCTGCGAACATCTCTGCTCCCCGCCAAAGTCTGCACAAAAACATTGCTAGGCAACTGCCAGCGGAGGGCTGTTCTTGTCTCGCTATCCGTTATCTGTGTTTGAAGTTGATGGTGGAACTTGCCGACTTTCCCCGAAAATAGCAGGAGGTGGAGCAATACATAGGCGTGCACAAGAAGGAACAGCAATGGGCCTAGAACGAAAAATGAAACGAGAGGAAGGTCAACGTTCAAAAAGGGAAGCTTGACAGGCTCTTCCAACAGCAAGCTGCGGTGCGAGATACCGCTAAGTGCTATGCAGAGATACAATAACACGAATATGTAGCTGACCCACATGCCTATGCTGACATTGGAGGCATCAACCAAAACGTCTCGGAGCGACTTGAGATCTTTCGCTTGATCAGCGAGAGATGGGTTCGTTGAACGATTCAACAATCTAGGCTTCGGAGCTTCAAAAGACATTTGATTGCCCCCAGAGGTCATAATGACCTGCCAGCGCGCTTTTCCCGCAATAGTTGATTACACAATTGTCCTCTGATCAAGACGGAGCTTGAGCGATGCATGCGCTGCAAGGACTGCTCGCGGCTTGAGTACGCCCATACAAGCGCAGCAACTCGCCACACGGCCGCCGAATACGCGCCCGAGCCTAACCCGGAGACGAAGAAGAAGGAGTCGCGATCAACGACAATCGCCCCCTTTTCTGCTTCGCCGGCATCTGGACGGAGTTCAAGTGTGATCGTGGCACGAAGTCGAAGCCGATACCAGGACCCCACCTGGTCTATGGCTTCCTGACGACGTCGCCAAATGCGGTGGTCGAGCCGATCCACCCGAAGGCGATGCCGTGATCCTGACCACGGGGGAGGAGCGAGAGGTCTGCATGCGGGCTCCGTGGGACGAGGCGAAGGCCCTGCAACGACCGTCGCCCGATGATGCGTTAAAGATCGTCATGCGTGGCGCCGATAAGGAAGATAAGGCCGCGGCCTAACGGTCATCAACGCATTTGCGATACACTCGACTGAAGAGGAGCCCGATATGCCAAGACCAATGAGAGTAAAGTTCTTCATGGATTCGCAAACGAGCGTGCTCGAGGAGCGAATAAACGGGTGGCTTGATCATCTTGGCGGGGCATCGATCATCCGGACCGAAACCCGTGTGACGAACGTGGCCGAGAAACCCAACGATGGCAACTCTCCATGCATCGTAGTGACCATTTGGTATGAGCTTCCCACGACCTAGACGCTCATCCTAGCTGCGCTAATTCGGGCGAGCTGAACTCCACGAGGTCAATCGGTTCCATCGGATGAAGGATCACCTGTGACGATTGAATCGGAGCGACCGAAGGAGACGAAAACCGAGGGCGAGCTCGCCGCCATGATCCGTGAGGACTTGCGGAAGGTTGACGGCTGTCCGCAACGTGGGGTTTCGGTAACGGTGTATGGCATTCCGTGGAAGGCAATGCTGATGTTTGGAGCGGAAGCTGGTCCGGTCCACAACAAGGCGGAGCTGAAGAGGTTTTTTGACATCATCGTCGAGCGACTGCAGCGACTATACGATGTTTCGTAGGTTGCCAGAGAACATGAGCCGGCCCGACGAGATGTTCCTAATCAGAGATCAGGTATGACTGCCATTTCGGAGTGGCGACGTATTTCAATCGTACCCCATCTTGCACTATTGGCAATCGGGATTGCTTCCGCTGTCGCCGATGCGGCAACGTCGCGCGCGTCACCTGACAGAGCGGCCGTTGACGTCTCGGAGCAATGGCAGAAGATCGACCTACAGTCTCCTCTGAGAGCTGCATCCGAAGTCGAGCTTCTCATTCAAACGGACGGTCCGCGTATTACGGGACTCATTAGGATTCCGGGCGCTCCGGCCTCGAACTTCGACACGGGAAGCGGAAAGAAGGTAGTCGACCTGATCAACGCTCGCGACGGGGCGGATGGCTATGCCGAGATCACCGCTGTCGAGGTGCTGTTTACTCAGACAGCGCCGGGCCAGTCGTTGTTGGTCGCGCCGGTCGGTTACGACGACTAACCGTGAGAAAATTCCGTCGCCCCCGAACTCGCCCCTTACCACCGCACCCTTTGCAGGGCGCGGGGTAAATCCGCTTCCCGGGCTTAGCGGGCTGCTTCACCTTCGGAAAGCCCGTGCCGTCACACGCCTCGCATCTGATGTCGGTGGTCATACCGTCCCCTCCTTTTAGCTATCGAACTCCACCATGACTCGTGGCCCGCGTCAGCGGCTATCGCAGAGCGCCCAACCACCAACTCGTTCATTCGAAGTTGAAGGTCGCCACCCCGCGATCCGTCGTTATGACGACCTTGACCGGTTCGCACGCGTTGAAGTTTGCCATCCCAAGGAAGAAGCGCACGACCTCACCCAACTTTACCGGCGCGCCGGACGATAGAGGCTTTGGTCCATCCTCACACATTTCGGGTCGTCGTTCATCAAGACGCTCTTGATGACGATGGGCTGGCTCTCGCGCGACTGCACGTTGAGGACGTTGAAGAGCCCGTTGTCAGTCGAAACGTGGGTCTGGCTGACCCAAACCTTCAGGTCCGGCCCGTCCTGAAGTTGAAGGCGCTCTAGCAGGTCAGGATGCTGGGCCGCGTAGATCACGCCGCCGGCCACCAATAACACCAAGAAGTACTTGAACATGTTCGATCCCCATTTGCCACCGATTGAGGCTTTAAAGCCGTGGGCTTTAAACCACAAACTGGTTGGGTCCGAACATGGACCTGCGGCAGCGATTTGCGACCAACCTCAGACGCATCCGGAACGACCGGGGAGTGTCACAGGAGGGGCTGGCCAACGAGGCCGGGGTGGACCGGGCCTACCTGAGCCGGGTCGAGCGGGCGGTCACCTACGTGGGGCTGGAGATAGTGGGAAAGCTGGCCGACGTCCTGGAGGTCGATCCGGTCGAGTTCTTCCGTCGGCCGACCCGCTCGGGATCGAGAAGGAAGGCCGAGTGACCGCGCTGCCTTAGGACGGCCTGATTCCGGTTTCCCCGAAATAATCCGAGATCAGGTGCCGTACGGCCGGATCGTCGTCCACGGCAAGGATACGGCTTGAGCTGAGGCCAGTAGCCATAGTGCGGCTGGACTCGACGTGGGTCAGCATGTAGGTGCCCATGAATTCGTAATACCAATCTAGACAATGAATGGATTGTAAGAATCGGCCAAGCTTGGCACCGCATCCGCGCCGCGGAAATTCCACCGCGGTGCCGCGCCGAAAAATTCTGCCGGTGTTCTGCCCACGATTGTGCGGAAATCATGGATCGCGTGCGCTTGGTCAGTAAAATAGGCGTATGCGACAAGCGCGACATTACGCGGATAACTTGATCGTTATTGCTATTACATTGCAACTCGCAGGTCGGGACGAAGGAACGTCGTCCGGCCTCCTGGTCAGCACCCCACACGGAAAGTCCGGGTTCTCACTGAATTGCTGATCGAGCATTTCGGATAGTAGGCTCACCGCCAACTACAATGCGTTGCGCCAGAAGGAGTATTCTCGGGCCTGAAACGGGAAACAGCGCAAAAGACCGAACGACGTCTGGGCCCCTGTTGTCATCGAGCTGTCATGATTCGTTGCGCCTCCGCGACGAACCGATCGGTGCAGACGCTGCAGTGTCCGCCCAGTCCTCCCCGAACCATTCAACGTTGGGAACAGTCCGCTCATATCAACGTATGAGTGACCGGCCCTCAATGTATGAGGGAAAGCTGTGCCATCAGTCCGCTAAGAACACAATCACTCGCTTCCCGCGATTTCGAAGGCCGTTTGGCGACGAATTGCGAAGAGATGAGATCGCGCCGAAGCATCTCAATCGTGGTGCCAAGTGGCGCTTCATTGAATGACTGCAAACAAAGGAGAGAGTCATGAAGGTGCTTATGGTCATCACGTCCCACGACCAACTGGGCAACACGGGGCGAAAGACGGGCTTCTGGCTCGAAGAGCTCGCTGCGCCCTACTACACGTTCAAGGATGCCGGCGTTGAGATTACACTGGCGTCGCCAAAGGGGGGACGACCGCCGCTCGATCCCAAGAGCAATGAACCCGAATTCCGCACCGACCTCACGCGCCGGTTCGAGAAGGACGCGGCTGCGGAAGCTCAGCTCGACAAGACCGTCCGCCTCGACAGCGTCAGGCAGGAAGATTTCGACACCGTCTTCTACCCGGGCGGCCATGGCCCGATGTGGGACCTCGCCGAAGACAAGCACTCCATCAAGCTGATCGAGTCGTTCATTGCGGCCGGCAAGACCATCGGCATCGTATGCCATTCCACCGGGGCACTGCATCACGTCAAGACTCCGGACGGCAAGCCTCTGGTTCAGGGCAAGGAAGTCACCGGCTTCACCAACGGTGAGGAAGAAGAGGTCGCGCTCACCAAAATTGTTCCCTTCCTTGTCGAAGACGAGATGCTGAAACTGGGCGCCACCTTCTCGAAGAAGGCCAATTGGGAGGTTCACGTGGTCAGCGATGGCCAGCTGATCACGGGACAGAACCCGCATTCCTCCGGGCCGGCCGCCAAGGCCCTGATGGCGGCGCTGCAGCAAAAGGCTAAACCGGCTCCCAGCGCTCGGGCTTCCTAGATCGATTCATCCTGCGACTGCTGACTTCCAGGTGTGCGGTCGCGGGAGGTCGTTGGAGAGGCGCTTTCGATGCGCGCCTCTCTACTACGGCAGGGACGGTTGACTGACGTTAAACAAGAACCCAAATCCGGAGGCTCCAATGCACGCAAAGACAGAGAAAGCGCAGATTCGTGTCACTCGTTCGTCAAATGCCTATTGGCGGGTCACGCTCGATAATCCGCCATTAAACGTCATGGGACCGCAGCTCGTTCGCGAGTTCCGGGAGATAATCAATGCCGTCGAAGCCGACGAAGACGTCAGGGTCCTGGTCTTCGAAAGTGCCGTCGAAGGATTTTTCCTCAACCACAGCGACTTCAACGCCGATATGAAAGAGCTGACCAGCATGCCTCAAGGGCCGACGGGACTGGAGGCGTGGCCGGACCTTCTCGTCCGTCTGACGCGCATGCCCGTCGTGTCGATCGCGTTGATCCGCGGGCGCGCGACAGGAAACGGAAGCGAGCTTGCCCTGGCTTGCGACATGAGCTTTGCGAGCCGTGAGAAGGCGTTGCTATCGCAGTGGGAGGTGGGAGTCGGCCTGGTCGCCGGCGGCGGGCCGATGGCGCGCATGCCGCGGCAAATGGGCAGACAGAGGGCCCTGGAGGTGCTGCTGAGTTCCAATGACATCGGCGGCGACCTGGCTGAGGCTTATGGCTACGTGAACAGGTCCATGCCGGACGGCGAGCTTGACCTCTTCGTCGATGCGCTGGCAAAGCGCATCGCGTCGTTCGACAAGTGGGCGATTGCCAACACCAAGCGCCTCGTGAGCGCCGCCAGCCTGCCGCAGGACGTCGAAATCGCTGCCGGCTGGGAGGCCTGCATGACTTCGATCGGTCGTCCGGCCGCGCAGGGGAAGATCAAGGCTCTGTTCGAGCAAGGCTTTCATCGGCCAGGTGATGCAGAAGATCGCTTGGGGTTCTATGTGGGTCAACTCGGCCACGGAGGCTGATCCGCCGAATGCCTAGTCCGAATTTCCTTCCGCACAAAACTGATCAGAGAGAGGACACTAGCCATGGATTTGCTTGCCCTTGCAAAAAGCATCGCTGACCGCGTCGAAACGCAGTCCGTCCGTGCCAAAGTACCGGTTGCCGTTTGTGTCATCGATATTCACGGCAACATGGTTCTCAAACACCGCATGAACGGAGCGCCGGCCTTCTCGATGGAGCTTTCGGAGCGGAAAGCTTACACGTCCCGCTGGTGGGACTTCGAACGGCCGATCTCTCTCCCCTCGTGCAGCCTGGGCAGGAACTGTTCCCGCTGATGGGGCTGTCCGGGGGACGATTTTGCTCAATGGGCGGCGGAGCGCCGCTCACCAGCGAGGGCCAACTGGTCGCAGGCGTCGGCGTGAGCGGTGGAAGTGTCGAACAGGACGTCGGCATTCTTGAATCGGCGCTCCGAGACTCCGTTACTGCCACGCTCGCTGCCGCATCGTAAAGGCAGCACATGTCGCGTTCAGGGTTCACTCTGTGCGGGTGAACCCTGGGTCATCAGTCATAATCTCCAGGGAGCCAGACATGAGCAATGCTGAAATGCTAACGGAACACACCGTCGAGACCTCCGCAGACACGTTCGACATGAAGCTCGAGGTCGTCGTCATCCCTGTCTCGGACGTCGATCGTGCCAAGCGCTTCTATCGCGACTTGGGTTGGAGGCTGGACCTCGATTACCCGGCCGGTGACGACTATCGCGTGATCCAGCTCACGCCGCCCGGCTCCGGATGCTCCGTCATCTTCGGCAAGAACGTCACCGCGGCGGCGCCAGGCTCCGCCCAGGGCCTGCATCTGATCGTGTCCGATATCGAGGCTGCACGCAACGCAATACTCCGCCGTGGCATCAAGATCAGCGAGCCGTTTCACGACGTTGGCGGCGTGTTCCACCATTCCAACGCAAAAGGCCTGGTGAGCGGTCCAAATCCGCAACGAAAAAGCTACGCCTCGTACGCCTCGTTCAGCGATCCGGACGGCAATGGCTGGCTGCTCCAGGAAGTCACTGCGCGACTGACCGGACACATTGCGGCGGGCGACACCAGCTTCACCGACGAACTCACGAACTGGGTTCGTGGTGCGGAAGCTGGGAAGAGTCGCTGAGACGGAACGCCGATATGAACAGCACGGCCCGCCTTGTTCTCCCGACCGTTCTCGCTAGCTTTACAGCGAGCGCATCTGCGCAGGATTTGCAATCGAGCCGACGATCGATTTCCTACCACACCGTCGATATCCGGGGCGTCAATATCTTCTATCGCGAAGCCGGGCCAGCCAACGCAACAGCCGTGCTCCTGCTTCACGGCTTTCCGTCCTCATCGCGAATGTGGGAACCGCTATTCCCGCTCGTCGCCGACAAATATCATCTCATTGCTCCGGACTATCCCGGGTTCGGAAACAGCAGCGCGCCCTCAACGCCCGGCTTTGAATACACGTTCGACAATCTCGCGCGCGTGATGGACGAGCTGACGACCAAGCTCGGGATAACGAAGTATGTTCTCTTCATGCAGGACTATGGGGGACCCGTCGGCTTCCGCATGGCGCTCTCCCATCGAGAGCGCGTCCGCGCCATCATCGTCCAGAACGCCGTATCTCATGAGCAGGGCTTGAGCCCGCTTTGGGGCGCACGGCGAAAATATTGGGCCGATCCGGTTCACGAGCTCGAAAACCTCAAGGGCCAACTTCACGTTCTTCGAAGCGACGCGCCAGCGCCACCTCGGGACCAGCCCACATCCCGATCGCTACAATCCGGATACGTGGACCGACGAATACGCCTTTCTCACCCGGCCGGGACAAGCCGACATTCAGGCCACGTTGTTTCTGGATTACCGCAACAACGTCGCCTCTTATCCGCTTTGGCAAAAATGGCTTCGCGAGGTACAGTCGCCGACCCTGGTCGTTTGGGGAAAATACGACCCCTCTTTCACCGTCGCGGGCGCCACTGCCTACGCCGACGATGTACCCAAGGCAGAAATACACATCCTGGAAGCCGGACATTTTGCCCTCGATGAGGCAACCGACGACTCGGACGTCTCGAGAAACACAGGATGTAGCGTCGAATCTCACTCCGGGTCAACGCGCGCCCTCGGCCAGTTTCAATTTCTACACGGAGTATTCGTCATGTTGAAACATACAAGAACGGTGATCTTATCGATCCTGGCTGCCTCTTCACTCCTGATAGATGACACCCTGACTGCGACCGCTGACTCGAACCTGCCGGACGCGACGAGCGCTGGTTTCGCCGAAAGACTTTATCGGCTGGATTGCGGTCACTCCCTTGCGAACGACGAGTCGGTATGGACTCCCGGCGAAAACGCAGGAAAGAGCATCGAGTTCTCATCGACTTGCTGGCTGCTGAAGCGGGGAAGCGAATGGCTGCTCTGGGATACTGGTGTTCCCGAAGCTACGTTGAACGACCCCAAGGGCTGGTCGACCCTGCCTAAATTGATCGTCTACCATCTGGACAAGACGATAACAGGTCAACTCGCTGAGATCGGGCTCAAGACGAACGAAATCTCTTATGTTGCGCTATCGCATACTCATGGCGATCACATAGGCAACGTTCGCTTGTTCCCGAATTCGACAATTCTGATGCAGCGGGTTGAATATACCTGGATCAGTTCTCCCGATGGGCCAAACGACAATGTGAATCAATTGAAGGCTCTCGCACGCGAGCTCCTGGGTACTCCAAAACATCTTCAACTGCTCGACGGCGATACGGACGTATTTGGCGACGGTAGCGTTACCCTGGTTTCCACGCCGGGACACACTCCCGGCAGTCAATCCTTGCTGGTCCATTTGAAGAATTCGGGCTTCATCATTCTGTCCGGCGACGTCGTTCATCTGGAAGAGAATTTTGAGAAAAACATCGTGCCGTCCCTGAACACGGACAAGACCGCGTCAATCGCCTCAATGGACAAGGTCAGGCGAATGATTGCAACATACCCGGCGAAGCTGTTCATCAATCATGACAAGGCGCAATCTGACACGCTGAAGCTGCTCCCGGCATTCTATGACTGACGCCTTTCGCTTTCGGACCGGAGCGGACATCAGACCGCAGGCGGGCGACTCGATCAGTCGCAAACGACTCAACTGAGACGTCGACCGAGGCAAGCCGGTGCATTATTATGACGCTATCGTCCGAAGGAATTGTACGGTCGGGGAGACCAGTGAGCAGCACCCGGGTCGAGCGGCGACTAGCAGCTGTGCTGGCGGTGGACGTTGCCGGCTATAGCCGGCTCATGGGCGCGGACGAGGTCGGCACCCTTGAGACATTGAAGGCCCACCGGCGCGAGGTGGTCGATTCGACCATCGCTTCTCACCGAGGTCGCATTGTCAAGACGACCGGCGATGGAATGCTGGTTGAATTTGCCAGCGCCGTCGACGCCATCACGTGTGCGATAACGATTCAAGAAAAGATGGCGGAGCGGAACGCTGGCAGTTCCGGCCCAAATATTACCTTCCGCGTCGGCATCAATGTCGGCGACATTATCATCGACGGAGACGACATCTTTGGTGATGGCGTCAACGTTGCCGCCCGGGTCGAGAATGAATGCGAGCCCGGCGGCGTCTACGTTTCGGCCAACGCCTTCGAGCAAGTCAGGAGCAAGACACCGTTCACCTTCACCGACCTCGGTGAGCGGACGCTGAAAAACATCGACCGCCCCGTGCGCATCTACGCAGCAAAATTG
>Ga0210408_10003875_pt1 | contig 13569 bp, 16 predicted proteins | sample IncBWH4MmetaG_FD_155471 | JGI IMG/M metagenome (GOLD analysis project Ga0210408, IMG submission 155471) | Forest soil microbial communities from Barre Woods Harvard Forest LTER site, Petersham, Massachusetts, United States - Inc-BW-H-4-M | ecosystem: Environmental > Terrestrial > Soil >...
CGCAACGGCCTGGTTGTCGCGGCTGAGCAAATCTCCGTTCGTGACATTTAGCAGAGTGAGTTTTGCGGGGTCATATCGAATCTGCAACGGAACCGAGGCGATGTCTTTTCCTCCGGTCAGCACTATCGGGACTTGGAAGGTTGCGCCTGCGGCTACCGGACTACCCGGCGGACTGAACGTGAGATTCACGCTACCGGCTTCACTTGTTTCCGGAGACAACGGAAAGCCTGAAGGCATGGAGGGGAGTGGAGGGCGGAGCGTGTCAGCGCCTTGTCTGTTGGCATCAACTGCGGCGTTCAACTGGGCCAGAGCCGCCGGTGCTGCATCCATAGCGCTCAGGCCGGGAACTACGCCGACAATGGAGTGCGCCTCCGGAGTCGGCCGCAGAGGAGGTGCGGGAGCCGGTGCCGACTTGGAATCGTCAGCATCGGTGGCGTCAACGTAGCGCAACTCAACCGCTTGTCCGGTGCCTGTGTCGATAGTTTGTAGATTCTCCGGGCCAAGAGTCTGCATACGAACGACGTGTGGGACAACGAGAAAGACGAGTTCATTGTCCATGATCTGATGATCCTTCGAGCCGAACAGATATTTGAGAATGGGTATGGAACTCAGACCGGGAATACCGGCCCAACTCAATTGGTCTTGTTTTGTCTGGATGCCGCCCAGGATGCTTGCCTCGCCTTCGCGCAGCCGGATTACTTGCTCCACGACATTTTGGGCAATGATCGGTTCTGTCACTCCGCTGATAGTCACCTGATTGGCGTCCGAGGAAACCTCGATCTTGATCTTCAGAGTTATGTCGTTGTCGTAGTGAACGCTCGGTGTCATTTCGATCTTCACGCCCACTTCCTGGTACTGGAACTGGGTGTTCACGAGCGAGCTGACCAGCGCAGTCGCTGCGCCAGTCTGGTATGAGCCGGTTGCAACGGGGATCTTCTCGCCGATGGTCAGAGTCGCTTTCTGCGCATCGGTGGCTCGAACGCGCGGATTCTGCAGAATCTTGGTGGACGAATCGGTCAGCAGCAGGTTTGCAGTGGTCGAGCCGACGGTGACTGCAAAGTCCGTCGCTTTGAGGTGGGCCAGATCATAGAGAGAGGGAGTGGTCCCATTGTTTGTGCCCGTCGTGGTTGTCGAAGTAGAAGTTGAACAGGTCCCGGAGGATGTGCATGGGGGTTGCAATGCAAGGCCTACGCTGCTGGGCCAGGCAATACCGAGCGTCCGCTGCCAGTTCTTGCTTACTTCCAGAACGGCGATGTCTACCACGACCTCAGGGCGCGGCTTGTCCAGGTCATTGATCATCTTCTGCGCCAACAGCAGCTCGTCTGGCGTACCGCGGATAACGAGGGCGTTTTGGCTGGAAATGCCGTAAATCTTGACGCCGGTAAGGATGTTGCGAATGGCAGTCTGTATATCGTTCAGATCGTTCTGCTGCCAGGCGTTGCTCAGATAGAAGGTTTGCACTGCGGCTTCATCCAGCTCGGCGCGCTTCTGCCGGCTGTTCTGGGCAACAAAAATCGTGTTCTCGCTCATTGGGCGCCAGAAGGTGTTAGACATGGTGCCGACGACATGCAGTGCATTCAGCAACGAAGAGTTGTTCAGATCCACTTGGACGTGCTTGGATGTGTAATCGGGGTCAAACAGAACGTTGATCCCCGCGGCCTTTCCGATGGCCTGGTACACTACCTTCGCATCCTCGGAATAGTGCAGGGTCAGCGGCTCATTCGACACGGGTTTGAGCTCGACGGGCGCGGCCATTGTCTTCAGTTTCCGTTCTTGAGCCGCGCCTATCGGGAGTCTGGCCTCTCCTTGCGGTGGCGTTTCGCCGTGCCCCTTGCGTATCGTTGCGATCTCCTGCTGCGCAGCCTCGTTTCCTGGGTCGATCGCGGCGGCGTGGATAAACTCGCTCAAAGCACCTTCCGCGTCACCTCCTTGCAGCAACTTGCGGCCTCTTCCCATGTGCATGCCGGAGGCAGAGACCTTGACCCGATAGAGGGCCGTTTTGTAAATCAGGTCTTTAGAATCCCTGGCAACAGCTTTCTGGTACAGATCGTACGCGGTATCGTAGTCCTCCCGTGCCTCGGCGGATTCGCCACGTTTGAAATCTGAGTTAGCTGACTCGGCAAGCAAAACAGGACTGCACAGCACCACGATAAGGACCCACAACAGCATAAGGCCGAGGGCAATCTTAACGCGAGCGCGGTCAAGCATGTCGTCCAAGATTGACCACTTAGATTTCTCATCAGGACCGAAATCCGTACTTGGATCTACTCCAGACAGGAAACAAAACGTGTCCCTAGTGCTGATCTTACCGATGGTTGTCCTCAGCTTCCATTTCTCCAAGTAGCCCCTCCCTCTTACACATACAAACGCGCCAAACCGCAGCCGATCTTTGAAGATTTCCTTCTATGTCAAAGGTTGGTTGGCAGCCTCATTCTCAAACGGGCAAGACTCTAAGGCCATCCGCTCGACCGTCGGCAATGGTGGTCTTTGAAGAATGACCTGACGTACTCGAACTGGACATGGCAATGGTTGTAACCAGAGCTTGGAATGTGCCGCGATGACCTGCGGATGAATAGAACAGCACTCTCGTCATTGGACCCGGCCTTCTTGGCGATTCAACCTGTCCATGTCGTTGCGCAGGCAGTCTGTCGTATGGTTGCACGGTGAGTAGTAAACGCTCGGGAAGACACGAGGCTTGGACTTGCATCATCAAAGACGTTCCGGACAAAGCGTTCGCTCGGAATCGAAATCAATCTTCCGAAGTTGTGGACTCGCGCTTCGAGTTCATTGTTTTCAATCTCCGGATTGTCGCAAGAACAAGTGTCAGTTTCTATCTGTTGTGCAGCGTGAGTTGGAGTCCGCTTTAAATTCACAAATTCAAGAAACGTCGAGGCATGAAAGAGTGCGCTGTTTTTTATCTTCAACCGGAATTGTTAAATGGATCCTTTGAATCGCCTCAAGAGCAGCCACCGATGGCAGTCGTGGTTGCGGTAAAGAGTGCACTCGCTTGTCCATAATTGTGCTTCCTTAAACTAGAAGCCGAGGTCGCTTAACCCTGGATGGTCATCGGGACGACGCCCGAGCACCCAGTGATATTTGCGCTCTGATCCAAGAATGGAGATGTCGTTGATTGATGCATACCTTGACACCATCAGCCCGTTGTCGTTGAACTCCCAGTTTTCATTTCCATAGAAGCGGTACCAGTGACCTGATTCATCGTGCCACTCGTAAGCGAAGCGCACGGCAATGCGGTTTCCCGTGAATGCCCACATTTCCTTGATGAGTCTGTAGTCGAGTTCTTTGGCCCACTTGCGAGAGAGGAACGCAATAATTTCGCTTCGCCCCTTGATGAACTCCGAGCGGTTCCTCCATCGTGAATCGATCGCATAGGCGAGAGCTACTTTTGCCGGATCACGAGTGTTCCAGCCATCTTCGGCGAGGCGGACCTTTTGCATCGCACTGTCGTGTGTGAACGGAGGCAAGGGTGGGCGGGACGTCGTTTGACTTGCCATAATTGTCTTCTCCTGCACTGCTCAACACTGGATGTTCGAAATCGGGTCGCGCCACCCTACCAGGATTCCCGGTCCGCAGGTGGCGCTTTGTCGGGTCCAGGCATACGACCTCAGACCTGGACGGCACCGCCGTCTACGAACAACTCAATACCAGCCACGTAGCTGCTTTCGTCAGAAGCCAAAAAAACAGCAGCTTTGGCAATCTCATCTGAATAAGCCCATCGACCGAGCGGTATTGCATTAGTAATGCCCGCCTTTATCTCTTCGAACTGTTCCTTAGTCCAGTCCAGAGTCTCAAAGATCGACGTCTCGGTATAACCCGGGCTAATAGCATTGACGCGAATACTGCGATCTTTCAGATCTGTTGTCCAGGAACGTGCGAGCGAACGAACAGCGGCTTTGCTCGCTGCATATACGCTCAATGATCCCATGCCCTTTGTAGATGCGCTCGACGCATTAAGGATGATGGAAGCACCCTCATGCATCAACGGAAGAGCCTTCTGAACGGTAAATATAAGACCCCGCACATTGACGTTAAATGTTCGATCAATGTGCTCTTCCGTTATCGAGCCAAGAGGAGCCATCTGGTTCCCTATGCCTGCATTGGCAAAGATAACGTCAACGCGGCCCTTATCCTCTGCAATCTTCGCGTAGAGCCGGTCGAGGTCTTCCAGATTGGAGACATCCCCCTGGATAGCCGCGATATCCTTTCCGATCTTCTTAATGGCAGCATTGAGCTCCTTCTCCCGCCTTCCAGTGATGTATACATACGCTCCCTCCCTAACGAACCGTTCTGCTGTGGCGAATCCGATTCCACTGCTGCCGCCTGTGATGACGGCAACTTTCCCTTGAAGTCTGTTCAATCGTTCCTCCTTCTTGCTCACGAGTTGCTTGTCTCCCAGACCGTCTCGCCCCACTCGTCGACGAATTGAAATGCTCGTTCGAGTACATCAGCCGCACGAGCCAGCCCATTGTTCTGGGCAGTCGTTCTCTGGAACCGGCGCTCTGTGTCCCTGTAGCTCGAGTTTCCTAAGACTTCTTGAATCGCTCCAGACAGATCTTCCTTGTTCATCGAGGCAACCTGTGCCGATTGCCCAAAGCCGTCATTGGTTGTAAGTGCCCGGTTAGCGGCATGCTAAGAAGGCCTACCTTCATTCTCTACAACTCCCGCAAGATCATTGTGACATCTGGTGTTTGAGCCGCACTGATACATCAACACTTCGTCCTCTGCTTTATTCCACTATCGGCGAAGGCGGCAGGCCTGGACAAGCAACGCATACCTTACTTCGGCGTGGCGCTGCAATGCTGTACCTGCACGGAGCTAGTCCCTACCCTAACTAGCGGTATGACATCGGTTATCAAAAACGATCGCAGCTTGCGGCTCGCGAAGGCACCGCAAGAATTGCACCTGTTTCTTCCTCATGGCCTGGCATCCGAGACTCAACACTGATCCGCGTCATGTGTGGCTTCGCGAGTCCGTGCGATCACCCATAGCCCTCCACGGGTAACCGTGAGGGTCTCTGGAAATAGTTAACTCACATTCTTACCTTTCCCCCCGCTCGGCCCGACGGTTGAGGGTCTCCCAGCGTCCGTTGGTGCTCGACCGTCGTTGCAGAGGAAGAACCCCGTGCTGATTCAACTCCTTCAACATCCGACCGACAGCTCTGGATTTGCTGTTTCGAACCGTAAGTGAACGCCGTCTTCACGCTCCCAGAAACAGGCCGGATTTCGTCGCTACTTTCGGTATGGCCGCTGCAGCCGCCGATGGCAGTCGCGGTTGCGGTAAAGAGTGCGCTCGCTTGTCCATAATTGTGTTTCCTTAAACTAGAAGCCGAGGTCGCTTAACCCTGGATGGTCATATCGACTCGCCGCGGACACCGACGTGCAATAGCTTTTTGGATTGCTGTCCCCACTTCTCAGGCTCGTTCCCTGGACTCCGAACTGCACTCATTCTCAGAGTAGCGAGCGTCGGGAAGAAGAGCTTCCTAAAGGGTATCCAGTTTGTAAATTCGGACTGAGATTGCGCCGATATTCGCTGGGCGTTACTCCGACGATCTGACGAAAAGTGTTGGAGAAATGGCCATGGCTAGAAAAGCCACAGGCTAGCGCGATATCGATCAGCGATTCGGAGTCGCGCCGCAACATGGTCTTCGCCTGGTCCAGTCGTAACCGCGTCAACCACCGATGCGGCGAACACCCCATGGCTGCCCGAAACGTTCGTAAGAATTGGCTTCTGCTGTAGCCACTTTCGGCAGCTAGTGTGTTGAGGCTAAGATCAGTGGCCAGACCGGCTTTCATTCTGTCAAGAACGCGCTGAAGCACGCGGTTTGGCATCTTTCCAGAATGCGAATGCCCAGGGATATGTGCTGCTCCAGCAAGCCATAGAAATCGAAGCGCGAGTGCGTGGGCCAGATGTTCTGCGTAGAGCTTTCCTGACAATCCTCCCGTGTCTGCCTCTGCCGCCAGGACCGTCATGAGGCCTCGTAGAGAGCCGTCCCTAAGATCTATTCTGCCTCGAAACTCGGTGACGGTTGAGTCTACTTCCCCGCCAACCTCTCTGACAAACGCGGGATCGAGCGCGCAGACCATCATCTTTGTGGACGTGAATGTCCTGCAAGCAGGAATCAGGCCTGCAGGGAACAGATGAATGGCTCCAGCATAGTAAGAGTGCGGGACAAAACAGCCTTGTGATACTGCGACCTCTCCGCGCCACACGTGCCCGGTGAAGAGCGCGATCAGATGGTCGGCAACAATCGAATCGTTCCTTTCTGCGGGGAAGACGTCGTGAAGCTCCAGGGAAACGCCTCCCCATTCTAGGCCGCTGCTAGTGATCACCCGTTTCGACGATCCGCGAATAAAGGAAGTGATCCCCGCGCGCGCGTCTGCCCTAGCCTCTTGGGGCGCGGAGGCCGCTGGGGCTAAGTCACGGGTTGTCCCAAACTTTACACTATTCATTGACTCATTTAGGAAGACAGCGTGTTTGTTGGTCTTAGTCATATTCTCGATCCTTTCTGCTCGTAGGGAAGGAAGCATGACAGAGGAGGGCACGTGCGGCAGTGGTCGCGCCAAATCCGAGAGCCAGAGTAAAGATGGCGACTACCGTAAATCCAGGAGATTTGCACAGGCCGCGAAAGGCATAGCGCAAGTCGCGCCCGATGTTCTCGATCCACAGGATGATGTTCATCTCGTCAGCGCGCTCCGGCTCACACTGCGTCAGGAGTTCAGGGATGACGCGTTTGTGGCAGCGAAATGTCTTTTCAACATCGGCAACAGCTTCACGCCTTTATCAAACCGTAACGGAAATCGAATCGCGATTCTGATACATTTCCCAGAATTTAGCAGCAACCGCGCGTGACTCGATTAAAGCAGGATCGTTGTTGTCCTTCACAGTCGTTACGGACCTTGTGACCACGACCTCGCCGACATAAATGCCCTGCTCTTTGAGTTTGTGTGCGAGCAGCGCCACCACTTTGTGCTTCGCCGAGTTCGCAACCGATACACCCATCGCGTTCCACTTCACGCCAATCTCATCGAATTGAGGATCAAAGAATGCGAGTCCTCCGTTGGTGACCAGCAAGGCACCCTTGTTCGCAGCCAGATCAGGCAAGATAGCCTGCACCGCGGTCACTAGACCTCCAACCGCTACCGCAAGCACCTCCCGGATCTCGTCTGCACTCGCCGTCGTCAGATCGCCCGCACCAGAGCTAAAAGCTGTCCATTGCAGCGCCGAAATCGAGCCCAATACAGCACGCACCTTACTGACCACATCTCGAATCTCTTCAGGCTTACTGAGGTTGGCCACAAACGGCTCAGCGCGGAAGCCCTTTGCGGTCAGCTCCTTCGCACCTGCGGCTACACGCTCCGTACTCCGTCCGATCAAGGCTAGTGAAAAGCCATTGGACCGAATTGTTCTGCAACAGCGGTCGAGATGCCTGGCCCGAAGCCGCCGATCATGATAGTTTTTCTGTTGCCGTTAGTCTGAGGTGAATCCATGTTTTCTCCCTTTCACTTTGCGCCGAGCATTTTACTCGACGGGTTTTTGCCCATCCGGGATGGGGCCCATGACAAGAACATATCCAGTTCTGGACAACTGTGTCAATAATGTATGCTTCCTCCTCTAAATTTCAACCATGCCACCATCAACGACGATTTCAGTGCCAGTTATAAAACTCGAGTCATCGCTTGCAAGAAACAGAACCGTCTTCGCAAGCTCGATAGGCTCGCCCATTCGCTTCATTGGAATGACCGAGTTTAGATACTCTTTTGTGCCTTCAAGTGTCTCTGCATCCATACTCCGTCCTAGAATTGGAGTTGCTATTGGTCCAGGACTTACCGCATTCACACGAATGCCTTGCCCGACAAGCTCCGCTGCGATCACCCGAGTGAACGAACGCACGGCGGCCTTACTTGCAGAATAAGCACCGGTTCCAGGGTGAGACATTTGGTTAACGATGGAGCTGCAAAAAACGATGGCGCCTCCTCTTGCCATATGCGGAAGTGCCTTCTGGACTGTAAAGAAAGCACCCTTCGTATTGATCGCGAATATCTTGTCAAAATCTTCTTCGCTACACTCGGCGACTGTCCCATGCGATAAAACACCTGCGTTTACAAAGAGAATGTCGATTCTGCCAAACTTCGACTTTACTTCGCTCATGAATGCTTCTAGATCTCTAAGAGAACTCACATCACCCGCAAATCCTAAAGAATCCATGCCTGTTGTTTTGAGCGCTGAGTCGATTGTCTTTCTATCTCGTCCCATGATGGCGACTTTTGCGCCTTCTGCATGAAACAATTGGGCACTTGCCAAGCCGATGCCGCTGTTGCCACCAGTGATGACCGCTACTTTTCCGACTAATTTCTTTGATGACATAGTTTTCTCCTCACTCCTGTTCACGTTTTTAAAAGGACTCGTCCGAGTGTCTCGCCAGCTTCAAAGGCTCGATGAGCCTCTCCCCAACGACATCAAACGTAACGACTACGGTCGATATCTTTTTGATCTCGGCTTCATCGACTTCAGCGATTCTAAGGACTTCTGGTCCCACCTTGTTCGGTCATGATAAGAGCCTTCATCTTCTTTGCCAGCATTATGTTGCTCCTTTTATAATGGACAACATTGTCCATAAAAAGGGTCAAATTGGACCATTCTACTGTTTTTTATCTTCATTACTTTCTCAGTCCGTCAATCGCAATGGTAGCGATAGACCCAAGCTCCTCCGGAGATGCACCCGCTCTTGCGCTTACCCGGATGCCCGTAATCACCGATAGAAGATAGCGGGCTGTCGCTTTTGAGTTGAGTGAGGAGCGAACTTCTCTCTTGTTTTTTGCTTCAAGAAGTAGCTTCTCAAGAGCGGATGTCAAAGACAATGCTGCGGCTTCGTTGATCGAGCAAACCTCCGCATCAGAGGTTCCAAACTCGCAAATAGACGATACGCCTAGGCATGAAAGTGTCCGATCCTTTGCGCTTTCTAAGCTAATCGAGGTCAACATGCCTTCAAGCGCCTTAAGGGGAGATCCAGACTTCCTGAAGATTTCGAAATATCCAAGCACCCGATCGGAGTTATATTTCCGTAAAGCTTCCAAGTAGATTTTCCTTTTCCCTCCAAAGGTGTCGTAGAAGCTCTGACGTCCGATACCCATTGCAAGACGCAAGTCTTCAGTTGTCGTAGCTCCGAAACCATTCTTCCGAAAGATCGCTAGCGCGGATTCCAATGCCCTATCTCTATCGAATTCTTTGTGGCGAGCCATTTCTAAATCATAATGGTTATGGACAGGGCTGTCCACAATAACCGGTAATCCATTTACATGCAACGTTTATTTCAGAAGCTTCGGGAGGAGGGCCGGCCGGCTTTCGGTCCGAGCTTGACGTGGCGGTGGCGCGGCGGTAACAACGGGGCAGGAGAAAGCAACCGGTTGGCGTTGCTGACGAAGATGGCACGACGGGCCAAGCGACTCTCGCGCATCGGCGACCGCGGCTGGGAGCTCATTTGCAGAGGCGCTGTCGGCTTTTAATGCCAGAGCTTTGCCTCCCGAGGATTCGATTTCGTGCGCGAGTTGGAAGGCGGCTTGCTCTGAGTGCAGGATGGTAAGCGCAACCGAGGCGCCGTCAACTGCCAAGCGGCGGACAATAGCTGCGCCGACCCCTTTCGAGCCACCTGTTACCAGAGCTCCTTTGCCTGTGAGCGATCTTGTCTGCGTCGTCAACATCTTTCTCGCAATCTAATTGTATACAAATGCTGGATCGTTCTGTCTAGAATGACGTTCACCGTGCCTGGGCGTCACACGGCGGTGATAGAGCAGGGCGGGACAGATATAGGAAAGCCGACCCTGGGGGTGGAGGTGGGCCGGTTGAGCGGGTCAGTCCATTAGTGGTCGGGTGTCATAGGACGCTTTGATGCGTGCAGCGATTGCCTTTGCTGTGGCTGATAGTTGCTCTTTCGCCATGTGCTCGGCATACCAGTGGTGCCAGTAGGCGTCAGGTTTGCCGGCGGACTGTTCGTATCGGTGGTGGGCGTCGGCTGCACGTTTGAGTGCAGCCGCTAGCTGTGTAGTGGATTGGTAGACGGCGGTCATCAGCGGTTCTCCGGTTCCCATGGACGGATCGCGTCGGCAGAGCAGACAGCCGCGCGGGAGAGTCGCGGCACAGAAATACTGTCGGGCATGAGATTCCCTTTCGACTAGCAAGACACCTCAGGTTGGGCGGTTTTTGGAGCGGCCGGGCGGAATCGACGTTATCGAGTGATGCCCGACCGCAAGTCGGAAGTGGGCGCCAAATCGGTCAGGGAAAAAACGAAGGAAGAGACCAGTAATCCAGCAGCGGCGATCGCAACCCAGCCTAGCGCCGCCTCATCGCGATCCAATTCTCTGTGGGTTGCCATGTCACGCGCCAAGGCAGACTGGTTCTTCATATCATCTGCACCCCGTGCAAAGAGCGTGACCTTCTTTTGTTGGTCGGCTGAGTACTGAATCCCAGCAGCCGTAAGTAGGATCAAGGCGGTAATGAGCGTCTCTAATGAAGCAGTTCGTTTCATATCCTCACCTGCAATTACCGGTACATATTTTCAAAATTCACCGCGAGGCCGCCCACACTGCATTGCCCATCGGATCATCGAACCGAATCACGGGCGCTTTTGCGGCGCTCGAAAGCCGGATCTCGCTGTCGTGCGCAACGAAGGCGCGAAAAGTTCGTCAATCTCGATTTGTGACTGGGTCGAGAGTCCTCCAGGCTGGAAATGATCTGACCCGGATATGTATTTTCCTGGAGGACCACGCGCGACCGAATCGGCTCGACTCTCATTGGCAGTCGTTATGCAGTATGCTGGGGGCCGGCGGTCCTTCGATACATGGGATTGCGCCCAGATATTCGTAGATAGCTCGAATATCGTGCTCACTCAGGTTCTTGAAGGTGGGCCAAGGCATGATCTGCAGCAGGTTGCCGTCGAAAGGCGGCGGAAGGCAGTTTGTAGTCACGGTCGTGGAACACGGGGGATGGAGGTGATCCAGATCCGTACCGGTCTTCAGGATTTGATAAAACTCAGTAAACGGTCGTCCCCCTTCGGGAAGTCCGGTTTTATCAGGGGTTAGATTGCGCGAGACAATATGTGGAGAGCCGGGTGTTGGGAGCAACGGACCGAAGTCCTGGCCACCGCCCATATAGGTCGTCGGATTGATCTTTGTTGGCTGGCCGAAGAAGGGATTTCCGCCCAGCGCAAACTGGGTTTTGGGGCCAGCTGAGTGACAATCATTGCAAGATGCAACCGCATTCACCAGATAGCTGCCCAACCCCACTAGTGCTCGATCTTTTCCTTCCAGATTGAGTGGTACTGGCGCAAGTTCCAGACCGAGTGTGATCCTCGAATCTTGATCATCCTCTTGGCTTTGAGCCTCCACGCCCCGAGGTTTGCCCGACGTTGTTGCCATCATAAACACAGCGACCGCTGAGATCGCTGCGAACGATACAAATCGACCTGCCTTCATCTTGGCCCTCCCGTTGGTACGTGTACTAATCGAAGTTTTTGAGTCTTCGAGTGGTGTGAATGTCTTAGGAGTGGGACGAAGGTCCTGACTCCCAGGAATTGAGCGAGGTTAAAGAGTACGCGCGGTTATGAAGCCTGCTGAACCACAACCGCCCTGTTCTTCCGCGGCGCTGGCTTGTTTACGAATCTGGGCAAATACAGGCCGATGTCCTCACAAGAGGCTGAAATCCATCAATTACCGCCTGTGAGCATCGTGCACAGATCACGATGATGCTGAAAGACTTGTTCGACTACGCTCGGCTTTCGCATGCGGCAAGCAGGACCTTCTCAATCCTTTCAAGAAGGAACGGAACCGGCGCATAACTGGTGTGCAAGAGATGGAGAGTTTCGTTCACAGTGACGACACCCATCGTTCGACCGCCCTCGAAACTTCCTCCGATTGCCGGACCCCACAATGCCTTCAGCTTGAATTCTCCGAAGCTGGTTTCGTATCGAAGGTTTCCAAGATTTGAGACCATCGCTTCGTACGCGAATCCATGCGCTGCGAGCTGCATCGCCGCTTCTACACCGAGCCCCTTCGAGACCGCTTGCTGTATAGCGTGGATCGCGGACGTTACGCCGTCGCCTGTTTGCGCTCCGGCCAACTGACGTTTTGCAAATCGAGCGAGCTCCCAGAAAGCAGTCTCACCATCCGGCTTAAAAGAAACTGGCGCAGCACTGATAAACAAGCCGCAGTGCTCACCTATACCAAGCAGCTTCCTTATATCGATGGGCGATAACACCCGCACCGGCTTATCTTCCCATTCACCGATGGCTTGCCTACCTGCGAGCACAAGGGCTGCGCAAAGGGCGCCGTGCACGGTTGTTTTCTCTTGCCGTGCCAGCTTCCGGAGCTTCAGAGTCAATTCGGCGCTCAAACTCAATCCACAGACGCTAGGCATCAAACCATACTGCGAACGAAAGACCGATGGCCTCGTTTCCTCTATCTCATTTCCCTCGCTTGCAGAGGCCAACTCGATTGGACTGCTATCAGAATCCAACATCGATTCAACGGAGGGGGTTACCAGCAGCGGATCTCTCGGGTTGCAAGAAAGCGCCAGAAGCGTGTCACGGATCGCGAAGGTCAGGGAGAGGCCATCGGCGATCGAATGATGCGCCGTGAGAATGAGAGTAGCTCTATGGGGCTCGTGCATCAGCACCGCGCGCACGAGAGGCGCAAGTCCTGAATCGAATGGTGTGGCTACCTCTCTCTGCAACTCGGTCAGCCAGCTTGGCTGGGATGCGCCTACCTGCACAACTCGAAGCGGAATCGGCCTATGAGGTACCTGACGAAATTGAGGATTGGAATTCCTGTCCTTCTCAATACACACAGAGAAAAATGGGTGGCGTCGCTGTACGTGGTCCAGGGCTACCCGCCAATCCCCGACAGTCGTCGGTCCTTCGATTTGGGCTGCCAAGCTGAAGTGCCTGGGGCTCGCTTGATCGAGGAGCCACAACAAATGCTCGAAAGATCCGAGTCGGCGGACATAACTCTCAGCGGGGCCCGTGCTCGGAGCGTTTGCTGCTTCAATATCCGTGAGCGTATTAGTGGGGTTTTCCATGGCGTCTGATAGAGAGACACAGGAAGACTCACTTTATTCCCGATACTGAACGCGCGAATACTACGAGCGCAATCATGGCAGCAATCAGGAAGGGAGGCGCGCACCAGGACGGTTGACGTGCACGAAGCGGTAGGTCTGGCCAGCACATGTTGCGGCCTTGGGGGACGGTGTCTTAAGTATTGCAGTGACGTGTCGCTCACTTCTCACAAAACACGCCCACAATATGAAGAGAAGCCACTTGCTAGTCACTCCCGCCAAGAAGAATGCGCGCAGGCGGGATGCCAGATGCTCAAAGGTGGTCAGGTGCTCCTGTCCTTCGCTCGGATGCGAGCCATCCGAGACTACGGGAGATGTGTCTACTGCTGATTTATCCACAACTCTGAACGTCAGCGCTTCAACAAACTCGGGACCAACATGGAAACACATGGGAGAGCCTCTCACTGATGTATTGCTTACAAACGCCCTTGTAACCTGCTATCTGGC
>Ga0210408_10003876_pt1 | contig 13561 bp, 8 predicted proteins | sample IncBWH4MmetaG_FD_155471 | JGI IMG/M metagenome (GOLD analysis project Ga0210408, IMG submission 155471) | Forest soil microbial communities from Barre Woods Harvard Forest LTER site, Petersham, Massachusetts, United States - Inc-BW-H-4-M | ecosystem: Environmental > Terrestrial > Soil >...
CCGGCGCTCGATCCCGGCAGCACAACCGTCGAGGTGTGGGTCGAAGCGCGAAAGCCGGATCCGGCGCTGCGTCCGGGAATGATGGTGGCGGTTTCCATGACGGCAAAGACAGCAACGGATGCGATTGTCGTGCCGGCCGGGGCAGTTTTCCGGAGTGAGGACGTGGGAGATTACGTGCTAGTGGCGGGGAGCGACGGCAAGGCGCACTTGAAAAAAGTGCAGGTCGGAATTCGCAACAAAGATTCCGCGCAGATCATCAGTGGAATCAATGCCGGTGATCCGGTGATCACCACCGGCGGGTATGGGCTGCCCGACGGAACGCAGATCAAGATCGAAACCGCGGAAAAAGAAGAGAGCGCGGGCGGCGCAGACGGCGAGAAGAAAGATGCTGCGGACGAGAAGGGCGCGAAGAAGGACGGGAAAGCAAGCGGTACCGCGGCGAAATCCGGCAAGGGGAAGGAGTAGCTGCGATGGAACCGCGGCCAGCCGCGCAGGGAGGCTCGCGCCCCGCTACTCTGGAAGCGCCTTGGTTTCGTAGACTGTCGAGTCCGATTCTGTTTCTAATCATCAGCCTGACTTTGGTCGGCGGCTATTTCGCGTTCACCATTCCGGTGTCGGTTTTCCCGAGTACGGATTTTCCGCGCATCGTGATTGGTGTGGACAACGGCGTGATGCCCATTGACCAGATGCTGGTGACGATCACGCGGCCGCTGGAGGAAGCGGTCAACAGCGTCCCCGGGTTAACGAGTGTGCGGTCAATTACCAGCCGGGGCTCTGCCGAGGTCGATTTGTTCCTCGCCTGGGGCTCCGACATGATTCTGACGCTGCAGCGCGTTGACGCTGTCGTTGCACGAGTACAGTCCTCGCTTCCGCCGACCGCCAAGTTGGAAACGCATCGTTTGACCTTCGCCGTGTTTCCGATCATTGGCTACAGCCTGACTTCGGATACGGTGCCGCAGAACAGACTGTGGGAAATTGCCACTTATGATTTAAAGCCGCGCATCAACCGATTGGACGGAGTCTCGACGGTGATCATCCAAGGCGGCCGAGTTCCGGAGTTCCAGGTTGCGCCGGAACCTGCGCGGCTGCTGGCCGCGGGTGTCACGGTGCAGGACATTCTTGATGCCATCCGCCGCACGAACCTTATCGATTCTCCGGGACTGATCGAGCACGAGCATCAGCTCGTGCTTAGCCTGATCAGCGGCCAGGTACGCACTCCCGAACAGCTTGGCCAAATCGTGATTAAGAGTTCCCCAGCAGGCGTGCCGATACGCTTGGGAGACGTCGGGACGGTTACATCTTCGGTGGCGCCGGTTTATACGATGGTGACGGCCAACGGCAAGCCCGCTGTGTTGCTCAATGTGAATCGCCAACCGGAGAGCAATACGCTGCAGGTGGCCGATGAGGTCCACGCGTTAATTCACGAACTCGCACCGGGACTTCCCCCTGGCGTACACCTCGAGCCGTTCTACGACCAATCGACAATCGTTCACGATTCGATCGCCAGCGTTCGCGATGCCGTGCTCATTGGAATCGTGCTGTCTTCGATCATCCTGGTGATCTTCCTGCGTGATTGGGGAACTTCATTGGTCGCTGGATTAGTGATACCGGTGACGCTAATGATCACGTTCATCGTGCTCAAGTTCACCGGCCAGACTTTCAATCTGATGACCCTAGGCGGACTTGCCGCGGCTGTGGGGCTGGTCATCGATGACGCAATCGTCGTGCTGGAAAATATTGTGCTGCACCGGGACGCAGGGCAGAGCCGTTTTGAAGCGATTCGAAGCGCACTCAGCGAACTTACCGTGCCACTGATCGGCTCAACCATAACGCCCATCGTCGTGTTTCTCCCGCTGATTTCCACTACGGGCGTAACGGGCACCTTTTTCCGCGCGCTGGCGGTGACCATGACGGTGGCTCTGGCCACGTCGCTGCTTCTGGCGCTGACATGGACTCCAACGCTCAGCCAGTATCTCGTACGTCGGAAGGACACGGCCGGCGCTACAGCTACTGAGAAGAGGCCGGATATGGCAGCGCTTCTGGCCGCCGAAGAGGCGCACCTTTCCGGTTTTTTCGGACGCATCGTGAATTTTTATTCGCACGCGATGCAAGCGGTTTTGCGGCGCCCTTGGGTGCTGGTTGCGAGCTCGGTGGGCATCGTCGTTTTGTCCTATGTGTGTTATAGCTTTCTTGGAACGGAATTTCTCCCGGAAATGGATGAAGGCGGATTCATTCTGGATTACTTCACGCCTCCAGGGAGTTCGCTGGCTGAATCCAATCGCATCCTGCAACACATCGAGCAAATCCTGCGCGCCACGCCTGAGGTTGAGAATACTTCCCGCCGCACCGGCATGCAGTTGGGTCTCGCCGCAGTCACGGAAGCGAATAACGGCGATTTCACCGTGAAACTGAAGAGGGATCGTAAGCGCGGAATTGACGACGTGATTTCGGACATTCGGTCACAGATCGAAGAAAAGGAACCCGCCACCAAGGTTGAGTTTATTCAGTTGTTGCAGGACATGATTGGTGATTTGACCAGCCAGCCGGAGCCAGTGGTGATCAAACTGTTTGCGCAGGACGGCAAGCTTCTGAATGACACGGCGCCCAAAGTTGGCGAGGCGATCAGCAAAGTGAAAGGCGTAGTCGATGTGCTGAACGGCGTGGAAAACACGGTCAGCGGGCCGGCTGTAACGTATCAGGTGAATCCCACAGTTGCCGCGCGCGCGGGTTTCACTCCCGAGGAGGTGGCAGTGGACGCGGCGGCTGTTCTGGAAGGTGAGCCTGCGGCTACTCCGGTGATTCTGAACGATCGAGCATATACGATCCGGGTTCGTTTTCCGGAACAAAGCCGCTCTTCGCTCGACAACATGAGCAACACGCTGTTGACCAGCGCGACCGGGCGCACGGCGACGCTCGGCTCGCTGGCGACGGTTATTAGCGATCCCGGGGAGACGGAAATTCGTCGAGAGAATCTGCAGCGCCTGGTTCAAGTTACCGCGCGCCTGGAAGGAGTAGACCTGGGCGGCGGCGTTGCCGCGGTGCAGAAGGCCGTGAAAAACCTGCACTTGCCTTCGTCAATCCGCGTTGAGTATGGCGGCTTGTATGAGGAGAATCGGAAATCGTCACGCGATCTGTTGATGGTGCTGCTGTTGGCTCTGTTGCTTCTGTTTGCGGTGCTGTTGTTTGAATTCAGGACTTTTTCCTCACCAACAGCGATCTTGGGGTCCGCGCTGCTTTCGACCTTCGGCGGATTCCTGGCGCTGCTCGTTACGAGGACGACGTTCAACGTTGCTTCCCGAATGGGCATGATCATGGTCATCGGCATCGTGGCGAAAAACGGCATCTTGCTTCTGGACGCGGAACATCGCTTCCGCAACCTGGGGCAATCCGCGGAGGAGGCGATGATCCAGGCGGGGCGACGGCGCTTGCGCCCGATCGCCATGACCGCGATGGCAACAATCGCTGGCATGTTGCCGCTGGCATTTGGGATCGGCGCAGGCTCGGAGATGTTGAAGCCGCTGGCGATTACGGTGATTGGGGGCCTGCTTAGCTCGATGGTGCTTTCGCTGATTTTCACGCCAGCGATTCACTACTACCTGTCCAGAGGACACGCGCCGCAGGTTCAGCAACCAGCAGCCGCCTAGCGAAAACTATTTTGTGTAGGGGCGAGCTGAAGTTTGTCCCTTGCCTTCGGTGACCGTGATGGTTTGGCCTGCTGCGACGCTGGAGAGATGATCGACTTGACCGCTGGGCCAGCGAATCTCGATGGTTTCGGCTTTGTCGCGCTGCGCCAAACCGAAAGTCAGAATGAGTTCGCTGGAAGAGAGATAGCTGGAGCCGCTGCGCAGCATTTGCGTCTGCGAGTCGCCGCCGGAGGAGAGCCGCACAACCGCGCCGATCCCATCCTTGTTGGATTTTGTGCCCACGAGCTTAAGCCGCAAGCTACGATTCGCGGGGCTGCCCTGTGCTTCATTGCGAAACAAATAAGCCGGGCCGCCATTGGTGGAAAGCAGCAAATCGAGGCGGCCGTCATTGTAGATGTCCGCGTAAGCCGCACCGCGTCCGACGCGCGGCGTAACGAATGCCGCGCCCATGGAATTCGTCACTTCCCCGAATTTCCCTTTGCCGAGATTGCGAAACAGGTGCGGTGGCATGGCGTACTTGACGTTGGCCTGCACGCGTTGAATTTCCGGGTCGATGTGGCCGTTGGCGATGAAGATGTCCGGCCAGCCGTCGAGATCGTAATCGAAGAAGAAGCAGCCGAAGCCCAGGGTCAGCAACGTGGCGCGTCCGATGGCGGATTGCGGCGCTTCGTCCACGAACAAGCCTTTGCCTTCGTTGTGATACAGGGAGAGCATCTGATTTGAAAAGTTCGTGATCATTACGCTGGGGTAGCCAGAGTGATCGTAGTCCGCGGCATCCACGCCCATGCCGGCGCGGGCTACGCCGTCTTCGCTGAAGGCGATGCCGGCGATCACGCCTTTTTCGGAAAAGGTGCCGTTGCCGTTGTTGCGGTAGAGCTTGTTGGGCTGCGTGTCGTTCGAAAAGAGAAGATCGGGCCAGCCGTCGTTGTCGTAATCGAGGACCGCGATGCCCATTGTTTTTGAGGTCGGATCGCCGAGTCCGGCTTTCTGCGTTACGTCCTCGAACGTACCGTCGCCGCGGTTATGCCAAAGCCGCGCCGCGGTTCCCTTGTAGGATTCCGGAGTGCAGTACGATTTGCTCTTGCCGTCCAGCGTGCAATATAGATCGGTTTCTTGCGCCCACTGCACGTAGTTGCCGACGACGAGATCGAGGTGGCCATCTTTATCGAAGTCGACCCAAGCCGCGCTGGTGCTTAGCTCGCGGGGGCCGCTGAGCCCGGCCTTCTGCGTCACATCGGTGAATGTCCCATTACCGTTGTTGTGAAAGAGCCGGCTTTGTCCGAGCGCGGTGACGACGAGATCGTCGAAGCCGTCGTTGTCATAATCGCCGACCGCGACACCCATGCCGTACATCTCGACGTCGAGTCCGGCTTTGTGCGTTACGTCGGTGAAGGTTCCGTCATGATTGTTGCGGTAGAGCTTGGGCGTGGTGTGCTTTTGGATGTGACCCGGCCAGTCCATGCCGTTGACCAAGAAAATATCCGGCCAGCCGTCATTGTCGTAATCGATGAACGCGACGCCAGGGCCGAGGGTTTCCGGCAAGAATTTCTTTCCGAACGCTCCATTGTTGTGCACGAAGCGAATACCGCCCTGCTGAGTGACATCGCGAAACGTCACCGGGGGGATGGCCGGACCGCTGCTGCTTCCGCCTGCCAGTGCTGCTGCAACCGCGAGCGCAAACGCAGCGCCTAATGCCGTGAGTCCCCTCATCGTGTCCTCTTTGTTAATCGCGTCCGACGCCCAAAGCATCCGCCACGCGATTGATGTAATTGAACCAAGACGCGATCAGCGTAATCTGCAGAATGCCGCGGTCATCGAAACCGACGGCCCGGAGTTTGGCGTGATCGTCCGGCGAAACGCGGGTCGCATCCTTGGTCAGCTTCACCACGTAATCAAGCATGGTGCGATCCTGCTCGCTGATAGCCGCCGACCGGTAATCCGTCTGCAGCGCCTCCACTAACTCTTTGTCCAACGTCACGCGACGCAGAAACTCTGCGTGGGATTCAATTCAATAGACGCACCGGTTCGTGACGGAAACCATGGTCGCAATCATTTCATGCTGGCGGCGCTGCAAGGGCAGCTCCGGAGACATCAGAGCGCCGAAGGTGCTGAAGGCGTGAAAGAGAGCGTCTGGAATCAGCGAGTGCGACGCCACGATGCTCGAACTCTTCCCGTCATTTTCGGGATGGACCGGCGTTGCGTACTCGATGGGATAGATCGCGCGCTGCGCGAGCATCGCTTTCTTGACGCGCTCATCTTCTTCCATGGTCACAGTCTTGATCCAGGTCATGAATCAGATCCTCCTGAACTCAGGTTGGTATGGAATCAACGTCAACCGCCAGGCCGATTCGCGGCGGTTGCGGGCAATGCGGCAGCGCGCTTGCCAGTCTTCGCGGGCGGATTCAGCGCAACGGAGACATGCTCGTGAATAGGCTGCCGCTCGTTGTTGTCTTCCGGATGTGCTTGGCGGTAAGGTCCGGTGATGGCCTGTGATGATTCATCGGCCTTGAACCGCAGATAGCGTTCTTTATGCTCGTTCGCGCGCGTTTCGTCCCCCAGCCCGCTGTAGCAAAGCATCAGATTGTAATGTGCCTGGAGGTCCTCAGGGTCGATCGACAGCGTCTGATCGAATTCCGCGACGGCTTCGGCGTACTTCTTCTGCAAAAACAAAATACGGCCCACTTCATTGCGCACGACTCGGTCGCGCGGATATTGCGCCAGTACGCCCCTCAGACGCGAAATTGCTTCGTCGTAATTGCCTTCGTCTTTCAAAATTCGCGCATAAAAGAAATTGGCGCGCGCCAGCCCGGGCTTCAGCGCCAACGCCTTCTGCAGCACGATGCGCGCCCCGGCAGTGTCACCTTCCTGTACCAAGGCGCGCCCGATGTTCACCCAGCCATCGGGATTCTGGGGGTCGATGTCCGCGGCTTTTTGAAACGCCGCCGCTGCACCCTTCAGGTCGCCTTGCAAGAAAAGCCCGATTCCGTAGTCGTTCCAGCGCGACCAATCCTCTTTCGCCAGGGTCACTTTGGGTTGCGGTGCCGCACCACTTCGTGGAACGACATTCAGCGCCTTCGTGTCCTCGGCCACGGTGATAATCGGCAGGTTGGGAACCGCTTTCAGCTCGCCCGAAATCAGTTTCGGGTCGACGCTCGCGAACAGCCATTTGCGGTCGTCGTAGTCCGGCGTCACGGCATTGGGCGATTGATTCGAATCCTCCGCGCCAGCAAATGCGAACTGTGTATTCCACCACATGAATTTGCGATAGTTCAGCTTGGCGTGCAGCGTTATTTGTTCGCCGGCGTTTTCCGGAACGTGCAGGCGGTAGTGCGCGGTGTCCGCCGCACCGGGTGGAATCAAATGCACGTACACGGTCGCGCGATTGGCCCAGGCATTTCGCTTGTTGATCGGATTCCCGTGCGCATCGATGAGCAGCGAACGATAAAAGTGCGCCCCTTTTTCCACCGGACCTTTGCCGTCATCCTCGACCTTGCCGCTCCAGAAGAGCGTCTGCCCTTTTTCATCGATCGCCTGCAGCTCCAGCCAGACGTCGAAGGCGTCGATCGTTCCGCCGGGGAAGAAATGGCCAACCTTGCGCGTTCGAACCACGACATCCACGCGCACGTCGTCGCCGCGCCGCGCGGTGGCATCCACGCGGCCCAGCGGCGCGGTAACAGCGCGAGCCTCGCCAGCTGGTCCCCTTGGCAGAGACGTGTCCGATTCCTCGCCCACCGCAAAAGAGGTCGACAGCTCCGGCCTGCCCATTTTCGCGGCCGCTGGCGCAGAAACTTCATTCCCGGCGGGTGAAATTGCAAAAATGTCCACACTGACTTGTTTGTCTTGCAAGAACTTCTCACTTAGCTCGAGCTGTGTCTGATCCTGATTCGCCGTGGGCACGGCCGTGTTCGCGCCCGGGAAGCGGTGCGAGTGAACAAAGCCATCGATATTCCCGAGATCCGCTGAGCGCACTTGCGGCATGTGGCAATCGGCGCACATCATCGAATTCGCCGGATAGTAGAAGGAGCGCGCGCCCTGGCCTGAAACGGCGCTGGCTTGCCAATTGTCGTACTCATTGAAGCCGCGCACCCAGCGATAGTGGTTCACCGGAACGTCGAGGTGCACTTTGTGGCACGACGCGCAGAACTCCGCGGTCTGTGTGCGCATGAACGGCTTCAAGAACGTCCGCCGGTGCGGCTCCGGGTTCACGCGCACGAGGAAATCGTGCAAGGTGCGCACTACAGGATTGTCGCTGGCCGCCAACTCGTGGAGCTTCGGGTACTCCAAAACGAAATCGCCCTGGCCCATGGTGCTTTTCACCTGCACGATGCTGTGACACATCAGGCAGCTCAGGCCCGCTTTTGCTTCGGGCCGGTCGACGATTTCCTTGATGGGCTTGTCGAAAAGGCCGCTGAAAAGAAGCGCCGGATCATGACAGCCCGCACACCATTTTGAGGCGCGTACTCCGGCAACGCCCTGCATGTATTCGATGCTCTTGCGATACCACTGATTGTTGAACGAAGAAAAGTGGTGCGCCGAGCTGTACCACTGCTTGTAAATGTCCTCATGGCAGCGCTGACAAGCGTCCGATTGCATGAAATATTTTGCCGGGATGTAGCCGTTATGCTTCGTCTGCGCGGAGCTTGGAAAGAATTTCCCCTGCGGGCCGTCACCTTCACCGTCCATGGAGGCCGCGGGCATTTGCGGGTTGACAATGCGAGTGGCGTTCTTCCACGGGACTTCGCGAGACCACCGGGCTCCCGCCGCAATCGCCGCGGTGGCCAGGACCAGTCCTGCAAATCGAAGGGCGCGTTGCGTTGCGGTAGTTCCCAGCCAGCCGTGCGAAGCTAGCCAAGCCGTTGCGATGAACAGGGAGCCGACGACGCAAAGCGCGATGTGCGCGTCGAGCCACGGCTTCAGGCGGTTCAGTGTGCCAATGAAGATCAACACGATGCCGAGCACTGCGCCCGAGGCCAAGAACACCCAACCAACGCGGGCGAGCGGAGCATCCACACGTAGCAATCGGAAAAGAAAGGGAAGCAGAAGAGTAGTTAGCAGGATGCCGACAGCCAGGTGAAAAAGGACGAGGATTTCGTAGGCAATCGTCGTGGAGGGAAATCCGTACAAATAAAGCGCGCTTGCCACGAGAGCCAACAAGCTTCGCAAGCGCCAACGTTCCATCCCGCGTGTCTCCAGTTTCGAGCGCCTCGACGCTACTACAAAAAGTGCGGCCGGATGGGTGCACATCCGGCCGCGAGTGCTTGGGGTGCCTCCGGGCGGGCGCTAGAATGAAAGCCTATCTGGAAGCGATGTGGGCGTTTTATATAGCGCAGCCGGAAACTCTGCAATAACCCAAAAACACTAGAAGCCGGCGTTGGCCTTAAGTCCTTTCCCTTCAGTGACTTGATAGCTGCGGCCCGCGTCGAGATTCTTGAACTCTTCCTTGGCGCCGCTTGGCCATTCAACCTCTGCGCGCTCGATTTTGTCGCGTTTTCCCAATCCGAAAGTGAGCGGCAATTCCGATTGTGAGAGATAGCTCGAGCCGGTTTTAACCATTTGGTTGTGTGTCTGCCCGTCGTAAAAAATGCGCACGACTGCGCCGATTGCGTCGCGGTTGGATTTCGTGCCGGTGAGGTGAAACCGAATGCTGCGATTTCCGGCGAGCTGATCGTTGCGGTAAAGATACGCGGGACCATTGTTGGTGGTCAGCAGAATGTCGAGGTCGCCGTCGCGATCGAAGTCGCCGTAGGCCAAACCGCGGCCGACTTTTGGCTCAGCAAATCCGCCGTCTACGTTGGCTGCGAAATCTTGGAATTTTCCTCCGCCCAGATTTAAGAAAAGCTGTGGCGGCTGGGCGTAACCAACGTTGCCGTGAATATTGCGGACGGTTTCCTCAATGTGCCCATTGGCGGCCGCGAGATCGAGCCAGCCATCGAGGTCCACGTCAAGAAATGCGCAGCCGAAGCCTAAGGTATTTTTCGAGGGCAAACCTACGCCGGCAGCAATCGAAATATCGTCGTACGTTCCCGGGCGCACGGCCCGATAGAGGCCGATCATCTCGTTATCGAAATTGGTGATGGCGATTCCCGGATTGCCAGAATTCTCGAAGTCCGCAACGTCGACGCCCATGCCGGCGCGCGCTTTGCCTTCGGCGCTGAAGGCGAGCCCCGCTTCGACGGCGACGTCCTTGAATTTGCCGTTGCGCAGATTCTTGTAGAGTTTATTCGGCTGCGTGTCGTTGGCGACTAGCAGGTCCGGCCAGCCGTCCTGGTCATAGTCGAGCATCGCCACGCCCAGCGATTTCGAGCTGCTGTCGAAGATTCCGCTGGTAGCTGTAACGTCCTCGAATATTCCGTCTCCACGATTGTGAAACAGCCAGCAGGTGTCGCCGCGGTAGGCTTCCGGCGTGCAAAACGATTTGTGCTTTCCGTCGAGGCTGCAGAAAACGTCGTGTTCCGGCGACCAGCGCACATAGTTGCAGACGAAGAGATCGAGCAACCCGTCGCGATCGTAGTCGAACCACAGCGCCGAGGTGCTGAAGGCTTGTCGCACGCTCAAACCGCTTGCGCGCGTCACGTCGAGGAAAGTTCCTTTGCCAGTGTTGCGAAAGAGCCTGTTTTGCCCGACGCAAGTGATGAAAATATCCGGGAAGCCGTCGTTGTTATAGTCGCCGACTGTGACGCCCATTCCGTACATCTCGACATCGAGGCCGGCTGGTTTGGTTACATCCGTGAATGTGCCGTTGCCATTGTTTTTGTAGAGGCGCAACGTAGAGCGCTGGCGCTTGTGGCCGGGCCAGTCCATCCCGTTGATCAGCAGAATGTCTTGCCAGCCATCGGCGTCGTAATCGAGAAACGCGCAGCCGGAGCCGAGCGTCTCCGGGAGCAATTTGCCGCCGTACGCGCCGCTGTTGTGCTGGAACTGAATGCCCGCGTGCTGCGTGGCGTCCGCGAAGCGAAACGCCGGTGCGATGGGAATGGCGTGCGAGAGCCGAGGAAAAGCCAAACCGAGGAGCCCGGCACTTGCGGTGCCCGACAAGAATTCACGGCGCCTCAAGTCAGGGTCACCAATCCGTTTCGAATCGCGTAAACGACCAATTCCGCTGTCTTGTGAATTCCAAGCGTGTCCATAATGTTGGCGCGGTGCACCCCCACGGTGTTCGCGCTCAGGCCCAGCTCGGCGGCAATTTCCTTGTTGGATTTGCCTGCCACGATGTGTCGCAAAATTTCCAGCTCACGCACGGTTAGCCCGCTGTCGCGCTCACCCTTAAGCGCCGCCGGTTTGGCGAGTTGCGGATCGAGCACTAGATGGCCTTCGGCGACGCGCTTTACAGCGCTGACCAAATCCAGTTCCAGCGCATTCTTCAGGATGTAGCCGCGCGCACCCGCCTCCAGGGCTTGACGCACCAAAGTGTCCTCGGAATGCATGCTGAGCATCAGCACGGTCGCATCCGGCATCTTCGCGCGAATGCGCCGGGTGGCATCGATGCCGCTGATGCCCGGCAGTGCGCAATCCATCACCACCACTTTCGGTTGCAACTCGAGCGCCAGCCGCACTGCTTCCTCGCCCTCGCTGGCTTCACCGACGACGTAAATACCGGGATCATCCTCCAGCAAGCGGCGGAATCCTTTGCGCACCAGCGCGTGATCGTCCACCAGCAGGACCGTGAGCCTATCCGCCATGCGCTTCCACTTTCTCCGCCGGCACAACGAGCCGCACGACCGTTCCGCCGCCTTCGCGCCTCAATACCTGCAAGGTGCCTCCCACAAGCTCCGCGCGCTCTCGCATTCCAACCAGCCCGATGCCTTGGTGTCCCGCGTCTGGCGAAAATCCTTTGCCATGATCTTCAACTTCCAGGCTTATCGAATGGTCTTGAAATTTCAGCCGCACCCAGGCCTCTTGCGCCCCCGCATGGCGCTTTACATTATTCAGTGCCTCCTGCAACACACGATATATCTGCACGCCGGCAGTACCATCGACCGGATACGCAGTGCCCGACTTTTCGTAATGCAGCTTCAGCCCGGTTTGCCGTTCGACCACGGGAATATACCAATCGAGCGTGCTCACCAGTCCTTGCTCGTCGAGCAGCACCGGGTGCAGCGCTTGCGACAAGCTGCGAATATTGTTCAGCGTGGATTGCGCGATTTCGCGAACTTCTTGCAAATCCAGGCGTAGCGGCGCGCCTTGTGGCACCTGCTTTTCCACGCTGCTGAGCAGCGAGCCGATCGCGGTCAACACCTGGCCGAATTCGTCGTGCAGCTCGCGCGAGATGTGGCGGAGCGTGGATTCCTGCGTGGCAATCAATTTCTGAGCCAGATCGCTGCGCTGCGCGGAGAGCGCCGCGAGCCGCGCGAAAATCTGCCGGTTCGAGCGGATCAAGTACAAGCTGGTGAGCGCGATGGCGATCAATGCCGCGGTTAGAAAAATATACAATTGGCGCTGTACCCCGTTGTAGATGTTCTCGATGCGCGCCGCGGCCTGCTGCTCGGCCTCGTTGTTCTCGACTAATAAGCGAGACACTGCCGTACTCAGCGCCGCTTGCCGCGCTTGTAACGACAGCCGAATTTGATCGCGCGCTTCCGCTTCTTTGCGGTCGCGCGCCAGCAAGAACATCCTGTCCACCGCATCCCAGAATTGCGAAAGCTGCTGGCTCAAATACGCGCGCTGTTCAGGAGTGCGATGCACTTCGGCATACTGCTCTTCGAGTTGCAGCGCCGAATCCAAATCGCTGCGCACGCGGTCGAATTGCGCGGACCATGCGACCAAAGGGTAAGGCTCGCCGGCATCCAGCATGTCGCGCATCGCCAGGGCCACCGTGTTCAAATCGTTTTGCAGCCGAAGTAATTGCAGGGAATCCTTGCGCCCGCGATCCACCATGTCACTCTGCAGTTTCCGCAAACCCGCGAGCTGCACGCGGATGTACGCGGAGTATGCCACCACCACCGCGAGAGTAATCACCAAACCCAAGAGAAGCCCTGAGGCCGGTGATCGTTCCGAGCGCGAAGGCGTTGGCACGGACTGAGGATACCTCACTGCGACGTTTGCCTGCGCAGGCTCATGAGAATGCAAATCATGAACAGCGCGCTGAGGAGCGGGACGAGGAATCCCACGCGCAGACTTCCGGAATACTCCGAGAAAATGCCCACCAGCCACGGACCCGCGGCTCCACCCAGCGAGGCGAGCGCAAACAAGAATCCGCCGATGCGCTTGGCTTGCGCTCCGTACCATTTCGAAAGCCAGGCGATGTAGATGGGATAGATGGAAGCACATCCCAAGCCGGCGAGGAAAACTCCGGCAATGGCTACCTTCAACGTGGTGGAAAAAATTAGCGCCGTGGTTCCTATCGCGACCAGGCTAAGCGCGCCAATCACCAACGGTCCTTCCGACAGAGACAACAGGACCAGCGGAGCCAAGCCGCGACCGGAGGTAAGCCCCGCGTAGAAAAACATCGGCGCGAGCGTGGTCATATTTGTGATTCCGTGTGCGATGCGACGCGAGTATTCCGCGGACCACACACCAATGCTCGTTTCCATGCCGACGTACATGAAAAACAAGGCCGCCAGTGCGATGGTCACTCCGTGCCCGACAAGCCGGGGCGCTGCTCCTGCGGTCTCGCTAGTCTTTTCGTGTTTTTCGGCGCCGAACCGCGCAAACAGAAGCGCGAGCGCCAGCATTCCTCCGAAAATCGCATAGCCAATGAGCAGACCGGGCAGGCGATTGTTTCTCAACGCCATGGCGATCAGCGGCGAGCAAGCCATTGCGCCGGCTCCCCAGGTAAAATTAAGCAGATTCAGCAAGGAAGCGCTGTGAGCGCCGCCGGCTTCCGCAACATACAAATTCGTTCCTGGCGTGATCAGCCCGTAGCCAAAGCCCAAGGCCGTGGCAGCGGCCAGCGCGTTCCCATGCGTGCTGGCGTTGAT
>Ga0210408_10003877_pt1 | contig 13558 bp, 14 predicted proteins | sample IncBWH4MmetaG_FD_155471 | JGI IMG/M metagenome (GOLD analysis project Ga0210408, IMG submission 155471) | Forest soil microbial communities from Barre Woods Harvard Forest LTER site, Petersham, Massachusetts, United States - Inc-BW-H-4-M | ecosystem: Environmental > Terrestrial > Soil >...
CTCTTGATCCCGCTCCAACCGACCCATCATGGCCCATTCCCGCCGCTGACCGCCTCAACGTCAGAGAATCATTGTTCGCGGAAGCCTTCAACGGACTTCTGCAACAAAATCCGCCACAAGCGGTCGCTCGCATTCGAAGGCGGGAACGGCTGCCTATCTTTTAATATTTCCACCCTACCTGGATGGACGAATGGCAAGTCAGTATCCAAACGAGCACTGGCTGATGGACGGAGTGTTCCGGCGCGCGCCAGAGGCAATATCGTCGTCCGGCTGACATGCGCGGGCACTGCAGGCACGCACGGCCCGAGCTCGACACGGCGCGTGCAGACACTTGGCCGCTTGGCCTTGCCGTCACGCATTTACCGGTGTTCAGTATGCTCTGCCGAATAGCGGCGGCTCGTTTTTTGAACAATTGACATACAGCATGACCGTGATCTCGATTCAGTCTCAGGTTGCGTATGGCCATGTCGGCAATAGTGCCGCCGTCTTTCCCATGCAGATGCGCGGAATCGATGTGATAGCGGTACCAACCACTTTGCTGAGCAACCGGCCGGGATACCCAACCATCCGGGGCAGGATTCTCGACGCGGATCTGGTGGCCGATTTGTTGGTAGGGATCGAGGAACGAGGCGCAATCGACTCCTGCCAGATTATTTTATCAGGCTATCTTGGTTCGCCGCAGATCGCCGCAGTTGTGATGGAATTCGTCATAAGGGCAAAGACAAACAACCAAAAACTGATCTATTGTTGCGATCCTGTCCTTGGCGATAGCGACCCGGGTCTATTCGTACACGCGGAAATCCCGCCGATATTTCGCGATTCTCTGTGCCCGCTCGCAGACATTATCACACCGAACCATTTTGAGCTTGAATGGCTATGCGGAGCGAAGGCAACCACAATCGATGAAATAATAAAAAGTGCGCGCGCTCTCTCCGCGAGGGGACCATCAAGGGTGGTCGTGACCGGCGCGCAGCTGGCCGACACGCCCGAGGATCGCATTGATACAGTTGCGATTGAGGGCTCCTCGGTATGGCGGCTGAGCACGCCGAAGCTTCCGATACGCCCATTCGGGACCGGTGACCTGTTCTCGTCGCTCTTCGCTTCCTCGCTCGTTCGCGGGTCGGATACACGAGGTGCATTGGAGGACGCGGTATCGGCCACCTTTGCTGTCCTTGAGCGCACCTTGGCCGCCGATACCGAGGAAATGAGTATCGTGGAATCCGCTTCTTTGCTCTCCCACCCTCTTTGCCGGTTTGAAGCAATCCTTTCCCGCGCCTGATGGTCCTGCTTAAGGCTGCTTTGCGCCCAGCGGGGTCGAGACCGTGACATGGCGACCGCCCTCAATTCCAAACGCCAGTCCGCCGATCTTCGACGCGTTTGACCTTGTGGGTGGCGCGCGGCAGCGTCGCGACCCCGTCGCACTTCCGCTTCTTCAGGAAGCGCTCACGATCGCCAAGTTTGGACCTCGCGTCCACACGCCCCGGCCGACCCACCAGAACTGGCAGCATCAGCGCGCCCCACCCCCTGTAGCAGGAACCCAGCGCGTGTTGCTAAACAATCAAGCGACTGATAGATTAATCGGCGGATGATCTTTTGAAGCTGGCATGGCCGTTTGGCCTTGGTTCTTGCCCGAAAGTCGATCACGATGCGGACGACGCCGACCGCGTGCCCGAGGGCGGCCAAGGATCCGCAGCCGTGCGCACGGCGCGACCGGTCTCGATCCCGAGCGACCCTCGTCCAACATTTCAGATTTTTATTATGCGGAACGTCAGCCGCCGAGGTTATCGCGGCACGCCTGGCATTTAGGAGTAAGACAGCAAATACGTTCCAACTCGGAGCAAAAGACTCCGCGGGAATGCAAATGAGGGGAGTAAACAATGGCTATCCAGGCAACCAGCCTCCGTACAATTCCTTCCGCTGAAAAGGAGCCAATCGCCGTCACAAAGCTGTTCTCCAAGATCGGTTGGCGGATTCTACCCTTCCTGATTCTTTGTTACATGATCGCCTTTCTGGATCGCATCAACATCGGATATGCCCAGCTTCAGATGAAGCAGACGCTGACTTTCAGCGATGCGACATACGGCTTTGGTGCGGGCATATTCTTCGTCGGCTACTTCCTGTTCGAAGTACCCAGCAACCTGCTGCTTGAGCGCATCGGTGTTCGCAAGACCCTGCTACGCATCATGTTCACGTGGGGCATTGTCGCATGTGCCATGGCATTTGTGCAGACGCCGGTGCAATTCTATATCGCCCGATTCCTGCTTGGCGTGCTCGAAGCTGGCTTCTTCCCGGGTATCATTCTCTATCTCACGTACTGGTACCCTTCCGCGCGGCGCGGACAGATCATCGCGATGTTCATGACCGCGACGGCCATCGCGTCCGTGATCGCCGGTCCTCTTTCCGGCGCAACGATGCAGTACTTCAACGACATCGATGGCTGGCATGGCTGGCAGTGGCTCTTCATTTCCCAAGGCCTGCCGGCGTCGATCCTCGGTCTCGTCGCCTATTTCTATCTTCAGGATAAACCCGAGGATGCCAAGTGGCTGAGCGCCGAGGAGAAAACGGCGCTGCGCTTCCAGCTCGATCACGATCATAAAGACGTTGAGTCCGCGTCCCACGCCGGATTCTTTCAGATGGTGAAAGATCCGAAGGTCTACGGCCTCGCGTTCACATACTTCCTCCTGCTGGGCGCGACCTACACTATGGTGTTCTGGATTCCCTCGCTGATCAAAAGCTGGGGCGTGGCCGATCTGTTCCACGTGGGTCTACTTGCCACCTTGCCGCAGATCGCGGGCATCATCGGCACGATTCTGATGGGACGCCACTCGGACAAGACAAGAGAGCGACGATGGCACTACGCCACCTGCGTTGCCGTCGCAGCAATCGGCCTTTTGGCCATAACATTTTCCCATGGTAATTTGCTGGCGTCGATCATAGGCCTGACGCTCGCCGGCCTTGGGTTCATTTCGGCGACACCGCTGTTCTTCACCACAACTACCGAATACCTTTCCAAGGCGAGCGCCGCCGGCGGCATCGCGCTTATCAGCAGCCTCGGCAATCTCGGCCCGGCTGTCGCTCCATCCGTCACGGGCTATATTACCGCGACAACAGGCAGCTCGCTCTACAGCACATATCTTATCGTGGCAGCCTATCTGCTCTCTGGCTTGCTGCTCCTGAAGATCGTGCGCGCCGCGGACCCGAACGAAACCTGAACCGGCAAGATCGTCAGGATCGGACCAGCGTCTGACAACAGACGTTTGCTGATCCTGAGGATTGCGTATCCAAAAACGGCGCCGCTTGATGCGGCGCTAGTTTTTCGAAGGTTCTCGAAGTCCGTCGATCGTCGCTGAATTCTTGGCTCGCGGGGCAAGCCTCAAGCCGTCGTGGCCAGCCCACCGTCGACCGGAATGACCGCACCGCAGACGAAGCCGCTGGCCCTCGAGGCGAGGTAGATGGCAATGCCCGCGAGATCGTCCGCATGTCCCATGCGTTTCATGGGGGCGTCATCGACGACCTCCTTCGCGCCATGCTCATCGATCGCGTCGGTCATTTTCGACGGGAAGTAACCAGGCGCAATCGCGTTGACCGCGATGTGCTTCGGCGCGAGGAACTTCGCCATGATGCGCGTGAGATGGTTCACGCCAGCCTTCGAAGCAGCATACGAATAGGCTTCGAGGTGCGATGTCCTGATGCCCTCGATCGAACCGATGTTAATCACCCGTGAATAGGCATTCACCGATCCTGCCGCCTCCAGCAGATCGAGCAGACTCTGGGTCAGGAAGAACACCGACTTCACGTTGAGATCCATCACCTTGTCCCAGCCGTTCTCGGGGAACTCGGCAAAGGTCGCACCCCAGCTTGCACCTGCGTTATTGACCAGAATGTCGAGCTTCTTCTCCCGCTTGTGAAGTTCGCTAGACAGGCGCGCGATCTCTTCCATGCGTGACAGGTCCGCCGGGATCGCGATACATTCGCCGATCTGCGACAGTTCTTTTGCAAGTGCCTCGCAAGCGTCCGCGCGCCGCGCGGTGATATAGACCTTGGCGCCGTTTTCGACGTAGGCGCGGGCGATCATTTCGCCGAGGCCGCGACTTCCGCCGGTGACCAGGGCGACCTTCCCCCGAACCGAGAACAGTTCTTCGATTTTCATGCGTCGCTCCTGATGAACTGGAAATACGTTGTGATGGTCGTTACTCAGCCAATGGCGCCGACGGCCCGCATCTGGGCGATCGTCGCCGCATCGAAACCCGCTTCCTTCAGCACCTCGTCGCTGTGCTGGCCCACCGAAGGCGGCATCCTTGGTTGCACCTTGTCTGCGCCACGCAAGGCAATCGGGCTATTGATCGTCCTTGTTTCGCTGCCGGCGAAGGGAATGAGAATGTCGTTATCGAGGAGCTGCTGGTCTGATGGAATATCTTCCGGCGTCGCCACGACGTCGAACACGATTCCCCTTTCCGTCAGGCGCTTGCGCAATTCGGCGCGATCCTTCTTCTCAAATTCCTTGTCGAGCAACGCGATCAGTTCGCGCGAGCGCGTCAACCGATCCACCTTTTTGGCAAAACGCGGGTCATCGATCAGGTCCTCACGATCGAGACACTTCATGAACTCCGGCCACTGCTTTTCTTCATTAAGAATGGTCAGGATCAGCCAGCGACCGTCACGGCACTTATAGTAGTTCGTCAGCGCATTGAATGCGACCTCGCGTGCCGGACGGCCTGTGAAGGTCGCGCCGCATAATGCTGCTTGGGCGTTGTAGCCATTGGCCCAGAGTCCGTTCGCCACCAGCGATGATGTGACCTCCGTGCCCTTGCCGGTCGTCTGGCGCTGATAGAGAGCCATCACGATACCGGAAAAAAGCGTGAACCCAGCCGAGTGATCGCCCATGCCGTTCGCGGGACGCACCGGCACCGACTCCGACGACGCGCGAACGGTGTCCATCAAACCCGACCGCGCCCACCACGCGGTCACGTCGAAACCCGGCTTGGTCGCCTCGGCGCCATTCTCGCCATAACCGGAGAACGACGCATAAATGAGCCTGTCGTTCAACGCCGACAGCGCTTCATAACCGATGCCAAGCTTCTTACGGACAGCGGCGGGATAGTTTGTTATGAACACATCCGCCTGCGAGGCGAGACGCTGGATCGCGGTCCTGCCCTCAGGTTTCCCCATGTCGACCGCGAGGCTGCGCTTGTTGCGCGAACCGAGCATCCACGCGTAATTCTGATCGCTCTTGGGATGGCCGGGAAGCTTCGTGAGATGCCGGTAAGGATCCCCTGCTCCAGGCGGCTCGATCTTGATCACATCGGCGCCGAAGTCCGACAGAATCGTGGCCGCTGCCGGCGCTGCGATGAAGCTGCCGCAATCGAGCACCTTCAGGCCTTCGAACAAAAGTCCCATCTCGTTCCTCCCGTTGATCGCGCTCCGTTCCGGCCAGGATGACGCGATAGCCGCGTACGTTATTTGCCTGCCTTCACCGCCTTGAGCGCGCGGATGATCGCCAGTTGCTTGGCGTCGCGGTCACTTTCGAGCTGCTCGGGAGGTTGCGCGGCGAAGGATGCCTCAGCCTGCGCGATGATCTTGTTCTGCGCGGCCTCATCCAGATTGACCGATGCCATGTTCTTCCATGCCTCGTTGAGACCCGGACCGAACTGCTTGAAGAACGATTTGAACCCACCCGTGCCGCCACCGAGATGGAACGAGCGGAACGGACCGTCCGCCGCCCAGCGCAGGCCGATCGAACTCGTCACGATATCGTCGAGCTCATCGACTTTGACGACGCCTTGAATGACGAGGTAGCAGCATTCCCGGAAAATCGCCCGTTGCAGTCGGTTCGCGACGAAGCCGGGCATTTCCTTGCGCACGACGCGCGGCACCTTGCCGAGCGCCGCGTAGAACGCGACCGCGTCATCCGCCGCCTCCGGGCTCGTCTTCTCGCCGGGAACGACTTCGACCAATGGAATCAAATGGGGCGGGTTGAAGGGATGCCCCACCAGCAGCCGGTCGGGCCGGGACATCTTGAGCGCCTGCTCCGTCGCTGTCTTGGCGGAGCTCGACGAAAGCAACAGTGCGTGCTCTCCCACGACCTTGCCGATGCGTCCCCATAAGTCCCGCTTGAACTCGATCCGCTCTGGTCCGTTTTCCTGCACAAGATCGGCGCCCGCGACCGAGCGTTCGAGATCGGCCTCGAAGCTCAGCTTCTTTTCCAGATCTTCCGTCGGCAGCCCAAGCTCCTTGAGCGTCGAAAGATTGTTGCGGATATAGTCGCGGACGATGGTCTCGACGTCGGGGCGCGGATCGTTGACAACCACCGCCAGCCCGTGCGCCAGAAAGAGCGCCGTCCACGACGCGCCGATGACGCCGGCGCCGATCACGGTAACCTTCGAATATCGGTTCAGAATATCCTTCTTAGCTGTAGCCATGACGTTCGCCTATTTCTTTGAACTGGAAGGCGCGCTGTCAGTGAGATAGTCGTAAATGACAGTGGCCGGTGAAAGCGTGAGATCCGTCAGGATGTGCGTGGCCGAAATGATCTCACGCACGGGAAGATCCGCGAGCGGCGCCAGAACATGCTCGAACAGTTGCAGCCGGGCCGGCCCCCGCCACGCACCCTTCACTGAGATATTGGTGATCTCGGTACGGACCAGTTCGCAAATGCGTGGGCGCTTCTCGTAGCTCGGAAGAATTTTCAGCATGAACGTGGGCACGCAGATTTCCTGCCGCGCCTTTTCCAGATCCATCGGCTTGTGCTTGTAGCCCATCGTCGCGCGGGCGACGCTGAGCGTGCCGTAATCCAGCGTTCCGACCAGCGTATCGGAATCGACGAACAGCTTTGCCGAGCCGAGCTTCTTCGGAAACGCACTGAGTTCGCGGCCCGCGGCAATCGCCGGCAGATTGTCGAGATACATGCCGATAATGTATTCGCCGACTTCTTCCTTGTGCCGCACGACCGCGGCCTGCCCGCACTCAACATACGAACCGTATCCTGTGGTGTCGGGCATGTTCATCACTTCGAAGCGCACGAGCGGCTCGTCGACTTCAAGCGGCTCGGGTACCTGCTTGACGAGGGCTTCCCGATCCGTCCGGTACGTGATGTTCAGATACTCGCGCGATGTGAAGCGATGCGGGCCTGGAACAAAAGCCGGAGCTCCTGTCGGCGTTGTGTACTGCTTGAGCACGTCCTCTTTTTTCATCTTGACGCTCACCTTCAAGTTAGACGTTTCAGCGTTCGGTATCGGCGACAGCCTCGCAACATATTCGCGGCGTTCGCACCGGCCGCCAGTACGGACCTTTGGGCCCGTCACTGCAAGCCGGATCATTGCGAAGTCACGGGCCTTGTCCCGGAGATGTGCCGCGCCAAGATTCTCCCGCGTTGCAGCAGAGCCTATTTGCGCCCGCCTCCCCTACGAGGGGTGTCGCGTATCAGGCCTTCTTGGACTCGATTGCCGCCCGCGCTTCGGCAAAGCTCTCGCGCATCCGATCAAGAATGATCTTGGGCGCTTCGCTGCTCGATTTCTGGACCAGTTCAGCAAGGTCCCTGGTATTCTTGACTGCCGCTTCGAACACACGCTTGGCCAATTCCGCCTGCTTCGTCGCAACTTCCTGAGCAGAACCCCCTGGCTTGAAGTCAGCGATCAGCTGCCGCGCCTCGCGCCCGACCTCCGCCAGGATTTCCTGTTGCTTTGCGAGAACCGCGCGCCCACCCTCCGACAGCACAGCCCCGGACTGCTGCATCGCCTCGATGTTCTTGCGGTGAATGTCGAGAAACGCGTCGTAATCGATCTTTGGCAGGTTAATCTGTTTCGCCATGTCGGCGAAAATATCCATGACTGTCTTGTCGGCCATTTTTTCCTCCCGGTATCCGTTGGTTTATGCGTGGAGCGGTTTGCCCGCTGCTCACATCGTTTTGGCTCGCATCATAGTCGGACTGGCTTCGATTAATCAGGCAATCGATCAAATAAGATACGAATCCGGAATTGTTTCTTCCGGCTAACCGTCCCCGTATTTCGCGCGCAGCGCCTTCTTGTCGATCTTACCGACGCTCGTCCTGTCGATCGCGTCGACAAACTTGATCCTGTCCGGAATGGCGAAGCGCGAGATCACGCCCTTGTCGGCATAGGCTTTGACGTGCTTCTGCACAGCCGCATCGTCCACGCTGCCGCCAGGATGGGCGACAAGAATGGCGAGCGGGCGCTCGCCCCATTTGGCATCGGCCACGCCGATGATCGCTGCCTCGCTCAGGCTGGGCATTTGGAGCAGTATATCCTCCAACTCGATCGACGAAATCCATTCGCCTCCGGTTTTGATCACGTCCTTGATCCGGTCGGTAATCTGGACGACGCCGTACGCGGTCATGGTGCCGATGTCGCCGGTGTGAAGGTAGCCGCCCTCCCAGAGCTTCGCCGAAGACGTCGGATTGTTGAGGTATCCCATCGTCAGCCACGGCGCGCGGACGACGATTTCTCCAGCGGTGCGGCCGTCGTGAGAGACGTCTTTCATCTCAGCATCCACGATGCGGAGGTCGACCAGCGGCACCGGAGTTCCGGTCTTGGTGCGAAGCTCGGCCTCTGCGTCAAGATCACCGGTGAGCTCATGCTCCTTAAGCTGTGCGATCGTCAGGATGGGGCCGGACTCCGACATGCCGTAACCGGCAAAGATGTCGATGCCGCGCTGCATCGCGGCCTTGGCCAGCGCTTTGCTCAGCGCGGCGCCCCCGATCACCATTTTCAGCTTGGAAAGATCGATATCCTTGCTGTTGGGAGCCGACAGAAGCATTTGCAGGATCGTCGGAACGCAATGGCTAAACGTCACACCCTCGGTCTTGATCAGGTTCAAGAGAAGTTCGGGTTGATACCGGCCGGGATAGACCTGTTTTACGCCCGCTGCAGTCGCGGCATAGGGCAATCCCCAGCCGTGGACGTGAAACATCGGCGTGATCGGCATGTACACGTCTTCGCGGTGAAACCGCCCTTGCCGCGCCGGCGAGCCGAACCCGACCAGATCGATCAGCGTGTGAAGCACAAGCTGGCGATGGCTGAAGTAAACACCCTTGGGCGCGCCCGTGGTTCCTGTGGTGTAAAACATCGTCGCGCGGGTGTTCTCGTCGAAATCCTCGAACGTGAAATCGCGTGAACTGCTTGCCAGCATCTCCTCGTAATGACCGACGGTCTTGAACCGGCTGTTCGGGAACACGCCATCATCCGACATCAGAATGATTCCTTCGACGGATTCAAGCTGCTCCTGCAACTGCTCGATCAAGGGAAGAAACTCGACGTTCACCAACAGCAGCCGGGGACGCGCGTGATTGAGCGTGAACAGAACCTGCTCGGGCGAGAGCCGGATATTGACGGTTTGAAGCGTGGCGCCGAGCATCGGGATTGCAAAATAGGATTCCAGGTAGCGGTGGCTATCCCAATCCAGCACGCCCACGACATCGCCGCGACGGACGCCTTTCGAAGTGAGACCACTCGCCAGACGCCCGATTCGTTCGCGCAGATCGCGATAGGTGTAGCGGCTGAGATCGCGGTAGACGATCTTCTGATCGGCCGACTGTGTCATCGGCGCGTGAAGAAGGTGTTTGATCAGCAGCGGATATTTGTAGGCCGATGGCGTATGCTCGATCAAGAAATCAGGCATCGATTTCTCCCTGGGTCTAAAAGACGTCGGCGACCCCGTACATTTCCATTTGCGCCCGGGACTGCACGACATCGTGGCTCAAAAGCACGATGTCGTGCTTGCGCCCGTCGGCGCCCTTGACGTGGTTACGCATCAGCGCCTCGCCGCGGAAACCGATGCTTTCGAACACTACGATAGCCCCCTGCTGATCGACGGTCATCTGCGCGACCAGCTTCTCGAGACCTTTTGAGAGCGCGATCAGAAACGCTTCCTGAATCAGCACGCGTCCAAGCCCGATCCCGCGCATCTTGCGGCTGACGACAACACGCAATTCACCGACATGAGGCGACCACGACAACGGATCGATGATGAGCGCGGCGCAGCCGACCACCTCTCCCCCGCTCCATGCGAGCAAGCTCGCCAGCCTCCCCTGCGCTATCAGGTCGGACCATGCGGCAACGACCTTCGGCTGCCGGATGTCGCGGCGCATGAAAAGAAGATCGTCTTCAGGAAGCGTATTCGCGAATGCGATTACCTTGGCATCGTCCTGCGGCGCCATCAGCGCCAGCTTGATCTCGGTGCCGCCGCAATCGAGCGTGCGTGGGTACGAGAGGCGTCCTTCGGTCATGTGCAGCGTGCTCCCAGCCATTGATCAAGTTTAGGCCACATGCGCTTAATCGCGTTCGGTCCCGCGACGAGACTGACGTGGCCACCCTTCAGCATGACCTCTTCCTTGTCGTCGGAGCCGACGTTCGCGACCAGCGCCTTGGCGCAGTCCTGGGGAACGAGGTGGTCATGCTCGGCGGTGATGTGCAGCATCGGCAGCTTGATGTTACGCAGATCGACGACTTGGCCGCCAAGCTTCAAACCGCCGTTCATCAGCTTGTTGTCCCAGAGCAGTTCCTTGACGATCTGGCGAAAATATTCGCCCGCCAACGGCAGGGTGTCGTTCCCCCAGCGTTCGAACATGCGGTACGACTTGACGAACTGGTCGTTCCACATGTTGTCCCAGAGGCGGATGTTGCCCACGACACGCTGCGTCGGTCGTTGCATGTCGAACCCGGCCGCCACGCCATCCGACGGCATTATACCAAGTGAGTCGACCAACCGGTCGACATCGAAATAGCGGCGATCGGTCCAGTTGGTCATCAACTTCATTTGTGACCAGTCGGTCGGCGTCGTAAAGAACGCCAGATTCTTGACCGGCCCATCGACATGCAAGGCGGCATACATCGCCGACAGCACGCCGCCCATGCAGTACCCGATGAGCGTGACATCGTCGGTTTCGGAGCGCTCCTGAACGCGATGAATGCAGGACGGAATGAAATCCAGAACGTAGTCTTCGAGACCTAATCCCTTTTCGTCCGGGCTCGGCGGATCCCAATCGATGACGAACACGTCATATCCCTGGCGCAGCAGGAATTCGATAAGGCTTTGACCCGGTGCCAGATCGAAGACGTAAGCCTTGTTCGTCGTCGCCATCACCAACAGCAGCGGCATGCGATACACGTCGTCGCACAGCGGGCGATAGTGATAGAGATTCAGCGTTCCACGGCGATAGATGATGTCCTTCGGCGTCAGCCCGACCGCGGGCGCCGGCGATGCCAGATACTCCAAGCCCTTGATGCTGCGCTCGATGGCTCTCTCGACTTCGCCCTGTATCCGTTGCGCGACGCCCTGCTCCGCAACCTGTGCTACCGCCATGGACGCCCCTTCATATCAGTCCGCCGACCGAAGCGGCCCGATCGGCGGCAGCGACCCGATCACCAGCAGGCGGCTGTCGGTTTCTGGTCGGCTTGACGAAGCCCCGGCCGGCCGGCCCCTGCGATTGGCCCTCGGCCATCGTAAGCTGTATCTCTTCAATCCGCTTTTCGATCGCATGAAGTCGCTCGATAATCGCGGTGATGTCGGATTTTGTCGGCAGATTCAGCGCGGCCAGATATTTGGCGCTTAAGTCAGCGAAGACGCGTTGCAGCGCCGCGGAAGAACTGGTCGCCTGATTCATGAACTTGCTGAATTCGGGGCTCTTCATGGCGTCGGTGCCCAACGAATTGCCGGCGTCTTCCCATTGGCGCAGCAAGTCACGCCACAGGTTTCCGAAATCCGGAAAAGCTGGATTGTTCACGGCGCTCCCCTTGTCGGCGGAATTGTTTCGCCCGTTTTTGCCTGCTCGGCTTGTTTTCCCGTCCGCGCCCGAAAGTCTGTCGGAAGCAGCCAGGCCGTGCCAATTTCTTATTCTATCGCTCGCTTGATTGAATAGCAAGTCTAGCCGAATCCAAGACCGAGCGGTTGCGAGTTTGTCCCGTCCCGCCCCGCCCCGCATTGATGCACTGCATGATCGATGAAACACCTTGCTGGGCACCGCGGTCCGCCTCACGCCGGCACATGATACACCTTGCTACTTCAATCGGGTTGGCGTGCCACAGATAGGCATCGCCGGCCATGGCATGGCAGTCGAATACCGCCCGCGAACCAGCGTTAACGAGACGGTCCTGCAAGCTGGCTCAAAGGACTGTCCGCCTATCGGTCGCTTGATCGATTCTCGACAACATCCCTCCAAAAGTGTAGAGATCAGCGATCCATTGAAATGTTTGACAGGAGTTTGCCAGATCTCATGTTTGCGGCCGGATTCCTCATTACTGTCGGACTGAGACGAAAATGACGAAGCCCTTCGGGCGCGCGAAGGCTCGTACGAAAAAGCCGAAATCGTTACGAAAAGGCCCCGACCGCCGCCGGCAGATCATTGCCGCAGCGTCCGAACTGTTTGCGCGGAATGGATTTGAAGGCACGTCGATCCGCGATATCGCAGCCGCGTCAGGCGTTCTATCCGGTTCGCTGTACTATCACTTTCCGTCCAAGGAAGACCTGCTCTTCACGGTGCACCAGGAAAGCCTCACGGCAATGCGCCAGGAGGTCGAGACCGCCATTGCCGGAATCAGCGCGCCCTGGCAGCGGCTCGACGAGGCCATCGTTGGCACTGCCGGATATTGCTCGGTGGCAGCGTGACTCGCGCGATCCTCACGCCGCCGCGCTACTACAATCTCAAGGGTGTCCGAAAGCTTATCCGTCAGCGCGATGAGTACGAGCAGATCTTTGCCAGCCTCATCGACAAGTTGCCGCTGCGCGCCGATTGCGACCGGCATGCGTTCCGGCTGTCGATCCTTGGCGCCATGAACTGGACCGTGTTCTGGTACACCGCAGGCGGCCGCTTAAGTGTCGACGATGTCGGCCGGCAGATCGCCCTAATGGTGCGCGGCGCCGCCGGCAGCGCCAAGACCAAAAAATAGCGGTCGTGTTCGTTCACAAACTGGTTTCCGGGAATGCCGTATCCGAAGTACGGATGTGATTGGTCAATGGCCGGTGACGGGCGTGGACCATCATTTTATGCGGTGTCGAAACTCGATAAGACGATCGATCCCGATCTCGAGCGATTTCTTGCAAAACGCATGAATGCGACCACCGTGGAGCTGAATGCAGGTCACCTGTCTCTGGTGTCTCATCCCAAAGAGATCGCTAACCTGATCTTGGCCGCTGCAGGTCGGCGAAACTAGGTGACGCGTGAGTCTCGTGGCGGGTTGAGTCCCTTTCTGACCAACCCAACTCGGACATCGGCGCAACCGTGTATGCCTACGTTCACCCTGCGCTAGTTGAACGGCCGCCAGCCGCTATGCAACGGTCGGGAGGAGACGCTCCACTTCTTCCCGCAGATCCGCGATCGCCTTGCGATCACCCGAGAGATGCCGCAGCAGGCTTCGCTGGAAGAGTCCATCAAACAGCGCATAAAGGGCGCCCCGGGAGACGACAGGCTGTCGGCCACCCAGTGAGGCAAAGCGGGACGCGACGCGCCACACCATATCTTCCAGGCTCTTGTCGATCTCGGCGACGTCGTCGCGAAAGGCCTCTTCAAACAGAGACTGCGAGCGAAGGTCGTACCAGAGGCGATGCA
>Ga0210408_10003878_pt1 | contig 13555 bp, 16 predicted proteins | sample IncBWH4MmetaG_FD_155471 | JGI IMG/M metagenome (GOLD analysis project Ga0210408, IMG submission 155471) | Forest soil microbial communities from Barre Woods Harvard Forest LTER site, Petersham, Massachusetts, United States - Inc-BW-H-4-M | ecosystem: Environmental > Terrestrial > Soil >...
ATGAGCAAGCAAGATTACCTACTGAGGAAGATCTCCGATTGTGAAAGGGATGCAACATTCATCTGAAGCGACATCCAATCCTCAATCAGGCGCCGCGAGGATTCCGGCAAATCAATGAACTGCAGGCACCGCCTTTTCGCGACTCAGTCAGCCACACGATTTTGGCCATAGCCGTCACCGATTCGTCGGTGCCGTGCAACTTGAATGTGACACAAATCTCTTGATCTTTCTCTAGTAGCCGAACCCCTTGAAACGTCATTCCCTCTTCGCTGATGTTGATTGGGAAGCCCCCGTTTTCGGGACCGAGTTCAACATACATCAGAGCTTCGACTCTCTGACGCGCGCGCCGCGGAGTCTTGGTGTCCGTGTGCCTCTCGAGGATAGGTAAGCCAGCCATGGGGGTCATCGATACAGGCGACTCCTCAACTCATTCGACATACATTAGCGACGCATCTGCTTGACCACGGAGCGGACATTAGGATGATTCAAGAGATGGTGGGGCATATTAGCGTCAGTACTACGCAGACTTACACGCATGTGAGCATGAAGGAAGTTCAAAAGATGCTAGACAAATGCCATCCCATGAATCGATGAATTCCCGCAAGCCGGTGCGCAGACTAGGACAAGTAACGACTATCAGGACAAATGTGGGAAGTGTGCCGCCGCTCTTTCTGACTTTCAAATTGCGCAAGGCCATCGAGCAACTGCTACCAGTCATGCACCACCAACGCTTGCATCAGTATTTTGATAATTACGGCTGTCTGCGTTGTTCTCGGAACAATGTGCTATACGGCGCCAACGGATTTTGCATGGGTTGCACCAACATGATTGGCAAGCGCATGAGAAAGGTGGATAAAGAGCTGCGAGCGAGAACGCCCGCGCTTCCGCCGGAGCTGGAAGAAAACTATTTGCGACCGTACAACTCTGCACGTCGGTTGCTGGCGGACTTATTGCCGAAGATTGTCAAAGGGAGAATTCGAAAAAAGCCTGAGCCCAAGTCCCCGCCCAAAGTCTACATGAAGTTTTGACTCAGAACTTTTCAACAGAGAGGTCACTTGCCTGATGAGCCGGCACATTTCAGAAAGTATACGACACCGGCTGGAAAGTGCTACAAAACAGGCCGGACGCGAGGATCCCACTGGCCGCGTCCACGAATTGCCCTTTGCACGGCGACTAGATGATTCCGGGCTGGCCGCCAGCGGCTGCCTTAACCGCGCGGAGGTTCCTCTTTTCTATAATGAGCGCGGGTGAAACGTATATTTAGAAGCGTATATTTCCACTAAGTATTCTTCTCCAGGTGTCTGGCCCCTGACGAACGTCCCCGAGTCTGCAGGGAAAAATCGTCGCATAGATCGGGAGAAGTATGAACGTTAATTAACTAAACTTATAACTATGATCCACATTAAATACATGGGAAATGAGAGCGCAATTGGGTGTACTATGTTCGCGGTTTGGGAATCGAGCGGAAGTAATTGAAATTTCTGGGAACCCCAGGCTTGCGACGGTCGGGGACGTGCAGGGTTTTTCATGTATGTGTGGTTTGCCGGAACCGCACACTGTGAGCGTGAAAATGAAACAAAATGGCTCTTGGCGAGTCCTGCTAGGGCAAATCCTACTCCTCGCTTCGCTCGCGTTGGCACTTGCCATTGTGCACTGGGTGCATGCCGGGGGAGAGCCGTTTTACTTGGCCACCGATAGGAGCGCAATGCTGTTCGGGGGACATGGTTGAAATCTCGCAATCCAATCGGCATCGGGAGGCCACCAGCTTTTCCCGGGGCGATAAGAACTGCTTTTGCCGGAATTGTGTTTCTGCTGACGGGACTCATACTTGCAAGCAAGCCCGCGCCGCACGTTCCAAAAGGAATCGTTTCGGACTGGACCCAAAGGCATGTCCTTTACCCGGAAGTGGGGGACGAATCAGTGATCGCCCGGGTCCGAAAAGATCCTCGCTGGGAGCAGAACTGGTATCTCCGGCATCGGGAGGCATGGTGGCCGGAATATCATGCCGAGGCCGGCTTGCCGGACGAGGATAGCGAAAAAGAATGGCCGCGCGAACATCGTCACGAGCCTCGCTTGCCGAATAGAGAGAGCCATAGAGACTGGAGCGTCGCCCTGGGGACGGCCGCGTTTCAGCCAACCATAGACTTCAGCTTCACCATTTCTACCGAGACGGCATACGGTTCTCTGAACGTGACCGATCAGGGCGGCGGTAAGTGGCTGGCCACCTCCGGCAGTCTGACCGTGACCGGCGGGAGCGACGTAGGTACGTATACGCTGATTCCAGGCGGGCCGGGGGTAACGACCAGCCCGTTCGGCAGCTTTATTTATGACAATGTGATTACCCCGTCGGCGAATCCGGAGCTCGATGTCGATGGACTTCTGTTTGGAGCTACCGGAAAAGAACTAAACATTTGGGGTAACAGCGCAAATAATTATTCCTTTTACGATAGCACTGGCCCCGGTGTCTACGGCACGCAATTGACCGCAACAGGTGCCTTCAACTTCCAGATCGATCCCGGGGGCGGGCAGAGCTTTCCGTCGAAATTTGTTTTTGATGTGACAGCAGCTCCCAGCTGCACGAGCGATTACGTGGCGATTGGAATCGCAGCGACGCCCGCATCGGGCGGCCAGGCCAACATCGTTGGGTTAAACAACCTGTACAGCAAGAGTCCCGCATCCGCGGCGCCCAATTGCACCACAAACGGACCCACTTTCATGTTCGCGTATGCGTCCGGCACGGGTCAAGTCCCTGCTCCCGTGGCAATTTCGCTAAAAGGAACGCAGCTCGGCTACATCGAGAATTTCACCACCGGAAAATCTTATTTTCACATCCTTACGATTGGAACAACCGGCGCGAACGGAACCAGCGCGACCACCGCAGTTGTGCCGGGAACTGGCAACAACGCTGTGGACAAAACCGTACTTCTTTCGCCCGATGGCGGCGTAACCAACCAAAGCTCCACTAGCGCCCCATTCATCCTTTACACGGGCAACGACACCAACGATATCGCTTACGTTACAACCTATAGCTCAGCTGGAGCCGGCTCCGGCTATTTGTACAAGATCAGCAACGTATTCAACGGCAGCGCGTCGCCGACCATCGTTTGGAGCGTCTCCATCAACGCGATTCCCTCCAGCCCGGTCTACGACACAGGATCCAACAGCATCTTTTTTACGGACAGCAAGGGGCGCATCGACTACGTCACGGATAATGGACCATCGCCGTCGGTTACATATGGCCCGATCGTTGCCGTCGGTACTACATCCCTGAATCCGGTAATCGTCGATAACGGCAGTAACAATATCTACGCCACCTTCAACACCAACGGGACAAATGCCATTGTTGTGCAAGCCCCCACCAGCCTGGCCAGTTCCGTGTCGGTTGCTGTCGGTACCGGCAATACGACCTACACCGGGCCTTATGGGGTGGACTTTAACAATGCCTGGTATACGGGCGGGGCGGGCCCTCTTTTGTACGTCGTGGGAACCGGGGGAGGAACGACTCCCACGCTTTACAGCGTTGGATTCAATGCAATGGGGGTGATGAACGGCACTGTCACTGGGACCACGCCCCTAACCAGTGCTGCCGGCGCTGATGCATCGCCGCTTACGGAGCATTACAACACTGCGCTGGCGAAAGACTACCTTTTTGTCGGAGTCACGAACCATTGCATCGCGACGACGGGCGGTGGAAATGCCGGATGCGTTATGCGGCTGGACATCACGGGAGGCTCTCCAACCGTCAATGCCGGCACGACGGCACTCGCCGCCGCGGGCGGAACGTCGGGCATCATTATTGATAACGACAACACTACTCTGACCCAAGCTTCGAGCATTTACTATGCGACGAAGACGGGGGACACATTGGTAAAAGCCACGCAGTCCGCACTACAGTGATGCGAGTTCGCGGGCGACGCTGCCAGTGAGAGGCCGATAGATTTACGATTGTTTTCGTTTGACTCGTTGAGATTTTGCGAACCCAATCAGCCCCGGAATAAGATGTGGCACGATTCACCCCACGTAGTGGGGGGCTAAACGAATTGGCAGGAGGCGGAATACTTGAAGAAGGTCAAATCTTCGGGAGATAAAGAACAGGGACCGAAGACGAGTGAGAAAAGGCCGTATGTGGCGCCTTCCGTCCGCTTCGAAAAGGTCTTCGAAGTAACGGCCCTAGCGTGCGGCAAGGTCCACTCGACGGAAGACAACTGCAGGGTCAGCAGGAGAGCCTCTTAGTGGCTGGGGCGAGCAGACGTCAATGAATGCCCAAGAGATTGCGTGGAAGACCTTGGTGGAAGAAGTTGTCCGGTCAATCGCCGAGGTTCATCTACGCGTCCTCGGCACGAGCATGGTACCGGCCATGTTTCCGGGAGATTTGGTTTCGATCCTTCGGGCCAGCTTGGATGAAATTTCCCTGGGAGAGGTAGTGCTCTTCCTGCAAAACGGAAGAATGCTTGTCCATCGAGTTGTGGGTAGAAACCAGGTGCCTGCCGCGGGCCATCCCGAGGAGCCCTACTTGATTACCCGGGGCGACCGCCTGCGGCACGATGACCCTACTGTTTCCTCGCGAGAGTTCCTGGGGCGCATGGTTTCCATCGAGCGCAACAACCGCAATATTGAACTCGCGCCGCATAGATCGAACGGCCAATTCGCCCGCCTGCTGCGTGCTTCCGACCGCGCGACGTATCTCTACCTTCGTCTCGGTGCGTGCTGGCGGACATCTATTTCTGGAGCCAAATGCTGGGTGTGACTGCTGTAACGGAAAGCTGCGCGGTCGTGGTCGAGATCGGTGGGTTTCCCATACGATTGCGCTGTGCTGACCGCGACTTCGTTCGCCAGATTGAAGAGCGCTACGCCGGCTTCTTGAGTTCCTCGAACGACGCCAGTTTCGATTTTGAGATTGAGCTGGCCTCGAAAGACACCCAATCCGCAGACGATGATTTGCGCGTCGCATGGGATTCCGGGCGGTGGCTGCTGGAGCGCGGGGATTTTCGCTCCGAGTGGAACCCTTCGACAGCGCGCGGCCGTATCCAGCAGACCATCAATCCCTATTCGCTCGATTCCGTCCTGCGCATCGTGCATACGCTCCTTTTGGCCCGTAAGGGGGGATTCCTCCTGCACGCTTCGAGCGCCATCCGAAATGGCCGCGCGTTTTTATTTTCCGGAGTCTCCGGCGCGGGCAAAACCACCATGGCAAGGCTTGCTCCCCCGGACACCGCTTTGCTGACCGACGAAATTTCCTACGTGACCCGGGAAGGCAGCTCTTACCTTGCCGTGGGGACGCCATTTTTCGGCGAGCTGGCCCAGCCTGGAGAAAATCTCCGGGCGCCGATTGAGGCGCTGTATTTTCTGGCCAAGGGTCCGAAAAACAAAATCGAGCCGATCGAAGGGACCGCGGCCGTCCGCGGCTTGCTAGGGAATATTCTTTTTTTTGCACGCGATCCCGAGTTCGTGAAATTGATTTTCGATACGGCGTGTGAGTTTGCCAATCACGTGCCCGTGCGCCGATTGACGTTCGTGCCCGATGCCTCGGTATGGGAGCTGATCGTATGAAAAACAGCATGTATGTGGCCCGAAGCACTGCAATCGCCGCGCGCGCGCTGGGCGATGAAACGATGGTCATGTCCGTCACCAATTCCACCTTATTCACGCTGAATGAAATTGCTTCGGTCATCTGGGCGGCGGCTGACGGCGTTACCCCGCTTGACCAGATCGTCGCGGACAAAATTTGCACGGAATATGAAATCACGCCCGAGGCGGCGCTGAAAGATGCGGAGTCGCTTGTCGAGGATTTGGCCGAACACGGTATTCTTCTCGTTTCCGACCAGCCCCTTGCCGGGCCGGCCAATTCGCGCGGGGTGACACCATGAGCGGCTTAATCGTGGAGATGGCTGCTAAGGCCCTCAAGCTGAACATCCCGCTCAGCGTGCAACTGGACTTGACTTACCGCTGCAACGAGCGATGCGTCCATTGCTATCTCGACCACGAAGATCACGGAGAGATGACCACCGCGGAAATCAAGGAACTTCTCGGCCAGATGGCGGACGCGGGAGTCTTTTACCTGACCGTCAGTGGCGGCGAGATCATGATGCGCAAGGATTTCTTCGAGATCCTGGAGCATGCGCGACTCAGGACGTTCTGCATCAAACTCAAGACCAATGGAGTTCTCATTCGGAAGAAGGAAGCGCAGCGGCTTCGCGAACTCGGTGTGGAGTCGGTGCAGATCAGCATTTATTCGCATCGCCTCGAAGTGCACGACGCGATTACCAAAATGCCCGGCTCGTTCCGCCAGTCGATAGAAGCAGTTCGCCTGTTGCGGGAGTACGGAATCCATGTGGACATGGCAAATGTGCTGATGATCCAAAATGAGCACGACTATAATGGTGTGAAGGCCTTGGCCGCCGACCTTGGGGCGCAATTCATCATCGATCCTACAATTACGCCCATGATGGACGGCGACAGATCGATTCTCAGTTTGAATGTCGACAAGAATACACTGCGGGAGGTCTTCCACAATGAAGCTCTCACTGGAAACGTCGAGGAATTTTGCGCGATTCCACAAGGACCCGGCCAGGAGGAACTGAACTCTCTGCCATGCAGCGCCGGCCACACGGCCTGCTATATCTCACCGTATGGAGACGTTTATCCTTGTGTTCAATTCCCCTTACCCTGCGGCAACGTGCGGCGAACAAAGTTCGTCGACATCTGGCGTCATTCTCCCCAGCTGAATGAAGTTCGGTCGATCCGGTTGCGCGACATGCCCGCCTGTTCCCAGTGCATCCACGGAGGAACCTGCACGCGCTGCCCAGGGCTAGCATTCCTGGAAGGGAACATGCGCGGACCTTCTTACCAGGATTGTGAAAAGTCCTATGCGCGGACTGGAATTCCGTCGGAGAATCTGAAGAAGAGGAAGGCCTCACCGCAGCATTTGCAATTGGTCCAAATTCAGACGTTGGCGAGTGTCGCGGACAACAATCGGTTTCTGGAAATCAGCATTACAAAATAGATATCCCTGGGTCAGTGTACATCGCCGCGTACACCGACCCGCGAATCTCCCCTCATTCCGAAAGTCTAGTTAAATAAACTGACCTCTATGTTTGCCGCCGTTTGTAAGTTTTCCAGTTGAAGTTACGGACGCGCAAAATCGCTCCGGGGGCTCTTACTGCACCGTGACACGAATGGTGGTTGTATGAGAAATACTTCCGGACTGGGCCGTCACCATGATCAACGCCGGGCCGCGGTTCGATTGCCCGCTGGCGGCGTATCCGTCACAGGAAGCAAGTGTGAGCGCTAGGGTAATTACAGTGAACGCGCCTACAGCCGCTTCTGGATACGCGGCGTGGGTCTATTTGTTCCCCTGCTAAACAGGGCCATGGTGCCAATGAGCCCAAGGATCGCTAAAAGCAGGCCGGATTATGTCAAATCAACTGACTGTGCACAACGGGTCACATTGGCAGGCGTGGTTACGGTCAGAATGATTTGTGGCGGCACTTCCGTTTGGCTCCCGGAAAACGCAGAATAAGTGTCGGAACATGATGGTGTAGAATGCCACGCACGTGGAACTCCCCGATTCAAAGGCCGGCCGAAATCTAATGAGCGGCCAGCGCCCCACGATCGAAGGTCTCAAGAAGGTTCTCGATGCGATCGCAGACGACTCGAGGATTCCTGCGAATTTCGTGGCATGGATTCGGGATAGCCTGCGCTACGGCGGGCGAAAGATTCGAATCCTGCGGTACATCCAGGAGCACACTCCCAAAAATCAAATGCCACGGTTGCTCGACGTTGGCGCGCAATTCGGCGCTCTCGCGATTTACGAGACGCAGCTCGGATGCCGCGCCGCTGCCCTGGATTATGGAATGTACGCAAAAGCATTTCGCGAAGCCGTCGCGGATCACGGCGTGGATTATCGCGAGTGCGATCTCGAGAGCGAGCCACTGCCCTTCGCAGACGATTCGTTTGACATAGCGACATACACGGATGTGATAGAGCATCACGCGTTTTCGCCGAAGCGCGTGCTCACTGAAATTCATCGAGTCCTCGTTCCGGGTGGCCGGTTAATTCTGGCAACGCCGAACCACACATCCATCTACAACCGGATTAAGCTCTTCTTCGGCAGCGGCGTGTCCGATGAATTTGATTATTTTTTCAACACGACCGCGGGGGCGAAGACGTATCCCGGCCATCATCGGGAATTCACGCGCGCGGAAATTAGATCAGCGCTCGAACCGACGAATTTCCGCGCCCTTGAATGCCGAGTTATTGACGATGATCTTGCGTCGCTACTGAACGACCGGCAATGCGTCGGAAGCACGGAATCAATTTCCGGTTCGCCCGATTTTGTGATTCGTTTCCTTGGACATTTTTTGGTCGACGCTGCGCATGCCATTCGGACGTTGGATTTGGGCAGTCGGCGAGAAGAAGTTAGAGAAATAGGTCGGTTTATTCCGCCCGTGCTCGGTCGAATTGGTCCAGTCGGAAGTCCCCACTTAAAGTCGGGAATCTTCTTCCTACACTTGTTCTTTGACGCCGCCGATGCATACGCGGCAGAATATCCTTGTGAGGTCGTGCGCGCGCTGTTGGGCGCTACGGCCGATCCAAACACCTAAATCTGCCCTAACTGCTTCGTCAAATGAGACCTCGTGATTGCGCTGTGCGCGAAAATAAAGGCCTATCGAGTCGGTTATAGAGGCCGGAGGTTTTCGCGTTCGAATACGTGGCACTCCGTATCCCAAATGGGATATGACCTGATATGCGCGGCGGTCTCAATGGGTCGACGCAACACTTGCTCGAAGTCTTCTTGTAGGAGTCTACGAGGCTGGTATCGTTCGCGAGCATCGATTCAAACGGAACACTGCCCTGTTTAGATTCTAATTGAGTATTGCCGTACAGATCGGTTCTTGAGGGGGAGTATTGTCAGATCAACTGATTAGATGGTGTTGCATCGACCGACTGAGCTGGCACCTCTTATCGGAGTGTGAGAAACGCCGATTCCGAGTTATCGGGGAAGACTGATATCCGGAATTGCGTTCGGAAATCGTCCTTGAATTCGACACCTCGGGCTGAGAATCACAATTTATTCGGCTCCTAAGTCTCTCGATCTACCACGGGCTCTGTTTCCCGTCGCCGCGACGTGGCAGGTATGATCGAGCAGTTCCTCACCATTTGCCAGATCACCGCTTTGTTTATTGACTTGGTCTGCGAGAAGAACAAATCCCTTAATCCCTTCAGCCCTAGTGAATCCGACAACCACCAATGTGCGATTGGCCATGTCTGGCGTTGCACCTGGCAATTGTTCTGCCAAAAGTCTGAATGGGTTGTGTGGGCTCAGGTGCTCGCCGGGTATCCACATCGCCAAGTAGTGGTGCCCGAGCAGAGAATCTTCGAATGGAGCCCATTGATTCCCAATCCTCCTCTCATTCTTGTGCAATGCCCCCACGACATCGGCGCGGACGCAAGAAAAGTGGATGTGCAGTTGATCCTGGGAACGGCTCAGAGCCGAGTTTATGGCGAATCCGATTTCATCTCGTGAAAGCGATTGGTGCAGCGCCTCGTCGATATAAGTGCGAACTTCCCAAGCGCTGGCAAAGTAGTTCATCGCGTTTGGCCCACGAATAATTGGACTCTCGATGCCGGAAATTTGGGAAGTAGGAATGAGCAAAAATTGAATGCCTCCTCTGGGGTCCCTGAGGATTGCGAATCCACGTTCGATCCCCTCGTTCAGATCCACTCTAAGGCAGGGCTTAGGGTCGTGATTCTGAGATTGCCCCGGAACGCATATATTGTGTACGACCGCCCACAGCGCATTACGGGGGAGGTCTTCCTGTGCTGCCTTGGCTGCAAGCAACAGCAAAGGTGTACAAACGCAAATCGCCAATGCTGCCACCGAAAATTCAAAAATAATGAGGCTGCACCTGGTCCTGGCTCGCCTAGGGTCGTCCGACATGTCTTAATTCATCTCAAAACTAATCTTATCTGAATAGCACACTTGGACAAAATAAAGGTGTCGTTTGGATTGTTGGACCAGTTAACGAGGTCCTGTTAATCAGGCGCAATCCAGCGCAGACAGAAAATATTCAGCGGCAACAGGGCAGTGTGATTTGCGTCCCGGACACCTCTAGCGAGTAGCAGTATTCACGGTCCAGGTTTATTTCGGAAATTCCAGCCGCAGCGTTGTCAATATGAGGCCCGTTGTACGACTCAGCCGTCAATTTCACACCAACCGAGGAGATCTTTACAATCTAGGCTGTCACATTCTCCTGAAATTCACTGTCCCAACGACAAGAAATGCGCTCGATACCGCTAGCAGCGATAAGCCAAGTGTAGTCACAAGTATGTTGCCTTCAGTGCTTCCATGCCCTGTGACGGCTCCAACCAAAAACAACAATCCTAAGCATTCGCCGAGCAATCCAATGCCAGTCGACAGCAAAGCTAACGATTCCCGAAAAAATCGAGAGTGGGAAACAGAGGGCATTGCCCCTCCAAACCAAGTTAGCTGTTGTCGAGAGGATCGTCTTCCCAAGGAGGGCGCCGCTGACCTGATGGAGTTTTTGTGTCTCGACGCATCAGAGAGTTTACCGCGTTCTGCGCTCCGACGCGTGCAAACTTGGCGCACAAAGGCCCGGCCCTACCTCCTAGCATATACATTATAGCTATAACTGCATAATCCCGTACTTGTGGATATCTTTGTCAAATAATGTATACAGCTAGTCGTAATAAGAGTATAACCGACCCCAGGGATCATATGGACACGCGTTACTGCTTTCGTTTTCTTCCTTGGCGACGGACGAGCATGACGGAATCAAAATCTCCTCAGGTCAATTTTGAAGCGCGACTTGCGACCACTCACGAGAGGGGTCGGATGTACCTCATCTTACAGTTATTCAACCACACTAGCTGGACGGTGTGGATCGACGAAGTAAGCGTTGTCCTGGCGGCTCTTGACGCTAATCTGCAAACTGAAGCTCCTACAGGGCAAGCCAGACATCGAATCTTTCAGAATGTCGGACCTAACGAGGCCTTAGGCGTGAGCCTCGCTGAGACGATGTATGACGCCGCTGGCAGGCCGCAGGGACGGTATTCGTGTTCTATCAATACAGGTGTCCGTTACCGCGTCTTGGATGAGTGGTGCGATGCGAAGCTTGAGCCCTGCCATATCGAAATGGAGGCGCTTACAGTAGTTGCCCTCCATGGCGCACGTTGGTACGACAAGAGGATCAAGCAGAAGAACGGTTTGGTCGGTCTTGCAATGAATGTGCATAGGGAATGAACAGAATTGTACCAAGCGGAGCGATATATGATTGTCGAAGCAAGAAGACTTGTCTGCGCGAACCATGACTGTAGGGCCGAGATTATAGTTGTGAAAAAACCGGTCATTGAAAACCAAAACTTACGTTGTGCATGCGGAGGCGAGTTCAAGAAGATCTATCATCCGCCCGCGTTTACAGCTCTCGGAAAACTACCGGACCATCTTCATAAGCTCGCAGCTAGAGGATAAACCTAAACTTGTGCGAGCTTTTCACTATTCCTTCTACGCAACCAACGAGCGATGCGTCTTCGCTGAATACCAGGCTGTCAAAACCGCATATTGAATCAATACTAAAAGTTAAGAACAAACCCGGTTCCGAAAATGTAGTTGGATGAGAACGGTCCGAAATTCGCTCCCAGATAGTCAGCCTGCACTCGCCAGTAAATGCGACCCTCGTGGATCTTGTAGTCGAGCCCGCCACCCCCCATGAATGCGGCATGAGAATTATTGCCAAGGACATCGGATTCGGTAAATCGGAAGCGCTCCCACCCCCCAAGCACATGGGCCCAAATTTCTATGTGGCTCTTGTTGTACAGGGAGACGTGCGGCCCTCCGCCGATGAAGAATGACTTGGCGTCGATACTCGGATTGCTTCCGGCATGTCCAAATCCGGCGAGTGCTGTGCCCTCAACCCCAAACCGATTGTTGAAATACCGGGTCACACCTGCCTGGTAGGCAAAATTGTGGAATTTCAACCCCAGCACGCTGTAGTGGATGTACTGGAAACCCACGTTGATTTGCCACGGGTCACGATCCGAAGGGATAAACGGTGCGGGGGTGGCCGGATCGGCTTCGGGACTGGCGACCTCGAACGCCGAAGTGGAATCATGCGCCGACGTTGTTAGTGATAGGCAAAAGAACACCGCGCAAAGAATCGGGGATTTGCGCATACGGATCACCACCTTCGCATCCTAAGCTGCCACTTTATTGGCCAGATATGTCTTGGCGTCGCTAGCGGACCGGCGTCCATATTAATACGCAAGGGAATTCTCAGCAAGCTAATGCCCTGTATCGGAAGAAACGGATGAGTTGGTCTGAGTGGGCCTGACGGACAGGTCCCGATGGATTTACCTGTACTCGATTACCTCTTCGAGAACACAACAAGACTCGAAGAGGTTACGCTCGCAGCAATGCAGAAGGCGACGGATCCTGACGTTCACCATACTTGGATTCTCTTTGGTGATCCCGCTACGAAACGAAAGCGATAGAACACGATTGGTTTTGGTTTCAAACAACGGCGACAGATCGCATCCGAACGGCTACCAAGAAGAGACCGAAAGGCGCCAATGGCGGCCTTGGCCCTCTGCGGCGAAGATGACGATCCTGTTGACGCTTGGATTTGCCTGTCAAATAGTCTAGCGTAGGACGAGCTGCCCGCCCGAGAAAAAGGTAGCCGTATGAAAGCCTGGCCAATCAATTCAAAATATCTTTCTTTCAGCTCCTATTTTTCTTTTAATTCACCCTTCAATGCCAGAGCCTCATGCAGCTTGCGAAGCAAAATGTCCTTGGTAAACGGTTTGGCAAGAAGGATCAATTCAGAGTCGATGAGCCCAGAATGGGTGAAGCCTGTGTAGCCGGACATAAAAACCACTTTCATTTCGGGTCTCATAGAAACCAACTTCTCCGCCAAAGCTCGTCCATTCATTCCCGGCATCACCATGTCCGTGAGTAGCAAATGAATCGGACCATCGTACTCCCGAGCAATTTCGACCGCCTGCTCAGGATGTCCCGCTTCAAGTACAGTGTAGCCGTTTGCGGCCAGTAAACTACGTGTCAGTTCTCGAAGTGCCTCGGCGTCTTCCACAAGCAGTATTGTTTCTGTTCCACGCAAGGTTCTGGCCGGTCCGTAGTTTGATTTCTCTAAGTGAGGTGCACGACCGGCCAGAGGTAAGTAAGTTTTGAACGTTGTACCGTGTCCCAACTCGCTATACACCCAGATGTGACCACCGGTCTGCCTAACAACTCCATAGACCGTCGAAAGCCCCAGTCCTGTCCCTTTACCGACCTCCTTAGTCGTAAAGAAAGGATCGAATATATGCGCTTGGGTCTCTGCATCCATTCCTATTCCGGTGTCGAAGACTGTCAAGAGTACATAGGGGCCTGCCTGTTGAGGCGGATGTCGGCGGGCAAAGTCCTCATCCAGGTCAACGCTGGCGGTCTCAATCCGTAGTTTTCCGCCGCGCGGCATCGCATCCCGGGCATTGACGACCAAGTTCACAATGACCTGTTCGATCTGGCCTTGATCCGCTTTTA
>Ga0210408_10003879_pt1 | contig 13554 bp, 8 predicted proteins | sample IncBWH4MmetaG_FD_155471 | JGI IMG/M metagenome (GOLD analysis project Ga0210408, IMG submission 155471) | Forest soil microbial communities from Barre Woods Harvard Forest LTER site, Petersham, Massachusetts, United States - Inc-BW-H-4-M | ecosystem: Environmental > Terrestrial > Soil >...
GCTGACCCGAGGGGGTAGGCGATCGGGGCAAGCTCGCTCACCTTCCAGGCGCCCCCTTCGTTGCGCAGCGGCATCACGTACTTGCTGCCCTTGGGCCCGTGGTAGAGGGCGAAGGCGCTGTTGCCCTTGATCCGCAGGGAGGCGACGCCGGCGGTGAGGGTGTCGGCGCGGGTCGAGGCGGGGCCTTTGGAGAGCGCGGCGAGGATCGGTCCGCAGCCGCTGACCCTCCCTTTGGAGGCCCCGGCGAGCCGTTCGAGCTGGGAGCGGGTGGTGCCCGCGAGGTAGGTGCACGCCTTCGACCATTCCCCGTTGGCGCGGGCCCGCAGGAAGGCGGCGAGCGCGGCGGTCGCGCGCTGGCGTTCGGTGGGAGGCGCTTCGTTGCCATAGTCGGGGATGCTGTTGTCCCCACCCGGCGTGCGGAAGCTCGCGGCGGGGCCGCTGGAGCTGCTGGAGTTGGAGGTCGACGTGGTCGAGGGGCGCGGCGCGCGTTCGGCGGGCTTGGCGGTGGCCGTCGGGGCGGTCGCGGTCGCGGTGGTCGCCGGGGTCGTCGCGGTCACGGCGGGCGCGGGAGTCGAGGCGGTGCTCGAGACCGCGGCCGCCGGGGTCGAGGCGCTCGAGCCCCCTCCGCCGCACGCCGCGAGGCCCACCGCTGCGAGGACGGCGGCGAGCAGCAGGGCGCCTGTGCACCTGTGTCTCATCGTCTGCGCCTCACCACGGCTTGGGGGGGACCCGTCCTGCCTCACGACCACGATCCTATTATCTCCTCGCGCCGCGCGCCGCGCTGACGTCCGCGCTCTCGGCCAGGAGCCACTCTACGCACCCGGCCGAGGCCACGACCTCGAGGAGCATTTGAACGGGAAACGTGGCGTGCGACCGACTGGGCGGGCCACCAGCGCGAAGGGCTACCATCGTAGGGGTGACCGCGAAGGAAAAGCTGCTCGAGGAAGCGCCCCGTTGGACTGACGCGCAGGCCACGGCCGCGCTGCGCGTTGTCGAGGCCCAAAGCGGCCTGGTGGCGTACCTCGACGACGAGGAAGGACGCTCCGCGGAGGAGCTCGATGCGCGCGAAGATCGCTGGGCCGAGGCGAATGCCCGCGAGGCGATCCGCAAAGAGCCTTGGTGAGCCGCGGCGGGATCTTCTGGCTCGAGCTCGAGGTCGAGGGCCGCCGGCCCGTCTGTGTTCTGGCCCGCGACGAGGGGATCCCGAGACTTCGCAATGTGGTCGTGGCGCTCGTCACGGCGCGCATTCGGGGACTCCTCAGCGAGGTGCGGCTTGGCCCCGAGGACGGAATGCCCCGCGAATGCGCGATCTCCCTCGACAACATGCGCACCGTGCCGAAGGCGCAACTGACCGAGCCGATCACAAGACTCGGAGCCGATCGGCTCGAGGAGCTGTGCGGGGCGCTCGCGGCCGCGAGCGGGTGCTGAGCTCGTCCCCATAAGAGCGTGGACTCCATCCACGGGCCGCGGGGCTGCCCCGACACCACACGAGCCTCCTACCTCCGCTCCGTCCGTGCGCCCCTCCCCTGTGAGCGTCGGCCACGGCGGCTGGCCTTCCTGGCCTTCTTCTTCGCCCTGTCCTTGTGCTTCGGGCAGCCGCTGACCGCGACCTTCGTCTGCTCGTGGATCGCGTCGCCGTTCTGCGCCAGGAATTCCGTCGGCATCGTCAACGTGCCCTTGCACGGGTTCCCATTCGCCGCCAACGCCGAGAACGGACCCTGCGGCAACGTCAATTCGAAGCTGCCGATCGGATCATCCGGGACCGTGCGGAACGTGCTGCTCGTGATCCCCGCTTTGCTGATGAACGTCTCCCCATGCAGATCCAACGTCACGCCGTACCCCTGCAGCACGATGATCAGTTCGGGGAACTTCGCGCCGCCGTAGGAGACGAAGTACGCCGGGCCCGTGAGGGGAACGGGCAGGATCGGCGTGCTCGCCGTCGCGTGTCCGATCACCGACGCCGCCGGGCAGAGCGCGGGGTTCGCCAGGAACGTCTTTTCCGGGCACGCTTTCTGCAACGTCGGCAGCCGCGAGGGCAGCTGCTTGGGGAGCTCCACTTTGACGAGCTTGATGTTCGTCTGCGTGCCCTGCGGCGCGTTGGGGTAGGAGAGCTTCACGCTCAGGCTCTCCCCATCCAACCTGGAGGGCCTGCCCGAGGTCGAGACCTTGAACGTGGGTTTGAACTGGAGGTTCTGGCAGTTCGCCATCTGGAATGGGTTCGTGACCGTCACCGGGACCTGGTCCGCGGGGTTCGTGAAATCGGCGCCGGCGCCGTCGACGGTCGCGGCGAAGCTCGCGGGGTCGCAGTTCGTCGGGTTGATCATGAACTGCGGCCGGTCGATGTAGATGCGGATGTCGCGGACGTGGATGACGATCCCGTCGATGATGTGCGGGATCGGATCGGACGCTTTCGCGTCGACCGTCACAACAGCGGTTTCCGGGTTGATGACCAGCGCCTCGCGGACGACTACGGTCCCGAGGTCGAACGGGCCGACCTTCGCGCTCGTGATCGCCGCGATCGAGAACGGAGCCCCGTTGTACGGCCCAGCCATGTAGACCTTGCCGGGGGTGTACGCGAGCACGCTCCCGACGCCGGCGCCCACCAAGGAGTGCCCGATTTCGCTGGCCTTCGGACAGGACGGTTCGGTTTCCTCCTGGGCGCCCGTGACGTGCTTGGCGGCTTCGATGTCGGCGTCGGAGCAGAACGGGACCCCGGTGAGTTTCGCGGTCAGCCCGGCGGGGAGGATCGAGGTGAAGCGGGTGATCTCCTGTTCGCCGTCGTTGCGGGTGATGCGGATGTCCATCGGGCTGTACGCACCGGCGCTGTCGTTGAGCGTCCCCGCGATGATCCCGGGGTGAAACGGTGGGATGCCACCGGGTGGGCAGGGGCCGCCGCCGATCCCCTTTTCGATCCGCAACGAGCCATACTGGAGTTGCGGGATAAGCGGCGCGGACCACGGCGTGAAGTCCGCCGTCGCGGTGTACGCGCCGCACGCGGGCGGGCTGACCAGCGGCGAGGTCACGCCTTGGCGGAGCTTCAGCGTGAACTTGCTGAACGGGACCTGCGGATTGTCGTCGAACCGTGTGACCAGTTGTCCCGTCACGGGATTCGGTTCGATTCGCCCGGCGAGTTTGACGACGATTCCGCGGAAGGGGTCCTTCACGACGATGTACAGGCCGAGCAGCGAGTCGAACGGGTTGTCGAACGGCTTGGCGACATAGATCGCGCCGGTCAGCTTTTCCGTGAGCACCGGCGTTTCCACTTCGACGCTGCCGATCTTCGATTCCGCGGGGCAGCCTTCGCCGGGCAGCGAGGAGGACGTTTCCACCGCGAACTGCTGCGGGGTGCACGCCCCGAGGCCCGAGCCGGCGGACGGGTTGACCGTGTAACCCACCGGCAGCGTCAGCACGGTGTCCTTCAGATGCGAGGTGGCGATCGAGTAGGGGTTTTCCCACGTCTGCGGGACCACCAGCGAGACGTTCAGCCCGCTCGATGATTCAGCGGTGTTCGTCGTCGGGCTCGCCACCAGCGACGGGTCGAAGTGCACGCGTTCGCATTCACCGATCGGCCCGACGGCCGATTCCGCTTCCGACCACGCCCCGGGGTCCTCCCACGCGTCCACCTTCAACCTCGCCGTGAACGGTCCGCAGCTCGTCGCGTTGGCAAGGAACGGCTCGACCGGAATGTTCACTTCCTCACCACCAAACATACATTCGGGAAACCCGGGTTCCGCGGGTGAGACACATTCGCGGCCGCGCTGCGCGTTGTGGATCTTGGCGGAGGGAAGCCCCCAGATGGTGACCGAGACGCCGTGCGCTTCAGCGGCCTTTTCGATGTTGGGGGTGGTGACCGTGAGACCGGAGTCTTCCGGGCGCACCGTGATCGGCATGATCTGGGTCACCGCGAGCGTCTTGAACCCGAGCTCCGCGACGATCCCGAAGCTGTTGACTTCCATGTTGTAAACCGGGACCGTCACCTTCCGCAGCCCGTTGAACGCAAGTTCGATCGTGATCTGCCCGACCTGGCTCGCAGGCGGACATTCGGTAAGAGGCTTTTTACCGGGGAGAAGCAATGCACCGGTGAGCTGCGCCTGGTCGCACGTGGGGACAGCGGTGTTGTTGCCGACGAAGCCAACGGGAAGTTCAACCACGACATCCTTCACATCGTTGAACGTCTGGCCCAGCGCGTTGTGCTTGAAATCCAGGGTCGTCGTGAGATCCTCGTGCGCGCCGGCCTGATCGGTCGAGGGCGTGAGGTGGAACGAGCCCGGTTCGATTTCAAATGGTTTGCTGGCACTTGGCTTGGCAGCCGCCAACCCGACGATCGAGAGACAGACAGCGAGAGTTAGAACGGGGGTCAACTTGAACATGTTTTACCTGGCCCTCCGGTTCGATTGCTTGGCCTTCCTGCTGGACTTCCCGCCCTTCCTGGACTTCCCGCCCCTCCTCGAGTTGGTCTTCTTCCTCGCCTTCTTCTTCGTCTGCTTTTCCGTGGGCTTGGCCATGGCTTCCGGCGGGCTGGCGCCCAGCACATCGCCGGCGCCCTGGAACGTCGCGCTCGACGGCGTGAGATCACTCGGAGCCGCAAACGGCGTCGAGCACGAGTCGCCTTCGCATTCAACCGCGCGAGTCGGTTCGGGGAACCCACCGCCAACACGAGCGTCGTAAATGTCATCCGCGGTGTCGTTATCCCGGGGAAGAAGCTCGGAATGCGTCGTGAAGAACACATCGCCACCGGACTCCGTCGCGCCGATCAACGTCACCTGATAACCCCCCGTGCCCGGCGTGATGAGGCTCAGGCAGCCCTGCGGGAGCGCACAGCCATCGACGCCCAGCCTGCGCCACTCGTAGACGTCGCTGGAGAGCGAAGTGAAGCCATCGTTGCTGGCATGTTCCCCGCCTGCGTTCCCCAGTTCGGGTGCGACTTCGCCGTCGACGTCCGCGGGCAGCAGCGCGGCGGCTGTGGCGAAGAACACGAAATCGCCGTTCGCCGAGGCAGAGATCTCCCTGGGGGTGCCGTTGCGCGGTTCGGCGACACCCCTGAACCCGTCGGCCGCGGCGAGGGTGGCGCCCAACCTCGGTTCGGGATCGAACGACGACGCGCAGGAGACGCACTCGAGGACATCTTCAACGCTGTCGTAACGGTACACCTGCGGGTTCGCATGCTCCGCGGCCGGAGTTTCGGGCGCCTTGCCGGCGCCAGGGACCGCGACGACCAGCTGCGCGCCGAAGTAGTAGTAGCGGCCATCGGGGCTGACAGAGCGACCGCCATTCAGAGCGCCCACTTCGACCTGGACGACGAAGCGGAGGGTCTCGGTGGGAATTTCGTAGCGGTAGAGCTCTTCCGTGAAAGCGTCGGGAGTGGGGGGCGCGTCGGCGGTAAGGCGCGTGGTCGATCCGAAGTAGATGGCGTTGAAGTCTTCGGAGACCAGCAGTTGACTGCCCCCGGGGATCGTGAAGATTGGCTTCGCCGTAGCGGTTGCGGTGTCGTAGAGGAAGTATTCGACGTTCCCTCCGTGGCGCTGGTCGAGCAGCAGCTCTGTGTCCTCGCGGTTGGCGGCCACGAACGTGTAGGGGCCGATGTCCACAGTTTCCGTCCCGTTGACGCGCATATAGAGGTGTGTGGGTTCCGAGCAGTCCGAGCCCGGAGCCGCTTGGAAGAAGATCCGCGAGCCATCGGGAGAGAGCGCGTGAGGACTGCTCCCCCCAGCGCCCGCCGGGGATTCTTCCGCCCTCCCCTTCGCGATCGCCGCGCCGCACCCGCCGATCGTCGCGCCAGCGGAGTCGACGTTGAGCTGACGCAGCCCAGGCTGCGTGGAGTATTCATAAAGATCGGCACCCGAAGCCGTGCCGGTAGGATGCCCTTTTACCAGTTCGCGGTCTTCGACCGCGAGAACCAGCCTGGAGAAGTCTTCAGAGGCACCGACCCAACCGTCCTCCGATGCCTGTGCCTGCGCCCTGGGCACCTTGATCGACACATAGGGGCCACCGGCAGGCCCTGCCTTGAATTCGACTTCCGGCGACATCGCCACACCCGAGGTCTGCCACTGAGCGCGCACCGCGAGATCGGTGAGATCGGGGCTGAATAGCTCGGGAGCGTACGCGTCGATCCCGGCTTCGGGCTGCGGCGCGCCCGCAGTCATCTGCCAACCCTTTTCGGGGTCCCGCGAGAAGAGATATGGGCTCTGGCTCTGCCCCCACTTCGTGAAGCTCGCGTTGAACACGAGATGATTCCCATCCTCCCCGACAAGACCACCCCCGCCCGCAACAGCGCCGTACTTGAGGATGTCGAACGTGCCTTCCTTGTCGACCGGGGTGACCTGCTCGTAGGCGCGACAGTCGCGCAGATGGGCAGAGAGACCGATCCGTAACGATTCGTTAGGACACGATTCACCAGCACCTGCGTCTGAGGGCGCAGGCACCGTGAGAGTCGCGCCTTCACCGTCGATCACCGGGTTGCCGGGGGCGGTGCTGGCCGCCACGATGCGGTAGCGATACGTGACGCCAGGCTGGAGGCCGGGGAGGTCCTGGCCGACAAGCTGGGTTCCGTAGCCCCTGAAGTCATGAAAAATATTTTCTCCTTCTTTGACGCCTGCGCCGAGGTCGACTTCGGGTGTTTCCTTGGCGGCGGCCCATTCCCCTTCTGGGCCCGGCTTTTCGAACTGCTCCTGGATGACGTACTGGAAGCGGTAGTGGGTGTCGTAGCCATGCGGCTCGACGGACCCGAGAATGCGCATCGCTTCGCCGTGGATCGCGTGCGTGGCGAACGTGACCGCGAGCGGCGCACCAGCCGTTTCGAAACGTTCGGGGTTCGTCGTGACGGTCCCCTTGGTGCTTTCGGCGAACAGACGGATGTAATAGACCGTGGATGGGGTCAGGCCGGTGATGTCGCCTTCGACGGTCTTGCCCTGTTCGGTGTAACCGGCTTCGGCCTGAGGAATCGTACCCTGGGCTTCAGGCGCAGGACGCCAGGCAGCGCTGCTTTCGACGGGAGCCTGGCCATTCGCTTCGGCTGGAGCGTATTCGTAGCGCCAGTGCGTTTCATAGCCGTTGGGCCTGACACCACCAAGCGGCAGATGGACGGAAGTGCCAGTGACGTTGTTGGACAGGCCTACCGACGCCTGGGGATGGTCGGTATGGGTCTGGAAGCTCGCGAGCGCTTTGGCGGCGCCCTTTTCGTTGCTGGCTTCGCAGAGGAGGTAGTACCTGGTTTCAGGGCTCAGACCGGTGAGATGGAGGTCCAGTTCGGTGGAGTCTTCGGCGACGGTGATCGTGCCACTACCGCCAGCGACCGGGGTCCACGGACCGGATTCGGACGTGGAGTATTCGCAGCCATAGGTCGTCTCGAGGGCGTTGGTCTCGACTCGGGTATTGAATTCAGCGGACGTCGGGGGAGGGGTAACCGGGCCGCAGATACCGCCACCAAAGTCACTTTCGGCGCCGGGGCACGGCGACTGGCCCTGTGGGGCTTTGGAGCCGATTTCGGGGGCACTGGGCCCGGTGGTGGTGAATTCTGTCGAGGAGGATGCCGAGCCGGATTTGTTTTCGGCGAGAATGCGGGCGTAGTAATGAGTTTCAGGAGCGAGGTGCCCGACCTCCACCAGCGCGGCTCCGGCAAAAACCGGTGGTTCATCTTCGGGATGGGATCCGGTTATGACCGCTTCTCCGGCAACGGCCCAAGGGCCACTGGGGCTGGTGGCGTATTCGATCTTCCAGTGGATTTCGCCGCTGGCGATGGGGTCTTCAGAGGCCGCTTCGAGGGTGGCTCGAGTCGCGTGGATTTCCTTTGCTTTGAGCGGAAAGTCGAATTTGGGTGGACCGGTTTCGTTGGTGGCTAGAGCGGCGGAGGCGGCTAGAAAGGTGAGCGCGGTGGCAAGCACCAGGAGGATGGCGGGGAGGGCCAGGCCGCGCCCGCGCGGGACTGGAGGCGCACCACTCCCTTTGACGTGGAGAAAAGCACGGAGCCCAGCGAAGATCCAGGTCGCAATACTCGGTGTCTTCGGTGAACGCTCTGGATCGGTCACGGTGGTGCCTTTCTGGTGGTGGTAGCGCATTGGCGTAATGGCCTGTCGACGTGTGGTCTAGGTTTGTTGGTGTGTGGTGGGCCCCCGGGCGGACCGGGCCGCCCGGGGAACTTGTGGGCGGGCTTGGAGGGGTCTCGCCTATTCGGCGGTCACCGCCCAACTTCCGGACAGATGCATCAAACCTTCTTCCAAGCCAAGACCCTCGATTGTGAAACCGATCGGGCTAATTGTGGTAACGGTACATTTGTTCTGCGTCGTATCGCAGATACCGACCGGGGCGAAGCTATTGCCTGTGTAGACATTGAGATCTATGCCAGTGAAAACGCAGAGGTTGCCTTTTTCGGCACCGGGATTCTTGTAGTTGCCGGTGCAGCCTGCTGGGAGTTTTGCGTGAGGTTCACCTTCGCCTTCTTCCAGCCCGATAAGATGGGCGATCGCTCCTTCGTGCGTTTCATTTTCAACGCGGAAAAGGAAGCCGATACTGGCCGATACGCCACCACGCAACGCCCCCGACGCGTATCCGAGTGCGTCAAACTCACCCTTGAGGGTCTTGCCAGACGGCAGCGTTTCGGCGTAGCCGGTCAGGCCTTCTTTGCCCGTTTCCCCTTTTTCACCACGAGCGCCTTCTTTGCCGGGCACCCCCGGAGCGCCAGTTTCGCCCCTTGACCCAGCGGGGCCTGTAGGACCCTGCGGGCCGGCGGGTCCAGCCGGGCCCACCGCTCCAGCCTTACCCGCGAGCGACCTGAGCACCTTCGGACTGATCTGCTTCGTCGAGGTGATCAGGTAATGGTTGGCTGCATATGCGCCGCCGCTCATCACGAAGACCAGCGCAAGCGTCAACGCAATATTCACGTAGGTGAAGCGCTTACGTATCCTTGAGAACATCAGTTACCTCGCTCTCCCGCCAACTGAGTCCCAGCCGGCCACTTGATGGAATGGAAAGGCCGGGTGCTCCCCAGAGCCCCCATGCCTTCACGACTACCTGCCACGGGCGCATCACGCGGCCGCTTTCTGATAGCCGCTCGTGCCGAGACGCAGTGCGACCTCCCGGCCCAGTTGTGTCAGCGTCCACGCATTCGGCTCACCCTTGGCGTGACCGTTACCGCTGTTGATGGTAAGCCCTAGGCGCTCCAAACGCGCGAGCAACTTCGAGATCTGACCCTGATCGGAGACCCCCGCGCGATCCGCGACCGTCCGATTGCTGACCCCCGGCTCCCGCGCGATGCACTCCAGCACCTGCGCCGTGCGGTACGTCAGGCGCATCTGAACTTCCTGCAACGGATCGCGCCGCGCCGGCAGGAACGCCGAGGACCCGCTCCGCGCGGGCGAGATCGGCTTAGGCGCCGGGCGGCGCTGCTCACGACGTGCCGCCGCCGGGCCGAGATAGGGCAGCACGATCATCCCCATCAACTCCCCCAGCAGACCCGTAAGTCGCTGTTGGTCCCCGCGCGCCAAGCGCGCATAAAGAATCCCGAACGCTGCACCGACGAGGCCCTCGGCCGTCAGTGGGGTGCACTCGGTTGCGCGTGACCCCTCTTTACGACCCTGGTCGATCACGCCGGCTAGGCGCGAGAGAATCTCCTCGCGGCGTGCCAGCACCGTCGCGCCGCCCTGCTGAGAATGCACTACACACACCCGCGCGAGCGCCGGCTCACGATCGAAGAACGCGAGAATCACCAACAGGCCCCCACGGAGGCGCTCCCGCCACGGCAGACCCTCGAGGCCGGCCTCGGCGATCGCCCGCTCGAGCATCCCCAGGACATCGTCAAGCAGCGCACCGAGACACTCCTCGCGATTCTCGAACAACTCATAGAACGTGCGCCGCGACACCCGCGCACGCGAGGTGATCTGCGCGACCGTGGTGTGCACGTAACCCAACTCGTCGATCGCGCCGACCGCGCCCGCCAGCAGCCGCGAGCGCTGAATCTCCACCAGACGCCCCTCCGGCGCCACCAACCGCGCGGGAGCCGCAGCGCGCCGCCGCGCGCCGAGCGACACCCCGGGCGAGGAGGCACCACGCGACGAAGCGCCACGCGATGCCGAGCGCACCCGCGAGCCCGCGGCTGTCCGCACGGACCCCACCGCTACACCGCCCCCCGCACCGCGAACACCGAGAATCCCCGCTCTCCCAAAGGAGAACCTGGGCGACGCCAAAGCGCCAAACGACGAGGAGCGGGGGCTAGCCCCCTAGTGCAAGAGAGAGAGAGAGAGAGAGAGATGCGTCAGGCTGCTGACGCATCTAGGTACGCGCCCCGGGCGGGTCGCGCACATCCCCGCTGTGTATCTCCCTCTAGAAACCACGCTGAAAAACTCCCTCATCGACGACCCGATCCCTCTCCCACCGCTTTTTTGACCCGCGAGCGCTGATGTCAACCGCGAGGTGGGATGACCCAACCAGACTCTATGTGTGCCCGCCAACCACCCTGGTTGACGATGACAAAATCATCATAGCCACAAGACGCACCTCTTGTCAATACCCCAGCTGCCGGTTGCGCAGCGGCGCCACGACGCGGGGCATGGAAGCCCCGCGCGCACGCGCGTCGGACATGCACCAACCCGCGCGGACGATCCCGAATGGACACCAGACCTAAGCGCCACACCCTCGGTCGTGGCGCACTGCTCGTCAGGGCCTCAAGGGGCGCGCAGGTCGATCCTCCGCACCGGGATCTCGAGCGCGAGGATCTCGGGGTCGCCCGTGTACAGCGGGCCTTGGTGGCGTTCGGCGCTCGCCACACAGAAGGCGTCCGCGTAGGAGATCCCCCCGGCCGCCTTCACTCTGGCGGCCGCCGCCACGAGGGGCCAGTCCGGGGTCTCCACTTGGATCGCCCGCCGCACCGCCGCCGTGCGATCCTCGGCGACCGCCGGTCCGTGAGATCTCACGAGCGCGTAGTACACCTCTCCCAGGTTGATCGAGGACATCACCATCCCCGCGCCCATCAGCGCCCGCGCGCGCTCCGCCGCCGGCTCGCCCCTGAGCACGGCCATCACGACCCACGCGTCGAGAACCCCCTTCAGCGCCCGCGCTCCCGCAGTCCGCGATCCTCACGTTCGCGTTCGCGCCGTTTCTCCTCCATCAGCGTCTGCAACGGATCGATCTTCCCCGCCGGCAGCGAACCCCACAGATCGTCCCCCGCGGGCGCCTTCCACACGCGGATGCCCCCGCCCTCCCGCTCGAAGAGAACCTCGTCCCCGGGGTGAATCCCCAACTCGTTCCTCAGGGGCTTGGGCAGAACCACCTGGCCCTTGGGTCCCACCTTGTGAGTCATACCGGACAGTATAACCACAGACGGTCAGCCGCGCGCCTGGCGTCCTGCTCAGGGTCTTCAGCGGGATCTCAAGGTGCGTGGCTGCTGCGTATGCAGCAAACCACTTCTCGATCCACTGCGTCGCCAGGAAAAGTCAATCGTCTTGGCTCTCGTCATCTAGGCCGCAAAGTCGATGTCGACCCAGTAGTTGGTCCCTTTATATGTGCTGGTCGGGAACGCGCTGGAGTTGCTGTAGGAGTACACGCCGTTCGCGCTGACCGGGTTGGCGAGGGCCCGCAGAGGGGGATTGCTCACCCCGACGGAGGCAAACGCAGAGGAGGTGTCCGAGTAGTGACCTTTGGGCGCCAGATAGCCAGCGACATATGTCGTGTTCGCGCTGATCGCCACCGGCGTTGAGAAGTTGGCCTGCTGCCACCCCGAAGCGCTCTCGCCCGTGAAGGTGGCCGCTGCGAGCAGCGTGCCGCTCGCGCTCCACAGGCTGCCGATGTGCGTACCGGTGTTCGCCGCGGCCTTGTAGAACCGGATGCCCGTCACGGTGCCCGCCACTTCGGAGCTGAACTTCACGCCGAGCTCGACGGAGTGCATGTCCCCCGAGTCGCTCGTGGCCGGCATCGCGAAGTCGAAGATCGTGTCTCGGGGAACCACAGCACCCGAGGCAGTCGACGGCGACCCGCTCCCGACGACGTTCTTCGCGGTGACCGTGAACGTGTAGCTCGTGCCGTTGGTCAACCCTTTGACGATCGTAGAGGTCGCACCCGCGCCCACTTCAACCGATTTCTGCGCAGTCGAGCCCACATAAGGCGTAACCGTGTAACCCGTGATCGCGCTCCCACCATCGCTGCTCGGCTGCACCCAGCTCACCAATGCCTGGCTCGTAGCCGCACTCGCCGTCACGCCCGTCGGCGCCGACGGCGGACTTTGTTGGATTTCGGTAGGGCCGAAGCCCAGCAGATGGCCGTCGTAGGTGCCGACGTAGATGCGCCCACCGCTCGCATCGGGACGAGCGAACCTGGTCGAGACGCCGATTTCCCCGCTCCAAAGCAACTGTGGGGAGCCTCCCACCGGAACCGCGCCGTAAGCATTTAGCGTAGAGCCTTTGCATCCGGACGTATTAGGGCACCGGCTGACCCAGACTATCCCAGAGCCCGCCGTGGTGCCATTGGAGGTGACCAACGGAGAGCCCGAGCCAAATTCGAGGTGTTCGGAGGAAGTTGCTATCAGGGATAGGTGGGGAGCGCCGTTTTCGTCCGTGCCATACTTGAGCACCTCAAGCGAGCCCAGCGAGGGTATGTAGATGTAGCCGCCGTCGCCAGGCCAAGCTGCCATCGAGCCCCACAAACCGCTGGTGCCGGGGATCTCCTGCACGACGGCGTCGCCCCCTTTGATTCCCTGACCCATGCCGCCGAGACTGTCCCGGTTGAGCAGGTATATGACGCCCTGCTTGCCCATCTGAACCAGAAGGTGGGGGATGGCGGCGGTGCCGAAGTAGGCTGAGGGCAGCCCCAGCGGCCCCCCCGAGCCGAGGTCGAGGTCTTTTCCGGTGAGATAGGCGTTATTGAAGGGGGAGAAGAAGTCGGTCGCTTTGAGAGTACCGTCGTGTTGCACGGCGAGGCGCCCTACCGATTCGCCGAATTTTCCTTCCGGGGGATTGCCGCCGGGGCCGGGTGATGGATAGGAGCCGTTGCCGGAGGCGAAGAGGATCTGGCCTTCGCCGTCTGAAACCAAACCTCCACCGGACTGCCAGATCGAGGCGCTGGCCGGCGCGGTAGCCCACACCGCCTTGATCTGCCCTGAGGTGGAGACGCCGACGATCCAGCCCTCGTAGGGCAGGCGGTCACAAAGGCTGCCGAAGGCAGCGTAGACCACGCCGTTCATCAGCAGCAGAGCTGGGCGCTGGAGTAGCCGGGTGGGGTTGAAGCTGACTCCGGAAAGGTTTTGGGCTACACCGGAAATCGGCACCGGGAAGCCGGCTACCTCTTCGCCGTTAGAGAGGTGGACGGCGTGCATGTTCCAAACTGCCGGGCCCGATTCGCCGGAGGCGTAGGTCTTGGAGAAGAAGTAGGCGACATTGGTGGCGGGATCGATCACCGGCGTGCCGGTGATCCCCACGTGAGGGCCGGGGTTCGGGCAGCTGACGTCCTGGGAGTTCCAGGGCGTGCCGACGTTGCGGTGCCACTGGATCGCCCCGCTCTGCGGATTGATGCCGTAGATCCAGTTGTCCTCCGTCGCAGCGAGGAGCGTGTTGCCGGAGACCAGTGGCTGGG
>Ga0210408_10003880_pt1 | contig 13551 bp, 8 predicted proteins | sample IncBWH4MmetaG_FD_155471 | JGI IMG/M metagenome (GOLD analysis project Ga0210408, IMG submission 155471) | Forest soil microbial communities from Barre Woods Harvard Forest LTER site, Petersham, Massachusetts, United States - Inc-BW-H-4-M | ecosystem: Environmental > Terrestrial > Soil >...
GCGCAGGCGAAGCTTCAGGCGTTCCAAGCCGCGGCGCGGGCGGCGCGCGTGCCGGTGACCGAGATCGGCCGCATGCGCTCCGGCGACGGGGCGCAGTTCACGCGCCAAGGCAAGGCGCTCGTGTTCGCGCGCCCCGCGTTCAGCCATTTCTGATTTGTGCCGCCGGCAAAGGCCGCCGGAAATGGACGCCGGCGCGACTACCGCCGTCGCGAGATCGGCTGATACTCGCGCCGCGGCGCGCCGGTGTAGAGCTGGCGGGGACGCCCGAGCTTCTGGTGCGGGTCCTCGATCATCTCCTTCCACTGCGCGATCCAGCCGACCGTGCGCGCGACCGCGAACAGCACGGTGAACATGGTGGTCGGAAACCCCATGGCGCGCAGCGTGATCCCCGAATAGAAATCGACGTTGGGATAGAGCCGCTTCTCGACGAAGTAGTCGTCGTGCAGCGCGATGCGCTCGAGCTCCATGGCGACATCGAGCAGCGGATCGTTGACGCCGAGCTCGCGCAGCACCTCGTGGCAGGTCTTCTGCATGATCTTGGCGCGCGGGTCGTAGTGCTTGTACACGCGGTGGCCGAAACCCATCAGCCGGAAGGAATCGTTCGGGTCCTTGGCGCGCTTGACATATTCGGGAATGCGGTCGACGCTGCCGATCTCGCCGAGCATCTTCAGTGCCGCCTCGTTGGCGCCGCCATGCGCGGGCCCCCACAGGCAGGCGATGCCGGCGGCGATGCAGGCGAACGGATTGGCGCCGGTCGAACCGGCAAGCCGCACCGTCGAGGTCGAAGCGTTCTGCTCGTGGTCGGCGTGCAGGATGAAGATGCGGTCCATGGCGCGGGCCAGCACCGGGTTCGGCTTGTACTCTTCGCAGGGCACCGCAAAGCACATGCGCAGGAAATTCGACGCGTAGTCGAGGTCGTTCTTGGGATACATGAACGGCTGCCCGACCGAGTATTTGTAGTCGTTCTTGGGATACATGAACGGCTGCCCGACCGAGTATTTGTAGGCCATCGCCGCCAGCGTCGGCGATTTCGCGATCATGCGGATCGAGGCGATCATCCGCTGCGTCGGATCGGTGATGTCGGTGGAGTCATGGTAGAAGGCCGAGAGCGCGCCGACGACGCCGACCATCACCGCCATCGGGTGGGCGTCGCGCCGGAACCCCTGGAAGAAGCGGCTCATCTGCTCGTGGACCATCGTGTGATGGACCACGCGGTCGTCGAAGTCGGCCTTCTGTGCGGCGGTCGGCAGCTCGCCGTAAAGCAGGAGGTAGCAGGTCTCGAGATAGTCGCCGTGCTCGGCAAGGTCCTCGATCGGATATCCGCGATAGAGCAGCACGCCTTCGTCGCCGTCGATGAAGGTGATCTTGGATTCGCAGCTCGCGGTCGAGGTGAAACCGGGATCATAGGTGAAGACGCCGGCCTCGCCGTAGAGCTTGCTGATGTCGATCACCTGCGGACCGAGCGTGCCGTCACAGAGCGGAAACGACCAGTTCTTGTCGCCGAGCGTCAGTTTGCCGGTCTTGATGTTGGCGCCGGTTTTCGCGTCCATGATCGCATCCTCGATATCTGACGGCCGTAACTGCGCGCTGCGGGGCCGATCGGCCGAGAAGCAGGCGTCGGCGGTGTTGTCTGTTCCGGCCGCATTGGCCTAGCGCAACCCAGTGTGCACTGCAAGATAAGCTCTGGCGCTGGCGCGCGCCAGCCAGCGCCAGCGACGAGCGCATGGCGCCGCGGGCGCTACCCGGCGCGGGGTTGTTGCCGTTCGACCTTGTTGGCCTGATCGGCGACGCGGGCCAAGCTCTCGCCCTTGCCGAGCACGGCGAGCACCTCGAAGATGCCGGGCGAGGTCGTGCGGCCGGTGAGCGCCGCCCGCAACGGCTGGGCGACGCTTCCGAGCTTGAGACCGTGGCGCTCGGCGAACGTGCGCACGGCACGCTCGGTCGCCTCCGTCGACCAGGGCTCGACCGCGCCGAGCTCGCCCTCGAGATCGCGCAGCAGCCCGCGTGCTTCCGGCGACAGCACGCTGCGCGCCTTGTCGTCGAGCGGAATCGGCCGGTCGGCGAACAGGAAATGCGCGCCGTCGATGAGATCGATGAGCGTCTTGGCGCGTTCCTTCAGGCTCGGCATGGCCTCGAGCCATTGCTGCCGCGCCCTAGGCGTCAGCTTGGCGCGAATTTTGTCGCCGCCTTCGAGATGCGGCAGCAGCTGCTCGATCGCCCGCAGCAGCGCTTGGTCATCGCTGGTGCGGATGTAGTGGCCATTGAGGCTCTCGAGCTTGGCGAAATCGAAACGAGCCGGCGAGCGGCCGATCTGCGGCAGATCGAACGCCGCGATCATCTCCTCGGTCGAGAAGATCTCGTGGTCGCCGTGGCTCCAGCCGAGCCGCACCAGGTAGTTGCGCAACGCCACCGGCAGGCAGCCCAGAGCGCGGTAGGCATCGACGCCGAGTGCGCCGTGGCGCTTGGAAAGCTTCGAACCGTCGGGACCGTGGATCAGCGAGATGTGCGCCATGACCGGCACCGTCCAGCCGAGCGCGTCGTAGATCTGCTTCTGCCGCGCCGCGTTGGTCAGGTGATCGTCGCCGCGAATGATGTGGGTCACGCCCATGTCGTGGTCGTCGACGACGACGGCGAGCATGTAGGTCGGCGTCCCGTCGGAGCGCAGCAGCACGAGATCGTCGAGATTCTCGTTCTGCCAGACCACGCGGCCCTGGACCTGATCCTCGATAACGGTTTCGCCGGTGAGCGGCGCCTTGAGCCGGATCGCCGGCTTGGCGCCCGGCGGCGCCTCGCTTGGATCGCGGTCGCGCCAGCGCCCGTCATAGAGTCTCGCGCGGCCTTCGCGCCGCGCCGCCTCACGCATCTGCGCAAGCTCCTCGGGAGTAGCATAGCAGCGATACGCATGGCCGGCGGCAAGGAGCTGCTCGGCGACCTCGCGGTGCCGCGCCGCGCGCGCGAATTGATAGATGGCCTCGCCGTCCCAGTCGATGCCGAGCCAGGAGAGTCCGTCGAGAATGGCCTCGATCGCCGCCTGCGTCGAGCGCTCGCGGTCGGTGTCCTCGATCCGCAGCAGCATTTTTCCGCCACGCCCGCGTGCGTAAAGCCAGTTGAACAGCGCTGTGCGCGCACCGCCAATATGCAGAAAGCCGGTGGGCGAGGGGGCAAAGCGGGTGACGACGGTCATTGTGGCCTTCGTATCTCTCTGTCGTCATCCGACGGATGCGTCCGGCAGGTAGTACACGGTTTTCCCTCCCGAGAAAGGCCGCGGGGCTCTGCCGGCCGCCAACAAAGCGAGTGGTGCAATAGTAGGAATCGGCGCCAGATTAGATTTACGCCAGTGCGGCAAGGTGAACAGCCGCACTTGACCCGGCCGGGCAATTTGTTCAATCCGGGCGCCGCACCGCCATCGCCGCGCCGTGCCGAAGATCACTGCATGACGATCGCTGAAACGACAGTACGGGAAGCCGGCCAGGATTTCATCCGCGACGTTATTCGCGCGGACCTGGCCGCGGGCCGGCACAAAAGCGTGGTCACCCGCTTTCCGCCGGAGCCGAACGGCTATCTCCATATCGGCCATGCCAAGTCGATCTGCCTCAATTTCGGCGTGGCTGAGGAGTTCGGCGGCCACTGCAACCTGCGCTACGACGACACCAACCCGACCAAGGAGGCGCAGGAATATATCGATGCCATCGAGCGCGATGTGCGCTGGCTCGGCTTCGATTGGGGCGAGCACCTCTATCACGCCTCCGACTATTTCGAGCAGCTCTATGCGTGGGCGGAGCACCTGATCCGCGCCGGCAAGGCCTATGTCGACGACCAGACGCAGGAGGAGATGCGTCTCACCCGCGGCACCCTGACCGAGGCGGGGACCGACAGCCCGTTCCGCAACCGCGGCGCCGAGGAGAACCTCGACCTGTTCCGCCGGATGCGCGCGGGCGAGTTCCCGAACGGCGCCCGCGTGCTCCGTGCCAAGATCGACATGGCCTCGGGCAACATCAATCTGCGCGATCCGGTGCTCTACCGCATTCTGCACGCGGCGCATCCGCGCACCGGCACACGCTGGTGCATCTATCCGAGCTACGATTTCGCCCACGGCCAGTCCGACGCCATCGAGGGCGTCACGCATTCGCTCTGTACCCTCGAATTCGAGGACCATCGGCCGCTCTACGACTGGCTTCTCGACAATCTGCCGGTCCCCTCGCGGCCGCGCCAATACGAGTTCGCGCGCCTCAACCTGTCCTACACGGTGCTGTCGAAGCGCGTGCTCACCGAGATGGTGCGCGGCGGCCATGTCGCCGGCTGGGACGATCCGCGCATGCCGACGCTTGCCGGGCTGCGCCGGCGTGGCGTGCCGCCGGCCGCAATCCGCGATTTCGTCAAGCGCATCGGCGTCGCCAAGGCGAACAGCCTCGTCGACATGGCAATGTTCGAATTCTCCGTCCGCGAGCATTTGAACCGCACGGCGCAGCGGCGCATGGCGGTGCTGCGCCCGCTCAAGGTCGTGATCGAGAACTATCCGGAAGGTGCGAGCGAAGAGCTCGACGCCATCAATCACCCCGAGGAGCCCGCCGCGGGAACGCGGCGCATCCGTTTCGGCCGCGAGCTTTTCATCGAGCGCGACGATTTTCTGGAGAATCCGCCGAAGAAGTTCTTCCGCCTCGCGCCGGGGCGCGAAGTGCGCCTGCGCTACGCCTATTTCATCACCTGCCGTGAGGTGGTGAAGAACGACGCCGGCGAAATCGCCGAGCTGCGTTGCCGCTACGATCCGCAAACCCGCCGCGGCAACGCGCCCGATGGGCGCAAGGTGCAGGCGACGCTGCACTGGGTTTCAGCCGCTGACGCGGTCGAAGCCGAGGTGCGGCTCTACAATCCGCTGTTCGTGTGCCCCGACCCCAGCGCCGGCGATTTCGCCGCCGATTTCAATCCGCATTCGATGGAAGTTATCCCCAATGCGCGCGTCGAGCCGGCGTTGGCGGGTATGAACGCTGGCGATCCGGTACAATTCGAGCGCCAGGGTTATTTCTGCCGTGATTCGGATTCCACGGCAGGCCGGCTCGTGTTCAACCGCACGGTCGGATTACGCGATACCTGGGCCAAGGTGTCCGGCGGCGCAAGCTGAGCGGACGCGTAGCGCGTCTTCGCCGCGTAAAGAGCAGCGTAAAACTCACAGCGTTCGCCGTCGTGCCAGGGGAGTCCTCCGATTCGGTGGTCGCCGCGCGCTGCTATTGCGCTCAGTGCCGTGCTGCTGGCGGGCGCGCCGGCGCGCGCGGCCGATACGGCGTTCGCCGCGGCCGGCGGCGCTTCCAACCACGACTGGTCCGGATTCTATCTGGGCGGCACGGCGGGGGCGGCGTGGGGATCGCTTCGCCTCAAGACCAGCACCCCGTTCAGCGGCGCCTACTTTCCCGATACGGCGACGCAGGGTGCGGTGAACGCCGCGGGTATGCAGGCGATCAAGCGGCACGACATTCCCATCGGACTGGAGGCCGGCTACAACTGGCAGGCGCCGCGGTCGCCGTGGGTCGTCGGCATCGAGGCCGATATCCAATCGCTGCGTCTGAGCGGCGGCGTGCAGTCCGGTCCCGTCGGTTATCCGGGATTCCCCCGCGCGTTTTTCACTGTCAGCTCCGCCGCCAGCGCCGACTGGCTCGTCACGGCACGCCCGCGGCTTGGGTTCGCCCTCGACCAATGGCTGTTCTACGTCACCGGCGGCCTCGCGGTTGCGCGGCCGACCGCCGAGTATGCGTTCGCCGACTCCGGAGGCACGATCGAGTCCGCCACCGTCGCGAGGACGCGTCTCGGCTATGCGGCCGGCGGCGGCGTCGAGGTTGCGCTCGGCAACAACTGGAGCGCCAAGGCCGAATATCTCTTCGTCGATTTCAGGCCGAGCTCGGTCGTCAGCAGCAACCTGATCGCGCTCACGACCCCGCTTCCCGCGCAGCCATTCATCCACAGCGTCGATCTCAAGGCCGATATCCTTCGGCTCGGCCTCAACTATCGCTTCGATCCGGCCGACGCGGCCGCGGGCGCCGTCGCCATCCCGTTGAAGGCGCCGCCGCCGCTGTCGTGGAGCTGGTCCGGCCTCTATGTCGGCGGCCACGTCGGCGCCAGCGGCGGCACCACGGATTTCGCCGATCCGTTCGGCACCTCGGTGTTCGGGGACAAGGCGAGTACGCCGGCTTTCCTCGCCGGCGGCCAGCTCGGCTACAATTGGCAGCCGCCGCGCTCGTCCTGGGTGTTCGGCATCGAGGCCGATGCGGGTGTCGCTCGCTCCGACGGCACGGTCACCTGCTACGAAGGCTCTCAACAGCAAATCGGCGCGACCTGCGAGAGCAGGCCCCGCGCGGCCGGCACGGTGACCGCGCGGGTCGGCTATGCGCTCGGACCTTCCGGCCACACGCTCGTCTATGGCAAGGGCGGCGTCGCCTGGGCGATCGATCATATCGACATGGCGGGCAACGTCGGCGGCATCCCCGAACTCACCAATTCCAACACGCAGTCGGTGGCGTTTTGGGGCGGAACGGCGGGCGTCGGCATCGAGCAGGCGCTGACGCCGGCCTGGTCGCTGAAAGTCGAATATGACTATCTCGGCCTGGCCCTCAGGCATGTCGCCAATGTCGGCAGCATGACCTGCGTGCCGGTTTTCGGCGGCTGCGTGCTCACGACGATCCTCCCGCCCGGCACCTCGGGCGTGACCCAGAACCTCCAGGAACTGAAGGTCGGCCTCAACTACCATTGGGGCGCCGATCCCTGGGCGCGATGGCCGAACGCTGCCGCATCAGATGCTGCGAATGCGACGTTCGGCAAGGCGCTGGTACCGATTGCGGCAACCGGATGGGCCTTCGAAGGCGGCGGGCGCTATTTCGGCAGCTTCGGTCAGTACCGCAAGGATTTCGGCTTCCTTCCTTTCTCGCCAGTTCCTTCGATTTCGAGCATCTCGCGTCTCGCCTTTCAGGACATGCAGACCAATTCCGGCGAATTTTTCGGACGCATCGACACGCCCTGGGGCTTGTTCGTCAAAGGCTATGTCGGCGGCGGCGTCACCGGCCATGGCCATATGAACGACGAGGATTTTTTGGTCGGGGCGGGGGGCGGCCTGTTCCCGTATTCGAACACGCTCAGTCCGGTCGTTGACGGGAAGATCGGCTACGGCGCCATCGACGGCGGTTACGATTTCCTGCGCGGCCCCGACTACAAAGTCGGAGCGTTCGCCGGCTACTTTCAGCTCCATCAGTTCATGCAGGCCTTTGGCTGCTCGCCGCTCGCCGGCATCAATTGCATACCGCCGATTCCGGTCGACGGCTCGCCCGCCATTACCGAAAATGCGACGTGGCAGGCGCTGCGCGTCGGCGCTGCCGGCGAGACCATGCTGACGAGCCGGCTCAAGCTCGGCGCCGAAGTCGCCTATCTGCCGGATGTGCAGTTCAAGGCGGTCGATCAGCATTTCTTCGGCAACACCGGCATCCTCGCCACCAACAATCCCGAACGCGGCCACGGCCGTGGCGTGCAGGCCGAGGCTGTGCTGTCCTACTATCTGAGCCCGCAATTGAGCCTGGGGGTGGGGGCCCGCTACTGGGGCCTGTGGACGACGACCGGCACGATCGTCCGCGACTTCGACGCACGCGGGTTTTTGACGCCGACGCTGGCGCAGAACTTCAAGGCGGCGAGCGAACAGATCGGCGCCTTCGTGCAGGCCTCCTACAAACTCGGCGAGTGAACAAAGCGCGGGGCGCTGCTGGCGCGCCTCGTACAACAGCCTATCGAACGGAAGAAGGCGGCGGCTCCTGCGCGGGAACACCTCCGCGCATGCTTTGTTCTGCTCGCCAGCACGCTCGCGCCTCGTGTAGCATGCTCCCGCTGGTTGTGGCGCGCGAGTATTTTGCTTGGGGAGCGCGCGGTGGCGGACGAGAGCAAGGCGCGAAGCCGCGCGCGGACGTGGCCGGTCACTGGGCCGCGGGCCGTCTGGGGCGCTGCGTGGCCGCGCGCCGAGTTTGCCGTTCCGGCGCGGCTTCGCGAATGGGCCACGGCCGAAGTCGGCGCCGGCCGGCTCCTGCCATGGTTCGCCGTCGCTTTCGGTGCCGGCATCGTCCTCTATTTCGCCGCGGACCATGAACCAGTGCTGTGGGCAGCGTCGGCGGCGGCCGGTGCCGGCCTCGTCGCCGCCGTATTGCTGCGCCGACGGCCCATCGCCTTCGTGCCGGCACTCGGCCTGCTTGCCGTTTGCGCGGGCTTCGCCGTTGCGACAAACAAAGCCGCGCTGATCGCCCATCCGGTGCTGCGCTATCCCGCCTACAGCGTCTCGCTCGCCGGCTTCGTCACTCTCCGCGAGGAGAGCCAGAAATCCGACCATCCCGCCTACAGCGTCTCGCTCGCCGGCTTCGTCACTCTGCGCGAGGAGAGCCAGAAATCCGACCGCTTCGTGATGCGCGTCGAACGCATCGAGGGGAACCGCATAGTCGAGACGCCCGAGCGTGTGCGCCTCTCGGTACGCCGCGGCATGGCGCCGCCCGCGGGCGCGTTCGTCGAGGTCAAGGCCCAGCTTGAACCGCCGCTGCAGCCGCTGCGGCCGGGCGGCTACGATTTCGCCCGCGACCTTTATTTCCAGCGCATCGGCGCCTCCGGCTTCGTGCGCGGCGCGGTGAAGATCGTAACGCCGCCCGCGGCGCCGGGCGCGTGGCTCACTCTCGGCGCCTACGTTCAGGGGGTGCGCGATGCCATCGATGGCCGTATCCGCTCGGTGCTCGCCGGCGATCCCGGCGCGATCGCGTCTGCTGTGATCACCGGCAAGCGTGACGCGATCTCGCCCGCCGTCTACGGACGCGATGTTCGTTTCCGGCATCGGCCACGTGCTGTCGATCTCCGGCTACCACATGGCCGTGGTCGCCGGCATCGTGTTCTTCGTCGTGCGCGCCATCCTAGCGCTCATTCCCGGACTGGCGGACCGGGCGCCGATCAAGAAATGGGCTGCGCTCGCCGCGCTCATCGTCACCGCGTTCTATCTCGTCCTTTCCGGCGCGGAGGTCGCAACCCAGCGCTCCTTCATCATGATTGCGATCGTGCTCATCGGCGTGATGCTCGATCGGCCGATCCTGACCCTGCGCACGGTTACGATCGCGGCGCTGCTGGTCCTGCTGTTTGCGCCGGAGGCGATCGTGCACCCGAGCTTCCAGATGTCGTTTGCGGCGACCCTGGCGCTGGTCGCCGGCTACGAGCGCGGCCTCTCGTGGGCGCGCGCCGGCGCCGATTCCTCGCTCGGCGCCCGCGCCGCGCTCTGGGGCGTGCGCGAAGTCGCGAGCGTGATCCTCGCATCGTTGCTCGCAGGCCTCGCCACCACGCCGTACGCGGCCTACCACTTCCACCGGCTCGCACCCTACGGCGTGCTCGCCAACCTTCTGGCGATGCCGATCGTCTCGGTCTGGGTCATGCCGATGGGCATCCTCGGCGTCGTCGCCATTCCCTTCGGCTTCGACGCCGAGTTCTGGCGGCAGATGGGTCACGGCATTGACTGGATGGACGCGGTCGCGCTGTGGGTCGCGAGCCTTCCCGGTGCCTTCGGCCGCGTCACCGCCTTCGGCACCGGGCCGCTCCTCCTCGGTACCGCGGGGCTCCTGGTCATCGGGCTGTTGAAGACGCCGCTGCGTTGGAGCGGCGTCGCGATCATGCTCGTCGCCGTGATCTGGGCGGGGCTTACGCCGGTGCCGGACATCCTCGTCGGCGCCGACGGCCGCACCTTCGCGGTGCGCGGCGCGGACGGCCGGCTCGCCTTCCATCACACCGGCGGCGACACTTTTGCGACGCGCGAGTGGCTTGCCGCCGACGCGGACGGCCGCGACGTTCGCGATCCGAGCCTCGGCAACGGCATCGCCTGCGACCCGTCCGGCTGCATCGGCAAACTCGCCGATGGCCGGCTGGTCTCCCACGCGCTCGCCGCCGATGCTCTGGAGGAGGACTGCGAGCGCGCCGTCCTCATCGTGACCGCGCGCGACACGCCGCCCGGCTGCGCCGCCACGGTGGTCGGTCGCGATCTGTGGCGCACCCGCGGTGCTTTGACGCTCCGCCGCAATGGCTCAGGCTTCGTGATGGAGGCGGCACGGCCGCCGAACTACGACCGCCCCTGGGCCCCGGCGCCATTGCCGCCACGTTCAGCGCCGGCGAGCCAGGCTTCAGGTGCGGTCACCGCGCCCGAGGTAGCGCAGCCGCCGCCACGTGACGCGACACCGCCCGCCGAGGCTCTCGACCCGAATGAGTGAGCGGCAGCCGCGGTCGTCGAGCGCGCGACGCACCTTCCGCTCATTCCCGCGCACGCGGGAATCCAAATGGAGAATACCGGCATAGGGCGGTGGCGTGATGGCGGGAAAAGAGCAAATTTTTGGCCGTCAATAACAAGACGTGACACTCCCCTGTGCTGCAAACGGAGAGGGCGGCGGGGCATCGACAGCCCTGCTGTGGGCCGTCGGTTTGTACTGTACACGGCGGCCATGACTTTGCTCGCCGGCTGATGCTGGATAGGGGAAAGCGTCAGACTTGGGGCGCCCCGGCTTCACGCCGGGTTTTTTTCGACTGCCCCCGGGTCTCAAGCGCCAGTCAAGTGACAAGCCGTCCTCACAAAAAGGACGTTGGATAGTGCCCGACGAGTAGCTCCAGGGCGACTAATTAGGCCCCGCCGTCAGGCAGCAGGGCCTTTTTCATGCTTGCACCTTTGCGTGTCGGACCGGAAAATGGCTCGCAAGGGCGACCCCCAAGCGAGGACGCGGGGTCATGAGCAACAAACAGGTGCAGCCCGCGAGCGAATGCCAAGCTTGCCGCGGGACAGGTTACGTCGCCGGCGCGCTGCCGATAAAGACCGGACCTTATGTCCTTGAGCCCCCACCCTGTCGGGTATGCGGAGGCACGGGTCGCATGCCTCAACCGAGAGAGTGAGCTAACCGACTACCGCCGGCTCAGTTCTTACCTTGTGGCAGCTCGTCGGCGAGGCGTTCGGCGCGCCGCGCGAGCGACTCATAGTCATTGGCCAGTCGGAGCATTATCATCCTACTCCCGGGATCGCTTATTTCGCTTGCCAGCGTGCGCATTTCATCCGCACGATCCCGCCAACGCCGCGAGTCGTTCAGGAATGTGGGCGACATTGACGAGGCTTCTCGATTTCCAGGTTGCCCGTGCCTTTAAGCACGCTGCAAAATATCATGGACAGAAACAGACCGAGACCCGTATTTGTACGGGGTGCAGGGGAGCAATGTCGGGCACCGCTCGCCCGGCGCTCTGACTTGGGCGGCCAGTGCTGCCCCGCGTTGGATTCGATGGCCGCGTGATATACTCGGTTCGAAGCCATCCAGGATGGCTCATACAGCTATGCCCGGGCCGCGATGGCAGTCGGGCTTCTTTTCATCGAGGCGGCGCTGATTGTGTCGGACCGTCTTCCCAACGCGATTGATCGCCATGTCGCATCGCGCTTGCTCTTGCGGCGGCGGGAAGCGGGCTTGACCCAGCAAATGGTTGCCGACGCGCTCGGCGTCACGTTCCAGCAATTTCAGAAATACGAACGGGCCATCAACCGCATATCCGCTGGTACGCTGTACCAGCTTTCGCTTACGCTCGAAGTTCCGGTGCAATACTTCTTCGAGGGGTTGAGCGGTCGCCGAAAAAAGCCCCGATAGAACAGTCATTCCGGGCGAGTTGCTCCGGGATATGCCTTTTGCAGCAGCTCCGGCAGCTTGGCAACTTTGCGGCGATCCGCCGCGCCTCGTCGCGCGTCATCAGTCTCGTCGCCGCTCGCCGACCGGGCTCCTCCCCAAAGTACGAATAGGCCAGTGACAGGCCGGTGTGATCCTTCACGATGAAACAGGCGTCCGTTTTTTCGACGGACCCCGGCGACGGGAAGCGGCGTCAATCGTCGTACCTAGACGACCCCGCGGGAAGCGGCGTCAATCGTCGTACCGAGACGGCCCCGCTAAAGGAAAACCACATTTGTGCGCTATAAAACCTAGCTCAACCACATGACGAGAGGACGCTTCATGAACCCGAAGCTAATTGCTGCTGCTTTAGTGATCATCTCCTTGCCGGTCTGCGCACATGCTCAAAAGCCTACAGCTGCGAAGGTGACTAACGCGGACGCGCAAAAGGTCGTCAAAATGATCGGGAGCGACAAGGCCAAGATCCAGATCTATTGCGATGTCGCTGAACTTGGTGACCAGATTGACGAAACGAACTCAAAAGATAAGAAGAAAATCGATGAGCTGAATCAGCGAATGGACGAGTTGGCGGCGAAACTGGGTCCTGAATATGTTGCACTCGTTGGCGGGCTTGAGGAGATGGACCCGAACTCCAAGGACAGCAAGGAGATCAATTCGACGCTCGAAGGGCTCGACAAATTGTGCCCGAAGTAGCAACGGCTCCGCATTCTGCAGCGAAGCTGCGCTAGCCAAATACCGCGTCACGATGGTTGCCACACCGCTTTCTCCTCGCACACGATGCATACTCCGCGTGCTCGTTGTGACCGACCAGGGCGGCGGAAAGCGGCGAGTCAATTTTGCTCTGCCGACGCGGACGCCTGGCCACGTATCTGCGGGAGGTCGTCGGTGATCGCAAACCAAGAGCTCTGCTGGCGACGTGCATGTGGAGCTTTGGTAGGATACCCGGTTCGTCGTCCAGCGCGCCCAGCGGCAAACCGAAGTAGTCACGGTGATCGTCGAACTTGCGGGCAAATCATCGGCTGGGTCCCCGCTTTCGCGGGGGCGAGCGCTTCATCGCGGTCAGAGGGTATGGATCCCGGCCGTCGCACTGCGCACGCCCCAGATATGGCGGCGACCCCGGTGTGACCGGATTGGCGCGCCCCGGAATGACAATCAATACCGGCGGAACAGGCCGACGAGCTTGCCCTGGATGCGCACCCGGTTGGGCGGCAGGATGCGCACCTCGTAGGCGGTGTTCGCGGGCTCGAGCGCGATCGAGGCGCCGCGCCGGCGGAAGCGCTTGAGCGTTGCTTCTTCGTCGTCGATCAGGGCGACAACGATGTCACCGGTGTCGGCGCCATCGGTGCGCTTGAGCAGCGCGATGTCGCCGTCGAGGATGCCGGCCTCGATCATCGAATCGCCGCGCACTTCAAGGGCGAAGTGCTCGCCGGTGCTGAGCATGTCGGGTGGAATGTTGATGGTGTGGCTGCGGGTCTGGATCGCCTCGATGGGCGTGCCGGCCGCGATACGGCCCATCACCGGCACGGCGACCGCCCTGCCGCTTTCGTCCTCGGAGGCGGCGCGCACACGCCCCAGGTTGCCTTCGATGACGCTCGGGGTGAAGCCGCGGCTGCGGCTCGACGACATGCCGTGTGCAACCGATTCGGGAAGCTTGATCACCTCGATCGCACGCGCGCGGTTGGGCAGCCTGCGGATGAAGCCGCGTTCCTCGAGCGCCGTGATCAGACGGTGAATGCCGGATTTCGAGCGCAGGTCGAGCGCATCCTTCATCTCGTCGAAGGAAGGCGGTACGCCCGCCTCCTTGAGACGCTCATGGATAAAACGCAAGAGTTCTGCTTGCTTGCGCGTGAGCATCGGCGCT
>Ga0210408_10003881_pt1 | contig 13548 bp, 4 predicted proteins | sample IncBWH4MmetaG_FD_155471 | JGI IMG/M metagenome (GOLD analysis project Ga0210408, IMG submission 155471) | Forest soil microbial communities from Barre Woods Harvard Forest LTER site, Petersham, Massachusetts, United States - Inc-BW-H-4-M | ecosystem: Environmental > Terrestrial > Soil >...
GCCCTGGCGCTCTCTGTGGTCATGGTGGCGTTGTGCGGGCCAAGTCTGGTCTCGGTCGCGGCGCAGATGGCGTCTGCGGGTGATGGTGCCGCTGCGGTACGCGGAGTAGTGGAAGACGCGGCAGGCAAGCCAGTGGCGGGAGCCGCGGTGCGGCTTGTGCGTGCCGGCGAAGCAGACGGCAACGAGAAGACTTCAGCCGCGGATGGTACGTTTTCGTTTGCGCTGCCGGGGGCTGCGCACTTTGTGCTGAGCGCGCGCAAGGATGCGATGCAGAGCGGCACTGTCGAAGTGGCGGTTGGTCCTTCAGGCGACGTGCGGCCGCGGGATGTGGTGCTGAAGCTGGAGGTTGAGGGCCCTGCTTCGCCGCTGGGGTCGCAGGCGATGGAGTTCAGCGATTCGCCGAGCTTCACCATTGCGGCAGTAACGGACTGGACGGCGGCGGGCGGGCATGGATCCGATGCGATTCTGCGGACGAGTGAGTCGCTCACGCGCGAGGCAGTGCAGTTGAAGGGCGCGGACGGGGTAAAGTCGACCGATCCCGCGATCAAGCCGGTGATGGCGCTCGAGAGCAGCGGAGAGTATGGGCAGGCACGGAGAATCATTGGAGATTTGCTGGCGCAGAGCAGAACCGCCGATCGACTGCGGCTTGCCGGCGAACTGGATGAAAAGCTCGGCGACCCTGTGGCGGCGGTAAATGAGTTGGAGCAGGCGGTGCACGAGGAGAGCAGCGAGGAGAACTACTTTGCGTGGGGTTCGGAGCTGTTGCTGCATCGCGCGATCTGGCAGGCCAAGGATGTGTTCACAGCGGGGGCGCAACAATACCCAAAGTCGGCACGGATGATCACGGCGCTGGGCGCGGCACTGTTTGCGTGCTCGCTGTATGATGAGGCGGCACAGAGGCTTTGCGAGGCAGCGGATCTCAGCCCGGAGTCAGACGAAGCCTACCTGTTTCTCGGCAAGGTGGAGGTGGCCAGTCCCAATCCGTTGCGCTGCAGTGAGAAGAAGCTTGCTGACTTTGTGAAGCGGCGACCGGAGAATGCCCTGGCGAGTTACTACGATGCGATGGCGATCTGGAAGGCAAATGGGCGGTCGACAGATTCGCAAGTCTTGAGCAAGGTGGAGGCGTTGCTGAATCGAGCTGTTGCGGTGGATGCGAGGTGCAGCGATGCCTATCTGCAGCTTGGAAACCTGAATGCCTCGCGGCGCGATAACCCGGCGGCGATTGCGAATTACAAGAAGGCGATCGACGCCAATCCGCAACTGGCGGAGGCACATTATCGGCTGGGGCTGGCCTATGATCGCGCCGGCGAACAGGAGAGCGCAAAAGCGGAGTTTGCATTGCACGAGAAACTCAACAGAGAACAAGCCGCCGAGGTGGAGCGTCAACGACGCGCGGTTAAGCAGTTCCTGGTAAAGGGAAGCGGACCGCAGAGCTCGAATCCTTAGCGCTGCGGCTTGAATGTCGCAACGATGCCATCGCCCTCGCGGACGGTGAGGATTTGGTTGGGCTTGACCTGTGTAAAGCGCTCGACTTTCTGCGTGGTGGGCCACTTGATCTCGATGGCGTCGATGATTTCCGCAGTGCCGACACCGAAGTGAAGTCGCAGATCATTTTGCGACATGACGCTGCTGCCGCTGTGTACCTCATCCATTTGGATGTGCTTGCCGGTGAAGACGCGAGCCCGCGCGCCGATCGCGGTGCGGTTGCACCTGGTTCCGACTAGTTTCAGCTTGATCCAATTCTGCTTGTTACCACCCTGGTTATGCAGGAGCGAGGGCAGGTCATTCATGTTGAGGATCAGGGCGTCGATGCCACCGTCGTTGTCGTAGTCACCGAAGGCTGCGCCGCGGCTGGAGAATCGCTGGGTTATGCCCGGACCCATATCGGCCGAAACGTCCTTGAACTTTCCATTGCCAAGATTCTTGTAGACGAGGCGCTGGTTCTTGAAGGTCTCGCCGAAGTTATAGTTATCGATCTCGGGATAGACGTGGCCATTGACCTGAATAATGTCGGGCCAACCGTCATTATCGTAGTCGATGAATCCGCAACCCCACGCGACGTACTTGTTGTTAATACCGATGCCAGAATTGAAAGAGAGCTCGGTGAACGTGCCATCGCCGTTATTGTGATAGAGGTCAGACGTGTCGTCAGCAAAGTTTGTCTTGAAGATATCGAACCAGCCATCGCAGTCGTAGTCGGCAACGCCAACGCCCATCCCGGCCTGCTCATGCCCATCGTCGTTGTACGCACAACCGGCAATGACTGCGACGTCGGTGAAGGTGCCATCGTGATTGTTCTGAAATAGGATACTGGGCTCGGAGTCCACGGCAACGTAGATGTCGGGCCAGCCGTCGTTGTCGAAGTCGTAGGAGACGGCGGTGATGGAATAGCGCGGGCCGGGCTTGTGGATGCCGGCCTTCTCGGTTACGTCGGTGAATGTGCCGTCACCGTTGTTGTGATAAAGAATGTTGATGTCGCCGGGAAGACCACGCGGCCCGCACATGGTGGGCACGCCCTTCCATTGGCAGAAATTCAGGCCGTCAAGCTTGATGGGGACATCTGGATCCAGCTTGACGAAGTTACACACGAATAGGTCAAGATGGCCGTCGCGATCGTAGTCAAAAAAGGTAGAACCTGTCCCCCACCGGCCTTTCGACTGGGAGAGGCCCGCTTTCTGGGTCACATCGGCAAACGTACCGTTGCCATTGTTATGGAAGAGGACGTTATGGCCCCAGAAGGTGCAGAAGAGATCGTCCCAGCCGTCATTGTCGTAGTCACCGACACAAACGCCGGTTTGCCATCCGCTGCGTCCCAAACCTGACTTGTCGGTAACATCGGTGAAGGTACCGTCGCGATTGTTTTTGTAGAGGTGAGTGGATGGCTCCTTGCCCGCGGGCCAATGTTCATTGATGCGGCTGCCGTTGGTGAGGTAGATATCGAGCCAGCCGTCTTGGTCGTAGTCGAAGAAGGCGATACCGCTGCCCTTGGTCTCAATAATGACGCGCTTTTTGTCGACTCCACCCCAGACGTTTGGGGTGTGAAGGCCGGCTTTGTCAGCCACGTCAATGAATTGGACGGAAGATGCCGGGGTGGCGGCAACGGCAGCGTGAACGACATTGCGGTTCCAGCGCCAAAGAGGCGTGACGAGCACATCGAGCAGAGTGCCGCCGAGGAGATACGCCGAGGAACCGATAAACCGCCGCCGAGGAATCTTCATTCGATTTCTGCTACCTATGCCTTTCCATGTTTCAGTCAGAGCGCCGCGTATGGTTGATCTCTTGCCTGATTATCGACGGGTTACTCTGGGAAAAGTGCGGGGAACGATACCCATGCCTTCCTTGACGGCAATGATGGAATCGATTGGGAGGTTGGTGAGACGGTCGATCTGGCCGCTTGGCCAGGTGATGACCAGTGAGTCGATCTTTGTCCGCTTACCGAGGCCGAAGTGAATCCGCCGATCGCTGGAGGACATGTAACTCGTGCCTCCCTTGGCCTGATCAATGCGGACCCGGTTGCCGGACGTGAGTTTCACAACAGCTCCTATCCCGTCACGATTTGATTTGACACCGATGAGGAGAATCTCGACCCAGTGGTTGGCAGTGGCGCCGTCATTTCGCAGGAGTTCCGGTGCGTCGCCGCGGCAGTTGACCGCGATTCCGACCGCTCCGTCGTTGAAGAAATCGGCAGTGGCGAGGCCACGCGCGGCGACCGGGCGAATGAAGTCGGGGCCGAGCGCATCCGATGACTTTTCGAAGTGGCCGTTGCCGAGATTATGAAACATGAGCAGCGGCTCTTTGTAGGACACCAGGCTGTGATATAGGCTGACGTTGTCAACCATAGCGCCATTGGCCTGCACGATATCGGGCCACCCATCGTTGTCGTAGTCGATGAATTTCGCCGCGACTCCACTAAGGAGCATTGCTTTGTTACCGATGCCGGAGCTGTAAGTGGTATCGGTGAATGTCGCGTCGCCATTGTTGTGGTACAGGCGGTTGAGCTCGAAGTCGAGATGGGTGATATAGACGTCGAGAAGGCCATCGCCGTCGACATCCGCCGCATCGATGCCCATTCCGGCCTCGTAGTGGCCGTCTTCGCTTGCCGCAAGACCTGAGATGAGCGAGACATCCGTGAAAGTGCCGTCATGGTTGTTTTGAAAGAGGAAATTGGGCCAGGTATCGTTGGCGATGGCAATGTCGGGCCAACCATCGTCATTGAAATCGGCGAGCACGACACCCATTCCCTTTGACTCGGGAATGCCCACACCGGACTTCATGCTGACATCAGCAAATGTGCCGTCGTGGTTGTTGTGATAGAGCTTGGTCTTCTGTCCTTTGTAGTTATTGGGATTGCAGTAGGAGCGGTAACCAGGTTTCTTTTCGCCGCACCAGATGTTGTTCTTGGGGCTCCAATCGAGATAGTTGGTCACGACCAAGTCAAGATAGCCGTCCTTGTCATAGTCGAACCAGCCGGCGCTCGTAGACCACTGGCCTTCGTCGGCTACTCCGGCCTTGGCGGTAACATCGGTGAAGGTCCCGTTGCCATTATTGTGATAGAGAATGGCGCTGCCGTAGCCGGTTACATAGAGATCGGGATAACCATCGTTATCAAAGTCTCCGACGGCTACTCCCTGGCCATAGTGGCCTTCGCCGCCGAGGCCTGCCTTCTCCGTTACGTCAGTGAAGGTTCCGTCACCATTATTGCGATAGAGCGCGGAGCGCAAAGGATGTTGGGGCTTGTACGCGTCGGTGGCGCCGGACTGCACGAAGTAGATATCCATGAGACCATCCTGATCATAGTCAAGGAAGGCAACCCCGGTACCCATGGTCTCAAGATAGTACTTTTCTTCGGTTTGTGTAGAGTCCTGCACGAAGTTGATGCCCGCAGCGTGACGAATATCGGTGAAACGAACCGCGGGGATCGAGTCGTGGGAGATGGGAGCGGGCTGCGATTGGCCGGATTGTTGTGATTGGCACGGCAGAACTGAGAGGAGAAAGAGCACGCAGACGCGGCGGAGTGTACCCATCATAGAGTTCGATCCGCGAGTGACAACGCCAATTGCACGAATTGCTCGCGCGCCTGGCTGTTCATTGCCTGCGCGGGAGGGCTGGGCGAGGCGGCTGCCTGATCGAGCACCTGCTGGATGCGGCCGATGTCGAGAATGCCGTTTGCTGCGCTGTTTTTGAAGCGATCGAGCACTTCCTTTGCTTTGTCGATTTGACCGCTCTGGAAGTAGTAGACGCCGAGCGTCGAATAGCCACCGGGCCACTCGGGCAACAGGTCCACAGCGTGTTCAAGCTGATCCGCCGCCTGGACGTCGTTGCCGTCGAGGGCAGAGATCAGACCGAGGCCCCAGAAGATTTTGCCGGAGCCAGGAACTCGTTGCTGTCCCTTCGCAAGGGTCGCCTTGGCTCCGTTGCGGTCGTTGTCGCGAAGCTGAATCAATGCCAGAGAAAGATAGTCCTGGTCGTTGTCAGGGTTGCGGGCAATGGCGTTGCGATAGATATCAGAGGCACGCGCGGAGTCGCCGGTGTGCGCATAAATGTCGCCGAGCAGAGCAAGATAAGCGTCGTCTTTCTGACCATCGGGCGAGACCTGCGACGCGACTTCGAGCGCCTGCGGATAGCGTCGCTCGCGGAACAGCGCATCTGCCAAATCGAACTTCACATCGTCAGCATTGGGATTGACCTGGAGCGCGGCCTGGAAGTGCTCGACGGCGCCGTCGTATTGGCTATAGCGGGCGAGAAGCACACCGGTCCCTGTGAGTGTACGGAAATCGCCGGGACTCACCTTGTCCAGTCCAACGACTGTATCCTTGGCGTCGTCGATCTTACCGGACTTGAGATACGCTTCGGCTAGCAGATAGAGGTCCTCCGCTTGACCGGGGTGCTCCTTGATGCGAAGTGTGAGTTGCTCGATATCGAGTTGCTGTCGATCAGGTGCGGCTAACTGTGATCGATTGTCAAGGAAATCGAAGAGATGCTGGTACGGCATAGGGCCTGAGGATGCCAGCGAAGACTTCGACATGGTTTTGAATACGGCCAAATCCCGTTCAGCGGCGGCTGTATCGTGAAGGCCGCGCTCCGCCATGGCCAGCTTGTAGTATCCCGTGGCGGGATCGTGGCTCACCTTGACGTAGTGGCGCAGCACTTCTACAGCTTCTTGCGGCTTCTTTTCTGCAATGCGCAGGTTGGCCAACTCGAGGAGCGCGTCGGCAAAATCGGGATTCGTCTGTATGGCTCTTTGCAGGTAGGACTCGGCTGAGGCGGCGTCTCCCTGGCGTTCGGCGATGTAGCCGAGGTTGAAGAGACAGAGGCCATTCTTCGGATCGATCTTGAGTCCGTGCCGAAACTGCTGTGTGGCTTCGTCGAAGCGGCCGAGGTTGCGGTAAGAGAGCCCAAGGAATGCGTATGATCGCGCCGAACCCTCCACTTCGATCAGCCTGTTGAAAACCTCGATGGACTTCTCCGTCTTGCCGGCCATGAAGTAACTTTCGCCGAGTGCGGCGAGCAAGTCAGGACGGCGAGGTGACGATTGCAGACCTGACTCGAGCAGCGGGATCGCATCTTCGAAGTAGTTTTGAGACATGCTGATGCGAGCCATGAGGAAGATGACTTCGATGTTATCGGGAGCCAGCTTTCGGGCGTGAATGAGCAGGTCGAGTGCATCAAGGGGTCGCGATTGGTCAACGTAGACCTGGGCCATCAGGTAGAGCGTTTCGGGAGACTCGGGCTTGGCGCGAAGAGCTCGCGTCAATACGGCCTGGGCGTTGGCCAAGTCGCCGCCGCGGTACAGGTCTTGGCCGAGGTTGAAAAGAATTTCAAAGGTGCCCGGTTGAAGAGCATCCGCCTTTTCCAGCTCAAGTTGAGCCGGTTTGTATTGTTTCTCCGTAGCGAGCAGGATTCCCAAGGAGAAATGCACTTGCACGTTGGTGGTTTGTTCCATCGAGAGGGCGTTGGCTTCACGCAGGGCTTGAGCCGGTTGTTTGTTTTCAAAGTACGCGCGAGCCAGTTGCAATTGCGTTGGGGGATCAGCGGGATGCACCTGCTGAAACTGCTCTATGGCGAGGGCGGGCGATCTCTTCATCATCATGAGAACGCCGAGATTGTAATGCGCATCGCGATTCCTCGGATCGAGGCGGAGCACTTCCCTAAACTCCCGTTCCGCAAGCTCTGTCTGTTTCTGGGCAACGTAAAGGCTACCGAGATTGTTATGCGCGCGGGTAAAGTTCGGCTTCAATTTCAATGCCTTTTGAAACGACAAGAGAGCGGCGGCGTAGTCGTGCTGATCTCCCTCGATCATGCCAAGCAGGTTATAAGCGTCGGCGCTCGAGGGATTGAGGCGGAGTTCTTCCATAGTCGATGCTTTGGCTTCATCGAGCCGGTTCTGGCTTATGAGTCGCTCGACCTGTGCGAGGGACGACTTGCTCTCAGGTGAGCCGCCCTGCGCCGCCCCATGCATTGCCCAGGCAAACAGAATCGAAGAAACAGCTCTCCTGGACCACAGGATGATTCTCCGCCGGCGCAGGTCGCCATTGCCCGTCGCCATTTTATGCAGCAATAGTCCGATCGTGGAAATCATTGGAGCAATTCCAGAGCTTGCTTCGCGTTGGGGTTCTCAGGTTGCACCTGCAGCAGGTCACGCAATACTTGACGGGCACGATCCTTGTCGTTCCGCATAGCATAGAGGCGCGCGAGATTTAAGTATGACTGATCGAACTTTGGCGAGAGACGAATGCCGGTTTTGAATTGTTCTTCGGCCTTTGCGTAATCTTGCTGACGAACAAACACGATGCCCAGGTTGTTCAAGGCCTCAGGATATTCCGGGCGTAATTCAAGTGCACGCTGAAGATATGCCAATGCGGGCTGAATCTGGTTCTGTTGCGCGTAGAGCATACCCAGACTGTAGTTGATCTCGGGGTCATCGGGAAGAAGCTTGAGAGCGCGAGTGAGGGAGTCGTTTGACTTGTCGAATTCCTTCTGCTTGCGATAAACGTTGCCAAGGTTCAGGAGTGCCACCGGGTAGTTGGGGCGTTGGGCCAGGGAATGAGTGAAGTAGTCGATGGCCTGGTCAAAGCGGCCTTGTTCCGCAGCCATCATGCCCAGGTTATTCCAGGCCTCGGGATAGTCTGGGCGGATCTTAACGGTTTGCTCCAGATAGGCCTGTGCCTCGTTCGACTCGTGTCGGCGCAGGCTCAGCGTACCCAGGTTGTAGTAGGCGTCGGCGTTGTCCGGCTTAGTAGCGACGACCTGCTTAAATGACTCCGCAGCTTGTTCCAAGTATCCGTGCTGAAACATCGCAACCCCGTAAGTGAAGTCGTTGCGACCGAAGGTATCCCTAACGAGAAGGCCCGGGAAGGGGAGAGCCGCGCGCATTCGATCCGACGGCGTGGCGGGGATCGATTGCGCGTCGGCAGCAACTCGCTCCGCGTCAATCATTCCCTGGTACACCTTGATGATGGCGCCTTCGCGATCAAGGAGGAACGCAGCGGGGATGGGGAGGTCACGACGGCGTTCGAAAAGGTAGCGGTAGGTGATGTTGTAAATTCCCGCGGTCTCCGGTGTGGCGAAGACAATTGGAAAATCGAAGCGCCCGTGGGATGCTATTGAGCGGGCCTCGGCGATACCGGATCCGTCGTCCAAATTGACTGCGAGGATCTGCACGTATGGTGTTTGGAGGCGTGCACGACTCTGCTGAAGTTCGTGCAGCATTTCCACACTGCGTGCACTTCCCTGTGACCAGAAGAGGAGCAGCACCAACTTGCCTCGCAACGAAGCCAACTCAAGGGGTGCGCCACTCAGGTCGGGCAGGGAAAAACCCGGCGCCAGGACTGGCTGGATAAGGCACGTTTCGAGTTCAACTGGCAATGGCTCTATCGCGGGATCGGGTGCAGGTCGATTGAATGCGGCCGCCGTTGCATTGTATTGCACGGCCAGAAAAGTGCTTGAGCCTTCTTCGAGCGAGATGCGATGGTTTGGAGGTAAGTGTTCAAACAACTGCGAAGAGCCGCTCGGCCAGCGGATCTTTGCGCGAATTTCTTCGGTGGTGCTGCCGATTCCGAAAAATAACTCCTTGGAGTGTTGCGCGAGAAATCCGGTTCCGGCCTGAAGGTACTTAGTCTGGCGGGTGCCGCCGGCTTCCACCGTGATGGAAGCCCCAATAGCGTCACGATTACTCTTGTTCCCGCGCAGCCTGAAACTGACGGATTGGCCGAGACTCTCCATCGCGTTGTGCAGAATGCGAATCTGCGGTGCGTTGCGGTTTTTGACGACGACTTCCGGGCGGCCGTCATGATCGAAGTCGGCCAAGGCAAAGGAACGGCTGTCCTCCAGGAGATCCAGGCCGAGGGCTCCCGAGGCTTCGGCAAAGCGGCCGCTGCCGCAGTTGAGAAACAGGACGTTGCGCGCCTGGCCGTGCCAGGTATAGTCGGATCGAACAAGTTCGTTGATTGCGTTCCACCCGCGTTCGTAGGCTGACGAAGGCGTTGCATCCTCAGACGATTTGGCAACTACCTGGCGCCAGAAGAAACCTGCGAGGTCATTTCGTTCCGGGCCTGAGAGATACCCGTTCGTGACGTAAAGGTCCGACAGGCCATCGTGATCAAGGTCCCAAAAATCGGATGACCATGACCATCGGCCCATGGCGACGCCGGCCTGCTGCCCGACGTTTTCAAATCGGCCGTCGCCCTGGTTGCGATAAAGCGCATTTCCGCGCGCATGACGCTGGTAGAGTTCGCGAATCTCCGGCGTAGCAGACTTGTGAAACTGAGGCTGGCATGAGACTCGTTGGCCGGCTGCCTCCCACATACTTGGAACGTATACGTCCTGGTGCCCGTCGTTGTCATAGTCGCACCAGCAGCAGCCCATACCGGCCCCGACGCTCTCAACGTTCGATTCGCGGGACGCCACGCGGAGGGTGCCGTCGCCATTGTTGCGGTAGAGTTGCGAACTGCCGAAGTCGTTGGCGACAAACAGGTCAGGTAGGCCGTCATTAGTGGCGTCGCCCCAGGCGCACGCGAAGCTATACCGATCGTTGTCTGCGTTCATCCCGGCGGCTTGAGTGGTCTCGACAAATCGGCAGCCGCCCTCGTTGTGAAAGAGGCAGTTTGGCGGCCCGTTACGGGCGTCGTAGTAGGGAATGGGATAGTGATACTGATCGAGACCCAGATAGTACATATAGGTGCAGAAGTAGATGTCGAGACGGCCATCGCGATCATAGTCGGCCACTGCTGCGTGAGTGAATGACCCCTGTGGTGGACGGGCGAATTGGAATGCATCATGTTTGAGCGTAAAGGTGCCATCGCCGCGATTTACGAAGAAAAGAGGGCCGGTTCCGCAGACCACGAGCAGGTCCTGGAATCCTCTATTGTCGAAGTCCGCGAAGAGTGCGCACGCGGTACTGTCGAGGACGCCGACTCCTGCCTTTTCGGTCACGTCTTCAAATGTCCCGTCGCCGCGATTGCGGAAAAGGCGGTTGGGCAGACCGGCCGGCTGGCAAACGTACAGGTCATCAAATCCGTCGTTGTCAAAATCGCCGGCACTGATTCCGTTGTTGCCGTACACATCTACGCCAACCGCGCCATCGAGAACGGTGCGCCAGTAATCGGCGCCATGCAGCAGTTGCTTTCGATACGAGTTGGTCGCACCAAAAGCGCTTGCCGTTACGTCCATGAAGACGGGCCCGCTCGCGGTACAGGTGGTTTCTTCGCCCGCTTCGAGCTCGCGCGCGAGCCAGGCTTGGGATGTGTCCTGCGACCACTTCATCCGCCAGGAACCGACGCGCTCTTCGCGCTGCCGGTTTTTGCGGACGGTGACCAGATCGTAGCGCACATCGACACGGATCTCGACAGGGGAGTCGGAGATCCGCTCAACAGCGAAGACTTCAAACTCCGCTGTCTCGACTATTTCGGGTTGCTCGAGCCACCCGTCCAGAGACTGTAGGCAATGATCGCGGCCTCGGGTAACATCAGCCGCGAATTGCCGCCGGACGGCCTCAATTCCAAAAGCGGATCGCAGTGTTTCCTTGTTGGATACGCTCAGGGTTGACGCATGAATCGACGGATCCAGCGAAGGTCCTAGGGATGAAATTGCACGCGGAGATTCCACGAGCTTGAGGGCCCAGGCTTTGAGGACCGTCTCGATCTCGGTAGCGTATTTTTCAGTGATGTATTCATCGGAGCCAGGAGCCACGAGGCTCATGACATCTGCCAAGGGCGAGCGCGCCGGATAGTGTGGGATGAACCGGGTATCGGACAAGGTGAGCGGGTTGTTGAGGCCGGCCGCAGAGAGACTTCGCGACAAGAGCGGGCCCGCGAAAAACGGGGCCGCGCGAAAGAGCACAGGCGACATCGCCAGGCCTTTCAGAACTGCTCGACGAGGAATAGTTGGCACCGCGGCTTTGTTTTCGGGTCGAGCCATTGATTTCGAATTAAGGGGCCCCTACGGCAATCGTGTGCGGATGTGATCTTCCGATCTTGTCGCCGCACGAGAGTCGCCGGGATGCAGCCTCACGGATTTGCGATGGCGCCAAGATGTCCGAATGATAGCACCAAGATAAACGCGGATAAGCGGGGGTTGGTGTGGGCGACGGAAGGCGGCTAGCGTCAGATTCAGGACGATGAAAGCGGTTGTGATAAGTCCCTGAAGGAGACCAGAGGGTTGGAGACTTGGGCATACGCAGGAATGCACTTCAATCTGATGAAGACACTACTTCAGAGGGGGTCCGCGGGAAACGTTATCCTTAAAGGTTAAAGCGATTTAGCAAATCTCCTTGCTGCCGGGACCGACGCTGCGGATTGGGGGAAAATACAGGCTGAATTTTCCACTCCACCTTTCCACTCCACCTTTCGATTGACAAAGATCAGGGAAATGGACTAGGCTTCCTCGCATCCCAAAAGTAACCGTTTACAACGGTTCACAAAAACAAAAAGAAGTTTTCCCCAGACAGTCGTTGAAGAAAAACAAGAGGGAACAGATCGGAGGGTATTTGGATGGGCCATGATCGCAGTACGTCAAGTCGCTTGAGGGTCCTCAGCTACGTTGTTCTCACCACCCTAAGTTTCCTCCTCCTCGCCCCGCGCTATGCACATGGCCAGGTCGATGAAGGCGCAATAACAGGAACTGTCGCAGATACAACAGGTGCCGTTGTACCTAACGCACAAATCACCCTTTTGAACACAGACCAGGGAATCACACTCGAAACCAAGTCGAGCCCCAGCGGCGGGTACACCTTCTCTCCCGTTCGGGCCGGCCATTACTCCATCACAGCAACGGCGTCCGGCTTCGCAAAGCTCACGCAAAGGAACATTGATGTAAACGTCGCGCAAGTTCTGCAGGTGAATCTTTCGCTCAAGCTGGGATCGGCGACGGAAACGGTGGAAGTGAACACGGCGCCGCCATTGCTGCAAACGGAAGAGGCATCGGTTGGCCAAGTGATCGGCCAGCAGGAGGTGAATAATCTGCCGCTGAACGGGCGTAACTTCACCTTCCTGGCGCAGCTGGGAGCAGGCATGCAGACGCCCCAGGCTGATACTCGCGGCAATGCGGCATCGGGCGCGTTCTCAGCGAACGGGCTGCGTCCCGCACAAAACAACTACCTGCTCGATGGCATCGACAACAATTCGAATGCGGTGGACTTCCTGAATGGGACCAACTTCGTGATCCTGCCTCCCGTGGATGCGATTCAGGAGTTCAAAGTGCAGACTGCGGACTTCAGCGCCGAACTCGGCCGTTCCGCAGGCGCGGTGATGAACGCCACTGTCAAGTCAGGCACCAACAGCCTGCACGGCGCTGCGTGGGAGTTCTTCCGCAACGACAAGCTGGATTCCGCCGACTATTTTGAAAACAACAATGGCCGCCCCAAGGGCAAACTCCGCCAGAACCAGTTTGGCGCATCCGCAGGCGGGCCCATCATCAAGAACAGGGTGTTCCTGTTTGGCGATTACGAAGGCTTCCGCCGCGTGCAGGGTACGCCCGAGAACGGCAACGTTCCCACGGCCGTGATGCGTGGTAAGAATGGAGATTCGCCCTATCACAACCTCACAGATATCCTAAAAATTAATGATGGAACCACGCGAGCTGACCTCCTCGGCCGCGCCGTCCAAAAGGGAACCGTTCTGGATCCTTCAACGACGCGTTTTGTGGCCAATGGGGCTCATGACCCGATCACCGGGTTGGTTAATAACACCGGGAAAGATGGCTATGTCCGTGACCCGTTTGGCACCTGCGCCGGGTCTGCGGGTGCAATTACGGCCGGCGCCTGCTCCGACTTGAACCAGATCCCTGCCCCAGTCCAACTCGATCAAAACGCAGTGGGCGTCCTGAATCTTTTCCCGGCGCCAAACTCCGGTATCCAGACCTTCAGCTCCAGCCCCGGTCTGTTCGAGCATCGCAACCAATTCGACATTCGCGGTGACGTGAACCCCAACGACAAGGAACAGATCTTCGTCCGGTTCAGCTATTCGGACGACCCCATATTCATCCCGGGCATCTTCGGCGGCGTCGCGGATGGCGGTTCGTTTGACCAGGGCCTTCAAACCGCCAAGTCGGACC
>Ga0210408_10003883_pt1 | contig 13543 bp, 10 predicted proteins | sample IncBWH4MmetaG_FD_155471 | JGI IMG/M metagenome (GOLD analysis project Ga0210408, IMG submission 155471) | Forest soil microbial communities from Barre Woods Harvard Forest LTER site, Petersham, Massachusetts, United States - Inc-BW-H-4-M | ecosystem: Environmental > Terrestrial > Soil >...
CTACTGACAGGAATCCTTTTCGGATTGGCTCCGGCCCTCGGAGCTACGCGCCTGAATATGGTCGAGGCTTTGAAAGAAGGAGGCCAAAGGTCGGGAGGCAGCGCGTCGGCGCCCAAAATCCGCAATGTGCTGCTCATTGCTCAGGTAGCGCTGGCCCTGGTGCTGGTCGTAGCGGCCGGCCTGCTGGTTCGCACTTTCTACCACATGCTGCGGACAGATATGGGGTTCGAGGCCGCGCACGTTGTGACCTTCGAGTTGTCTCTGCCGGCTTCCAAATATTCCGATACGAACCGCATGGCGCAGCTCTACCAACAAGTCGGACTGCGATTGCAGTCGGTCGCCGGTGTCCAGTCGGCGGGATTTGCGTCTGTGGTTCCCATGGGCGGCTCACCTGACAGCACGGTGATTCGTTTTCCCGAGCGTCCAGCTGCGAACGGAGCAGAAAAGCCGGGCGCGAACTATTCGTTTGTTTCGCCCGGCTACTTTGCCACCATCGCAACCCCTTTCCAGCGTGGGCGGGATATCACCGATGCGGATACTCTCGCCTCGATGCCGGTAACGATCATCAACAGCACGATGGCGCACAAGTATTGGCCGGGCGAGGATCCAATCGGCAAACAGGTGGGGGTGGGAGACCTGCGCTATCCGTCGCGGGTTGTGGTTGGGGTCGTGGCGGATGTCAAACAGGCTTCACTGCGCGAAGAGCCAGTACCGGAGATGTTCGTGCCCTATACGCAGAATGAAATCAAGATATGGCCGGCGATGCAGACCATGCAGTACGCGGTGCGGACCAAAGCTGATGCCGCTTCGATTGCGGCCAGCGTGCGCGAGGCGGTGCACGCGGTGGACCCGGATCTTCCCCTTGCGAATTTTGCGCCGCTAACCACCCTGGTGGACGCTTCCATGATCTCCGACCGATTCTCCACGCTTTTGATCAGCGCCTTTGGCGTGCTGGCGCTAACCCTGGCTTCGATTGGCATGTATGGCGTCATTTCCTATTCGGTGATGCAGCGTACACAGGAAATTGGCGTTCGCATGGCACTCGGCGCACGGCGGGGACAGATCTTTGTCATGGTTCTCCGGCAAGGCGGTTTGCTGGTCGGTGGTGGAATCGTAATCGGCCTGATCGCAGCTTTCGCCGTGACGCGCCTCATGGCGCGCTTCCTCTACGGAGTTCGGCCTACCGATCCCCTGACGTTTGGGGCAGTGTGCTTGCTCTTGGCGGCCACCACGCTTCTCGCGTGCTATGTGCCGGCGCGGAAGGCAACCAAGGTGAATCCAGTGGTCGCGCTGCGTTACGAATAGTCCGCATGGGAAGTACCGGCGCTTGCTGACGGGTGATTTATCCGCTGCGCGAGTGCGCGCAGCTCAGGGAATTGACCCCAAGCCGGCAACGAAGTCGAGATAGCGGTTGCCGTCGATGTCGTACACAAACACTCCCTTGCCGCGATTCAGCGCGACGGGACAGCGACAGAAATCCCCCAGAAAACCGAAGAGTTTACTGAGTTCGTCTCAACCCTTAGAACTTCGCGTAGTAAACGTCCCCGCTTCCCAGATACGACTCTCCCTCCGCCCAAATCGCGTAGAAGTTCCCAGCCCCATCGGCGACTGTCTCCGTGTAGTCGCCGTAAGGGTGATCGAATCCTGCGGCAGTCTGATAATCCCGGAGCGGCGTCGCCTGCGTCATCGTCTGCTCCGCGCTCCAGTTGGTTGCGCCATCCGCGCTGCTGCGCGCGTATACGTTCCACACTCCGCACTGTCCCGTAGTGCTCGAACTCTTGCATGTGTAGTTGCCTCCGGGGGTGGCGCGGTTGTCCATCCAGATCGCTTTGACCGACGATGACGAGCCCGCGACCGAAGGAAATCCGTGCCACACGCCGCTCGGCGCTAGCGACAGCTGCGATCCGTTCGGCCAGGAAGAAGAATTGAACGGAATATTCCAGCTCGCCCCCAGCGTGTCGGAATACTTTGTATAGATCCGTTCCGGCGTGCCGTTCGATCCGGCTCCCGCGTTGTAAATGGCGACGAGCCGGTCATTCGCCGGCGCGGTCTTCGGCTGCACCGCGATCTGCACCGATCCTCCCCAGTAGTCCCATCCCGCGCCCGATACAACGGGCTCGCCTTCGCCCTCATCGATGGTGGTCACGGACGAGGTCGCAAACAGGTTGTTGGATTGCAGCAGGTAGAACGTGGTCGGCCCCCTGCCGGTGTTGTTGGTGCCGGACCACGCGAAGTACGCGTTCCCCTTGGTGTCGAGCACGGCGCCTGTCGCCAGAGCCACGCCGCTGGGTGCAATCGTAATCTGTTTCGAGGTGAAGGTAGCGCCGCCGTTGGTGCTCACGGTGACATACTGCCTGCCTCCGTTTTCGTAGGCCACTATCACGTTGTTGTTCTGGTCGACCAACAACATATCCTTGTCACCTTTCCCTCCGTTGGTCACATCGACTGGCTTGCTCCAGGTCGAGCCGTGATCGTCGGAGTAGATCGCCTCGATCGGCGTGTACTGCCCGTTTCCGTCCATGTAACTGGCGTAGAGGCGGCCGTTGGCGCCGATGGCGAGTTGCGCATCCACGACATTGCCGTTCACCGGGCATCGAGGGATGACCACCGTGCTCCAGGTTCCGTTGTTGGACATCTGGAAATACATGTACGCCGTAGTGGTCCCACCCTTGGCTTTGGCCGAGAACGGCAAACAGGTTGCGCCCGAAGTGTCTTTATACGGCGTTGCCCCGAAGTGCGGCCAGAGCGCGTACACAAAGGAGCCATCGAACAACATGATTGCCGGTTCCCAGTCTTCTCCTGTCCCATCACCAAGCCGGGTTGATGCGATCTGCGAGAAGGCCGGAAGAGAGAACAGCAGTGCACAGCAGACTGCCACAGCAAGCCTGAACGCTTTCATGTTCCTTTGCCTCCGTAGGTTGGCCCGGCGAATCTCCGGAGATAAAAATACGGAAGAAGCACTCCAGCGACCGCCGCGCAAGAATGTGTTGTTACTTGGACCCAGACGGAAACCCACAAAAATCGCCGGCAATTGTACACCCGATTGGCCGGTGGCCCACTCAAGCCTGGTTTTGGCTTGATTGGGCAAGTTCGACAGCTGGACAGAGTCGCGTGAGTCCCCATAGCATGAGGACAATCTACTTCGTCAATTGAGCCACGTCTGTGACGGATGAACATCCCCACTCCATCCAAAAGCGGGCTTAAATGGGCCACCGGCCTTTCGCCTGGGTTTCGAAAGGAACTCGCGATCCGATGGTCTCCCTTGGAGGCAGCGCACTGAAATCGGGGAAGAATCGGCAGAACAGGGAGTGCTGAATTTTCTCGCGCTTTCGCAATGTAAAGGTAGACTCAACGAGATAGCGCTTTTCGCGTAGAGGCCGGCTCGCAAAGACTCGGTACCTTCCCCCACCTCAGGAGGCGATTCATGACTCGGTTCCGTGGCGGGTGGCCCACATCTCCATTCGCATAGGTTGGGTGCCCCATTTCTCGCGTTCTTTGCGAGAAGTGGGGTTTTGGCTTATAGCTCACAACAAGTCAAGGCCCGCGCCATTGTTCACCCAACAAAGACACGACCCGCTGAGGGCTGGGAGGGTCTCGGCGAAAAGCCCCTCTTCTCGCAAAGAACGCGAGAAATGGGGCACCCGGCAATTCAGGTCAGACCGAGCTTTTTTGCTTCTCTGCGGGTGAGCTGGACATGGAATATCGAAGCGCTGCCCTTGCGCTTAAGCTCATCTATGGCCTCATCCACCGAACTTGGTGAAATGCCTACTTCGTCTTCTAGAAAAGTCTTCAAATGATTGAGTCCATCGAATCGCCTCGAAGGAATTGCGCCGCCTGGTCCACTGAAAGGAGCAAATATTACTGAGTACTGGTCTGCGTGGGCACGCAAGGCAGTGACGAAGACATAAATTTCCCCTTCTGTCTTCATCTTCACTTCTGCTTCCAAAGCCTTGACCGATGGGTCCGATGGACTCTTCAAGAAAACGCGCCGAATTGGAATTTCTTCGTAAATTCCGACAGCCTGCAACGCTTTGATGACCCGTGAATATGCCTCTTGCGGTCCTTTGTCATCATACAGACGTGTGGCGACAACAAGCTGCCACTCATCAAGTTGAGGGACGTAATCGAGATCAACCAGGCTGGCTGGAATCTTCGCCTGGCTCAGTGCATTTAGCACACGCCCTTGAGTATCCAAATCGCTTCTTACCACCGTTGTTTTATCCATGCGAGTACTCCAGCAGGTCCACTAACCGCACTGTGCAAGTCCCTTCCATTTAGACCAGAGACTCGATAACGCGACTCTTCATTCCAGCTCTTGACAACGCCCCAGTTTGTCGCAAGCGCCGTATTTGTTTTCATGTCGCTCTCAAGTTGCGCCTCGAGTTCAGCTAGCCTTAACAACTCTTCCAGATTGTGGGTATATAGTCGGCGTACATAGTCGGCTTTTAAGGGGAATTCGTGACGCCTTGCTAGTTTTGCAATGCATGCCTTGAGCGCACACTCGATAGCGTAACCGCTTAGGTAGTATGCCCCGATTGGATTCCTCGTTCTGAGAAGGGCAGATGCTTCTCGAGTGCGCAACTCAGCAAGACGTTGAAAATCTTTTCGTGTGAGCGGTACATCCCTCATCCACGGCCCTCTATCAATTATAAGGCGCAAGTATCCAGAACCATCGTTTTGATTGCCGGGTGCCCCACTTTCTCGTTGCTTTTGTGAGAAAGCCTGCCTTGAGCGAAGTCGAAGGGCGGGCTTCGGGCGGAAGTCCACAGATCGTAGTGACATCTAACCTTGTCTCCACCCCGTCACTTGCGCGATCATAGCCGAGGCAGTGACAGTCGGCTCCAGAGCAAGTCGTTGTGCCCTAAGTTCTTTGTTTCATGGATTTTAGTTAGGTACTAATAGACTTGCGTGACCCAAAACTAGGCAAAATAGTGCTATCGCTAGAGGGTGCAAGCTCCCGCCTTTTGCCGCTCAGATGATGTTAGCCGTAGTCGTCCACGGGCTGCCCCATCGCTGGATGAATGTGTGGATCGAATCGTTGCTGAAGTAAGCAACGGGGGGCCAAACCAGGGACCGATTATCGCTTGGCCAACTGGGAATGGATGCGGTGTCCCATTGGGGGTCTTGAGTGAAGATAGGCAACGGTTCTCCTTTTCGGAGGAGATTTCTCCATTTGGAAGCGAGAACCTGAAAAGCCAGATGCCCCGCGACAAAAGTAAAGCCATAGAATTCAAGGTCACACCAGGGTTTTGCTACGGTTTGGGGTATGAGGTAGTAGCAGTTGAAAACGCCGCTCTGCTTGTAGATTCCTTGAAAGGCACCAATCCAGATTTGGAATCCCGAAGGAATCGCAAGCGAAGTCTTGAACCTGTCCCTAGCGGCAGGACTAAAAAACGGATCGCCGTTAAGGTTGGCATGATTGGCAACCACGGCACATTTGAAAGCAAAAATGGCGAGTGAGACAGCCCCTCTCGGTAAGAGCGATTGCTTGTTACCGTCGCGAATCATGTTGGTTAGCGTGGGTTTCGCTAGGTCATTTTCAATGCGACTCATCCATCCGTTATTGCAGTCGGCGCACACGACGTAGAGCTTTCGATTTAGCTTTCTTTGATCCCAAATGTTGACTTCGCGCGTATCCGGATCGGTATATCGCCAGTTGTACCCTTTCGACTCGAAGAGTTTGTCTATCCATCCGCTGAAAATATGCTCACCGCTCATCTCGACAGCGGCGGCACCACAGAATGCACATGCCTTTGCGGGTGCGAGCCTTGGCTGCTTCTTGCCGAGATGCTTTGAGAGGCGTTTCATTGGCATGAGATTACCGCAATGTTTGTCGCGAGAGGGTCAGCCAAGATATTTAGTTCTTTCCGATATGTCATCTTGATGCGGAGAATTTGACAGGCGTAAGATTATAAATGTTATGGCTGACAATTGGGTTGAGAGACGCGCGGCGCGGGAAAAACATCTAGGCGGCGCTAGCGAGGTGTGGCAGCAGGCTTTGACTGCGATTGATGATTCCTGTAATAGCTTCAAGTCCCACTATTCCGATATTGGCTCACCAGAACTAACCCAACAGAACGGTCACCGGATCATAGTAGCCCTAAAGTTCACTACGGGCGGCAAGAGGAGATTTGCTTCGATCTTCTTCGATGAATCAAAGCCGCAAATTTCGGTAGCCGTTGATGATGGGGCAGCCAAGAATTTTAAGATCGAAGCGGATGACTCGCATTGTTTTATTAAATCACCCACTGGTCAGGAAATTTCCGCAGATGAATTTTCGCGGTTGGCTCTTGAAGATGTGCTATTCAAGGGGCCTGTTCCTGCTGCCAAAATACTCAGGGGTAGTAGCGGTTCTAGGCATACGGAGTGGAGTTGATGAATAAACTCGATCCTAATACGACGCCGGAACAAAAGATGCAGCGCTTCCAATCTGCGCTTGGCCGCGTGCTCCACGTATCGCACGACGAAATGAAACAGGCTCTTGTGGAAGATGAGAAGATACGCCGATTGAGAAAAGGGAAGCCTGGCCCTAAGCCTTCTTCGGCTTCGGGCCACGTTTCCGGTAGCGAGACTTAGAAAGGTATTTCTTCGCTCTTGCCTGTGAGTTCGGCGAACGTCAGACGCTTACCAGCAACTTGTGAAAGTGCCAGTAGAAAACGGTCTGAGTCTTTGAGTGGATTGTCCTTTGTGGCGCGATTGTTATAGCGGAACACCTGCTCGTCGATGTAGCGCTCCAAGTGGAATGGCTCGACGCAAACGTAAGTCCCTTTCAGATTCCTTTTCAGCAAGCTCCAGAAGTTTTCCAGCCCGTTGGTGTGGACCTGCCCGCGAACGTAAGTTTCGGAATGGTCAACCACTTCGTGAATATATTTCCAGTTCAAATGGTCGTAAGGCACTGCGTTGTCCGTGTAGACCTTTGAGCCATATTTCACGTTCTTCATAATCGCAGTCTGCAAAACTTCGCGCTTGGTATTCGGCACAACTTGTGCGCGAATCTTGCGTGCATCCCGATCAAGCATTCCAACCACAATAGCTTTCCCCGTTGGGCCGCCAGTGTGACCATTCTGTGCCGCGAATCTTTCCCGCCGATCTCGGTGCATGTTCTTGAGTTTTCCGCCGATGAATGATTCGTCTACTTCGACTCCGCTGGTTTCCTCACCGCCTAGCTTGAATCCCGGATTCGTCTTCGGCTTGAGAACGACTCGTAGGCGATGCAGCATAAACCAAGCAGTCTTTTGCGAGACTCCTAAGGCGCGATGAATTTCGTAGGAGCTAACGCCGTTCTTGCAGTTGACCAACATCCACATAGCAGGGAGCCACTTCTGCAAAGGGATAGGAGAATCCTCAAAGATCGTGAACTTCTTAACAGAAAACTGATTCCGGCAAGTGCGGCACTTCCAACGCTTCGCAGTCTTGATGTAATAGGGATTCTTGGCATCGTCAAAGTGGCAGTACGGACACTGTGGGCCATCGGGCCAGCGCATCAATGCGACCGCATCAATGCAAGTCTGCTCATCGCTAAAGTATTGAATTGCTTGCTGTAAGGTCTGCGGACTGCCAGTGACTTGTTCCATGCTGGAATAGTAGCAATTTGGCGTGGGTTAGTCAAGTTAATTATTACCTTTAGTTATCTAAGTTCTTTGAAATCCGGATTTTGCCGGGAATTTCTTGTTAACGTGATGATTTCAAGGATCAAGGGGGAGGGGGATACCCCCGATTTTCGGCCTCGGAACTAGCAATCCAGCGCTCGCTGCAACCACGCCCCAAGCTTTATTCTCAGACAGAAATCCACAGCGTGGTTGTTTTGAAGAGAGAAGAGATTAGAGATAGAGATAGAGATAGAGATAGAATAGAGATGACGAGAGAAGCCTAGTACAACCCCTTCTCCCCCTCTGGACGCGTCTTCCATCGCCGGTGCACCCAGAGCCACTGCTCGGGATACTTGCGGGCATAGTCCTCGATGATCCTAGTGAACTGCTGAGTATTGGCTTTGATGTCGGATTCCAGTTCACCGGTACGCACCAGCGGCACCGCCGGATCAAACCGCAGGCGGTACTTCTTTAGATCACGATCCCAGATAGTGAATGTGGGCACAACGGCGGCATCAGTACGCAGCGCGATTCGCGCCATGCCGCTGGCGGTGCAGGCGGGGATGCCGAAGAAATCCACGAAGATTCCCTGCGGCGGAGTCATGTTGGTGTCGATCAGCATGCCGACGACTTCTCCGGCTTTCATGGCGGAGAGCAGGCCGCGGACGAAATCGTCCTTGTCGCCGGCCTGGTTGCCGTGCATGGTGCGGTAGTGGCGGATGAGGCGGTCGAGATACGGATTGTCCATGCCGCGCATGATGACGTGCATCCAGTGGCCGCGCATGGAAATCACAAACGAGGAAAGTTCCCATCCGCCGAAGTGGCCCGCAAACAAGAGCACGCCCTTGCCACGGGCGCGGGCTTGCTCGAAGTTCTCGAAGCCGTCGAAGTCCACAATCTCGTTGATGTTCTCCAGCGTGTATTGGGGGAAGTGGCAGACTTCGGCGAGCTGGCGACCCAGCGATGCGAACTCACCGCGCAGGATGCGGGCGCGCTCGGCGTCAGTTTTCTCGGGAAAAGCGAGGGTGAGGTTGCGCATGCCCACGCGGCGCAGGCGGCCATGAAGAAGGTAGACGATCCATCCGAGGCTGATGGAAAAGGCGCGGGCGAGGGGGCGCGGCAGAATCCCGAGGATCTTGATGAAAGGCCACGCTATGGCGTACTCAAGTCGCTGGCGCATTCGTGGAAGCGCGACGGTATCACCGGGAAAAATATTCTGTCAAACCGACGCGCAAGCCTACTTTGCCGCCTCCTGAGCCCACTTCGCGAGCGTGGTCAGGAACGGATTCGCGGTGGTCGGGGCATCGATCTCGCCCTTGAGCGCGGCATTGGTGGTCACCATGTGACCGTAAAATTCGCGCGTGCTGTCCTTGTCCTGCTTCACGACAGCGCCGTTCAGGCTGACTCCGGCAAAGACGCCGCGGGCGCGCGAGTAGGTCAAAACCTGGGCGCGCATCTTCCAGTCGGTGTTGCCCTCGGCGTGACGGCCCACCGGTCCGGCGGCAACCGACGCGTCAGCGCCTAGCGAGAACTGGCTGGAGAGCAGGTTCTTCATGCCGTTCTCGTTCATGATGAGCATTACCAGATCGACCGCCTGCCCGCCGATCTGGAAGCCGAAGCTGCCGCCGGTCACGGTGAAGAATGCCGGAGCGCTCCAGCCTTTGGGGGTACGGCAGCTGGCCAGTCCACGACCGTATTTTGCGCCCACGATGAAGCCACCCTTGAGCATGGAAGGGACTACGGCTACGCACTCCGCCGAGCCTAAAATCTCCTGCGGAATGCCGGAGTCGGGAGCGGATTCGATTTCGTTCAGCACATCGGCGGCGGCCTGCACACGGTCTGAGGCCTTGGTTTCTTTGGGCTGATCATCGGCGGTAAATGAAAAAGTGCCGAGAGACACAATTAGGGTCAAGAGCAGAAGTCTTTTCATAGTTCCTCACGAACGCTCAAGATTCTCTGGGAGCTGATGATTTGATTGTAAATGAAGTCGCGGCGGTTGCATCGGCGGTTATGCAGGCGGCGCAGTACGGTAAGGAAGCGAGCCAAACGCGCGACATTGCGTCGCAGAGAACGCGACGCTTCGCGCAGCTCGCCCAGGTCCTTCGCTGCGCAAAGAACGCTTGCCAGGATGACAAAGTAGCCATGGCAGGCGTCCCACATCCAGTCTGCCCGAGTTGAGATTGTCCCTAGATCGGATGGCCGTCAGCGTCGATGAAGCGGACCTTGCCGATCCCCAGTTCTTTGATACCCTGCTCGATCTTGGTGCGATCACCGACGACCAGCCACACCATGCCTTCGGGATGGATTACCTGCTTCGCCGCCGCGTCCAGGTCGGTCGTCTTGAGGGCACGGATTTTTCCGGCCATGGTGTCGTAATAGTCGTCGGGCCAGCCGAACTGCAAGAGGTTCGTGATGGAGTTTCCGACCGAGCCGATGGTCTCGCGCGACCCTGGCAGGCGAAGGGTTTCGTTGGCCTGAATGCTGGCGAGTTCTTCGGCAGTCACGGGACGATCCTTCAGAATGCCATGAATTTCCTTGGTCATTTCGACCAGCGATTCCTTGGTCTTGTCGGTCTGCACGGGCGCATAGATGAACAGCGGGCGTTGCGCGCGAGCGCTCCAGAGAAAGCTGCCCGCACCGTAAGCCCAATGCTTGTCCTCGCGCAGATTCATGTTGAGGCGAGAGCTGAACGTACCACCGAGGTCGGCATTCATGGCCTGGATGGCAATCTCCTGCGAGGCGTTGGCCGGTGCTGACACATGGCCGGCGACGATCAGGGATTGGCCAGCGCCGGGCTTGTCCAGAATGTAGACGGTAGGTTCGGCAGCGAGTTTGACGGTCGAAAGATTCTTAGCCGGAATCTGTCCGGACTTCCAGCCGGCAAACAGTTTTTCGAGTTTGGGCGTCAGTTCCGCAAGCGTAGTATCGCCGACGACGACGAGGGTGGCGTTGTTGGGCCGGAACCAGACCTGATGGAACTTTACGAGATCCTCACGGGTGATGGCTTGCGTACTGGCCGTGCTTCCGGATCCGGTCAGGGGGTTTCCGTAGGCGTGGCCCGGCCCGTAAATGAGGCCGGGGAAAACGCGCAGCGCCATCGGGATCGGTTCCTTCTGCTCTTGCTCGATGGCGTCGAGTTGCAGCTTCTGCTCGCGTTTGAACTCAGCGTCGGGGAAAGATGGGTGGAGAATGACATCGGCAAAAAGATCAAGCGACGGGTCAAGCTTCTCCTTCAACGACGAGAGGCTCACGAAGGTGAAATCAAGATTGGAGTAGCCCGATAGGTCGGCTCCAAGCAGGGCGGCTTGATCGTTAATCTGGAGCGCGTTGCGCGTGCTTGTGCCATCGGTGAGGAGAGCGCCAGCAAGCTTTGCCGTGCCCGGTTTGGCAAACTGGTCGGCGGCAAATCCGGCATCGGCGACCATCCAGAAGTTGACAAGCGGGACCTGGTGGCGTTCGGCCAGGATGACTTTGAGGCCGTTCGACAACGTTGCACGCTGCAGTTTCGGGAGCTTGGGATCCGGCGGTGTGCCCATGGCGGGCGACTTAGAGCGATCAAGTTGGGTCGACGCCGTTTTGTAATCGGGGAAGGGTTGGACATCCACGATGTAAACGCCATCGCTGAGCCAGCTGTTTGCCACCGACTTGAGATCGCCGGACGTGGCCTCGCGGACACGTTTGAGGGCAGTCTTGTAGCCGTCGGGGTTGCCGGTGAAGACGGCATATTGCGCGAGGCGGTCAGATTTCCCTCCGAAGCCGCCAATGCGCTCGATGCCACGAACGAAACCGGCCAGGTACTGGGTCTGCACTCGCTGCAGTTCCTCGGCAGTAGGCCCATCCTTGAGGAAACGCGCCAGTTCTTCGTTGGTCGCCTTCTCGATCTCATCGAGATTGTGGCCGGAGCGCGCGGTTACCTCGACGTGGAACTGGCTGCCAATCTCGCGGGTCGCGACATAGACGGAGACGTCGCTGGCGATCTGATCGTCATAGACGAGCCGCTTGTACAGGCGGGAGGTCTTGCCGTCGCCCAGGCAGGATGCGACCAGATCCAGATAGTCCGAGTCGGCGCTGCCGAACTGCGGCACGTTCCAGATCATGTACATGCGCGGGAGCGGAACCCGTTCCTGGTTCACCGAGCGGTGAGCGCCCGTCATCTTCGCGACCCAAGCCTGCTGGTGGGTTACGGGTGGTCCAGACGGAAGGTCGCCGAAATATTTCTGGACTTTCTCTTTCGCGGTCTGCGGGTCGATATCGCCTGCCAGTACGATGACCACATTCGAGGGGCCATAGTAAGTCTTAAACCACTCCTGAACATCCTTGAAGGCGGCTGCATCCAGGTCGGCCTGTTCGCCGATTACCTCCCAGGAATACGGGTGACCGGAGGGATAGGTGTTTTCGGGGATGTACTCTTCGGTCAGAAAGTAGGGCTGATTTTCGTCCTGGCGTTTCTCGTTTTCGACCACGCCCCGCTGCAGTTCGAGGGTTTGCTGGCTCAGGTCGAGAAAACCCATGCGGTCCGCTTCCATCCACAAAGTGAGATCGAGCGCGGAGGTGGGGACGTTCTCAAAATAATTGGTGCGGTCAAAGTTCGTGGTGCCATTGAGATCGGTGGCGCCGACGGCCTCCAGGGCCTTGATGTAGCTGCCTTTGGCGTGCGCGCTGCCGCCGAACATCAGGTGCTCGAAAAGATGGGCGAAGCCGTGTTTGCCGGGCAGCTCATTCTTGGAACCGACGTGATACCAGAGGTTGACGGCGACGATGGGCGCCTTGTGGTCCTCATGCACAATCAGCGTCAATCCGTTGTCGAGGACAAATTTCTGGAAAGGGATGTCGACGTTCTGGGCTGGTGCCAGGGGAGTGGCAGCGAGGACAGCGAGCAGAAGGAGACGCACAAGACGCATGATCAAATTCCTCCAAAGATGAGTTGGACGACACAGCAAGGCGTTGGTGAGCAGGGGGTCACTTCGCCGTTGAGGCCGCGGGCGCAGCGGCAGTATATGGCTATGGTAGTCGGTTGCGCAAAAGCCAGGATTCAGACGGGCAGGTTGCGACAGGAACAGCAAGGAAGAACGAGGACTGGAAGGACAAAAAAATCGGGGCTGAAAGCAGTGACCCTAATCGCCACTCTCAACCCCGTCTCCCAGGTTCTGTGGTAGGTAGGGTGAGTATGTGGCAGGCCAGGCGGGGGCCACAAGATTACTAAGGTAAGTGTCCCTATGTAACCCCTGGCGTCTGCCTTGCGAATTCGCTTATTTCGCGACGACCAGCGAATGGGTGATGGCATGCACCGACAACGCAATGCGGTTCTGCACACCCACTTTGCGCATCAGCTTGGCCACGTGTGCCTTGACGGTACGCTCTTCGATGCCAAGTTGGGCGCCGATTTCCTTGTTGGAACGGCCGGCCACCAACATCTCCAGCACCTCTTTTTCGCGGTCAGTGAAGGTGACGCGTCCAGCGGGGAAGATTCTTCCCGGGGAAGACGAGACACGCTCGATGAACATGGACAGCACGCGGCGTGGGGCCCATACCGATCCTTGATTCACGATGCGGATGGCCTGGGCAAACTCGGCGGGCGATGCGGCTTCGTCCACATAGCCCTTGGCGCCGGAAGCGATGGCTTTCAGGATGGTTTCCTCGTCAATGCCGGAACCGGTGACGATGATGCGCAAATCCGGCCGGGTGGCTTTCAGGCTGGCCATCACGTCAAACAGATTTTGGCCGTTGCGATTGCCCAGCAGGATGAGATCGATATTCTGCACCGTACTGATCTCAGGCAGGGACGCGGAAATGAGTTCGAACTCAGGCTCGGAGTCAAACAGGGCGCGGAACCCCACAAAGCGCAAGGGGTCGCTCTCCACGACGGCAATTCGGATGATCGGTTTTCTCGCAACTGCTGCTTTCATAGTTTTCCCTGTAGGGTTAAATTCTTATATCCAGCATAGACACATTTC
>Ga0210408_10003884_pt1 | contig 13540 bp, 13 predicted proteins | sample IncBWH4MmetaG_FD_155471 | JGI IMG/M metagenome (GOLD analysis project Ga0210408, IMG submission 155471) | Forest soil microbial communities from Barre Woods Harvard Forest LTER site, Petersham, Massachusetts, United States - Inc-BW-H-4-M | ecosystem: Environmental > Terrestrial > Soil >...
ATACGATCAGATACGCCGCCCCCGCCCGCCCGCTCAGCCAATCCACCGTCAGGATCAGCGACGCGAGCGTGTAGATCACGAAGCCCAGGTTGTACATCTTCACCCGCCCATACATGTCCCCCAGCCGCCCCAGACTCACGATCAGCACGCTCGAGACCACCAGGAAGCCCAGGATCATCCACAGCAGGTAGAAGCTGTTGCCCGCCTGCAGCGGGTCGAGCCCGATGCCCCGGAAGATGTCCGGCATCGCAATCAGCGTGATCGACGCGTCCAGCGTCGCCAGCAGCACCCCCAGCGTGGTGTTCGAGAGCGCGATCCACTTGTAGGAGTCCGAGTCCCGCGCCCCCGCCGGGGCGCGGCGCATCGTTGCCGTGGCCATCGTGCCACGCTAGCAACTTGACGGTCACGTAAGGATCAGATTCTGGGAGCTCGACTCCGAGCGGGCTTCACTCCGCGTGATATGTGGGAGCTCGACCCCCAAGAGGCCGCGCCGACCCGTAGTAGCATCGGAGAGGATGACTACGTGGATGTGGGTGTTGATCCTGACCCTTGGGTTGGTCAAGATTCCGATCGCGGCCCTCATGCTCTGGCTGCCCTTCCGCGCAGACGCCGCCATGGCCTCGCTGCCGACCGAGGAGCCCGCGCCCGCCGATCCCTCCGATGAGGACGACGGCGGCAGCAAGGCCCTCCCCGGCGCGGGCCGCGGAGGCGGTCGCGGTCCACATCCCCGCGCTCCCCGCCCGGGACGCCGGCCGCGTCGCGGCCCCCACGGCGCGCCCGCTCCCCCCTCCCCCGCGCGTTCCCGCACCGCGCCCACGCGCGCCACCCGCGTCAGGGCCCGTCCCTAGCTCCTCCCCGGAAGGCCCTCGCTCGGGTCATCCGCGTGCCTCGCCAGCGCCGCCCGCGGGCCCTGACAGCCCCCCGCGCTGCGCCTGGTCGCCCATCGCAAGCCGGCCCTTCTGGCCGGCTCCATTAAATTAAAGTCGTTCCTATCTGTTGCGCCTGCGCTGCTGCTTGGCCGCCTTCGCGCGGGCGCGCCGCTTGCGTAGACGGGCCTCAGGGTTGCGCGTGCCCCCCGTCATCGCCCCCTCCACCACCGGGGCCACCGAACGCGCGTCGCGCACGATCACGAACGCCACGCCCCCCAGCAGCAGTCCCGCCGCCACCAGCGCGAGGATCATCGGGGTGCTCGTCTTCGAGCTTGTTTCCGTCGTGGTCGCCGCCGTTTTTTTCGTGGCCGCCGCGCCCGACGCCCCACTTTTCGAGGCGAGCTGCGACTGGAGCTGCTTCTGCGCTTCCGAGGTCAGCTGCTGCTTCTGCTGCGGGGTGAGCTTGGTCGCCCCCGTGGCTGGTTTCGCGGCGCCTCCCGCCGGTTTCGCCGCCTGCGATGAGCTCTGAGGAGCTCCGCCGAGCACGTTGCCCGCTTCGCTCGCCGCCGCCCGTGGGGCGAGCAGCGCGAGCGTCGCGCACGCGCACGCCGCGATCCGAGACAGTGCGATCGAAGTTGACCTTGTGTGCATCGAACTCGATTCCCCGCCGCGAGGATACCGCCTGGCGGGCCTCTCCGTGCGCGCTCGCACCCGCGCCACCGGTCGCCCCCCGAGACCGTAGAATGCTCACCCCATGCCCCCCAAGCAGCGCCAGATCAAGATCGAACAGCGTGGCGCCGCCGAGGCGATTCAGGCGCTCGAGCAGCGCTCCGACGAGGAGCTCGAGGCCGAGACCAAGTTCAAGTCCGCCGCCCTCTCCATCCTGGGTGCCCGCGCCGCCGAGCGCTTCGACGCCGAGCAGGCCCGCGCCTACTTCCAGCGCGCCATCGCCGCCGCCCGCCCCCAGGAGCGCATGCAGATCCGGCGCATGGCCGACGCCTCCCTCGCCCTCGCCGAGCGCCGCCCCTCCGATCTGCGCCAGGCCGTCGAGCGCCTCGGGCAGGCGCCCCCCACCGGCCGGCAGATGCTCGCGCTGCGCGCCATGGGGCTGCTCCTGCCCCCCGCCAGCGCAGGTGTCCTCGCGCGCGTGCGCGGCATCCTCCTGATCGTTCTCTTGATCGTCCTCCTGCTCGCACTTGGCTTCGGCATCGTCGAGCTCGTCTCGCTCCCTTTCGGCGGTCTCGCCCTTGCTCCCGGCGTGCTGCTCGGGCTGTTCGTGGCGATCGCCGCCCTCGCCATCGCCGCCCTCATCGGCCGCCGTCGCCGCGACCGCGCCCGCGAGGCCGCCCGCGGCGCTTCGCCCGGCTGAGGTTTTCGCCGCGCGCTGCCGGTGCGGCGCGCGGCTCCGCGGGGCCGTCCGGATTGCGTTTGGGCGCGCGTTTGGGGCTCCGAGCCGGGCCCTCTCGGCCTCAGCTCTCGGACATCGTCGCCCGGCTGATCACCACCGAGTGGATCGGCTCCCCGTCCTGTGGCGGGATCGTCGGCAGCTCGCCGATCGCTTCCACCACCCCCATGCTCCCCACCACGTTCCCCACCAGCGCGTACTGCGCTGGCAGTTCCGCGTCGCGGGCCGTCACGATGAAGAACTGGCTCCCCGACGCCCCCGCCGGGTCCGTGCCCGCCTTCGCCATCGCCACCGTCCCCCGCGTGTAGCGCACGCTCGCCGGCGGCCGCTCCACGATCGTGTAGCCCGGGCCACCCGAACCGTCCCCGCTCGGGTCCCCCCCCTGGATCACGAAGTGCGCCGCCACCCGGTGGAACGTCAGGTCGTCGTAAAAGCCCCGCCCCACGAGGTACGCGAACGACGCCGTCGTCCTCGGCGCCTGGCGTACGTCGAGCTGGATGGCAATCGCCCCGCAGTTCGTCGCCAGCGTCACCACATAGCGCCGCGCCGGGTTCAGCGCATGCGTCGGCGCCCGGATGTGCTGGGCGCTCCGCGGCGCCGGCGTGCCCACCTGCCGGCAGCTCTCCGTCTGTTCGGTGGTGCTCGAGCTGGTGCTAGTCGTGCGCGCCCCGCTGTCCGCGCTCGCCACCCGCGCCCGCGTCGTGCTCGTGCCGCACGCCCCCAGCGCGAGCCCAGCCACGGATGCCGCCGCGGTCGCCGCGAGGCAGCTCACGATACGTATGGCGGCATATCCTCCGGCGGACACCACGCCAGCTTAGATGCGCCCCCCCGCCCCACCGCGCACTCTTCGCGCAATCTTAAGGAACTCCTCATCCAGGACGAATGGGGCCGGGCGCAATACCCTTGCCCGCGTCGATGTCCGTGTCCATCTCCGCTCCCGTCCGCCTGATCGTCAATCCCGCCGCGGGTGGCGGGCGCGGCGGGCGCGCCGCCCCCGCGGTGGTGCGCGCCCTGGAGGGGCACGGGCTGGTCGTGCGCCGCGCCGACACCCGCGATCTGCCCGACGCCCGCCGGCTCGCCCTGGAGGCCGCGCGCGGCGGGGAGACCGCCGTGGCGCTCGGCGGCGACGGGCTCATCGGTGCCGTCGCCGACGCCCTGCGCGCCGTGCCCGGGGCGCTGCTCGGGGTGTTGCCGGGCGGCCGCGGCAACGACCTCGTACGGGTGCTTGGCATCCCCCAGGACCCCGTGGCCGCGTGCGCCACGATCGCACACGGGATTCCGCGGCCTCTCGATCTCGGCCTCCTCCGCGAAGCACGGCCAGGCGCACCCGAGCGGGCGTTCGTGGGGATCGCCTCCGTCGGCTTCGACAGCGACGCCAACCGCATCGCCAACGAGGCTCCCGCGTGGCTGGGAGGGCTCGTGTACGCCTACGGCGCGCTGCGCGCCCTCTGGGCCTGGCGGCCCGCCCGCTTCGAGGTCGAGCTCGAACCCCCTGGCGAGCGCCGCAGCTTCACCGCCTACACCGTGGGAGCCTGCAACTCCAAGACCTACGGCGGTGGGATGCGCGCCGCGCCCGGCGCCATGCTCGACGACGGCCTGCTCGATGTCGTGGTCCTCGAAAGCGTTGGCAAGCTCACGTTCCTCGCGAAGATACTGCCCAAGGTGTTCAGCGGGACGCACGTGCACGATCCCCGCGTCAACGTCATGCGCGCGCGCGAAATCTCCGTCGGCTCCGACCGCCCCTTCACCATGTACGCCGACGGCGACCCCATCGGCGAGCTGCCCGTGCACGTGCGCGCCCTGCCCGCGGCCGTCCGCGTGCTGGTGCCCGCCGGCGAGCACCCCGACTCGCCCTTCTCCACGCCCGTCCCCGCCGAGGCCGAGTCGATGCCCGCCGCTGGGGAGCTACACGGATTGGCCCACGCCGCCGAGGAGGGAGCCGTCCGGCCCTCCTCCTCCCCCCCCCGCCGGCGCATGATGGCCGGGCCGCTCGCACCCAAGCTCGCGCTCGCGCGGGCCGCCGGCGCGCTCTCGCGGCTGCGCGGCGGGGAGGCCACCAGCGTGCCCGGCAAGGTGCTCATGCGCCTGGAGCCCGACGCCATCGGCGTGCTCGGCGAGCGCCTCGCACGCGGCAGCGTGCTCGTCTCGGCCACCAACGGCAAGACCACCACCGCCGCCATGGTCGCCTCGATCCTCGCCCGCGAGGGCGTCGCGCTCGTACACAACCGCGCCGGAGCCAACATGGCCGGCGGGATCGCCTCCACCCTGCTCGCCGCCACGCGCCCCGGGGGGGCAATCGCCGGTGAGCTCGGGCTGTTCGAGGTCGACGAGCTATGGCTAGAGCGAGTCGCCGCCCAACTGCACCCCCGGGCGATCCTCCTCGGCAACCTCTTCCGCGACCAGCTCGACCGCTACGGGGAGCTCGAGACGATCGCCGAGCGCTGGGCCCACACCGTGCGCGACGGCCCCGCCCGCGGCGCCCGGCTCGTGCTCAACGCCGACGATCCCATGGTTGCCGACCTCGGGCGCGAGCGGGACGGTGTGGCGCCGGCCGGGGCCGAGGGTGACAGGGGCGAGAGCGGCAGCGCGGATGCCCTCGGGTCTCACAGTGGCGGTGTCAGGGGCGGCGTGGGGGTTCTGTACTTCGGCGTCGAGGACGACTCGCTCGCGCTCCCCCACATGGCGCACGCCGCCGACGCCAAGCACTGCCGCAACTGCGGCGCCCCCTACATCTTCGAAGCCGTCTACCTGGGGCACCTCGGGCACTACCGCTGCCCCGCCTGCGGCCAGGCCCGCCCAGTGCCCACGGTGCTCGCCACCGACGTGCGGCTTGAAGGAGTGAGGGCCGCGCGGTTCACCCTGCACACCCCCGCCGGAGTGGCCGCGGTCGCGCTGCCGCTCCCCGGCCTCTACAACGTCTACAACGCCCTCGCCGCCGCCGCGCTCGCCCATGTGTTGGAGATTCCGCTGGAGCGCATCGTCGCCGGCCTGGAGAGCACCGCCGCCGCGTTCGGCCGCGCGGAGAGCGTGATGATCGGAGAGCCCGCCCACCCCCGCGAGCTGCGCATCCTGCTCGTCAAGAACCCCGCCGGCGCCAACGAGGTGCTGCGCACGCTCGCCCTGGAGCCGGGCGAGCACGACCTGCTCGGCGTGCTCAACGACAACATCGCCGACGGCCGCGACGTCTCCTGGATCTGGGACGCCGACTTCGAGCTGCTCGCCGGGCGCGTCCGTAGGGCCACCTGCAGCGGCACCCGCGCCGCCGAGTTGGCTGTGCGGCTGAAGTACGCGGGCGTGGAGCTCGAGCGCATCCACGTGCAACCCAATCTCCGACTCGCCCTGCGCGAGGCCACAGGGGCTCGTCCCCCCCGCAATGCACCGCTGTACGCGCTACCCACCTACACCGCCATGCTCTCCCTGCGCGACTTGTTGAGCGCCGGCGGCCACACGCGGAGCGCGCTCTCGTGAGCGCCCTGCGCGTCTGCGCGCTGTACCCCGACCTGATGAACATCTACGCCGACCGCGGCAACCTGCTCGTGCTCGAGCGCCGCTGCGCCTGGCGCGGGATCGGCTTCGAGCTCGCATCGGCGGGGCTGGGCGAGCCATTGGACGGCGATGCCCACGACCTCTTCTACCTTGGCGGCGGGCAGGACCGCGACCAGCGGCTGTGCGCCGAGGATCTGATCGCGACCAAGCGTGACGCGCTGCACGCCGCAGCAGCGCGCGGTGCTGTCGTGCTCGGCGTATGCGGCGGCTACCAGCTGCTCGGCATCTCGTATGAGCTCGCGCCCGGTGAGGAGCTCCCCGGTGTGAGCCTCGTCGATGTGCACACCGTGCGCGAGGACGGTCCCCGCCTGATCGGGAACGTCGCCATCGAGGTTTGTCTCGATCCGGCAGGCCCCTCAAAGACACTCGCAGGCTTTGAGAATCATGGTGGGCGCACGTATCTGGGCGCTGGTGAGCAGGCCCTGGGTCGTGTGTTGAAGGGCTTTGGCAACGACGGTCGCAGCGGCCTTGAGGGGGTGCGCAGAAACAACGTGATCGGTACCTACCTACACGGGCCGCTGCTGCCCAAGAACGCGTGGTTCGCCGACTGGCTGATCGCCGCGGCGCTGGGCATTGATTTCAGAGAGCTCACCCCGCTCGATGATGTGCTGGAGGAGCAGGCTCACCACGGCGCACGCCATGCCGCGGGGGTCTGAGCGAGAGTACCGTCGCATGGTGCGAGTACAATGGTCTGCGACGGCGGGCGTAGCGTCGAGGTCGGCGCAACCGGCTGACACCCGGGAATTCGAGGTAGCTCCTCGGATGAAGTTCGAGTCTCCCGCCCGCCGCCATCAAGCCCGGGGGCTTGGTCTATGAGTGCTATGTCATGCACTCGCGGGTAGCACCCGCCTTTGACTTATGACCGAGCCCGCGGGCGACTCTGTTATCATCGACAGAGGTGTCAGCCGGTCGGAGGTAGCTCCTCCTACGCCCCGCACCCGACCCGCTCCGGCGGGTCGAGTTCTTTAAGCCACCGCGAACCGCGCGTAGCGTGCGGCCACGCGGGCGGGGACGAGGGCACGGACGTGGACGCCCTCGGGGGTGTCGCGGCGGGCGATATCGCCGGCGAGCTCGTGCAGCTCGGCGAGGCTCGATCCGTTGGCGTACGGGACGAGCAGCTCCAGCGGGCAGAGGGTATGGCGCAGCTCCTGCTCGATCCGCTCGACGAGGTCCTCGAGGCCCTCCCCGGTGGCGCCGCTGAGCAGCACCGCCTCGGGGTGGCGCAGACGCAGCTCTTGGCGAGCCGGCTCGTCGAGCAGGTCGGCCTTGTTGAGCACCAGCACGCGGGGGCTCGCGTCGGCGCCGATCTCCCGCAGGACCTCCTCCACGGCGCGGCGCATCGCCTCCATCTCCCCGTCCGCCGCGGAGGCGTCGAGCACGTGCAGCAGCAGGTCCGCGCGGATCGTCTCCTCCAAGGTCGCCCCGAAGGCGTCCACGAGCTGGTGGGGGAGCTTGCGGATGAAACCGACCGTGTCGGTCAACAGGTGGGGGCGCCCGCCGAGGCGGATCGTGCGGGTGGTGGGGTCGAGCGTGTGAAAGAGGCGGTCGCGCACCTCCACCTCGGGGCCGGCGTCGGTGCCGGCGCGGCGGCCGTGGGCGGCGGTGAGCGCGTTCAGCAGCGTGGACTTGCCCGCGTTGGTGTACCCCGCCAGCGCGATCGTGGGCAGCGCGGCGCGCTCGCGCTCGGCGCGCATCGTGGCGCGGGAGCCGCGTACGTGCTCCAGGCGCCGGCGCAGCGCGGCGATGCGGTCGCGGGCGAGGCGGCGGTCGGTCTCGATCTGGCTCTCCCCCGGTCCCCGTGTGCCGATCCCGCCGCCGAGGCGCTCGAGGTGGCTCCATAGGCCGCGCATCCGCGCGAGGTTGTACTCCAGCTGGGCCAGCTCCACCTGGAGCTTGCCCTCCGCGCTGGCTGCGTGGGCGGCGAAGATGTCGAGGATCACCGTCGTGCGATCCACCACCGGGAGTCCCAGTTCGGCCTCGAGGTTGCGCTCCTGGCGGGGGCTGAGCTCGTCGTCGCAGGCGATCACGTTGGCGTCGCACTCCTGCGCGGCGCGCTTGGCCTCGGCCACCTTGCCCGGCCCGAGGTATGTATTCGGATGGGGCTGCTCTCGGCGCTGCACGAGCTCCCCCACCGTGGCCACCCCCGCGGTGCGCAGCAGCTCTTCGAGCTCGCGCACGCTGCTCTCATCCCCGTCCGGGAGCGCCGCGATGCAGAGCGCGCGCTGGCGCGCGCGGGGCGCCGGCCGATCTTTGCTCGGCCGATCGCCGACCGGTCCCGACCCGTTCGTCCCCGAGAGCTCGTCGGGGCGGGACTTGGGAGTGACGGCGCTACGGCCGTTGCGAGTGCGATCCATTCACCTCACAGTCTAGGAGCACTGCGCGGGCACGCTCAAGCGGCGAGCGAGGCCAATCTCTGGACGGCCTCGGCGAGACGGTCGTCGGGGGTGGTGAGGGCGATGCGGAACCAGCCCTCGCCGCTGGGGCCGTAGGCGCTGCCGGGGGAGATCACCACGGCGGTGCGCTCGAGCACGTGCTCGCAGTAGGCGACCGAGCTCGAGAAGCCCGCGGGGATTGGCGCCCACACGTAGATCGACCCCTTCGGCGGGGTGACGTGCACGCCGGCCTTGGCGAGCGCTGTGCAGACGAGGTCGCGGCGGATGCGGTACAGCTCGTTCATCGAGGCGACCTCGGCGTCGGCGTCCGGGGAGAGCGCGGCGACGCCAGCGAGTTGCACCGCCTCGAACAGCCCGGAGTCGATGTTGGTCTTCAGGTGCCAGTAGGTCTCGATCGCCTGCGCGTTTCCGACCACGGCGGCGCAGCGCCAGCCGGTCATGTTGTAGCCCTTGGAGAGCGAGAAGACCTCGATCCCAACCTCCTTCGCGCCGGGGGTGGCGAGGAACGAGGGGGGGCGATGGCCGTCGAAGGCGATCTCCGAGTAGGAGTTGTCGTGGACGACGAGGATCTCGTGCTCGCCGGCGAGCGCCACCACGCGCTCGAAGAAGCCCTCCGGGGCGAGGGCGCCGGTGGGGTTGTTGGGGTAGTTGATGTACATCAGCTTCGCCCGCGCGAGGTCGGCGGGGGCGATCGCGCCAAGGTCGGGGGTGAAGCCGAGCTCGGGCACGAGCGGCATCGGCACCGGATCGGCGCCGGCGAGCAGGGGACCGCCGGTGTAGATGGGATAGCCGGGGTCCGCGCCGAGCGCGGCGTCGCCGGGGTCCAGGAAGGCGAGGTTGAGGTTGAAGATCGCCTCCTTGGCCCCGAGCGCGGGCATGATCTCCCGCGCGGGGTCGAGGCGCACGTCGAAGCGCCGGGCATAGAAGTCGCCGATCGCCGCGCGGAAGTCCGCGCGCCCGCGGTTGGAGGGGTAGCGGTGGGTCTCGGGCTCGGTCACGGCCTCCTGCATGGCCTCCACGATCAGCGGGGGCGTGGGCCGGTCGGGGTCCCCAATCCCGAGGCTGATCACGTCCTCCCCCGCCGCCTGCTTCTCGGCGATCTTGCGCTCCAGTTCGGCGAACAGGTAAGGGGGGATGCGACTCAGGCGCTTACTCGGTCTCATGCAGCTCCTTTAGGAAGTCGTCGCTGAGACAGCCCTCGAACACGGGCCGCGCCCAGCCTGTCAGATGCACCTGCAACTCCTCCCCCACCTCGACCTGCAGCTCGCCCCCGTCGAGGACGACGGTGACGCTCAGCGGCGGGCCGCCGGCTTCGAGAACGTAAGCGATCGCGGCTCCGGCTGCGCCGGTGCCGGATGAGAGCGTCTCTCCCACGCCGCGCTCGAAGATCCGCGCGCGGATGCGACCAGAGGGAGCGGCGCAGGCGGAATCGGTGTCTATCTCCGTGTACCAGGAGACGTTGGTACGGTTGGGAAAGCTCTCGTGTGCTTCGATCTGCGGGCCGAACACCTCCGGCTCGGCGGCGTAGAGCAGCATGTCCATGTTCGCGACGCGGATCGCGCACTGCGGATTGCCGATCGATACGTGCTGAAAGCGCAGCGTCCTGAATCCGCCGCTGTAGACGGAGAGTTCGCCACGTCCGTTCGGCGGCCCGCCGGGGAAGTCCTTGGAGGTGAGGCTCGCGCGGCCCATATCCACGCGGGACGTGTCGGGGCCGGTGATCCGCGGAGTGATCGCTCCAGCGGCAGTGTGGATCGAGAAGACGTCCTCCTCCGTCCAGCCGTGGCGCCGCAGATAGAGAACGGCCTCGCGTGCGCCGTTGCCCGATAGCTCGGCCTCGGAGCCATCGGGGTTGTAAATGCGCAGGTCGGCCACGAAGCGGGGATCGTCGCTGCGCGAGAGCAGCAGCACCCCGTCGCTGCCCACGCCGAAGTGCGAGACGCAGAGCTTGCGAATCCGCGCGGGCGTAAGCTCGAACGGCAGCTCCTGCGCCTCCACGATCAGGTAGTCGTTGCCGAGCGCCTGCCACTTCTCGAGCTTCATCGGGGGATGTCTCCAGATGCGGTCATGCGGCGCAGGAGTTTACGATCTCCGCGGAGACGTCCGCGGGCGCGCGGCCGGTGACGTCGATCAGGTGCACGCCGGCAAGCTTGCGCATCCAGGTGAGCTGGCGGCGGGCGTAGTTGCGGGTGCGGCGCTGCATCGCCTCGACGTCACCGGCGAGCAGCTCCGCGAAGCCGAGCGCCTGGCGCGCCCCGGCGCTAGCTCCCGCGGCGTGGGCGCGCAGCACCTCCTCGCGGACTCCGGCGGCGAGCATCCGCTCCACGCGGGCGTCGATCTGGGCGTAGAGGGCGTCGCGCTCCATGGTGAGCCCGACGAGCAGGGTGGGGCGGCGCACGTCGGCGGTCCACAGCTGGGAGGGCCCCTCGGGGGGCTCGAGCTCGCCGGCGTCGAGCAACTCCAGGGCGCGGACGATGCGCTGGCGGTCGCCGGGGTCGATCTCCTGCGCGGCCCACGGGGCGCGCAGGGCGAGGCGGCCGTGCAGGACGGCCGGCCCGTGGCGTTCGAGCTCGGCGATCCAGCGCTCCCGCACCCCCTCGGGTGGCGGGGGGCGCAGGCTCAGCTCGGTGAGGGCGGCGCGGAGGTAGAGCCCGGTCCCGCCGACCACGATCGGGCGCCGGCCCTGGGCGAGCAGGTCGTCGATCTCGGCGTGGGCGAGCTCGGCGTACTGGCCGGCGCTGAAGGTGGCGTCGAGGGGCAGGAAGGAGACGAGGCGATGCTCGAGCGCCAGGTGCTCGACGGGGCAGGCGACGCCGGTGAGGATCTCGAGGCCGGTGTAAACCTGCAGGGCGTCGGCGGAGACCGCCACGGGGTCCTCCCCGGCGGCGCGCAGCCGCGCGGCGAGGGCGACCGCCACGGCGGTCTTGCCCACGCCAGTTGGGCCGAAGAGCGCGATCACCCGCATTGACGTAGCCTTGCATCACCGGCCCGCCATGCCACGGCCGACCCCCCTCGACCAACCATCTATCCGGGAGGAACCAAGTGCAGATCCGCGACTCGACAGTGCTGCTGACCGGCGCCACGGGTGGCCTCGGCCACGCGATCGCGCGGGAGCTTGGGGCGCGCGGGGCGCGGCTGATCCTGACGGGCCGGCGAGTGGAGACGCTGGAGGCGCTCGCGACGGAACTCGATGCGCGGGCGCTGGCGGCGGACCTGGCGGATCGCGCGGGGCTGGAGGGCCTGATCGAGCAGGCGGGCGCGGTGGACATCCTGGTGGCGAACGCGGCGCTGCCTGCGTCGGGGACGCTGGAGGACTTCAGCGTGGAGGAGATCGACGACATCCTCGACGTCAACCTGCGCGCACCGATCGTGCTGGCGCGCGCGCTGGCCCCGGCGATGGCGGCGCGCGGGGGGGGACACCTGCTGTTCGTCTCCTCCCTCTCCGGCAAGGCGGGCACCCCGATGACGACGATGTACAACGCAACCAAGTTCGGCCTGCGCGGCTTCGCGCTGGGGCTGCGCCCGGATCTGCGCGAGCAGAACGTGGGTGTGTCGGTGGTCTGCCCGGGCTTCATCAGCGAGGCGGGCATGTTCGCGGACTCGGGCGCGAAGCTCCCCCCGGGCGTGGGCACGCGCAGCCCCCAGAACGTGGCGCGCGCGGTGGCGGGAGCGATCGAGCGCAACCGCGCCGAGGTGGACGTGGCCCCGCTGCCGCTGCGGGTGGGCACGATCTTCGCGGCCGTGGCCCCCGAGATGGCGGCGACGTTCACGCGCAAGACGGGCAACAACAAGCTCGCGGCCTCAATCGCCGCGGGCCAGCGCGAGCAGCGACACTGAGAGCCGCTCCGCGCGCGGGATCGGCTCGGGCTCCGAGCCTCCTGGCGGTGGCGCGGACGCATAAGAGCCTTCCTACAAACTCCTTCGCGCAACTTTAGGAGGCGCGTTGCGCCCCGCTTAGGGAGGGGGCGCAGGATGGACGGAGTACGGCGGCCCCCACGGCGGGACCGCAGACCACACCGACCATCGGAGGTTCGTATATGAGCAGAGCAAACACGATCAGGGCGGTAATCGTGGTGGGCGCGCTGGCGACGGGAGGCGCGGTCGCCGGCATCGCCGGGGCGGCCGCGGCACCGAGCGGTTCAAGCAGCACGGCCACAAGCACTCAGACCACACCCAACACGACAACCACCCAGACAACCCCAACAACCCCAACCACACCGTCCAAAACAACCCCGGCGCCGAACTCGGCGATGCCGGGCCATCACTGTCCGCACATGGGCAAAGGGTCGAGCTCGGAATCGGGATCCGAATCGGGCTCGGAATCGAACTCGGGCTCCAGCTACATCGGGCCCGCGGGGCCGGCGCCCACCTACCAGTAGGGCACGCGAATCACCGCTCGGCGGGTCGTCTCCACCTGGGGATGGCCCGCCGTTCGGGTGAAGATCGATCGACACCGGCTGCACGCCCCACCCACACCGTCCTCGGGGAAGTCAGAAACAGATCCTTCGCAGTTGAGCCAGCAGGCGTCGGGTTTGGGGGATATGGAAAGTGGCGCCCGGTCGGGGATTGGATAATCGGCGCGTAAGTCACCGGCGCAGAACCAAAGATATCCGGAGGAGATCGATGCCCCACAACAGCATTCGCAGCCGCGCGGCGGCATCAGCCGTGCTGCTATTCGTCTCGCTCGCCTGCCTGGGACTGGCGGCGTGTGGCAGCTCTTCGAGCGGGCCCTCCGCCGGCGCGTCGACCGCAACGGTGGCGGCCGCGAGGAGGACTGGCGCGACCGCCACGGCTACACCGGGGGTGAGCAAACCGGCGGGCACGACGACGCCATCGAGCACCGCCGCCAAAGGCGCGCCGCGGAGCGCGCCCGAAAATGCGGCCAACCACGCCCACTATCACCGGATCCTCGTGGCGTTGGTCGGGTGCATGCGCCGGTACGGGATCCACCTGCCAGAGCCGAATGCGGCAAACCAGGTCAACCGCAAGGGGATCGACGTGAACGGCGCACGGTTCAAGTCGGCGGATGAACGGTGTGTGAACCTCGTGCTTGGAGCCTCCAGCCGGAAGGCCAAGGGCAGCGGGAGGTAGCCGCCGAGGCCCGCGGTGGCGCCGGTCGTCGTCGCCGCGGGCCCGGCGGTGTGCGCTTTGCGGATGCGGGGGCGTTACCCGGCGCGGGCCAGCAGCAGCTCCTCGCCGGCGAGGGTCTGGCTGGTGGCGGAGTCGACGCGCACGTGGGTGAGCTCGCCGGGGGTGGCGAGGCCGGTGAAGTTGACGACCTTGTTGTGGCGGGTGCGACCGCGCCGCCGCTCGGGGTCGGTGCGGGG
>Ga0210408_10003885_pt1 | contig 13539 bp, 14 predicted proteins | sample IncBWH4MmetaG_FD_155471 | JGI IMG/M metagenome (GOLD analysis project Ga0210408, IMG submission 155471) | Forest soil microbial communities from Barre Woods Harvard Forest LTER site, Petersham, Massachusetts, United States - Inc-BW-H-4-M | ecosystem: Environmental > Terrestrial > Soil >...
CAGCTCGCCCACCACGTCCAGTCCATGCACCTTCAATCCCAGGTCCCGCGCGATGTGCGCCGTCGCCGGCGAGGTCGCCACGCACCGCGCCCGCTTCAGCTCGCCCGCGCGCTCGCCCAGCGCTGCCAGCAGATACGCCACCGTCGTGCCCGTCCCCAGCCCGACCGTCATCCCGTCCTCCACCAGCATCGCCGCCGCCCTGGCCGCCGCGAGCTTGCGATGGCCGATCTCCGCGGGCTCGGTCTCCTGGCCGCTCAGCGGCGACGGTGCTTCAGACGCGCGATCGGATGCCATGGCGCGTGCGAGCGTATCGACCCTGACGGCGCCTCGCCACGCTTGGTCGACCGATCGGAGATCGGATCGGAATCTCCGGTCGGCCCGCGGCGCAGCTCTTCGTCGAACAGCTCCATCCGATGCCCGCCCGCCCGCTTGGCCCGATACATCGCCACGTCGGCCTCCCGCAGCAGGTCCTCGGGATCGGCCTCGGGGTCGCGCGAGATCGACACGCCCACGCTCGCGAACATTTCCACTTCGATCGCCCCGACCTCGAACGGCGTCTCCAACCCTCGCACGACCCGTTCGGCGACGTCGAGCGCTTCCTCCTCGCTGGCGAGATCCTCCGCCAGGATCACGAACTCGTCCCCGCCCAGCCGCGCGACCGTGTCGCTGTCGCGGAGCGTCTGCGCCAGCCGCTCGGCGACAGACACCAGCAGCAGATCTCCGGCCGCATGTCCGAGGCTGTCGTTGATCGCCTTCAGCCCGTCCAGGTCGATGAACAGCAGCGCGATCGGCCCATTGCCGCGATGCAGCCTGGCGAGCGCCTGATGCGCGCGGTCCATCAGCAGCAGCCGGTTGGGGAGCTTCGTCAGCGGATCGTGTAGCGCCTGGCGCTCCAGCCACATCCGGTCGGTCACGTCGCGTGCCGCCGCATACCAGACCTGGCCGTCGCAGCGCGCGCTCCACAGCAGCCACCGCCACGAGCCGTCCTTGTGGCGATAGCGGTTGGTGAAATTCACCAGCTGCGCGCTGCGGTTGCGCCCCGCGAGCGTCAGCGCGAGCGTCTGCTCGAGATCGTCCGGATGCACCCGCGCCTGCATCGGCTGGGCCATTAGCTCCTCGACGCTCCAGCCCAGCGCGTCCACCCACGCGGGGTTCAGCAGCGTGAACCGTCCGTCGAGCGATAGCGCCGCGAGCAGGTCGCTGGTCATCTCGAACAGCCTTTCGATCCCATTCGCGTCCGCGCCGGCGCCGGGAGCGCTTGCCGCGCCGGCGAGGATCTCCACGCTCGCGTCAGGGAGAGCCTTGTCCTCAGAGTTGCTTTGCTCAGGAATGGGGGGCGGGTCGGTGGTGTGCGGGTGGGCGCCCATCCCCCACCAAGTCGGCGCGCGTACCCCGTTTCGGGGGCTAGTATTCCGGCGCTGGACGAATGATCTAGCGGCGCCCTCCAGGCGCCGCCGGCGCCGCGGGCTTCGTCGCGGTGCAGACCTCGCCGGTCCGCGAGCGGGAGCGTCTCAGGACGGGGTCGCGCCGAGCGGAGGCGTGGCCGGATCGAGCCCGTCCGTCTGCGCTTGCGCCAACGCGCGCGCACGCGCGTCGATGTCGCCGCGCAGGAAGCGCCACACCGACAGCCCCATCATGATCGTCATGAGCACGGCGCTGCCGACGCACCACTCGCAGATTTTGTGCAGCGTGAACACCTCGCGGTAGGTCAGATAGGCGCTGAACCCCAATCCTCCGAGCGTCAGCGCCATCGTCGCGAACCTCGTCCGCTCGCTCTCAGGCGCCAGGAGCGAGCCGAGGATGATGATGTAGCCGAGCAGTCCGATCAGCGCGACCGGGATGCCGGCGAGCTCGGAGTAGCGGGATTTCTGCACCTGGCTGCAGGGATTGCCCTTGATCGAGCAGGGCGGCGTTGTGCCGGAATAGTGCAGATACGTGAGGTATCCGGCCAGGGCGATGCCCACGGCGGCGAGCACGATCAGCGTGACTCTGAGGGCACGCGCACTCATCACGCTACTTCTTCAGCAGCTTTTCGATCGCTTCGTTGAACGACGACGGGTCGGTCAGGGAGCTGTATTCGAACTTGCTCGGTGCCGTCCCTGTCTTGCCGATCAGGAACGACGGTGTGCCCGTGAACCCCGCGTTGTTGGCCGCCTGCGCGTCGGTGGCGACCTGGGTGACCAGCGCCGGATCGGCGCGGTCGTTCGTCCATGTTGTCAGGTTCAGCCCCGGCACCTGCTGGGCGAGGCCCTGGAGATAGCTTTCCGTGACGTACCCGCTGCTCTCTTCGCCCTGCTCGCGGTAGAACGTCTCCAGGTAGTTCCACATCTTCTGCTGCTTGCCGGCCGCCAGCGCCGCGACCTGCTGCGTTTTGAACACTTCCTGTTCGCGCGTAGCCGTCTCCAGCGAGCGGTATTCGATCTTCACCTTGCCCGTGCGCACCCACTTCTGGATGATCGCCGGCAGCGCGCCCAGCGTGAACTCCTTGCAGATCGGGCACTCCAGGTCGCCGAAGTACTGCAGCGTCACGGGCGCGTTCGGATTGCCGAGCGTGTTCCCGTTCTGGGGGATGCCGCCGATCAGGGTGTTGACCGCGGCGGTCGTCTTGCTCGCTTCCGTGCTGTGAGGAGCGACCTTCTTCGTGCCGCCGCCCCCGCCCGTCGCGATCAGGATCACGACGACGACCGCCACGACCGCCGCCACGACGATCCCGAGCTGGGTCAGTCGCGCTCTGCGTTTCGCGCCGGCCGCTTCCGCTTCCTCCAGCGCCTTGCGCTGCTCGCGCGCCTGTTCCCGGCGCTGCTTGCGCGTCAGGTCCGCCTCGTCGTCCTCCACTCCCGGGCTATGGCTCATGCCCACTTTCTACACGTTTTTGCTCAATCTTGTCTAAGTAACCCATCGGCCAGCGTCCGTGCGACGATGCAGAGGTTCCGCCCCCGTAGCTCAGCTGGATAGAGCAGCGGACTTCTAATCCGCAGGTCGTGTGTTCGAATCACACCGGGGGCACTGTTTCTGATGGGCGTCCGCGGGCGATTCGCGCAGACCATCGGGTGCTTGACATCCCGTCCGGTATGTGATGAGATACTGCTTGGTATGCAAACCACGCCCGCCCTGCCTCCCGGACCCCGCCTCCCGCGCGCCGTGCAGTCCGTGATCTGGTATCGACGCGCGCAGTGGCTGATGGACCAGTGCCAGGCGCGGTTCGGGGACATGTTCACGCTGCGCATCGCCAACGAAGGCGACTGGGTGCTGACGTCCGATCCTGACACGATCAAGCAGGTGTTCACGGGCGACCCGCGACTGCTGCACGCGGGGGAGGCCAACCGCATCCTGCTGCCCGTGCTCGGTCCGGACTCCGTGCTGCTGCTCGATGACGCTCCCCACCTGCGCCAGCGCCGGCTGATGCTGCCCGCGTTCCACGGCGAGCGGATGCAGCGCTATGGCGCGCTGATGGCCGACGTCGCCGCTCGGGAGATCGAGCGCTGGCCGCTGGATGAGCCCTACCCGCTGCGCCCGCGCATGCAGGCGATGACCCTGGAGATCGTCCTGCGCGCCGTATTCGGCGTGTCCGAGGGCCCGCGCATGGAGGAGTTGCGCCGCGAGTTGCGCCGGCTGCTCGACGCGGTGACCGATCCCGTAAAGGGCATCGCGATGCTCGTGCTGGGCGCCGATCACATCACACGGATCCCCGCCTTCCGGCGCGAACTGGGACGTGTTAACGGCCCGATCTACGCGGAGATCGCCGAACGTCGCACCGCCGCCGACCTGGCGGAGCGCGACGACATCATGTCGCTGCTCCTGCAGGCCACGCACGAGGACGGCAGTCCGATGAGCGACTCCGAGCTGCGCGACGAGCTGCTGACGCTGCTCGTCGCCGGGCACGAGACGACCGCCAACGCGCTCTCCTGGGCGGTCGAGCGGCTGTGCCGCCATCCCGCTCAGATAGACCGGCTGACCGATGAGGTGCGCGCCGGCGAGGACGCCTACCTGCAGGCCGCCATCCAGGAGACGCTGCGCCTGCGCCCGGTCATCTCGATCGTCCTGCGCCGCCTGCAGGAGTCGATGGAGCTGGGCGGACGGCTGCTGCCCGCCGGCTGCTCGATCGTCCCCTCGATCCACCTCGTCCACCGTCGCGCCGACATCTATCCCGAACCGAACGAGTTCCAGCCCGAGCGGTTTCTCGAGGCCGAGGGCGGGCGGGCGCCGGGGACGTACACGTGGATCCCCTTCGGCGGCGGCATCCGCCGTTGCCTCGGCGCGGCCTTCGCGCAGTTCGAGATGGAGGTCGTCCTGAGAGAGCTTGTCCTGCGGCGCACGCTCGCTCCCTCGCGGCCGGGGTCAGAGCGCAACTACCGCCGCGCGATCACCGAGACCCCGCGCCGCGACGCCGAGGTGATCGTCGGGCGCTGTCCCGTAGCGCCCCCGGCGCCTGCGTCTGCGCCTGTGGCCGGGGCCGTGGCCGAGCCGGGCGCCCCGGCGGGACCCGGGGCCGGAGTCCCGCATGGGGGAGGGGTCTCGCTCGATGTCGGGGCCGAGGTCGCGGTCGAGCCCGAGGTCGAGCCCGAGGCGACCCCCGCTTGAGCGCCGCCACCGCCCGCCGCGCGCTTGCCCGTCGCGCCGCCCGGCAGACACGCATGCAGCGCAGCGATGCCACCCGCGCCGCGCTGTTGCGCTCGGCTTCTCGCTTGATCTGCGAGCTCGGCATGCACGGCGCGTCGATCGATCGCATCGCCGCCGACGCCGGCTACACCAAGGGCGCGTTCTACGCCCACTTCGCCTCCAAGGAGGAGCTGTTCCTGGTGATGCTCGACGAGCACTTCGCCGCCGAGGCCGTGCGCCTGGACGCCATGCTCACCGGCACCGAGGAGCCAGTCGTGGAGGCGCGGCGAGCGGCCGAGGAGTTCCTGGCCCACATCGACAGCGACCCTCAGTGGCGCCGCCTCTACCAGGAGTTTGCCACCCACGCCGCCCGCAAGGAGGCCTTTCGCCTCGAGCTCGTCGCCCGCCAGCACGAGCTGCGCGCCCGCATGGCCGCGATCTTCGAGCGCTGGGCCGGCGCCTATGGCGTCACGTCATCCGTCCCCGCCGCCGACGTCGCCGCGATGACGTTCTTCATGGCCGACGGATTTCTGCTCGACCGGATCATCGACCCCGAGCTCGACCCGTCCCTGTACACGATGATGTTCGAGGTCTTTCTGCGCGGCCTGCTCGTCATGACCGAGGCGCCCCCTGCGTCCTCTCCCCTTGCTGATTGACATATATCGGGAGTATGTAAACTAAGCGGACACTCTCTCGATATGCGACTGCGGAGGAGACGTACGACATGTCTGCTGTAACAAGCCACGCCGCGCCCGACGACATCCACTCCGGACCCGTGGCCGCGGCGACGCTCAACCCGGTGCGCTGGCGCGATCGCAAGCGTTACGCCTGGCTGCTCGGGCTGATCGTGCCGCTGCTGCCGTTCATTTCTTGGGGCCTCGTGGAAGCCACCGGCCTGGGCATGCTCTGGTTCTACGGCCCTGTGCTCATCTTCGGCGTGTTCCCGCTGCTGGACCTGATCGTCGGGCTGGACGCCTCCAACCCCCCGGACAGCGTCATCAAGTGGCTCGAGCAGGACCGCTACTACCGCTGGTGCACTTACCTGTTCCTGCCGCTCCAGTACGCCGGCCTGGTGTTCGCCTGCTGGATGTGGTCGCACGGCGGGCTGTCGGTCTTTGAATCGATCGGGCTGGCGCTGACCGTCGGGATGGTCGCGGGCGTGGCGATCAACACCGCGCACGAGCTCGGTCACAAGCGCGCGTCCTCCGAGCGCTGGCTCAGCCGCGTCGCGCTGGCGCAGACCGGCTACGGCCACTTCTTCATCGAGCACAACCGCGGCCACCACGTGCGCGTGGCCACCCCCGAGGATCCCGCCAGCGCGCGCATGGGCGAGTCCTTCTACGCGTTCTGGCCGCGCACCGTCGCCGGCAGCCTGCGCTCGGCCTGGGAGCTCGAGCGCGAGCGCCTCGCGCGTATGGACCGCGGGCCGTGGACGATCCGCAACGACGCGCTCAGCGCGTGGGCGATGACGCTCGCGCTGTACGCGGCGCTTGCGCTCGCGTTCGGGCCGGTCGTGCTGCCCTACCTGCTGATCCAGGCGGTCGTCGGGTTCTCGCTGCTGGAGGTCGTCAACTACCTCGAGCACTACGGCCTTATGCGCTCGCGCCGCGAGGACGGCCGCTACGAGCGTACCGCGCCCGAGCACAGCTGGAACTCCAACAACGTCGCCTCCAACGTGCTGCTCTACCACCTGCAGCGCCACTCCGACCACCACGCCAACCCGCTGCGCCGCTATCAGGCACTGCGCCACTTCGACGAGGCGCCGCAGCTGCCCACCGGCTACGCCGGCATGATCCTGGCGGCGATCTTCCCGCCGGTGTGGCGGCGCGTTATGGACCATCGCCTACTCGAGCACTACGACGGCGATCTCACCCGCGTCAACATCCATCCGCGCGCACACGATCGCGTGCTCGCGCGCTATGGGTCACGCGCGTGAGCGTCGCGACTCCATCTGCGGACACCGCGAAGGCACCGACGCCCTACGCGGTGGCGGCGCGCGCGCTGCTGCGCGACACGCTGCTCGACGCGGCCCGGCGCGAGCTCGAGCAGCGCGCCTGGAGCGAGGTCACGATGGCCGATGTCGCGCTCGCCGCGGGCGTCAGCCGCCAGACGCTGTACAAGGAGTTCGGCTCGCGCGACGAGTTCGCCCAGGCGTTCGTCCTGCGCGAGGCCGACCGTTTTATCGCCGCGGTCGAGACGGCGCTGGACGCCCACCGCGACGATCCGATCGCGGCGCTGACCGCGGCGTTCGGGCTGTTCCTCTCAGCGGCCGCGGACGATCCGCTGATCCGCGCTGCGATCGCAGGCTCGGGGGAGATGCTGCCGTTCGTGACCACCCAGGGGCAGCCGCTCGTGCAGGGCGCCGCCGAGCGGTTGTGCGCGGCGATTCGCGCGCGCTGGCCGCAGGCCGCTCCGCACGACGTCGCGCTGCTCGCCGAGTGCCTCGTGCGCTTGGGGATCAGCTACGTCGCGCTGCCCGTCGGCCCCGCCGGGATGACCGCCGTCTCGATCGCGGAGCTGCTCGGCCCCTACATCGAGCAGGCGCTCCAGCCCTGACCCACTGCTCCGCGAGCTGCCGGTGCGCCGATTAGCCTTGGCGCTCGTGGGCTCCGCCGCTGTTCATCCCGACGCAGATGAGATTCTGCTCGGCGACAACCTCGAGTTGCTTCCGCGCTTCGCCGACGGCTCGTTCCAGCTGATCTACATCGACCCGCCGTTTAACACCGGCCGTGAGCAGGCGCGCCGCACGCTGAGCACGATCCCCGACCCCGACGGCGATCGCACCGGCTTTCAGGGCCGCCGCTACACCACGCGTCTGCTCTCCGAGTCCTCCTACCGCGACTCCTTCGATGACTACCTCGCGTTCCTGCATCCCCGCCTGCTACACGCCCGTCGACTGCTCGCCCGCGAGGGGACGCTGTACTTTCACATCGACTACCGCGAGTCCCACTACTGCCGGCTGCTGCTGGATGAGATCTTTGGCCGCGAGTGCTTCCTCAACGAGCTCGTCTGGGCCTACGACTACGGCGCCCGCACGCGCCGGCGCTGGCCGCCCAAGCACGACACGATCCTCGTATACGTCGCCGACCTCTCGGCCTACCACTTCGACTCGGCCGCGGTCGACCGCGAGCCCTACATGGCGCCCGGGCTCGTGACCGCGGAGAAGGCCGCGCGCGGCAAGCTGCCCACGGACGTCTGGTGGCACACGATCGTGCCCACGCGCGGACGCGAGAAGACCGGCTACCCGACGCAAAAGCCCGAGGGCATCGTGCGGCGCATGGTCCAAGCCTCCACCCGCCCGGGCGACTGGTGCCTGGACTTCTTCGCCGGCTCGGGCACGCTTGGAGCGGTCGCCGCGACGCTGGGTCGCCGCTACGTCCTGATCGACTCCAACCCCGAGGCCGTGCGCATCATGGGCGCGCGGCTGGGGAGCCCCGATATGCAAGCCTTCGGTTGATGTTCCACGTCGAGCTACGCCAGTTTCCTCACAACGCCTGTGCCTTCAACCTGATCGACGCCGAGCTGGCGCAAATCGTCGGGCCGTGGTCGCGCGAGCAGTGGATCGAGCTCGGCGAACGCAAGTGGAACCCCCACCAGGCTCGCATGACGGTGCTCGAGGGTCCGCACCTGCCGGTCGAGGATCTCGCGATGGGCCGCGGCTGGCGCAACGCCCAACACCAGTCCGAGGATGTGACCGAGCGGGTGATCGCACGGGCACGCGGAGCGGATGAGAACACCGAGCTGCAGCCCTTGCTCGGCCCCGACCCGACCGCCCTTCTGCAGGCATGGCGACTCGCCGCCCAGCGCCGCCCCGAGCTCTCCCCGAGCGAGTCCCTCGCCCTTGCCGAATCGACCCTCCACTCCCTGGACACGCCCCAGTCCTGACACGCCTGTCGTACCGCCACCCCCACGCTAGACTCCGATCCCTCGCGTGGTGGGCGTAGCTCAGTTGGTAGAGCTCCTGGTTGTGGTCCAGGCGGTCGCGGGTTCGAGTCCCGTCGCTCACCCTCATAAAGTTCCTGCAAATCAGCAGAATCTAGTTTGAGCGCCGATGTAGCGCTGGCGAGCGCAAGGCGCGGCCACGCGATCCCGTCTCAGTCTCGGCCAAGCCGAGGACCTCGCGGACTTCCTCGAGATCCATGCCCTCATACACGACCACCCAGTCCCCTTCATCTGGCTCACCGAACACACCCACCCCCCAACAGAGCTACGCCTAGACAAGCTCCGCAACACCACCCTCAACGAACAAACACCCGCGCAGGGCGCGCCCGCGCCTTCGACAATCCGACACCCGTCCCCTAACCGCGTAAGGAGAAGAACATCTCGCCTTTTTTGGGGTGACACGAACGAGCCAGTCCCTTCGCACCAGCCCCACCGGCGCCGGTCACCACACTGGCCGGCGCCAGCGTGTTCAGCAAACCATCAAGGAGACCCTGATGCGACCGTTCACCACCAACCTTCTCCCCCCATCCGCAAAAAGCGGCACACGGGCGGCAATGGGCGAACGATATCCGTCGAGCAGTGCAGCGCCCCGACTTTCGACGCCGACGCTATCGCACCAAAGTTCGGGCGGAGCGCAGACGTGAAGAAGCCGTCTTTACGGCACAACTAAGAAAAGCAATCGCCGTGGCGACGCAGCTCCGACAGCAAGAAGATGTGTCGCCTCCTTCGCCCAAGAACTGACTCGACTCCTTCGCCATGTCTGATGAAAATCTGAAGCTCTTGAACATTCTGCTCGCAGTCGCAGCTCTCTGCCTGACGTGCTTCGCAATTGGCCTGGCTATTGGCAGCCTGCTTTGATCGCCTCGAGCAAGCCCGCAGGCATCCTTAGAGGTCATCCGCCACACGGTGAGGTCGATGTGGCGCTCAGCGCATACGCCACCTGTTCAGCTGACGTTGGCCTGGGCGCTCAGGGGTGGGTGGGCTGGATGGCCTCGAACGCCTGTGAGCGGTTGGCTTGAATATCACACCTTCGGTGTGATGACGAAACGGCGGAGACCGCCAACCGCGACGAACGCTTGCGGCCGCGGGGCATTCGATGCGAACACCACCGGAATCTGTGGCGCTTGTGCGACTTGCGACGCACGCGCCGATGAGCCCGCCGGCGCTATATCGCGAACTCGTGGGAAGCTGCTGTGATGGTCTGTTGGGATTCTGAGTTGCGCACCAGCTCCAGGTGCGCGCCGAGCGCCACCGCGAGCGCGTCGATCGTCGCGCGAGTGGGATTGCCGAGACCCCGCTCGTAGCGGCTGATGTCAGCTTGGGAGATGCCGGAGCGTTCGGCGAGCTGCTGTTGCGTTACGCCCGCGTCCAGGCGCAGCGAGAGCAGCTGCCCGGCGAGATCGAGGCGGCGCATCTCGGCGTCGAGGTGGGCACGCTCCTCATCGTTGTAGCGCTCGCGGACTTCTTGGATGTAGTCGGTAAGGCTGGTGCCCATACTGGCATTATGGCATATATCCCATGCCGCGTCAATCGCGCGCACGGCGACTTTTGGTCCTTCGTTTCGACGTGCGTCGCTCGCGCGCCTGCGTGGTCTGCCACTCCTTCAGGTACCCACGCGCTCGCTCAATCTCGCGTTGCTGGTGGCGGGCGCTCGGTCGCGCTCCCTTGTCGTAGCCGCTCAGCAACAGCACCAAGCGCTTGCCGTGTGCATGGAAGAACACTCGCAGGAGGATCTTCTCGGGCGAGGAATCGGGCAGCTCCGGCTCTGGAGTGGCGCCCTCGCGCGCGATCACCTCGCGCTCGTCGTGCCGTAGCCGGAACTCCGCCAAGCCGCGGCCGAGTTGCTTCCCCCACTCCGACCCGCACACGCCGAGACCTTGGCGGGCGAGGATGTGCACGAGCGCTGCCAGCAGAGCATCGCGCTTGTCGTTGCTCAGCGAATCGATGAAGCGCCGCACTGGTTCGGAGCCGTCGGCGCGGCGGAAGAACTCGATCTCGTAGTCGGGTGGCGACTCCTCGCGTGTCACTTGTCGCTGCCCGTGGACGCGGCGGCCGGTTCCGGCACGGCCAGCGCGTCTGCCTCCGAGGCGAACGCCGCCTCTACCCACTCGGCCTCCCGCGCGCTCGGCGCGTAGTCGGCGTAGATCAGCGTCGTCTTGAAGCCGAGAGGGTGGCGATCGTCGGGGTTCGCCAGACGACGATCCTGCACCGCCTCGATCGACTCCACGAGCCAGCGCAACGGCAGCTCATGGCGGCCCGTGGGTGTGATGAGGACGGGCACGTCGCCGGCCGCGATCCAGCGGTCGAGCGCCGTCTGGCTGACCCCCAGCAGGCGTGCGGCCACGGCGCGCGTGACCGTCGGACCGGCCATGCGCTCCAGGTTGGCTCGCACGGGCGCGAGGTCCTCCCGCGCGAATGACGATGTCTTCTCGGCCCGACGCAGCCTTGCGACATCGCCGATCAGACGCTCTCGCTCGACAATGGCGCTCATGGTGGAATCAACTTACATCGTGTTGAGAATATTGGCGCTTTTTTTCACTACTTCGTTCGGGGTATGCGTGGTTGGTCCAGACCCTGGCGACCATCGACGATCATCAGCGCGAACCCGTCGTGGCCCTTGGCGCCGACCGTCTGGATGGCGGTGGCGCTGGCGCTGACGCGCGGCTCGTCGGACACGAGCTCGTAGAAGCGCCTGACGCCCCTGATCACCTCGTCGCCGTGCTCCGGGTGGTAGGCGTCGGGGTCGAGGATGGCGCCGTCGCGCACGACGTTGTCGCCGACGATCAGCGTGCCGGGCCGCGAGAGCTTCAGCGACCACTCGAAGTAGCCGGGGTAGTTCTGCTTGTCGGCGTCGATGAAGATCAGGTCGAACGGGCCGAGCCCCTCGGCGTGCAGCTGAGGCAGGATCTCGAGCGCCGCTCCGACGCGCAGCTCGACGACGTCGGCGACTCCGGCGCGCGCGATATTGGCGCACGCCACCTCGGCAAACCGCGGCTCGTACTCCAGTGTGATCAACCGCCCGCCCGGAGGGAGCGCCCGCGCCAGCCAGATCGTGCTGTAACCGCCGAGCGTGCCCAACTCGAGGATCGTGCGCGCGCCCTGTATCCGCGCGAGCAGCTCGAGCAGCTTGCCCTGATTGGGCGTGACCGCGATCGGTGGCAGCCCGGCGGCGTCGCTGTCCCGGAGCGCCGCCTCGAGCGCCGGATCCTCTCCCACGAGCAGGTCCGCGATGTAGCGGTCGACCGCGGTCCAGCGCTCCTGGAGTTCGGCGCCTGTCGCAGCGGTCATCGACGGCACGCTATTCGATGCGGGCCGCCACACGAGCTACCGTGCACCAAGCGATGCTCTCCATCCAAACCGACGCCGCCCGCAAGCGCTGGACGCTGGTGGCGTGCATCATGGGCTCAGGAATCGTGCTGCTCGACGGCACGGTCGTCAACGTCGCGCTGCCCACGATCCAGCGGGCGCTCGGCGGTGGGCTGGCCGCGCAGCAGTGGGTGATCAACGGCTACCTGCTGACGCTCGGCTCGCTGATCCTGATCGGAGGATCGCTCGGCGACCTGTACGGCGAGCGGCGTGTGTTCACCATCGGCGTGTTGGGGTTCGGCGCGTTCTCGCTGATGTGCGCGGCCGCGCCCTCGATCGGCGTGCTCGTCGCGGCGCGGGCGCTGCAAGGCGTGGCCGGCGCGCTGCTCGTTCCCAGCTCGCTGGCGGTGATCGTCAACACGTTCAGCGAGTCCGAGCGCGGCGCGGCGATCGGCAGCTGGACGGCGTGGGGGGCGATCGCGGGCGTGCTGGGACCACTGCTGGGCGGAGAGCTGCTGGCGATCGGCTCGTGGCGGTGGCTGTTCCTCATCAACGTGCCGCTGGTGGCGGGATGCGTGGCGTTGATCCTGCTGGCGATCCCCGCGAGCGCGCCGCGCGAGCGCGGCGCCCGGCGCGTGGACTACGCCGGCGCGACGCTGTGCGCGCTCGGGCTGGGCGGCCCGGTGTTCGCGCTGATCGAGCAGCCGCGCCTGGGCTGGGGGAGTCCCGCGGTGACCGTGCCGCTGATCGCGGGCGTCGCGCTGCTGGTCGCGTTCATCGCCTACGAGGCGCGCGCCCGCGATCCGATGTTGCCGCTGAGCCTGTTCCGCCGGCGCAACTTCTCGGCAGGCAACGTGGAGACGTTCGCGATGTATGCGGGGCTGGCGATCCTGTTCTTCTTCCTCGTGCTGTTCCTGCAGCAGGTGGGCGGATACACGCCGCTGAAGAGCGGGCTGGCGACGCTGCCGGTGACGGTTGTCATGTTCGTCCTGTCCCGCCGCTTTGGGGCGCTCGCCGACAAATACGGGCCGCGCCTGCTCATGGGCGCCGGCCCGCTCCTCGCGGCGGCCGGGCTGTTGCTGTTCCAGCGCGTGGGGGTGCGCGCCGACTACGTCTCGGAAGTGCTGCCGCCGCTGCTCGTGTTCTCGCTCGGCCTGTCGATGACCGTCGCGCCGCTGACGGCCGCGGTGCTGGCCGGCTCCGAGCATCAGGCGGGCATCGCCTCGGGCGTCAACAACGCGATCGCGCGCGTCGCCGGGCTGTTGGGGACAGCCTCGGTGGGCGCGGTGATCGCCTCCGCGTTCGCGGCCTCGATGAACAGCCACCTGCATGGCACCGCGCTCGGGAGTGTCGCCCAAGCGGCGGTGCGCGAAGCCAAGCGCCTGCCGCTGGGGCTGCCTAACGTCCACGGAATGCCCACGGCACAGGCGCACGCGGTGAGCGCCGCCGCTCAGACGGCCTCGCTGCACAGCTTTCATCTCGGCATGGCGGTCGCCGCGGCGCTGGTGGCGCTCGGTGGCGTCATCGGGGTTGCGGGCATCCGCAATCCCCAGCCCGACGAAGTGGGGGAGGTGCTGGCCGCGGAATGCGCCGGTGGTCAGCTCGTCGGGGTCAGCAGCCCGGAGGCGGCTTCGGCTTAGCCGATCGGCTGCGCTCGTGGACCGCTGCCCATACCGCTAGCAGCCGTCGCGC